>OBLU010003310.1_pt1 | contig 14611 bp, 6 predicted proteins | sample 1518681 | NCBI WGS metagenome assembly OBLU01 (sample SAMEA3539304, study PRJEB22396) | soil metagenome | biome: tundra; feature: field; material: soil | place: USA | collected 2010-05 | depth 0.15 m
GGCACTCCGTCAATCGTGCCAGCAACGATCGCGGGAGAATCTGATCGCAGATGAAAGTCCTTGGTGACGTCAACAAAATGCGGGTCCAGAAATCGGGAATGACGGTCACTCCCCGTGGACTCAACATACTTGTCGAATCCGGTCACGGTTCCGGAGGCTTCCGCCCATGTGCTCGCCTTCGCTCCGGACGCACAGTAATAAAGGTTGTGATCGATAGCAACGGGAGGGTGGTTTTTATCGACGTAAGATTTGTTCAGCGCGATAAGGCAGTGGGTCCCCGCGTAGACGATGTTGTTCGCAAAAATATTGTCCGCCATGTTCCACTGCATCTGGAACTCACCGGAGCCTGTTCCCGACGTATCGTTGTCGTAGAGCGTGTTGTTGACCACCGTGCTGTGATCGGTGTGTCCCCGCTCCGGCGCATAGCCTCCAATGGAAACCCCTGCGGTGTGGCAGTGATAGATAAGATTGTTTCGCGCAGTGATGTAACTGGTGGCGCGGTCCTTGTGCTCACTGGCCAGCTCGATTCCGAAGTCCACATCGTGCATGACGTTCTGTTCGATCAGGATTCTGGTGCCGCCGTCCACGTAAATGCCGTCGGAGTTTTCCTCGTTCTGATACGCCGGATTGCCGCGCGAGGTAATGTTGTAAACCAAATTCCCGCTTACTACTCCGTCGCGAGCCTGGTCGACGGCAGGGTCGGGCGCCGTTCGCTCAAAACCAATAACGTCGATTCCGATATTGTTGTTGTCGTGGACAACATTGTGCGTAATGCGGAAGTTCGTAACGTTGCCGTTCACAACCAGCGACTCGCTCGAACCGGTTTTGAGGTGATGCACCTCATTCCCGTCAATGACCAGTTCACTGATAGGAGTCTTGGCGTCGGTACCGTATACAGCAATGCCAAACCCGTTGGCGCCGCTTCCGGGAGCATCGCGGCCCGGAAAGGTCTGCTCAATATGATGGACATTGTTCTTTAGCAGCTCTATATGGGACCCGGATCCAATGATGCTTATGCCCAGTGGACTGAGCCGATGCTCGGCAGTGCGGAAGTTGCGAATTTCAAAGCCCTCGATTCTTACGTAACTTTGGTTGTGAATCGTGAGTACTGCTTGTCTTGCAGAGGGAGTGAAATGCTCTGCGTCGAGGACGGCCGTCTCGCCGGGATAGCTTCGAAAAGTAATGTATCCATCAGTCGCGTTGCCGGATGCCCTGATGGTTACGAGCTCTTCGTAGACTCCACCCCGCACATTGACGGTACTACCCGCACGCACGGTGTCTGCGGCATGTTGAACGGTGCGCCAAGGTGCCGTTTGGGCGCCGGAATTCGAATCATCTCCGGCCGTCGACACGTAGAAGGTGGAGTTGGGCTGGCCAAAGGCCGCGGAGACGAACACAAATAACATAACAACAAGGGACAGAAATTTCACGCTCGCCCTCCTAAGAAAAGCACCGTGCTAGATCGTAAACACTGTTCATTGTGGCTGCACTTCCACAAGCAGATTTCCGTCGAACTCAACCGACAGATGTGCGCTATGTCCTGACACCGTCCCGAGGCTTTTTCCTGAGACGTAGTCCACTACGCTGTAGTTGCGGTCTTCGAGGCCGCGCAGTTCGACTGGCCCTTTCCACCGCTTGGCAAAGAAAGCGTAGTACATGGCCTGGTCCTTGCGGATTACATGAGTCTCCGGCACATCGAAGCCGATGTCATAGAGCTGCCCGAGATACTGTCCTTTTGATAACATTTTTTCACGATAGATGCGAAGCCACTTTTCGAACTCCTTCTCCCGCGCCGGGGTCAGATCGGACTTGCTCCTTTTTGCGATGAGAGACGGAATGACAAACTGTGTGCCCACGACGCCTCCTACGCCCAAGGTGGACGCAAAGTCGTTGCCCCCATCGCTCTCTTCGACGTGATCTCCGAAGAATGGAACGTTGTCACCCATCAGGGCTTTTAACGTTTTCGCCTTGGAACGAACTTGAAAGGAACTTGTCGGGTCGGAAGCAACCGACATATTGAAGTGCGGCATGGTGAAAAAGGAGAACGCCGTGCCGCAAGGGCAGAACTCCACCAGTGCTCCAGGTTTTACCGCCTGTGCAGTTTGGTAAATTGCCTGGAAGAAATCCGGCAGAGCTTCAACCGATTCCTCCGGCTGCGCGTGATGGTGAGCGGGGTTGTAGCAGGCCGGAACTCCGTTCATGTGCTGGCCATCGAGCTTCAGTCCGTCAAACCCCCAATCCAACAAAATTTTTCGCACCAATGCCTTGTGGTACTCTACGACGCGGCGGTCAGCTGGGCACAAATAATAGGAATTCCACCAGGAAACCTTTCTCTTGGAGCCATCGTGGTTCAGTAACTCGTAGTCGGGATGATCGCGGAGCAGTTCCGAGTCTGGTACAGCGCTGAGCGGCGACCACCAAAGCTGAGCCTTGAATCCTTCCTGATGAATGCGGTCTACCAGGGCCTTCATGTCAGCGTCCCCGTGAGGGAATTTCTTGGGATCCAGCGCCCAATCGCCCACATTGTTCTGCCAACCGTCGTCGAGCGTAACCCACACAAATCCCAGGCGCTTTACCGTTGGAAGTGTGTCATACACCTGCTGAGGCTGAACTGACCGGCCATATCCCCACGCGCACCAGATGGCGCCGAAGGCGTCATCTGGTGCCGTGGCTGCCTGGAAGCCTTGTTTCATCATGAAGCGCCGGTAGTTGGCGAGCGTGCGGAAATAGTCTCCCTGGTGAACGGCGACGAAGGTGCGAAACGTATGGAAACTTTGTCCAGGGACAAGAGAGATAGCTTTGTTGAAGCGCACGGCAATCCTGGCGTGAGCCGGATCGGGCATGGATACGGGCAGGGAAACCAGCTTCGGTCGCGGCTCGACATGTCCCACGGCCATGCCAACGTCACGCCGCCAGACGTCGAGAATCGGCGTGCCACCTCCATAGTCGCTGGCGTTCATGCCTTGATAATTTTCCTGCCGAAAATTAGCGCGCAGCGGCACGATCCAGTTGGGGCGTTTTTCGTAGGAGCCGCTCTGGTAAGACCAGAAAGCTGGCGAGCCGGAACTGGGTTGCGCATTCACCGTGTACGCGTTGTTGGTCCAACTTTTGATCGCGAGTTTCGTGGTTCCATTATTCGTGTACTGAACCTCGAAGAACGCCATCGCGGGAAAGTCGTCATATACGGTGACGGTAACCATCTTTGTGAACGTCCCCGTCTTTCCTTCCACGGTAAGCCGCTCTCCCTCTCCGAAAGAGTCTTTTGTGCGCTCGTGTTTTTGCGAGGTCAGGAGAAATCCGATCCACGTCTTGTCGGCGGTTGTCACAGTTTCGGAGGCAGTGAACGGCCCCATCACCGTCTCCTTCTTGTCGAAACGGGCAACCACCCGGCTGCGCAGGTGATTATCAAATTCAATTCGCAGATTGCCGCCTTGAATCTGAGGCTTGCCGGTGGGGGCGTCCGCAGCGGCAGCGGACGCCCAGGACGCAAACACAATGGTGAGAGCGACCCAAAACCTGCTCGCAGTCGTGGCTTTCGGCTTTCGAAGCTGGTTGCTGTCAGATTGCAAAATTTCTTTTTTGGTTGAAAACATTGAGCACCTTCTTCTTGATCTCCGCACGGCATCTATAGGCGACGCCTTCTAAGTGGCGTCTTCCTGAGCACTCATCACTGCACGCACAGAACTTGCCGAATGTGATACTGAGCACATGGCTCGAGAACTGCCTGCAGTTCGTCGTTCCGATCATTAAATGAAATCAAAGGGAGATATTCGTAATACAAGGAAAGTCTTGCAAAGTCAAGCCCTTTGAGGGCTTCAACAGAGATACAGTTCGGCGCAATCCGCCTCAGAACATACGGGGCTTCAATATACTTCCGCCATGTACGATCTTTGACCGGAGTATTCAAAGATCCTGACGATTGTCTCTTTTTCCACAGTCTGACGGAGAGCGAAGGCGAAGCCTATCACAACTTTCGTTAACTATTGAAAGCTATTGTATGCTATCCATTCTGGTAAGGATTTGTCGTCGTGGGCAAAAGTCGTCTCACGCAGCAGGAGCAAACATGATCAATCGGCGGCAATGGTTATATGGGATGGGCGTCATGGCTGGCGCGGCAGCTCAACCGGGCGATGCGTTTGCTGTGGGTGAGGAGAAAGCCCACAAAAGACCACATCCTCCGTTGGAGCTTGCAGAGTTTGCCCCCAAGAGCATGCTGCAAGTACATGAGACGCATGTCGCGCGCGCGCGATTTCCAGTCATCGATTTTCATACCCACATTACCAGGTCTGCGAAGTCCCTCCGCGGCGTCTCACTAGCATCTGACCGTGTTTACCTGGGAGGGTCGGAAGAACTTCTCGCTGTCATGGATCGCAAGAATGTGCGGGCGATGGTGAACCTTACTGGCGGCTACGACAAGGGATTGGAAGACGTCATTGCCAAATATGATCGCACTTTCCCGAGTCGCTTCTGTTCTTTTACTGAGCCCTGCTATGAGCGCTTCAAGCAGCCTGGCTATCCTCAAGTTCAGGCAGAGGCTATTGAGCGTTCCCATCGCCAGGGCGCCCGAGGCCTGAAAATTCTGAAGACCCTGGGACTTTACCTTCGCGAAGATATTACCTCCGGTAAACTTGTTGAAATTGACGACCCAAGATTTGACCCAATGTGGGATGCTTGCGGGCAACTGAACATGCCAGTGGCGATTCACGTATCTGATCCGTCCGCATTTTTCGCTCCGACGGATCGCTTCAACGAACGGTACGAGGAGCTTACGAACCATCCAGATTGGTCGTTTTACGGCGGCGACGTTCCCAGCAATGCACAGTTGCTGGAAGCTCGGAACCGAGTTTTTGCAAAGCATCCCAAGACTCAATTTGTCGTGTTGCACGTGGGAAACTTCGCCGAAAATCTCGAAAATGTGGCAGAAAACCTAGACCGCTTTCCCAACATGAGCGTGGACATTGCTGCGCGAATTGGAGAGTTGGGAAGGCAGCCACGAACTGCCCGGAAGTTTTTTGAAAAATACCAGGATCGGATCTTGTTTGGGACCGATGCCTCTCCGCACGGTGATGAATTTCCCCAGCAAGTGTTCAACGACCACTTGTATGAGATCTACTATCGTTTCCTGGAGACCGACGACGAGTACTTTGACTACGCCCCATCGGAGATCCCTCCTCAGGGTCGCTGGCGTATCTACGGCATCAATCTGCCGGAAACGATTCTCCGCAAAGTTTATTTTGAGAACGCGGGCCGCCAACTGAATTTCGTGGTGTAGCGCGAGGAAGCATGACGCCGGGTCTTGCCACTGGTTTTTGCGAAGAAGACTCAGGTGGTCTGGCGGCCGTCGATGAGGCCACGTTTCATGTCCCGGAGCAATTCGGCGTGTTGCGCCGGATAATGGAAACAGCGAAGTAACGATCGCCGCGCAACAATTCGTTCCATCATCTGGGCCGGCCCGAGTCGCTGCTGCATTCCGTTGCGATCTGTCGGACACTCCTCGTTGGCCGTTTCCAAGCGCCCCAAATATATTTATCAAAACTGTCGAAAAATTGTTTATCTTACTTGCTAGACAAACGCAGTGAATCGATATAAATAGTAACAATCCGACAGTCGTAGCGACTGATTCAGTTTGCCCAGAATGGAGTTTTAGCCAACTTGGCCGAAATCTAATCGAACGATTAGGAAGGACATAACTCCGATGCAGCGTAGAGATTTCCTGAAAAGTAGTGTCGCTATTGCAGTAGCTGGAGAACTTGGAATCGGCAAGGCGCAGGGGATGGTTCCCGCCCACAACTGGGGAAACTACGACTACGGCTCCGGTCCAGTGGTGAACGATCGTCTCAATCAGGGGCCGTTTCCTCAATATCCGCCCGATGCCGTCATTCCCACTGACGATGTGGTGATGACCACTACTTCTTCGGAAGACGTCGTGCCGAACTATGGCAAGGGACTGGTCACCTATATCACCGCAGACAGCGGCACGGAGGAAATCAAGTCAGACAATATTCCTCAGGCGATCGAAGACCTGGTTCGATTTCCCTTGGGCCAGCAGCTTTACATCCGCCCGACGTGGAGGGAAGTTCAGCCGCGGCCTGGACGCCTGGAGCTGCCCGATTACCTGAAGCAGGTTTTTGACCTGGCAAAGAAGAACAATAAGCGGGTCGGACTGCGCGTTCAGATGTGCGCTCCCGACTATACACACGAAGCGGCCCTGCCAGATTTTGTCCTCGACAAAGTACCGAAAGTTGATTTGGTGCTTAGCGATCAGGAAAGCAGCGCTTCGGCAAAAAGATATTTGGAGAACCCTCACTCGCGTTATCAGCCACGCTTTGACCATCCTTTTTTTCAGCAGGCATTCAAAGAACTGGTCGGCCAGTTGGCGGCGGAATTCGATGGCAACCCGCTCATCGAATTTATTGATACCTTCATGTACGGTTTCTGGGGCGAAGGGCACACCTGGCCATTCGCAAACAATCCTTTCCCGGATTACCTGACAGCAGAGCGCACCTGGGCCAATATGCTCGAAGTCCAGCTCGAGTACTTCAAGAAGACTCCTCTGCTGACCAACACTCAACCGGACTACAGCCGGGTTGGTAATGCAGAGCTGGTGGACCGCACGGTCCGCAGTAACAACTGGATTCGCAGCGACACCATCTTTATCGAGAACGAGCAGATTGAAGCTCTCAGCAACCGTCCGCCTTGGATCGCGGCGTTGCTCGAGCAGGGGATTCCCGGTAAACCTCCCGACCCACACGCCGGATATGAAGGGATATCTCCGGCAGAGAACATGATCGCTCATGTGATGGATATCGGGGCGAATTACTTTTCGCTTTGGAACTTTCACCAGATCAGCGCAAAGAACCTGATGACCTACTACCAGGCGTATCCGGCAGCGTTCGACCGGATTAATCGCCGAATTGGTTATCAGGTGAGACCGTCATTCATCTGGAATTATAAGGACAGCGGCTATCTGGGGCTGATCGTCGGCTTCGCAAATGACGGCATCGCGGGTGTGCCCGGCGTATTGAGGGTGACCGTGGAGAGCGAGGACGGAAAGCCGCTCAAGAGCGGCTGTCTGGACGCTGGCTACCCGTTGCCGGGCAAGATTCGGCAGGCACAGTTTGTGCTGCCGCATGTGACCGATTGGAAAGGATTGAAACTTAGAGCAGAGATTGAGGTCAAGGGAATGCGCTATCCGGTACGCTGGGCCTGTCACCAGAAGTTGAACGACGATGGATCGCTCACTCTGCGTCCCAACCTCCGTCAGCAGGTTTAGGCTGCATTGTTCTGATGCAAAGGGAACGAGTGAATTACGGTATTGATGGGAACCTTCCCCCTGGTGTCCAGTTTTGAGGGTTGCACTACAGACGCATAATTTCATCGAGTGCGATTAACTATGATTTCGTATTGGGGTTAAACAGGAGATATCGGGTATGAAGCTCTCATCGTTGTTCGGCTTTCTGATGCTTGCATGTGGCCTGTCGATCAACGCGGCAAGCCAGGAACAACCCAAGCAAAATTGGACCCACACCGCACGCATTGCCGCCTACAGTTTGAACCGCAACGAAACAGGTCAGATCGTAAGCAAGGCGACTAACGATCATGTCTACGGCATTGAAGTGGACAACGATATTCCAGGACGCTACGAGAGTTTTCTCGACCCCACAGATAAACTCAAGGTCCTTCGCACCGCAGCCGAGCAGGTGCACAAAGCCAACAATAAGGTATATGTGTACATCGCCGGCACGGAATGCATTACTGCCAATGCGGATAAGTCCGCACATACGGTGATGAAAGATCATCCTGACTGGCTGCAACGGAAGATTACCGGGGAACCGGCGATGTTTACGGGGGGCGCCGCGTTCTGGATCAGACAGGGCGATGAGGACGTATGGATCAGTCCATACGCGAAGGAGTGGCGGAAGCAATACATGCAGCGGGTGCGCGAAATCGCCGCCACGGGCATGGACGGAATCTATGTGGACATCCCCTACTGGATGACGCATTTCGACGGTTGGGAGCAGAGCTGGGCGAGCTTCGACGACTACACGGTTGCCGCCTTCCGGGAAAAGACCGGACTGGATGCAAAAAAAGACATGAAGTTAGGCGATTTCCACGACGCCAATTTTCGCAAATGGATTGATTTTCGTATTGAGACCATGACCGATTTTGTGCGGGAAATTCGCGAGAACGCCCGCGCCGTGAATCCCGACATCATGCTGATTCCTGAGATTTATCCGGGCATAGAAGAGGAAGCCACGCGAGTCGGGGCGGATGTCTACGAAATGTACGACGTAATCGACGTCATTGCGCACGAGTATGAGTTCGGCAACGGCGAACACATGGCGGCGGTGCGCTCACAGGTCGACTGGTTCTTGTATCAGGCGGGGATGCTGACGTTTCGCGCCTTTGCCCAGGGCAAGGCCACCTGGATTCTGAATTACTCGTGGGACGGACAAAAGGGTGTCACCGCGCCGGAGCCGATGAAGAATCTCGCCAACTCCATCGTGATGACTGGGGCAAACTTCTGGGATGCGCCCGGACATTCGATGGCCGGTACGAATGATGAAGCCACAAGAAAACAGATTTTCGCGTGGATCGAAAGAAACGAAAAGGCTTTGTATTCGCCACGAACTCCACTTCATTCCGTGGGCGTGTATTTCTCTCCGAAGAGCCGCGACTACACCGCGAAAGAATTTCTTCCCTCTTATCGTGGTGCGATGGTACTGCTCATTCAACAGCACCGGCCGTTGCAGGTGGTCACGCCGAGGACTCTTGCGGAATTTCGCGGTGAGACGCTGGTCCTGCCGAGCGTAAGTGTGCTGAATGAAACCGAACGGCAATACCTCAAGGCATTTGTTGACCATGGTGGACGGCTCGTTGTTTTAGGAGAGGATGTTTCCGGCATTCCGCAGTCAGCGCAAAAGATTGTGTTGCCAGCCGATCCGGCGGGAGCGTACTACAACGCGTTGGAGAGTGGATTCGCGACCGGCTCGGCGAACCCTCCCAAAGAACTCTTGAATGCCCTGGGCGGCAATGATGGTATCCAACTTGACGCTCCGACTACTGTGGCGGCAAATTTCGCAGTTGTGAACGGCGCGCCACACGTGTACCTTGCCAATTTTGGCGGACTGGTCGCCGGTAAGGTTGCTGTTCCGACGCCGGTAAACAGTATCCAGGTGAAAGTTCCAGCAGCGATGGGAGATTCACTGTCGTATCTTCCATTCCTAGGCGAAACGCAAATTGTGCACGGAGTAAAGCGCGGCGAGCTGATTGAATTTACGCTGCCACCGCTGGAACGGGGCGCGGTGGTATCGTTCGGGGCAAAAAAATAAGGGAAGTGAATGGCTCCAGCGTCTCGCAGGGCCGGTAACTATTCCTCCAACTCCACCAGGGAAAAGTGAGATGCGGTGAAAGGCATGCATTGTCGCTGCCGGAAGCCACGTCCGTGCTTTTCCCTACCGTATTGAGTTCTCAACGCATTAGGCGATTCACGTAAGTCCGCCGCATGAAGTTTGGACCCACATCAACTGGACTCTTGCCGGCGGGATACTTGAAAACAGGCGGTTGGACCTTGGGTGTCCTGGAAGCGGTGACACAAGCCAGAGATTTCCGTGATCCGTCAACCGGAACGATGCAAACTGCGCCCTCCGCTTTCTTTGGAGTTGCACGTATCGGGCACAGTATTTTCCAGAAGTCCGAAATTGGATTCACGTCTGTAAACCGTGTTCAAAATGCAGGCGCTACCTACGATGTGGACGGGAACCTCATCACAGCGAGACAGCGCACGGCATCGATCTGCAGATTCTCAAGGGTGATCACATTGCATGGGTATCACAGTTCGTCGCCAACACGAATTCTCTTCATCCCGGCTTTGATGCTCAGCACCTTGGCTGGTCTTCTAACTTCGTCTACGATTCGGAGGCTCTAAGCTTCTCGACCGGCGGCAGGTTCCTTGGACGAAACACGACTTCAGCCAGATCGGCTACGAACCCGAAACTGACCGTTGGGCGGGGAACATGAGCGTTGAGTACAAACCGTTTATCAATCGCTGGGGGATCCGCCAGCTATTTACCGGGCTTGGGTACCAGGAATCAAATGGCACGGCTGGGGAACTGGAGGATTCAGGGGCAATTGCCTAGCTGGACTTTCAATTTAAGAACTTCTGGTCGTTACAACTCACCAACAACTACGATCGAGTGCGCTTCAATGAATTCTCCCCCTGCGATTCTACGGCGACCTGCGATGCCCGGCCCATGGCCCGGCTTGATCCAACACGCGTATACCAGGTTCCCTACTATCAAATTGAGGTTAATTCCAATGGAACAAGCCGTATGTGCTGTCCGCCAGTTACATGGCAGGCAAGATGGTGCAGTTTGACGAGAACATTTATGGTTCTCAGCGGCAAGTCAACCTTTCCCTCAGCGTTCGGATGGGTAGTCGTTTTCGCAGCGATCTCACGGGGACCCAAGTGCGTGAATATCTCTCTAATCGCTCACACTTTCAGAACCGCAACTACCTAATATCCCGATGGATGTATCAATTCACACCTAAAGTTCGAACCCACGTCATGGCCCAATAGTCGGACGATCATCACCGTAACAATGTCGGCATTAGTGCTCTAGCCGCTTACGATTTCACGGCCCGAAGTGCGGCGTACATCGGCTACAACCGGCAGCGACATTCCCCGGTCGATACCGGCGACCTGGGAGATTCCATCTTCGTCAAGATATCCTACTTGTTCTCTTTTTAGTTCAGTTCTCAACTGGATAGTTTCAATTCGCGAATCGCGTCTCCAGCGCCGCTTAGGTTGGCAAGACGCATCTCGGAATACTTGCGAGAAAGAATCACGCCGGGCGCTTCGGCCCGGAAAGCCGCCAGAACTGCTTCCTTCACGCTTTGCGGCGTACGCTTGCTATTATTGGGCTCGGTCGGGATATCGATGTCAATGCCTGACCAGATCAGAGTGTTCGTTCCGGCAACCCCCTCCAGCGCACGTTTCGTCTCGCGGTAGACGTAATCGGCCGAAAGCCCTGTGTAAGGAATCTGATCGTAGCTGCGCTCCTTGAATCCCATCACCGCGTAGTTAAAATCGATCAGGCCTTGTTTCGAGAGATCTCCATAAAGTGTCGAGTTGTCTGCGTATAACGCCATTCGCTCGCCGCCGCAGTTGTTGTACATCACGACCTTTATAAAATCGGAATAATCGGAGAGCTCGCGCAGGTCCTGTTCCGCGCGATAGATGGGATTGAAGGAAGTGTTGTGCCAGATGTGCCAACCCACCGGGATCGTCGGCTTGGCCGTTTTTGCCGTTTTGTGGAGTGCTGCGTAGGTCTCGCGAAGGCTGTCAGTGAAGAGCATTTCCCAGGCGGCCAGTTCGGGATACCGCAACAGGATCCGCCAGAATTGAACGTAGCAGCCGTCCACGGGGCGTTTGCCCTTCCGCGCCGCGCGAACGAATTTTTCCAACTCCAGGAATCCCTGCCTGGCACGCTCTACATTGATGCCGCGCTGTTTTGCCTTAGTCTGACAAAACTCACAGAAGCAAGTCACGTGGCCCGGGTCGATCGGCGGTACGTCATGCGTGGCTCCCAAGCTGTCTGAGAGCGCACCTTGCCGCTCGGATCCCCACATAATTCCGTCGATGTCATAGGAACAGGCATAGTCTTCGACTAAACCGGTAAAGAAATTCCGGTAGTCCGGATTATTGACGCAAAGCGTCTCGGCACTCCGCCCATACAGATCTCGTTCCTGCAGCTTCTCGATGTTCGTCAAGTCGGTACGAAACACGTCCTCCAGCCAGCAAACCACCTTCATGCCGCGCCTTTTAGCGGCCGGAAGCACTTCGGCCAGGATATCCAAGTCGCCGTGGTCGGGCGCGCGAGTGTCCTTGAGAACCGTGTTTTTGTAGAACTGGGGATGTGGTGTGGCGAAGTTGCCGCCGTGAAAATTGAGATCGTACTCCTGCTTGCCGTGATCGGGCAGCGGCTGGCCCGGAATCTGCCTTCCGGCAATGCCACGGCCGTAGGTGAAGACCGCAAGAAACAGGGTATTTACGCAAGCGCGTTCCTGCAGCACATCAAGAACTTTCTCCGTACCTTCATCCACAAACGAAACAGCTCCGACTTGGATGCCGATCATTTTGGAGGAAACAGCAGCATGTTCTGGAGTTGGCATGGCGAAGGCGGCACCAGCTCCAGCGGCGATCTTAAGGAATTCGCGGCGATTCACGTCTAATCCCGACATGGATTACTTCCTATTGCCTTTGGCAGCAGCCGATGTCTATGTTTCCAGTCCCTTTCCTTACGTGCGGGGGCACGTCTTCCGCTCTAAACGTGATCCTTATGCTGGCGAAATGCGCCTCCTTCAGCACAGACCAGTGCGTCGATTATCCTCATACTGGAAACCGCGTTTCCAGTAATCCGGACTCGATGGGGTCGGCACGCATCGTTGTTTTTAACGGGCCGAGCGCGTCAGGTGGTGCTTTACGGGCATTTACAAACTTCCGATTTCTTTCGATAGCATAGTTTTAGTTTTGTACGGTTCTGTTTGTCAAGAAAGAAGTGAAACCCGAGTTGCGCTAGGCAGGGTGCACTGCCTTAGGGACAATACAGGAGGGTATTCTTGTGTCAGGAAGTCCAGAGTTTGAAAGACCAGGGGTAATTGTGACAACCCTGAAATATGGCCCTCCCAATCAGCATCGGCGCTTCGTCTCAGGCGTGTTTTTGCCTCTAGGATCAGGTTTTCTAGGACATTTACTCATTCAAGCGATTGCTCCTGTTCCCCTGTATGGTGTCGCACGGAAGCTCTCCGACGGTCACTTCTTGTCTGCTGGCGTTTTTGACCGCTCGAGTTTCCGCGGCAGCCATGTCGGTCAGGGAAATCAAAATCCCAAGATGTCCGGGGGTCGGGAAAGACCCACCCCTCTGACAAGCCAGCAAAAGAGGACCCCATGCCATGATTACGAAGTATTTCTTATGTTTTCTTGTTATTTCGATTCTGTTGTATGATCTCCGGTATCGTGCGTTAGCTGCCGATACTTCGCCGTTGCAGGAGCTTCAATGGACCGACGCAGCTTCTTCAAGTCCGCTGCTGTCACAGGGCTCACTGTTGGCTTGTGCCGGGCCACCGCCAACGCATACATTCCTGAACACAACTGGGACAAATACGATTGGGGATCGGGGCCTCCGGTTCTCGACCGGCTTTATCAGGGTCCGTTCCCACAGTATGGTCCCAGTGCGATTGTTCCCGAGAGCGAGGTCACGATGGTCACTTCGCCATCCAAGGACATCGTCAGCAATTACGGCATGGGCCTCGTTGTCTATGCCTCCGACGACACCGGACCACTTCATGTCCCCGGTCAAACGACGGAACAGACGCTCGAAGATCTGATCAAACTGCCTTTCGCGCAGAAAATCTACATCCGCCCCAACTGGCGCGATGTCCAGAAACAACCTGGACGCCTCGACTTTCCGGAATGGTGGAAGATCACGTTCGATCTGGCTCGCCGCTACGACAAGCGCATCGGTTTCCGAGTCATGCTGGAGAATCCCGACTTTCCCGATCCGGGTATGCCAGATTTTCTCCTCAACAAAGTCCCCTACGTAAAGCTCAAAGGCGAGTGGAAGGGCAATCCCGCGGAAATGCGCTACCGGAAAGATAACCGCGTGCCGCGTTACGATCATCCGGCGTATCAAGCTGCGTTTCGCGAGTTGAATGGGCTGCTTGCCGCCGAACTCAACGGTCATCCACAGGTCGAGTTCATGGACACGATGATGTACGGTTTTTGGGGCGAAGGGCACACGTGGCCGTTCGAGGGCAATCCCTTTCCCAGCCAGTTGGTCGCGGAACAAACCTGGGCGGCCATGTTCGAGATGCAACTCGAACACTGGACCAAAGTCCCGCTGGCCACGAACACGCAGCCCGACTTCAGCAACGTGGGCAACTCCGATCTGCTGGATCGCACGATGCGCAGCGGCAACTGGCTGCGTACGGATACGATCTTCATTGAGAACACGCAGATCGAGGCGCTGAGCTACCGTCCACCTTGGGCGGCTGCGATCTGCGAGGTTGGTTTCACCACGGGCGATCCAAAGGAACTTCAGATCGACGAAGACGGGATTACTTACAACGAGCAAATCATTTCCCACGCAGCCGATGTCGGCGTTAACTATCTATCGCTTTGGAGTTGGCACACCCAGACCGCCGGCAACATTTTGAGCTACTACGACAAGTTCCCGGGGCCAATCGACGAGATAGCCCGCCAAATCGGCTACCGCATCCGCCCGTCGTTTATCTGGACGTTCAAGCGGGACGGAGTTACTGGTCTGGTGATTGGACTCGCAAATGATGGAATCACGCCTGTTCCTGGAGTGCTTCGCCTGAGCGTGTTGAGCGAGGACAACAAGATCAATGTCTCCGGTTGCATCGATCCTGGGTATCCGAAACCGACGGGCGTTCATCAAGCTATGCTGATACTGCCCGCAGGCGTTCAATGGAAGGGTCTACGGCTGAAAGCTGAACTCGAGGTCAAGGGCGTGCGCTATCTGGTCCGTTGGGCGTGCCGGCAAAAGCTCAATTTCGATGGCTCATTGACACTGCGCCACAATTACAA
>OBLU010003312.1_pt1 | contig 14607 bp, 16 predicted proteins | sample 1518681 | NCBI WGS metagenome assembly OBLU01 (sample SAMEA3539304, study PRJEB22396) | soil metagenome | biome: tundra; feature: field; material: soil | place: USA | collected 2010-05 | depth 0.15 m
AGTTCGTCGAGCACTACAACGCAGCGAGACCGCATCGTGGGATCGATCTCGAGGTGCCCATCCCCTATGTCTCGGGGAGGGGACTCGACGACTCGACGAGGATCCAGCGAGTCGACCGACTCGGCGGACTTCTCCACGAGTACTCCATCGCCGCTTGACCAAAGGGTCTGTGACAGGGACCGGATCCGGATCACCGGAGAGCTTGCTGTGTCGGCGCAATGCCACCATCGAGCGCACCGACGGTCACACCATCCGGGATCACGCGCCCGCGACGCGTGATCGGCGATGCCGTTCACGGTGCGTTTCGGCGTCGAATGTGAACAACGCGTCCTTGCGGCTGGCCAGTGGCTGACCATTGGACGATCTTGGAAGCGCGCGAAGGTAGAATCCTGTGCTTGCACCCTTCAGGCGGTAACGGGCACCGGTGGGGTCAACCTGTCACTACGTGCGTAACCTGTTGCCCGGTAATGAACTTCTCGCAGTTGGCGCGCACGATCGTCATGATGTTGTTGTCGGCGGTGTGCGTCTCCCCGGCGACGTGCGGCGAAAGATAGACGTTGCCCATGCGCATGAGCGGTGAAGCTGGCGGTAGTGGCTCCTCCTCGTACACATCAAGAGCGACACTGCGGAAATGCCCTTGATCGACCAGTTCGACAAGGGCTTCTTGGTCAATGATGCTGCCGCGCGACGAGTTGACGAGCACCGCCCCTTGCCTCAGGGACTTCAGCCTGTCGCGATCGAGAAGGTGGAACGTGGCTGCCTCGAGCGGCACGTGCACCGTCACCGCATCAGCCCAGGAGAGCAGGGCGTCGAGCTCCATAGCGGCGCACCCTTCTTGCACCTTGACGAACGGGTCCGAAAATCCCACCGAGGTTCCGAATCCGAGCAATCGTTTCACCACTCCCCTGCCGATCGCTCCCATTCCCACGATCCCGACTTTCAAGGCTGCCAGGTCGCGGCCCCGGAACTGCTTTGCGAACGTTCCCATATCGGCGGAGTGCGCGTGCCAGTCACCGCTGCGAACGGCGTGGTCGGCATCCACTCCGTGCCTTTCGGCCACTAGTAGCGCCATGAGTACCCAGTCCGCGACCGCGTCAACATTTGCCCCACGGACATTGGCGACTACGACCCCGAGCTGGGCAGCGACTTTCAGGTCCACGTTATCGACACCAACACAAGGTTGTTGAACAAAGGCGGGCCGCGCCAGCAAACCAAACTCGTGCAGGCCGATCTGGATTTCCCTGTTCTTGTCGCCAATGAGTATCGAAGCCCGGCGGAGTACCTCCTCGCCTTCGGCAGAAGTCGAGTCGTCGACTTGGCTGACTGTGCAATCGAGCCCTTCCAGTACGGGCCCCCAGTTGAAAGCGCCGAACGTAGCCACTTCCATGGGTGTTGTCACAGAAGGGTTCATCAGAGTTCCTCTCGCAAGATGTCTAAAGCGTTTGTCCGTAAGATCGGCAAGGAGTTGGTCACAAGATCGCCAAGGCGTTGGCCGGCGACCCGATTCCGCCGGGCATGTTCAGGGGGGCAGCGACAAAGAAACCTTCGTACCGCCCGGTGCGGGCACATACCTCGGCCAGGGCGTCCAGGGAGAAGAGCTCGCCGACGGCGAAGCCGAGGAGGGGAATGAGCTGGTAATGGAGGAAGCCGTCCACATCAGCGGTCTCGAAAGGCATGACCTCCAACGCAGGAGTGTCGCAGGCGACCGCGGCCACGCCGGAGTCCCACAGCCACTGGAGCATCTCCTTAGAACGTTGGAGGCCCGGTGCGGGGAACATGCTTAGCGCCGACAGGTCGCGACGCTCCTTCGCGGAGAGCTTCTCGTACCATGCCGTCCAACCGAACCGGACCAGGAGCACGTCTCCTTCCTGCAGTGAAGCGCCCGACGCCGAGAGCACGGCATTGATGCGTTCTACAGAGACTGCATCGGAGGTGGAGCAGTCGATCGGTTGCCCTTTGAACGCCTCGTAACCTGCCAAATCGGCCAGGACGAAGCGGCCAGCTATGCCCCTGGTGGCCCATACGTGGATCCCGAGCTCGCTCCGGATCCGGTCGACAGAGGCGGCGTCCCCCATATACCCAAGTCCGTTGTAAGCGCCCAGCTCCGGGTGCTCCATATGGCAGAGGGAGTCCCATTGCGACGAACCCTGGGGGTAGAAGGAGTCGAACGAGTCGTCCAGCCCATCCTCGACTCGACGCACCTTGTGAACCAGCGACTCGCGGCCAAGGATGGCGGGACCGGGAAGGTCAATCGGCCAGTTGAGAGACACAACCTCCCCCGTACGTACGAGCGAAGCGGCGTCGCGTACCGCTGCAGGCCCGACGAGCCCAAGGCGCCCGACCCGGTCAGTCTCCCCGAAGACTCCCCAAGCGCTGCACTGGCGGGCGGTACCGACCTTGGGTAAGTCATGATAACGGGGCAACGGTTTGGTTATCACTTCCCCTGGGCCGCCGTCCGACAGGTCACCCCTCCGGACCACTTCGCTCGGCAGCCGGCACGGGACCGTATCACAGCACCTTCGCTTGCACGTCACCCGTGATCAGCTCCGCAAGGGCGGCGGCCCTGATCGCGTCACCTTCCAAGTGCCCGACTATTCTGCCATTGCGCACGACGGCGACGCGGTTGGCTAGTTCGATGATCTGGTCCAGGCGGTGGCTGACGATCACCACAGCGAGGCCCTTGTCGCGCAAAGATGCGACAAGCCTGTGGACAATGGCGCTCTCGGCGATACCCAAAGCGGCTGTCGGCTCGTCGAGGATGACCAACCGCTTGCCCCATCCGACGGTCCGAGCCAAGGCAACCGCCTGCTGCTGTCCTCCGGACAACTCGCTAGTTTTAGCTCGCAAGTTGGCCAGATTGATCCCGAGAGTCGCGAGGAGCTTCTTGCCCTCCCCCATCATGCGTCGCTTAGCTAGGAACGAAATCCAACGAAACACTTCCTCGCGTCCGAGGTAAAGGTTTTCGATGGGTGTGATCTGACCCACCAAAGCAAGCTCCTGGTGCGTCACTTCGATCCCTCGGCGACGAGCTTCGGGGATGTCCCAGCGGTGCATTTCCTCGCCGTCGATCTGGATCGTACCGGTGTCCGCAGGTTCCGCCCCACACAGCAGCTTGACCAACGTCGTCTTGCCTGCTCCGTTGGAACCGGCCAGAGCGAGGACTTCGCCGGGAAATATCTCGATGTCCGAAGGAGCGAGAGCAACCACGCCCCCGTAGCGCTTGGAAATGCCTACAGCACACAGCAGCGGCTCGCTCATGACGACCTGCCCATTCGCCACCGGCGTGCCACAGCCCCGATCCCCAGTGCGAGGACGAGGATCCCGCCTTCGAAGAGGTACCGCGCTGCGGTTGGATAGCCAAGAATTGCAAGCCCGTTGAACCCGACTTCGAGTACTAAGGCACCCAGCACCGTGCCTGGGACCGAGAACTCACCCGCGCGGTAAAAGCCCGTACCGAGGAAGGCCGCAGCAAAGGCATCTAGCAGGTAGCCGTCCCCAGCTGTGGGCTCACCGCTGCCAAGCTGTGTGGCAAGCAGGATCCCACCGCTCGCCGCCAGCACGGCGGCCATAATGAAGGCCGCCAACTTGAGCCGGGACACGCGGAGACCTGCCAGACGAGAAGCGTTCTGGTTGCCACCGATGGCGCGCGAATGGATGCCGGGACGGGTCTGTTCGGAGTAGAGCCAGAGGGCGACAGCCACGCCGAGCCACACCCAAGCCACGTAGGAAAGCCCGGCTGACCCGATCCCGAGCTGGGTGACGACATTGGGAAGGGTACCGGCCATGGTGGCGCCACCTCCGTAAAGGTAGTTGACGCCCACAGCCGCGATACCCACTCCGAGCGTGCCGATAAAGGCATTGACCCCGAGCTTGACGACAATGACGCCGTTGAGCAGGCCAAAACCTGCCGCCACAACGAGCGTGAGGAGCAAGGCCTCGAGGAACCCCATGTGCTGGTTCACCATGAACCCGATGAACATGACACCCGCCAGGCTTGATACGTAGCCCACCGAGAGGTCAAACTCACCGACGACCATGGTGAGCGTCTCAGCAAGCGCCACCATGGCGCCGGGGGCTGCCTGGGCGAATATATTGCGGAAGTTCTCGGCGGTGGCAAAGTCGGAGAACGTCATCGAGGCGAAGACGACCAGGAGAACGACCAGCATGAGAGCACTGCTGTAGCCCGTGAGGATCTGCAGTACCCAGTCGCTGACGCTACGGGGAACGGTCCGAGACGGGGGCTGCTCCGCTCCCGGAGTCGGGGCCAGCAGCGGAGGAGTCACCGGGGCCATAGGGGCAGCCCCTCGTCTCGAGTACCGGCGACCGGGACCCCGTCCCCCGATGTGAACGGGGCCCCGTGCGCCTGTTGCATTATTGGGTCTCCCGACGTCCCGTTAGCTGCTCAGCGCGCCCGGATGGGCGGCAAGGAACGAGGTGATGTTCTTTTGGGTGACCAGGATGTACGGGCCAGACACACTTTGAGGCTTCCAGCTGCGCCCTGCCTTCAGGACCTTCTGCACCAACGAGAAGACGGTGTGCCCAACTGCGATCGGGTCGAAGTAAACGGTGGCAGTGAAGGTCTTGGTCTTGATAGCTTGTAGGGCAGCCGGGCTGCCGTTGTAACCGTAGAACTGGACGTCCGTGCGGCTCATCGCTTTCGCTGCTGCCAGTGCCCCGATCGAGGGGTCGTCATAGCAGCCCCAAACGGCGATGTTGCCCGAACCTGCCTGATGCGACTCGAGAAACGCGGTGGCAGCCGTCTGCCCGGCCTGCGGGACATCAGTCCCCGGCAGTTCGTAACGGGTCATATGGATCTTCGGATACTTCTTCAGCCCCGCGAACAACTGGTTGTCACGCTGGAGGCACGGGGCCCCGGGTGTGTACGTCAAGGCCAGAAGGCTACCCGTACCGTGCATGTTGCCGAACATATAGCGGATCAAGGCACCACTGCTCTGCGGGTTGACATTGGCCTCTGCCGCAGCAATGCCGCGCGCCAGCCCCCCGTCTTCGGAGATCACGGGGATATTTGCAGCCTTCGCCTGTGCGAGGGCCCCGACGATCGTCGTGCTGGGCACGGTCGTCACCACTATGGCGGTGACCTTGCGACTGACAAGGGCTTCGATGTCAGACGTCATGGTGGGCAGGTCGTTCATAGCGTCTAGGGTGTCGACTTGCCAGCCTGCTGCTTTGGCTACCGCTGCCGCCCCGGTTCCGACGTCGCGGCTGAAAGGGTCGGTGGACGCGTAGATCACAACGCCGAGCGTCTTCTTTGGTGCCGCTGACGCAGCGGCCGACAGAGCTGTGGCGCCAGACAAGAGTGCCAGCCCCAGAAGCCCGACGCTCGCCAATCGAAGCGGCCGTCGCCGCAGTTCCTTCATCTCTCTTCTCCCATTTGTCTTCATCTGCTTTTTCCCCTTGTCTCGTAGCTTATTCTTGTCTCGTGTTTCATCAGTGAGCTCTTCTTTCTGCCACTTGCTGCTGAGCGCGAGATCTGCCTCGGTGTGTCGACCCCGTGAGGACCTCGCGTGCCGTCGGGTAGAGCTCCTGTACCCGGCGTGCAGGTCGCTGTAGAGAGCGCGTCGCTTGCGGCTCGGCCGCGTGCGCTCCCGGTGTGACCCCCGAGATCGGCCGCCCGTGTCATCCCTCAGGTTGCCTCCCCGACGTTTGGTGCACCAAAGCTCGTGATGTCCCAACCGGCGGTGTCCCGTAGTGCCTTGCTCGGGCCATAGCTTGTGACGACTGACAGCTCCGACTGCGACACGGAGCGTGCCCGGCAAGTCCCAAGGTCGAGCCCGCGGGATCGGAGGATCTCCTTGAGAAGTTGTGGCGCTCCCCCATGGCCCAGTCGGAGCACTTCGTCCAGAAGCGGAGAGAGGCTTTCCACAGCGTCCTTGTCACCGGCCAAATGCGCGGTGAGGAGCCCCCTCATGAGCTCGGGGACGGCGGCAGCATTGCCGGACACCACTACCTGGCCGCCCAGAGCCGTGAAGTCTCTCCAAACGCTGTCATTGCCGCTCACTACGCATATTTCCGGCAGGAACTTGAGGAAAGGCTCGATCTCCACCATCGAGCTCATCGAAAGCTTGATACCGGAAACGTTCGGCTCGCCGAGCAGCTCGGCGAAGCCGTCGGTGTCTAAGCGGTTGCCAGTAGCCGCTGGGTAGTTGTAGACGAAGAACGGGAGCTCTGGTACATGGCGCGCGAGAGCTCCCAAGTGCTCGACTATGGCCGACTGCGTGTGGGCGTGGAAATAGGGGACAATGCCGGCAAGTGCAGGCGCTCCAGCTTCGGCCGCGGTTTCGGCCAACCGGAGCGCCTCGGACAGCACGACATGGCCGACGTGGGCGATCACCGGCAATCGGCCTGCAGCACGTTCGACCACCGCGACAATTAGACTTGCCCTTTCTTCCACCGTCATCGTTATGAACTCGCTCGTCGTCCCACCGACCATCAACCCAGCCACGTTGCGCGAGACGAGAAAGTCAACGTAGCCGTCCACCCGCGCCAGATCGAGGGCGCCCTCGCAGTCGAACGGGGTTAGCGTCGCGACGATCACTCCAGCCAGGTCGCGCACCCAGCCGGTATCCCGTTGATAGGTCATTGGAACCTCCGTGGTTGATAGGTCATTGGAACCTCCGTGGGAGCGAGCTGCCGGGCGCTCCGTCAAGGCGCTCGAAGTCGATATCCAGGAACCGGCACACCAGTGCCAATTCTGGGGAGATGTCGCCTGGGACTGCATGAATGTGGTTAGCACCGAAGCGCGAAAGGAAGACGTCTGCCGGGGCGTCCAGGCGGGTGAAGGCGTGCGGCCAGACGTACGTGCTTTGGTGCATGAGGGCTTCGTTGGTTTCGGCGTTATAGGACTCGAAACGCCCCAGGGTGAGCTGCATGCGGTACCGGCCATCGGCTCGGGAGAGGCGGGCAAGAGTTATCTCCCCTGGAGCAGCGAGGTGATGGACGGTTGCCCCGCCCGCTGGGAAGTAGAAGTCCTGGGGGTAAAGGTGCACATGGGCCAGGTTTTCTTCGGGGTCCTCGCTGCGGGCGGCGAACCAAGTTGCGTGCTGCCCGGAGTTCTCCAGATCCCATATGCCGCGATCGGGAAAGTAGTGACGCACATCGGCGAAGAGCGCCGGCGTGCCTGTGACGCGCTGCATTATCAGCATGGTCAGGGCGCCGTCCATGTCGCCCTCCGTGGCGCACACGTGAGGGGCCTTGGGGCCGTCCCAATCGTACGGGTCGTTCAAGAAAGCCTCGGCGATATCGGTGGTGGCGAAGTGGTTGGTGAGCTCGGGCTGGCCCTTGATCCCCGAGAAGTCAAGGTGCCATTCCTCGATGATGTCCCGGAGGGCGTAGTAAGAACGGACCTGGCGCTCCAGGATCTCAGGCGTTAGGCGTTCTCCGTCGTAGTGGACCCCGGCGGCATACTTTTCGAGCCACTCTCTCCCGGCCGCCGCTTTGGAAGCTGGCACCAGCTCCGAGCGTCGCACGATCTCCCACTGGTCGATCTCCTCGACATCGATACCGAAGCGCTGCATCCATTCGTCCGCACGGCCGACCGCCGTGTACATGCCCATGGAACGTCCGCCGATGCGACCGAAGGTTGACCCCTCCAACGACCTCACCGCGTGGGCGGCACGGACCAGGACATCTAGTCGTTTGCTCACCGCTTGGTCGGTGACGTCTCCCCAGAGCCTCTCGTGGTGACGACCCATCTGGTCCAGGCTCCCGCCAGCCGCCAGCATGCCCACCATGCCCGGGTAGGTGGGGTCGATGTTGGAAAACAAGAGCAATGGGCCAACCGTCGCGTGGGCGGCATGAACAGAAAAATGAGGGAAGGCCCATACCGGGTAGTTGAAGATCGTGACGTCCGGCCGCTGGGCGGCCAAGCGGCGAGCCTCGTGCACCGCTAACTGGCTGGAAGTGACGGGCTCAGAGCCGCAGACCACCTCATGCCCCGAGGCTTGGCAGGCGGCAACGATGCGTGCCTCCACTTCCGCCACGAACGAGGCAATGCCTTGGTGCACGAAGTCACGCCCATCGCTAAAGCTGAGGATCCCAACCCGAGGCATAGCAATTCTTCCTTTCTTGGAACGACTACGGAGTGAGTGGTTCACTTGTGTTTGCCCAAGGACCCCCAGCAAGCGATTGTGTGGAACCTGTTGCTCATCAGGAAGTCCGGGCGTCTCGTGCGCAGGGCCAGCCAGCCCGGCACCGGCCGACCCGGCCGCTCTACCACCTGCCAGCTGGACCTCGGCAAGCTCATGGGCGAGGTCCCTGGTGGCCGGGTACAACTGCCGGTAAACCTCGTATAGCTGGTCGTATAGGGAGCGGACCGCACCGTTTGGCCGTACGGTACAGGCCACGTCGCCCCAACGCGCGTCCAGCGGGACCAGGCCTGCCGCCGTGCCAGCCAGGTGCGCGTCGCCGTAGCTGGCGCCGATGGTGGGGATTGGTACGTCTTGATCCCGAGCGGTGACGTCGGAAACGATCTGGGACCACAAGCCCCCGCGGGTACCCCCACCTACCGCGACAAGCCGGTGCGGGTCCCCCCCGGCTCGCTTGATCGTCTCGAGGTTGTGGCGGACGCCGAAGGCCGTCGCCTCTAGCAGCGCCCGGTAGAGGTGGCCCCTGCCATGGCGCAAGGTAAGGCCCAGCATTGCCCCCCGGGCATTGGGGTCGAACAACGGTGTCCGCTCGCCGGCAAAGTACGGGAGGACAACCAGGCCGTCGGCACCCGGGGGGACCTGTTCGGCCTCGGCCAGGAGCCGCTCGTAGGAAGGGTTGCCGGCGATGGTGCGCAACCAGGAGGTGAGCGCACCGGAAGTCGCCATACCTGCGGCGACTGTGCGGCTCTGGGGCGCCACACCTGCGGTGAGCCAAAGGTGAGGGTCGGGCACCGCCGCCGGCGCCACGTGGACGATGAACATGGTCGTCCCGTAAGACAGCATCGTGTCGCCCCCCGCCACCACACCGGAACCGAACGCTTCCGCCCACGCGTCAATCGTCCCAGCTGCAACCGGGATGGCCGCCGGAAGCCCTGTCTCGAAAGCGGCTTCGGCAGACAAGGTGCCGGCAACCTCCCCGGGCCACAGCAGGCGCGGCAGCTCAAGTCCAGGAACGATGTCGCCCGCCCAGTCAGCACGCCAGCGAGAAGAACCTAGGTCGTAGAGCGGGTTGCACTGGCTCGCCGAATGGTGGTCGAGCACGTACTCGCCGGTAAGGCGCTGTACAGCGAACGAGCTGGCCATCACGAAGCCCCGGGTGCTTCTCCAGACCTCAGGCTCGTTGCGGCGCAGCCAGAGCAGCTTCGGTCCCAACGCCTGGGAGGTGAGGGGGGAACCACCGCCGGCAAGGACGGCTTCGGCGCCATAACGCTTGGTGAGTTCGTCTGCCTCGGCAGTAGCTCGGGTGTCGACGCCGTAAAGGATGGCCGGGCGCAGCGGTTCCCCCTTGGCCCCAATCGGCAAGAGGCAAGGCCCTATTCCACTGACACACAAACCCTTGACCGAGGCCAACTCCTTCTTGTCGAAGCGGGCTAGCAGGGCCTGCACATCGGCCCACCAGACCGACTCGGCATCGTGCTCGACCCACCCAGGCTGGGGCAAGGAGACCCCGTGGGACCGTTCCAACGTAGCGAGGACTGTGCCGTCAGCCCCGGCCAGCACGGCCTTCGAGCTGGACGTCCCTATGTCCAGGCCAAGGAGGAGCTCATCCACCTCAGGCCTCCTTCGGGCAGCACGAGCCACGGTGACGCAGCTCGAACTCGAATATCTGGCGCTTGCCGCGCTTGCGTCCCCCCTGGAGCCTCTGCAGCAGCAAATCGACCGCTGTGCTGGCCATGACCCGCACCGGTTGTGCCAGGGTTGTAAGCGGTGGGTCGGTCAGCTCTGCCCATGGCGGGTCGTCGATCGAGACAAGCGCGACGTCCAGCGGGATCCGTAGGCCGCGTTCCCTGATCGCCTGCAGCACGCCGACACCCATCAGGTTGTTGGCAACGAGCAACGCAGTTGCGCCGTCGTCGAGGAGCGCCTTTGCCGCCTGCCGGCCGCCCTCGACCCGGAAGTCGCCCTGGGCGACCCGAGGTCGGAGGCCGGCAACAGACATGGCCTGCTCAAAGCCCAAGAGGCGTTCGTCCGCGGTCTCGATGCCTACCGGGCCACCCACGAAGCCCACCTTCGTATGCCCGCTGGCGATGAGGTGCTCGACCCCGAGGCGTGCCCCGTCTACATTCGCCGCCAGGACGGCATCGGCACGCCGGTCGGCAACTGCGCGGTCATAGGCGACCACATAGGCGCCCTGGTCGATCAGCTCTCCGATCTCGGGCGCGCCTGCCTCGGTGGGCGAGATGATGGCGCCGGCAACTCGCTCGGCGGCAAGTACGCCCAGGTACTCACGCTGTTTGGCGGGGTCCTCGTCAGTGTTGCAAAGAAGGACCAGATACCCCTTTAGGTAGGCGGTGTCCTCGACGGCGCGCACCATCTGGGTGAAGTGGGGGTTCTCTACGTCAGAGATCACGACGCCGATCATCTGCACCTGCTGGCGCCGCAGGTTGCTGGCCACCCGGTTCGGCCGGTACCCGAGCTCGTTTATCACCGCGAGGACCTGCTCACGCGTGGTCTTACGAACTGTGCCGGTGTCGTTCAGGACGCGCGACACCGTGGCCGGCGACACCCCGGCACGCTCGGCGACTTCTCTGATACGTACGGGTGAACGTTTTTGATCAGCCATAGGAACCGGTTTCAGAAATCCGTTGCAGTAATCCGTTGCAGGACACGGTATGGCTGGCTCATCTGGTTGTCAAGTACGTCGGCCACGCCCCGCCTGAAGGGTCCGGGAACTCGACTGGCGGGCTTCGAGCGATATGACGCGATGCGCTATCGGGAGGGAAAGGCTCACTTGGGTGCGGCACTGTTCACGTCCGTTGTCCTTTCCGGCGACGGCCTAGCCGACTACGTGACTCACTACAACGAACACCGCCCGCATCGAGCACTGGCTCAGCGAGCTTCCGGGACCTTGGGGGTGCTGCCTGATCCGATCGACGAGCCAGACCCAGTGCAGTTAGGGCGAAACGAGATCCTCGGCGGCCTGATCAACGACTAACGACTAGCTGCGTGAACTAGGTGGATGAGATTTTCGGCACCCGCAGGGTCCCCTGCCATCCGGTTCGCGGCAATCGCGGTGAGTAGCAGTACGACTATGTCCGGGTCAGGCAGGTGTAGGACCTCCCGAAACACGGACAGGACCGCTTCGAGGTCGATTACTGCTGGTCAGTTCAGCACAGTGGGGCGCGCGAATAGAAACTTTCAGAGGAGATGCACGTCAGGTATGAATCCGACGTTTTGTCAGCGCACACAGCCCCCTTCGGCGACCCTCGCGCGCTCGCCGAGCCGGCGAAACGCGCCGGGTGAGGCTGATCGTCCAGGTCACCAACCTCGACGAGGTGCGGCACGCGCTGGAGGTGGGCGCGAACGTGATCGTCGCCCAGGGAGCGGAGGCCGGGGGCCACGGAGGCGGGCGTGCCATGCTGCCGTTCGTACCCGCGGTGGTCGACCTCGCGAGCCCGACCCCAGTGCTCGCAACAGGCGGGATCGCAGACGACCGGGGTCCTGTCGTCGCGCTCGCGCTTGGTGCAGCCGGTACCCTCATCGGAACCCGCTTTCAGGCCAGCCTCGAAGCCCTCGTCGCCCCGAGGCGACCAAGGCGATCCTCGACGGCCACGGCGCTGACACCGAGCGCAGCCGGCTACTCGACATCGCCCGCGGCGCGCCATGGCCGGCGCGCTATCCGGCTCGCACCTTGCGCAACGCGTTCCTCGACCACTGGCGAGGCCGCCGAACGGGGCGATCTCACGGTTGTTCCGGTGTGGGCGAGCGAGGCGATCGATCTCATCATCGATCTGGCCTCTGCGACCGATCTCGTCAGCGTCATCGCCCGCGAGGCCGAGAAAACGCTAGCCCGAGCCGGCCGGCGATGAGATTGGTGAGCGTCGACTCCGGCCGAGGTTCGATCTCTACGATGCATTCTCGGTCGATGGCTAGGATTGGGCGAGAAAGAGCAGGCCAATGCCCTGGCGGCTGCATTATGCAGGCTCGGCTTGCACGCCCTTCTCCGCGGCGGAGGCCCCAAGCTCTAGGAGCGTGCGATGTCACCTCCACTCGAACAACGCAGGTCAACGGCACAATTGCTGTTGTTGATATTGACAGTCGGCATAACGTCATCCCGCATCTATCCCGCGGGCAAGCTGTGGCCGAGCCCGAAGGCGGCCCTCCACTAACGACAAGACCAGCGGATACTTCCTGGTCGGTTGGCCTGGTTGGCGGTCTTGCAGACGTGGCGGCGACGATCTGCGTGTGCCGCAGAGTGGTAGTCATTCCGGCTCAGGTCAGGCTCGTGCCCTTTGGCGAACGAGACCCTCGTTTGACGAGCGAGCCCAGGCGGTGCAATGCGGCAATCGTCTCGGATGGAGATCATCGAGGTTGCGGACGAGGACTATCCGACGAAACCTCTTACCAGCCCGCTGCCGGTGCGTGTTTCAGGAGAGCCTGCACACGCGTTATCTCGGCTCGTGTCGCGGTGAGGGCGCATCCATAGCGCTCCGCCGTGGCTTTGGTCGTCACCCGTAACCCGGTGCGGCGGGTTACTACCGCCTCGACCGCGGCCGCCAGCACGTCCCCGGCTCGGACGTTGTCTTCTCGGTCCTCGGCCGGAGGGCCTTCGAGCACGTACCACCAGACCGCTAGGCACCGCGACGCAAAACCCAGACCGAGCCATTCGCTCGATTGCCGGAGCAGCAGACGAGCAGCCGGCTCGAGCGGTGCCAGCGAGAACGGTGGTGCCACCAATAGATTCGCGTAGCGTGCCCGCGCGACCTCGCCATAGCCCCCCAACAGGGCCGGGCCAACCAACCGCAGGTTCCATGGACCGATCGACAGGAGGCGACCGGAGTCCAAGCGCCACTCGAAGACGAAGCGCAGCTCGCGCCCACGTGATGTCTCTAGCCAGCCAATTGTTTCCGCGACCCCGGTCGCCGGAAAGGTTGTCGTCTCCGAGACGAAACGCCGTGGCTGCTCGGTATCAAGCATCCCCACGGCAAGGGCCGGGCCAACGCTGCCGTAGAGCCGGACGAGAGCGGCCATCGGCGACCACGGCACGAGCTGATTCTGTTTTATCGGCACGTCGTTGAGCACCGATTCCCAGATGAGGCGCGTGAGGCGGTCGCCGGTCTTGCCGGGACTCAAAGCCGCACCGCCTTTCGGGGTGACACGGCCGGAGGAGCCCTTCGGAGTGGCGCGACCTGAAGTTCGCTTGGCGCCGGGCGGCGAGCAGGCGCCTCATCTGCCGCCGCCCGAGTAGCTGGAGCTGGCCGGGCAGCCGGCCGGGCACGTCCCTGCTGATCCTCGGATGGCGGTGGACTCGTAGACGACGCTGAGGGCGGCGAAGCGGCGACCTCTAAGGCGCCGACCGGCTCAGGTGTCGCGTCGGGTTTTGCGCAGTTCCGGCAACCTAGCCGGTCCTTGCCAGCCACGAGCGTCGCTCTCGAACCGCATGACGGGCATGCAGGCGGCAGAAACGACGAGATCATTGGCACCCACACCAGATCGAGCGGGTAAGCCCGCGAACCCCGCTTGACCACAGCCGACGCCCTCCAGGCGGGGACGCCGAAGACGTGCAGTCGGAACGGGTCAACAATCGCGACCGGCATCATCTCATCGGTCACTTCAGCCCTCCGGCGCTCCCACTCGACGCGAGTCGCTACGGACTGGGCGGTCAGCATGTGGCGGCGATCCTCCGTCGTCCTGGCGCTGCGTTCCTCGATCGATGCGAGCACGCCCTCGTAGTAGTCGTCGACGACCCCAAGCTGAGCGACGAGACGCCTCGATCTTTGCGCGGCGAGCTCGAAAGCCGTTCGGCCGCCTGTTCGCGGAGCCGGGAGTCGGCCGCCGCTACCCCCTCTCCCGCCCAAGCATTGGCTCCCGGAGCGGGACCAGGTACAGCAGTCGACGACGACAACCGCTTGGCGAGATCAGGCGGGATCTCGCTTCCGTCGGCCAACGTCCAGCAATCGGCCAACTCTTGGAGCTCTTCGTCTATCGACAGTCGGAATTTCAACATGGCGCCGACTCGCACGATGGTCAAGTAGATGGCGCTCGGCTGGGAATGGATGTCGATACGTCCGTGGTCGGCGTGGACACGGTCCCGGGCATGGCTTTGCAACACAGCCGGCGAGGGTGCCGGCCCGGGCGGACGAGGCAGGTGACAGTGACCGGCGTCACCTTGCTGAAGCACTGACTCGGCTGCTGCCCGCAATAAGGGATGGCCAGTCGCGAGCAGCAGGTATCCCTCTTCCCTGGCGACCTCGGGGTCCTCTGTGAGACCGAGATCTTCGGGCAAGCGGTAAGCGGCTTGGAGCGACTCCGGCAGCACGAGGACCGCACCCTCTGGAAGTCGCTCGACGAGGGCCCCCTCGGTGGCTGCGTAGGTCGCGAAGAAGTCGACGGCACTGCGATGCGTCGCCGGAGTCACTGGGACCTCGCCCTCAGTCGGTCGTCGTCCCCCGCCGCTTCCTCGTCACCTTCGAGACTGGCGACGAGCTCATCGGTCCGGGAC
>OBLU010003313.1_pt1 | contig 14606 bp, 16 predicted proteins | sample 1518681 | NCBI WGS metagenome assembly OBLU01 (sample SAMEA3539304, study PRJEB22396) | soil metagenome | biome: tundra; feature: field; material: soil | place: USA | collected 2010-05 | depth 0.15 m
GACGCCAAACCAATGATCGATTCGACGCGGGAAACGGTATCGGCTCTCGCTACCAAAATAGAGTAACCTTCGCTTTAGACGAGGGCAGTCAAGAAATCCGTTACGCGAGGGTTTCGAGGGGGAGGAACAAATGTTCGCCCGATTAATCGCCAACTGGGTCTATGGTGGGTTCCTAGCCGGTTTATTGTTGCTTTTACTGACTCCTGTCCTCGTGCACTCTTGGCCTGTTTCGCTCGTGACTACGTTTCTCTGCCTACCGGTTTACATGGTCCACCAATACGAGGAGCACGACAACGATCGGTTCAGACTGTTCGTCAATCAGAAGATTGGGAAACGAAGAGTAGGACTCTCACCGTTGGCTGTCTTCGTCATTAACGTGCCCGGAGTGTGGGGCGTCATCGGGATCTCTCTGGCACTGGCAGCGACGGTGAGCGCTGGGTTCGGACTTGTCGCAGTCTATCTAGTTCTCCTGAATGGCACCATTCACGTCGTCCAGGCGGTCATTTCCCGAGGCTACAACCCAGGACTGGGAACCGCGATCGTCTTGTTTCTTCCACTAGGCGGATACGGTATCGCCGCCATTCAGCAGACTGGCGGCGGGACTTTCTTGATGCACATGACCGGCGCGGGAGCAGCTATTGCCATTCACGTCGCAATTATCGTCCACACAATGCGCCAACGACCCGGGCTCTGACATACCCACAACTCCGTTCTCAGGCCCTCTAGTACTACAGTGTTACAAAACTGAGGCCTCGCTCCGCTGGTGCGATTCTGGCCTGTATTTTCAAGGGGATCAGCACGTTGACGCCCTTTTGTGTTGTCTTTTCATGTTCGCGGTAACTCGTTGATGCGCTTAGGCTTCAAGTTTTGTAACACTGTAGTACTAGCAGGTTACCAAGAAACTCGATTTGAAGCGGACGCAGTACCGCGAAACACTCTTGTTTCCACAGTACAACCTGATAAGAAGAAGGCATGCGCGGAAAAGACGAGCAACAGTTGGACGTGTTCAGCTACATCAGCCCCGAGCAGCGAGTTCCGCACGATCACCCCTTGCGCCCCCTTCGTGTCATGACCGATGAGGCATTAAGGGAATTGCAACCACGGTTCAACAAGCTGTACGCCAAGACGGGGCGACCGTCGATCGCGCCAGAGAAGTTGTTGCGAGCGCTCCTGCTGCAAGCCCTGTACTCGGTGCGCAGCGAGCGGCTGTTGATGGAACAGCTCGACTATAACCTGCTGTTCCGTTGGTTCGTGGGCTTGAACATGGATGACTCCGTCTGGGACGTGACTGTGTTCACCGATTTCGTGCGGAGTGAACCCGTCGCTGGACACGATGTTCATAGCGGACATTCTGAGGTGAGTGGCAGGCGGAAGGAATCCCGCAATTCCGACCAATTGTACGTGCCCAAATGGAATAGCCCAGAGGCACGTGCGGCAACAGCGGTAAAGAATGCTGCAACAACAGTGACGGCAAAGGTCAGGAGCCATCGAAGCACAAACATCGGAACCTCCCACATTTTTCCGGACGTCGTTTACGTTAGAAGCGAATTGCGGATTCCGCATCTAGCTCATTCAGAAACATCGGACAATAAAGCATGCAGGGTGCGCGTGAACAGAATGGTGGGCTGGCCGTGGTAAGTGGTCCTTTGGAGTTCCCGGTAGCCGCATTTTTCGGCTACGCGAATGGAGGCGGTGTTGTCAGGAGCGATGATGCAGGCAGTTTTGTTCGCTCCGAAGTGTATATCGCCCCAGGCGACCACAGCGTGCACAGCTTCTGTAGCATAGCCCCTGCCGTGGGCTTGGGTACTTAAAACCCAACCAATTTCAGGAATCCCTTTAAGTGATGGTTTGAGATCGCGTTCGTAGTCAGCGAACCCAACTTCGCCCAGAAAGTTTTCTGTCTGCTTGTCTTCAACGACCCAGTAGCCGAAGCCGAGCAGGGCCCAATGCCCAACGTAGCGAAGAAGGCGCGTCCAGGATTCTTCACGTGTGAAGGGCTGATCGCGGATTTGTTTTGTGACGTTGGCATCAGCCCACATCGCGGCCACGTCACCGAAGTCGTCGAGGCGGTGTGCGCGCAATCTGAGGCGTTCGGTTTCGATGACCGGAATTTGCATGCGGATATATTGTCGTTCTTCGGGATCCATCTCCTCTACGCGACCGCGATGACCCCGATCGCCAAACTGCTCTATCTGCTATTGTCCTACACCACCTACCTAGTTGAACCTCTTGGGATGTCGAATTCGTCAGAAATCTTGTTGGGTATCACCGCGTTCCATCCCCTTGCTTGACGCTGACCGGTAATTTCAATGAAAGATTCTCGCTGCGCCTCCCGATATATTGTAAAAGTGGGTAGCCCATGCATCTTGGACCGTACATACTTGCACTGGCCGTCTGCACGAATGAAGTTCGTACATCGGCAGGATAACTCTTCTAACAGTTGCAAAACTGCAAATTGCCAGTGGTCGCCAACCCAGGGCGCCATACCTCGACATAGTAAACTACCGGCAAGTATGACGCTGGGAACCGCCATCAGGTGTACTCCATCAGGGCGGTTCTAGATATGAGATCTCATCGCACATCCCATCGTACTTATTGAATTCCGTAGCAAATATTGGGTTGTAGTGATCGGTGGTATTGCCTCGGGCATGTATCCGACACAAGGTATCTGTTAACCCAACCTCGATAGTTGAAATGTCGCTCCATTCCTCTGTACGTCCGTCACAATCATGCGTTTTTGGGCTGCTCTTTGGATTGCAGAATGCAATGACCAGCAGTGATTGTAGACCCATAGGTTCAATGGAGACATGGCGATGAAGTGTGAATCTGGTGTGAGGGTGGTGGCTCGAGTAATCACTCTGTTTCTTGCGGTGCTCGGCTTGAGCGTCATGATGTTCGGCCAGGCAGAGACCGGAAAAATTAGCGGAACGGTTTCAGACGCTACGGGCGCGATCGTCACAACGGCAAAAGTCACGGTTAAGAATGTGGACACGGGCCTGACGAGAGAAGCCACGACTTCGAGCGGAGGTGGCTACACGATTACCAACATCCCGGCGGGCAACTACGAGGTGATGGTGAGCGCTCCCGGTTTTTCCGAATTCAAGAAGTCGGTCGAAGTGACTGTTGGTACGGCGCTCGCTGTTGATGCGCACCTTGTGGTGGGTGGCATCGGGACGGTTCTGGAAGTAGTGGGACTGGCGGCGGGCACGGAAGTCGACACGGAGACGCAAACACTCGGCGCGACGATTACCCCGAACCAGATTATGAGCCTGCCCAGCTTAACCCGCAACGTTTACGACTTTGTGGCGACAGCGGGCAACGTCAGCGATGGCGACACTTCCGGTATGCGCGGCGCTGGGGGTATGTCCATCAACGGACAGCGGGCCGCCTCGACCAACATTCTGCTGGATGGCGCGGAGAACGTCGATCTCTTCAACGCAGGTGTCGGTCAGCAGGTGCCGCTGGATTCCGTGCAGGAGTTTAAGCTTAGCACCAGCAATTTTACGGCGGACTATGGACGCGCATCGGGTGGCGTAGTGAATGTAGCCACCAAATCGGGAACCAACGCGTTCCACGGTTCGTTGTATGAATACAACCGTGTTTCGGCACTGGCTTCGGCCACCTATCAAACTGACGCGTCGAACTGGGCGAACGCGCACTCAACCCCTGTCCAGTCACCCCTTCCGAACTCGTCTTTCGTTCGCAACCAGTTTGGCTACGCCGTAGGCGGCCCTGTCGTCAAGGACAAGCTTTTCTTCTTTTCGAATACGGAGTGGACCCGTATTCGCAGCAGCGCGAATAACAGCGCCTTAGTCTTTACCCCTCAATTCATTGCGCAGACCGGATCGGCTTCGCAAGCTTATTGGAGTTCCTACGGCACACTTGCGAGCGGCGTGAGCAACATTGGCGCGCCAATCACGGCAGGCCAAATCGCTAGCGGCAGCGTCTCACACTATACCTTGAATTATTCGCCTGCGTTTTTGGCACTTGCCGCCTCAAGCCCAACTTTGCCGGTGTGGCAGTTGGTCAACTTCGCTGTCCCAACCGACGCTGGCGCGGGAGTGCCACAGAATTCCTACAACACAGTCAATCGTATGGATTTCAACTTGACCAATAAAACCACTCTCTGGGGACGATACGCCCTCGATAATGAGATCGATTTTACTGGCTCTAACGCCGACAGTCCCTATGCCGGCTTCAACACGGGCCAAAACATCCGTAACCAAAATATCTTGATCAACCTGACACACATCTTTACGCCGACGATCGTTAACCAGGCTAAGATCTCCTATAACCGACTGAACGACCTCCAACCGTTGGGCACGCACCCGCCTTCACCGGCACTCTATCTGGCAGGTACGGTGCCAACTCCGAACAGTGAAAGTGTCCTTCTGCCCGGTTATATTCCACAATCGCAAGGCCTTGCGATTCCCTTCGGCGGCCCGCAGAACCTCTATCAGTTCTCGGATCAGCTAAGTGTTACGAAGGGTAAGCATACCTTCAGCTTCGGTGGAGAATTCATCCAGGCCCGCGACAACCGGGTGTTCGGCGCCTATGAGAATGGCATCGCGGATCTTGCCAAAAACTCAGCTGGAATTGCGCCGTCGCCCCAGAATCCCGCGGGCTATCCTTCATCTCTTGACCAGCTACTCGCTGGCCAAATTTTCAGCTACCAGATCGCCATCAATCCGCAAGGTACGTTTCCCTGCCAGACTGACATCAACACTGGTTTGCCTATCAACCCTGCGAGCTGCACTATCAATCTGCCTGCCACCGCACCAGCGTTCAACCGCAATAACCGGTTTAACGACGGTGCGGCGTACGGAACGGACACTTGGAAAATCAGACCGCGGTTGACTTTGAACCTGGGTCTGCGGTGGGAATATTTCGGAGTGCAGCACAACGCCACGCCGAATCTCGATTCCAACTTCTATTACACCGGAGCTCTTAGTCCGGCTAGCGTCCGTGCTGGCCTCGTAAGTTCCGCTCCCACCAGTTCGCTCGGTCAGTTGTGGAAATCGTCACCGCGGAATTTTGGTCCCCGTATCGGCTTTGCCTATGATCTGTTCGGGGACGGAAAGACGTCGATCCGCGGCGGTTATGGCATTAGCTACGAGCGCAACTTCGGTAATGTCACCTTCAACGTTATCCAGAATCCCCCCGCATACGCGGTCGTTGCCCTTTCGGGCGGCCCGTACCCGCTCCCGACGAACAATCTCGGCCCGTTTTCTGGAACTGGGTCGACAATCCTTCCTCCAGTCACGCTGCGTGCGGTGGATCCCAACATTAAGACCGCCTACGCAGAGTCGTACTCGCTCGCGGTGGAGCATGAGGTGGTTCGGAATACCGTTATCGCCTTGGAATACTCTGGCTCACGCGGAATCCATCAGTACTCGATTACAAACGTCAACCGCTATTTCGGCGGGCCCACCTACAACGGCGATCCCAACGTAAACCCCCCAACCCTCGAAGCGAGCCGCACCAACAATCAGTATGGGAACATCAACTTCCGCGGAGCCAATGGGGATAGTTGGTACAACGGAGTTAATTTCAGGGCGACGTCCAGCAACTTCCAGTCCAAGGGACTACAGTTTGCGTTCAACTATACCTGGTCCCACGCCGAGGATGACCTGAGCTCCACATTCTCCGAAACGCAAGCAGGTGGCGCGCAAGGCAGCTTGGGTTTCCTCGATTGGCAGCATCCGCGTTTCGACAAAGGCTCTTCCGACTTCGACATTCGGAATCGCCTGTCATTTAGCGCGGTCTATACACCAACGTACCTCGACCACTTCCAGAGCAAGGCTGCGAGGGCCGTCGCGGGGGGTTGGTCGGTTGCGCCGATCTGGACCTGGCGCTCCGGTACGCCATTTACCATGTACGATTGCGGATTTGCCGATGGGATTTGCGCTCGTCAGCTCAACGACGGCGGTACGGCGAGCTACTCGAAGATTGCTCCGGTCGATCCCATTCATCAGCCAAATACGTTCAGCTATTTCACGCCTCTTCCGTACACGCCCTACCAGGCTACGGTGAACGGCGCGGTGGTTGGGGGAGGCGTGGCGGACGATCCAAGCTGCACCAACTCAGTATGTGCTTTTCCATCCAACATGCTGGGCCGCAACACGTATCGGACGCCGAACAACTATAGCCTCAATATGGGTGTCTACAAGACCTTTAAGCTGACTGAGCGAATGGCGTTGCAGTTCCGCACTGAGGCTTACAACCTCTTCAACCACAGCAACTACTACTTAAACTATGGGGGCACGGATTCGGAGTTCGGTTCGCCGGTGACCGTCGAAAAGGGCTTCAACCCCGCACTTAACGGCGGCACATTTGAACGCCGCAACATGCAGTTCGCTTTGCGCCTTACCTTCTAACTACCGTTGCAAAGTGCGTGCAATCTGGGGAGCCGAAAGGCTCCCCTTCGTCTGTGTGCCGAACATGTTCGAAAGCTTGAGAGTGGAGGCCCCGTACCCGACCGGGAGGAGGAGGACGCGCTAGCGAAACGCAAGGGCATCGTCGCGAGGCGGAGTCTGAAAGAAGTGTCGAGCAAAGACGCGTACCAATAAGAACAAACCGAATAGAAAGGCTTATTCGCCGCGAATCGCAACCATAGGTTACCGGTCCCGCAGATTCGTACGCTCGTACCAAATTGCTGGTCGAAAGCAAGCGAAGACCACACAATGAGCATCTGTGGGAACTGCGATACCAGCGGCAAACGACCTAATTCGACCATTGGGTTATGAATGTCGTTCCGGAATCAGGCTGTACGGAGTGCCCTCAGCGCCCACGGTTGCGATCCCTAACGGGGCCAAAGCTTCCCCGCCCGCCGCGTGCGAAAATGGAGCGCGCTTGCCGGATTGCACTGATAGAGACGGAGCAATCCCTGTCCGTTGAAGCAATTTATGATCGAATTGTAAGGCGGGGGTCTTTTGTGTTCTTGAGCCACAGGCGACCTTTTCGAGTGATCGCTTTAGCCATGGCCACGTTAGTGCGGCGAGGCGAGGCGATTGTCTTGGCACCGCAAGGTGACGTAAGAAATCGGAGCCAACGCGTTTGATGCCGAACGATTGCGTTTCCGCCTTAAGTCACGCCGCCCGCGCGAGGGCGAAGACAGTGCTCGCATTCCTTGTGCCAGTTAGGGCAATCTCGTGATTGTGCGAATTTCGTCGACCGGCGTATCGGAGTCGCGGGTTGGGGCGTATCGCGAGTTCCTGGAGAGTAGCGTGATCCCGCGCTACGAGACGTCGCCAGGGATGGTGAGGGTGTCCTTGCTAGAGCGGCAGCTTGTTGCTTACGTCGAGATGCTAACAGTGTCGCTGTGGCAGTCGCGGGAGCAACTTCAACAGTTCTTGGAGAACCTGCAGCTAAGCATGGAGAGCCAGAAGCTAGTGGAGGATGCCAAACGAAAGTACGGTGTCATCGAAGTCGAGTCGCGCACTTTTGAAGTCGTACTCTCCCGCGAAGCGAACCAACAAAACCATTGACGATTGTGAGCCCGCTGAAAAGTCGACGAGTGGTCAGCATAAAATTCAGCCAAGTGGCTATTGCGCAAGACCGTTCCCTCACGCAATATGATTTACGTGTCTCGATGCAATTCAGTGCGATCCTCTGTGTTTGCGGTTTTATTTTTCGGCCTTTTATTCTTGCGAATTACACCGGCCGTCGGCGCGCAGGGACCACAAATCGAGAGCAGAACCACGGCTGCGGGAACAACAAGCGCGGATGCTCATCCCATTCTTGTTGAACTGTTCACTTCTGAGGGATGTTCGAGTTGTCCTCCAGCCGACGCCCTCCTCCAAAGAATGGACACATCCCCGCCTAGTGCGGGTGCACAATTCATCGTCCTCAGTGAACACGTGGATTATTGGGACCATGACGGATGGAAGGATCCAAACTCCTCGGCTGCACTGACCGAACGCCAGACCGCCTACGTCCGGGCTTTGGGACTAGAAACCCCATACACTCCCCAAATCATCGTGGATGGAACCAAAGAAGCGCGCGCTAACAATTCGCAACAACTCAACCAAGTCCTTCACGAAGCTGCGGCTGCACCTAAGGTTCCTGTGCGGATTGGCGAGGTGAGCGTTGATGCTGGGAATCCAGCCGTTCTTCGCGTGCTCATTGAAGCCGATGGTGAATCCGATACACACAACGCCGACGTCTACGTGGCGGTCGCTCTCGATCGCGTGGAGTCGCAAGTCTTGCACGGCGAAAATGGCGGCCGACACTTGACGCACGTTGCTGTCGTGCTGGAACTCAAGAAGATCGGAAAACTGTCGAAGGGAAAGAGTTTTGCTGAAACCGTTCAGTTAAAACTCAAGCCCGGTACGGATCCAAAGAACGTTCGGGTCGTTGCTTTTGTGCAAGAACCAGGGCCTGGCAGATTACTCGGAGCGGCTTTGCGCAAGCCCGCAAGCTGAGAAATCGGTAGCGTCCTCAGACCAGTGGCGCATATCTCAACAGGATAAGGAATGCCGCCGAGTATGAGTCGCGGGGGGGGAACGGATCAACGATAGGCGCAGCTTTCTTAAGAGCAGCGCAGCCGCGGGCGGAGCTCTGCTCGCAACGGGAAGGGTCAGTGCGAGCCAGCCTGGGGCGCCGCGCCGGGCATATGGCGAACGAATCGCCTTTTGAACAGTCCACCCGCTACTTCCGTCCGTCGGCAACGCCAGCCTCCGACGCAAGCTGGACGCCACTCCAGGATCTTTACGGGATCATCACTCCATCGGCACTGCACTACGAGGTCCACCATTACGGTGTGCCGTAAATCGATCCCGCACGTCACTAACTGATGATTCATGGACTGGTTGACCGTCCGCTGATCTTCAACATGAAGGACCTTCACCGATTTCCCTCGATCTCGAGAATTCACTTCCTGGAGTGCGCCGGCAATAGCGGCGGAGAGCAGGCCGGTCGCCCCGGAGCCGACCCGCAGAAGAGCCACGGGTTGCTTAGCTGCAGCGAATGGACGGGTGTACTACTGCGAGTGTTGTTGGAAGAGGTAGGAGTTAAAACGAACGCAAGCTGGATTGTTGCGGAAGGCGCTGACGCCGGCCGATTAACCCGCAGCATTCCCTTGGACAAGTGTAGGAGTTCGAAACCGATGGCCCAATGGGCCACATCGAAGGTCTGACCCTCCGTCTATACAATCCCCAATCCCACCAGTGGAACCTCTATCGGGCCAACAGCAAGGATGGCACCTTAGGCCAACGCATGATCGGCGAGTTCAAGAATGGCCGCGGTGAGTTTTTCAACCAAGAGCCATTTAATGCCAGAGCCATCCTTGTTCGATATGTTTGGTCGGACATCACCCCGAATTCGGCCCACTTTGAACAGTCACACTCGGATGATGGAGGCAAGACTTGGGAAGTAAACTGGATTACGAACCAGACACGGGTAAAGGATGAATCTGACAAAGTGCACTGAACTCTGCATACAAGGAAGGGGCTCGCGCGGCTGAGGATAGGATTGTACGGGGGGCTTTCGGACAGGCGCCCGGAGTCCGCGAGCTTCTCACGTCAGGACCAGCAACTTGTGGAGCTTGCGAACGGCGAGCGGAATTTCTTCCACCGCAGTACTGCCAAAACCCAGGATGAAGCCAGGGCGTGACGCCTCACCTAGATAGGAAGGAGAGAGAGGCCATAACCATAGGTTCTGGCGGGCGGCTCGCTCGGCAATTTCCACATCGCAGATCCTGCTAGGCAATGTCGCGGTGAGATGCATGCCGGCTTCGCTCCCGAGCACCTCGACCATGGACCCGAGTTCCTTACTGATGCTGTCCACCAGCGCACTCCTCCGCTCGCGGTAGAGAATCCGCATCCTTCGAATGTGGCGGAAAAAATGCCCTTCAGTAATAAAATCCGCGATCACTTCCTGATAAAAGTTTGGCGGACCAATATCCATAGCACGGCGGACCGACATAAAACGGTCGACTAGGTCCGATGGAATGACGATGTAGCCGAGGCGCAGGGAGGGAAATAAGACTTTGCTGAAGGTCCCGATGTAGATCACACGAGCGTTGGCGTCGAGACCCTGCAAAGACGCGATGGGCAAGCTCTCGTAACGATACTCGCTATCGTAGTCATCCTCGATGATCCAAGACCCTGTGTTTTCAGCCCAGTCCAGTAGTTGGAAGCGCCGCGAGGCGCTCATGGTTACTCCGAGCGGAAATTGATGGGAGGGGGTAACAAAGGCGGCGCGGGCTTTGCGGCAGAGCTTAACGGCAGCGGCAACATCCAGACCTTCGCCATCAACAGGAACGGGGACGAGACGACACCCAGCCAGGGCGAAGACAGCTTTTGCCAGGCGATAGCCGGGTTCTTCTACCCACACACGGCTCCCAGGGTCGAGAAGCACGCGGGCCGAAAGCTCAAGTGCTTGTTGCGAGCCGCTGACGATCATGACTTGTTCTGCTTCGCAGTGTAACGATCGTGCGGTTCTTAGGTAGCTTGCGATGGTTTCCCGAAAAACCTCGGACCCCATCTGGTCGCCGTAGTGACACGATTTCGCATCCATGTTTCGGCCGCGACGCGCGACCAAGTTCGACCAAATCTGCAGCGGGAATTGATCAAAGGCCACTTGCCCCACACCAAATGCCCCCCAACCCGGTTGCCATTCGCGCTTAAAACGGGGAAGGACTGAAGAACAACGCGAAACCAACCGAGGTCCGGAGCGATTTGTCGGTAGTCGCGCTCCCGTTGGTGGGCTTGACGTGAACTGGTCCGGAAGGGACCTGGAAACGGCAGTACCTGCGCCGACACGACTTTCGAAATAGCCTTCCGCTAACAGCTGGGCGTATGCATTTACAGCCGGGAAGCGTGAAACACCGATCTCCGATGCCAGCACTCGGGTTGATGGAATTCGCTGTCCGGGGCGCAGACTGCCATCGACAATTGCTGTGCGATACGCGTCATAAATCTGCCTGTGCAGGGCCTTCGCGGCCCTCCGGTTGACCGCGATCATGGGCAGAATTCCGGAGGCTGCTCTCTTCATTCAAGGATCGTAATGGTTATGCGCAAATCCCGTCAAGTGGGTATTGTCTACAACCATTATCGGAGTTACTGTGGGAACAATGACTTCCGTCGTCTTGCGGGCGCATGGCCGCAAGCACAAGCGAAGTCCACGAATCGGGGTTGTAATTGTTTATGAATGCGCTTTCCTTGGAATCGTTAGCAGACCCTGAATTGAGGGGTATGACGGCAGAACAAACGACGCCAATGGAAGCTCTGCCAGTTGTGCAGGCGTTTGCCCGACCACGGTCTCCTCGGATTGCCATCAAGGTAAAGGGTAGAATTCTATTTATCGATCCTTCCGATGTGGTTGCGGTTCAGGCTCAAGGTAACTACGTTTTGCTGCAACGAGGCACGAATTCGTATTTGCTTCGCGACTCAATCTCGGTCGTGGCAGAAAAGCTTGAACCCTATGGGTTCATTCGTATCCATCGCTCTGTACTAGTGAATGCCCAGTTTGTGGAGGCGATCAAACCGTATTCGACGGGCGAATATGGGCTGCAAGTGAAAGGGGGAAAGGAGTATACGGTCACCCGCACCTACAAGAACAATCTCAAATCTCTCGCGAACTTTTGGATCGGCACCGGCGGGTTCTTTCTCGACTGACGTCTGTGATCGAAGCCGAACAGGGATTGCAGCGATCCACGGCGTCATAGCCCCGCCCACCGCTGCCTCTGTCTACGCTTCAAGACTAAAGGACTGGTGGTGATCCAAGAATGAATATGCTGAGTTGCAGTCTCCAATTTTTCTACCACGCTCGTCTTGCTTTAGCACTTGCAGTCTTCCCAATCCGGGCGGAGGTATTCTGGCCGTATTTTAGTGGCGCCATTTTTTTCGTAATCGGGCTAACAAAGATCCTCAAGGACGAACTACCGCAAAAACACGGGCTCGACAAATTCGGGCGGTTGTTCTATGCCCTCCCGATGGGAGTATTCGCCACACAGCATTTCACCAATCCAAAGTTGGTCGCGAGTATCGTTCCGTCGTGGATGCCGTGGCACACATTTTGGGTCTATCTGGTGGGTATTGCAATTATTGCCGCAGTGCTGAGCATCCTCCTCGAGATACAGGCGCGGTTGGCGGCCACACTTTTGGGATGCATGTTTCTACTTTTCGTAGTTTTGATGCATATCCATAACATAGTAGTCACACATGGCGCTCTTTTGTTTTGGGTCATCGGCCTGAGGGATCTCGCCTTCAGCGGTGGAGCTTTTGCATTGGCCGCAACACAGTTGAAAAGAACGCCTTCGGAGGGCGCGCCAGTGCTGGTAACTCTCTGTCGCTTTTTCGTGGGGATACCGGCGATAGTAATTGGCGTGGACCATTTTCTGCATCCCACGTTAGCACCCGGCATTCCGATGGAAGCAATAACGCCGGCATGGATTCACGGACGTCTTTTCTGGGCCTATCTGACGGGCGCGGCTCTCATTGCTTGCGGCGCGTGTATTGTCGTGAATAAAAAGGTACGCTTGGCAGCAACCTATCTGGGGATTGTGGTTCTGCTTCTAGGAGTGTTTGTTTACAGCCTCATGATAGCCGCTAACCCTTCCGACATAGACGGTGGGCTGAACAATTTCGTTGATATTTTAGCCTTGAGCGGAACTGTGCTGGTTCTGGCTGATGCTATCAGCAAACGAAGCAGCCATCAGGTCAGCGCCTGATAATCGAAGTCTTGCTTCATATTAAGTTAGGAGGGTGTATGACAATCGCAGACAAAGCAGTTCTGGTGACGGGGGCCAATCGCGGTATAGGACGGGCGCTCGTCGAGGAAGCCTTGAAGAGAGGGGCGAAGCGGGTATATGCCGGTACGCGCCAGCCCTTTGCCCACTTGGATGGGCGCGTCACGCGCTTGGCCCTGGACGTGACGAGCGCTGAGCAGATCCAGCGGGCGGTCGACGAGGTCGGCACCCTCGACGTCCTCATCAACAACGCCGGTATCGCCATGTACGACGATCTGAGCAAGCCCGAGGTGATCGAACAGCATCTAAAGGTCAACTTGTTCGGACCCCTGAGTGTGACTCGCGCGTTCTTGCCGCTGTTGAAACGATCGAAGGGGGCCATCGTCAATAACCTTTCAACATCGGCGCTTGCGGCCCTGCCGATCATACCCGGTTATTCCATTTCGAAGGCCGCCACGCTCAGCATGACTCAGTCTCTGAGGGCGCTACTGGCCGGCCAAGGCGTGACCGTTCATGCCATCTTAACCGGACCTGTCGATACCGATATGACCCGAAGCGTCGATTTCCCGAAGGCCTCGCCCGAGTCCGTCGCGGTGGCCATCTTCGATGGCGTGGAAAAAGGCGAAGAGGAGATTTTCCCTGATCCAATGTCCCAATCCATCGCCGAGGGCTGGCGCAACGGCGTAGTCAAGGCCCTCGAACGCCAGAACGCGGTTTTCGTCCCGGAGAGCGTGGCTCTCTAACGGAGCCTCGCATGGAAGCAGACCGAGGACGCAACTTAAGGCCAGCACCTCACGAAGGGAGAAAAGACGATGACGACACAGGAAATGCATAGTAAGGAGAGAAAAATGGCTCCAGCACCGGTAGCAGTTTCGAACGAAATCGAAGTGCTTCGGCATCAGGCCCGAGTGACGCAGCGTGTTATGCGTTTGAACGTCGAAGGAATTTCTCATGAAGAAAGCTTGATTCAGCCTCAGCCGGCGGGCAACTGTTTGAACTGGGTCATCGGTCATCTCGTTTTTGCATACGAGTTGATTTTTCCTTTGCTGGGACAAAAGCCGGTGATGGGAGAAGGACGGCTAAAGCCCTACGCGCGCCATTCGTCTCCGCTCAAGGATTCAGCCGAGGCCGTGCCCTTGCAGGAACTTTTGGCCGCCTTCGACAAAGCGTCGGAGCGCGTGGATGCAGGGCTGGCCGGTCTGGCGACAAAAAAGCTGGATGAGCCGGCGCCGTACTCGCCGACAAACGATCCGAAGGAAACGGTGCGCTCGCTTTTGGCGAGTGTCTCGTTCCATCAGGCTTATCACGCGGGGCAAACGGGACTTCTTCGCCGAGTCGTTGGCAAGCCTGGGGCAATTGCTTAAGCGTTGCGAGGCTCTGAGCGGCGGTCGCCACAATGGCAGCGATAACAGGAACCGACGAGGCCAGATGTACACGCGAGAGGCCGGGCATGGGCGCCTTTGCATTCGAGCGAAATGCCGTCTACTACACCTATTCCGGCCTATTAGAAGTTCAGATCTGCTTCGAGAGGCGTTGGATCGCAGCGCCGAATATAAGCTCTACCCAAGCAGATTAACGATCCACTCTCCGAAGCGCTTGCGTCGGTCGCAGCCGAGGTCCGCAAACTGCGCGACCGCGTGCAGCAACTCGAAGGGGCCGGAGTTCCCTATGAGCCGCTGCCGGAATCGCTGCAACGCATCATGGAAGATCTCGACTACCAGATCTAGCTGCCGTGAACTAAGATGGTCCGCTCAGCTCTCAGTCCTGACACGGAGGTTCGCTCACGTGAAATGGATCATTCGCGTTGTTCTTCTGTTCCTACTCACTTGGAGCTGTCTCGCCGCGGATAAACCCGCTGGTAAGGACGAAAAGCCGAAACCGGCTCAATCGATCGACGAACTCCGCCAGCAGATAG
>OBLU010003314.1_pt1 | contig 14600 bp, 7 predicted proteins | sample 1518681 | NCBI WGS metagenome assembly OBLU01 (sample SAMEA3539304, study PRJEB22396) | soil metagenome | biome: tundra; feature: field; material: soil | place: USA | collected 2010-05 | depth 0.15 m
GGCACGGTATGCGATCCAGTCAGCGGGAAACCGGTTTGCGAATGATCGAATTTCCCATCCGTCCACTGCACGGTGTCATGGCACTGTTCGCAAGTCGTCGGGAAACCCGCATGCGGCACCGGGCTGTTCGCGTTATTGAAATCGGTCTGGTGGCAGCCGATGCACGTAGTCGGCAGACTGGTGTAGTTGTTGTTGACGTGGCAGTCCGCGCACGCTCGCGGCGGCACAGTGTGCGAACCGGTCAGCGGGAAGGGCGTGTTGTTGTGATTGAAGGTCGCATCCGTCCAGGCGGTGGTGTCATGGCACATCTCGCAAGTCGTGGGGAAGCCGGTGTGTGGCACGGGACTGTTCGCTCCCGTGAAATCTTTCTGATGGCAAGAAATACAGGTCGTAGTGGTGATGTTGTAATTGTTGTTGAGGTGACAATCGGAGCAAGCGCGCGGCGGGACTGTATGCAAACCGGTCAACGGGAAACCGGTTTGCGAGTGATCGAACTTGGCATCCGTCCACTGGATCGTGTCGTGACACTGCTCGCAGGTGGTGGGGAAGCCGGTGTGCGGCACCGGAGTCTTCGCATTGTTGAAGTCGTTCTGGTGACACGAAATACAAGTGGTAATGGTGATGGTGTAATTGTTGTTGACGTGGCAGTCGGAGCAAGCCCGCGGCGGCACCGTATGGGAGCCAATCAGCGGAAATCCGGTTTGCGAGTGATCGAATTTGCCATCCGTCCATTGCACCGTGTCGTGGCACTGCTGGCAGGTTGTCGGGAAGCCGGCGTGCGGCACGGGACTGGTCGCACCGCTGAAATCCTTCTGATGGCACGAAATGCACGTAGTGTCCGTGATGCTGAAGTTGTTATTGATGTGGCAGTCCGCGCACTGCCGGGGGGGCACGGTGTGCGATCCGGTCAGTGGAAACGCGGATTTCGAGTGGTCGAAACTAGCCGGCTGCCATGCCGAAGTCGAGTGGCATAGTTCGCAAGTCTGGGCAAACCCTCCAGCGACATGGTCGGGATTCTTCGTTCCCTGGAAATCCGATAAGTGACAGGACACGCAGGTCGTATTCGTCAGGGTGTAGTTATTCTGCTTGTGGCAGTCCGCGCACTGCCGCGGGGGCACGGTATGCATCCCCGTCAAGGTGAACCCGGTAGTGCCGTGATCGAATTTGGCATTCGCCCAAGCCGATGTGTCATGACACTTTTCGCAAGTCGTCGGGAAACCGGCGTGCGGCAGGGGACTGGTCGCGCCCGTGAAATCCTTCTGATGGCATGAAATGCAAGTGGTAGTTGTGATGTTGTAGTTGTTGTTGACGTGGCAGTCAACGCACAATCGCGGGGGAGTCTGATGCATGCCCGTCAGCGTAAAACCAGTTTGCGAGTGATCGAACTTAGCGTCCGACCACTGCACGGTGTCATGACAGTTAGAGCAGTTCGTTGAGAACCCCTTGTGGGGAGGGCTGGCCGCGTTGTTGAAGTCGTTTTGATGGCACGAAATGCAAGTGGTGCTCGTCAGATTAAAGTTGTTGTTGGTATGGCAGTCCGCGCACGCCCGAGGAGGAACCGCGTGCCCCCCCGTCAGCGGGAATCCCACCGAATTGTGGTCGAACTTCGCATTCAGCCAGTTGTCCGTTCCGTGGCACTGTTCGCATGTAGTTGAGTATCCGAGTGCGACGTGGTCCGGGGCCTTCGCTTGCTTGAATTCCGCCTGATGGCAGGAAAAGCACGCCGTGGACATAGTCTGGAAACGGCTGTTGGCCACGTTCTTGTGGCAGGAATCGCAATCCACCGCCGCATGAGCGCCGGTCAGCGGGAAACGATTATTGTGTTGCTGGATCTCTTTGATCGATACTCCCCAGCCGCGCACGCTGTGGCACTGTTCGCAATTTGCGCCCAACTGGCGCCGGTGAAAGTCGGCATGGCAATCCTGGCAGCGTGTGCCCACGTTGTTAAACACCGGCTTCACGTGGCATTGCGTACACGCCACATTCTGGTGTAGTCCGCGCAACGGATAGTGGGTCTGATTGTGATTGAATTCCGGGACCGCGCGGATCGGTTTCCAGCCCTCCGCGGTGTGACAGTTCTGACAGGGAATATTCAGACTGCCGTGCGGACTCAAAGAACGCGAGCTATAGGAACCGGTGGCGCTCTGGTTCAACCCCCTTGCGCACACACCGAAGAGAAGGACTACCGACAGCGCCATGCCCGTAAACTTCCCTGTAGTCAAAACCCGCCCCTGTTCCGATCTCGGCTACGCAGAGCAAATGAAGGGTAAAAGTACGAGCAGATGTGCAATTCTGCGTCCATCTAAAGTAGCTATTTGTGCATGTCAGGAAAAGTTACCCCAGCCTAACTCCATCCTTGAGCGGAAGGTCACTGCGGGCACAGTCCAGATTCCTGTTATGGACAGGATGTACTTCTGAGTGGAGTAACTTCTTCAGAGAAAGCGGGAGTTTATTACACGTAGAAAAATGCGACAATTAGTCCAGACTCAAGTGACCGGCGACCCGTCCACCGAAGGTAACCTGGAGTGACCCCGCGATCTTTGGCAGTCACCTAAGCTGGTGGCTAACTCTTGCCCGGGGGCAGAGTTCCCGGCGCATGGCACCCCTCGCATTGCTTAGGTGTCGGTTTGTAGAAGAGCACGTTCTTGCCTTCCACCATCCGCATCTCCTTGTGGCATCCCTCACAGCGGACGTTTTTGTGGAGACCTTGCAAGGCAAAGGCAGTCCGCTTGTCGTGATCGAAGAGTGACGGCTTCCACTTCGCGCTATTGTGACAATCGACGCAGGAGGTCACTCCATTCCTGACGAACTGGTTGCCGTGGATGTCGGCATGGCAATCGTCACACCTGGTAGGCGCCGCGGTGAAATCTGCCGCGATGAGTTTGGTCTCCAGGTTGGGCGGCTTGTGGCAATCGATGCAGGCGGTTGCCTTGTGCGCCCCCACCAATGGGAATGACGTCTTCGAGTGGTCGAAAAGGGACAGTTCCCGCCACGACTTGGTCGAGTGGCAACCTTCGCAGCCGGCGACGGTTCCGTCGGCGCGGGCCTGCTGCATGCGTTTGTCAAACTGTCCCTTGTGCGGATCCTGGTGGCAGGTCGTGCAAGTGAGATTTTTCCAGTGATAGAAGACAACCGGTTTGGACGTTCCTTGCGCGTACTCCTGCTCCTTGTGGCAATCGCTACAGGGGACGGCAACGTGTCCGCCCGTCAGAACAAAGTGCGTTTCTTTGTGCCGGGCTAACGTAAAAGTAGACGGCTTGTATCCCTGCAGCGTGTGGCAGCGTTCGCAGGCGTTAAGGTACGGAGCCGCCGCGAACTGTCCATCGTGCTCATCCTTGTGGCAATCGGTGCAGCGCTGAAACTTGATCTTGAAAAGCGTGTCTTTGCCTTTTGGGATATGACACTTGGCGCATTCGACTTCGAAGTGCTTCCCGTCCAGCGGATAGGCCGAGGTGGCGTGCAGCTTGGCCGTAAACGTTGACGGCTTGAAGCCCTCCACCGTGTGACAGGACGCGCACTCTGGCCCCCCGGGCCGCTTGGAGAACTGTCCGTTGTGTGGGTCGGGCTTGTGACAATCCATGCAGGTGGCAAATGCGACCGGCTTTTTAAAATCTCCGCCTGCGTGGCAGCGCGCGCAATCCACCGTCTCATGTTTCCCCAGCAACGGATACTTGGTTTTTGAGTGATCGAAATTCCGATCTACCGCAGCCAAAGAAACTCGCTTCCAGCTTTCCGTGTTGTGGCAGGACTCGCAACCTTGCGGAAAACTCCCATGATGCGGATCCGAGTGGCAATCCGAACACCTGGCAAACGGTATCCCGGTGTAGCGGGGCTTCCCGTCAGTGCCCGGCGCGTGACACTTTTCACACTTCACCTGGGCGTGCGATCCGGTCAGCGGATACCGTGTCTTGGAGTGATTGAACTGGCCAATCGCAACCGTCTTCCAATCGGCGTAGTTGTGGCACTGGGAACAATTCACACCCAGCCGCCCCTTATGCGGATCCTCGTGGCAAGTCGAGCAGGTTTGCGGAACACCCAGAAAGCTGCGCGACAAGTTCTTCATCTTGATCGTCGCGCGCTCCGCGGGAGCGATATGCTCGGCAGTATGGCATCGAGCGCAAGCTACCCCGGCGTGTTTGCCTTCGAGAACATAACCGGTGAGCTTGTGATCGAAGGTCTTGATGTCCCATTTAATGAGCGGAAAATCCTCACCGTTGTGCTCGGAGTGGCAGCGGGAGCAGTCGTTGCTGGAGCCTGACGGAATGTTGTAGGTAGCGTGGAGCCCCTTGCGCGCGGCAAGTCGAGTTGCAATTTCAGCGTGGCAGTCGAGGCACTTCAGCGTGGCCGCGGAACCGAACTTGTGACAAGCCGTACAGTTAGTTGCGCCGTTCAGCGACTGGTGCGGCCGCGAAAGAGGACCGGGAGAGATCTGCGCCGATACCGGCGTCCAGAGTGCCAGCAAACATAGAGCAGGCAGACTGTTGAGCAGCAATTGCGCGAATCGCCGCGGTTTGGCACGCCGGCAAAACGTCTTAATAACTCCCCCCATCGACTTATGAAGACAGGCTAACTCCTGTCGCGACATTCCGTCCCTGGAATAAAAAGAAATCCTAGAGCATCTTCTCGCCCAAAGACACGAGACGGCCAGTCGAAAGCTTAGCACGCAAGTGCAATACAAAAGTTCCCCGAAAGTGCATGGCTGAAGTTACGCGTTGCGGCACAGCCTGCCGGTGTCAGTGCGACTCCCGCGGGATACCATCGCCGCGACAGCCGGTCAAGAAATCCAGATCCGCACCGGTATTCGCCTGCATCACGCGCTCCACGTAGAGCTGTTGGTAGCCGCCTTTCATTTGCGATGGATGCAACGGTGGCTGCCATTGCTTCCGCCTCCTCTCCAACTCGTCTTGCGACACGTCGAGATAAAGACGCCGGGAGTCCACGTCTAATTCTATGAAGTCGCCATCCTGCACCAAAGCAAGATTCCCACCCACCGCGGCTTCTGGACAAACGTGCAGCACGACAGTCCCATACGCCGTCCCGCTCATGCGCGCATCGGAGATACGCACCATGTCTGTGATCCCACGCTTTAGCAGCTTTGCCGGCAGACTCATGTTGCCCACTTCGGCCATTCCGGGATAGCCTTTCGGGCCGCAGTTCTTCAGCACGAGAATGCAATTCTCGTCCACTTCCAGGTCCGGATTGTCGATGCGCTCCTTGTAGTGCTCGATATTCTCGAATACCACGGAGCGGCCGCGATGGCGCATGAGATGTGGCGAAGCCGCAGAAGGCTTGAGCACTGCGCCGTCGGGCGCCAGATTGCCTCGTAAAACGGCGATACCGCCATGTTCCACGAGAGGTTTTTCCAGAGGGCGAATGACTTCCTGGTTCCAGTTGGGAGCGGTCTCGCAGTTTTCCCCGATTGTCTTGCCATTGACCGTCAAAGCATCGCGGTGGATCAGGTTGCGCTGGACAAGCGCGCGAATCACCGCAGGCAGCCCCCCGGCATAATAAAAATCTTCCATCAGAAAGCGTCCCGAGGGCATTAGATCGACGAGCGTGGGCACATCCCGGCCGAGGCGATCCCAATCGTCGAGCGTAACGTTCAGGCCGACGCGCCCGGCAATAGCCAGGAGGTGAATGACTGCGTTGGTCGAGCCACCTATAGCACCATTGACCACAATCGCGTTCTCAAACGCTTGCCGCGTTAGAATCTGCCCGATGCGCAAGTCCTCGCGCACCATCTCGACAATGCGGCGTCCCGCAGTGTGCGCGAGGACATAACGGCGGGAGTCCACGGCTGGGATGGCAGCGTTGTGGGGGAGCGCGAGACCGAGAGCCTCGACCATGCAGGCCATCGTGGAGGCAGTCCCCATCGTCATGCAGTGTCCCGCGGAGCGTGACATGCAAGCTTCAGCTTCCATGAAATCTTGTGGGTTCAGAGTTCCAGCTTTCAGTTCTTCATTGAAGCGCCACACTCCCGTTCCCGAACCGATGTCCTGGCCCCGGTACTTGCCATTGAGCATGGGGCCGCCGGAAACAACCAATGCGGGAACATTGCAGCTGGCTGCTCCCATAACCAAAGACGGTGTCGTCTTATCACAGCCACACAACAGGACGACCCCGTCGATCGGGTTTGCCCGGATCGACTCTTCGACGTCCATGCTCACCAGATTTCGGAATAGCATCGCCGTAGGCCGCATGTTGGTCTCGCCCATCGACATCACCGGAAATTCGAGCGGGAAACCTCCGGCCTCCCAGACACCGCGTTTGACGTGTTCGGCAATCTGGCGAAAATGGGCGTTGCAGGGAGTGAGTTCCGACCAGGTATTGCAGATTCCTATGACCGGCCGTCCGTCGAACACGTGGTCGGGCAGACCCTGGTTGCGCATCCAGCTGCGGTGCACAAAACCATCTTTGTCCGTCTTGCCGAACCAGGCGGCGGACCGATATTTGCGCTTTTCGTCGGGCATGGATCGATGATTCCCTTCTGGCGAACGTCAGGACCTTTTGCTCTGGATATATTTCTCTGAACAACTCCCCGTTCCGGCGCGACGGAGTGATTCAGCTTGCTTGCAATGCGGCGCAATGTTAACAATAGTGTTTACATACTGCAAATCCACTGAGCAATTTGAACCGGGGAACGATGCCAATCAACGTTATGAAATCCTGTGTAGCTCTTCGCGACCATGGAACGCGGTACCTGACATGGGCAATCTTCTTGTCGGTTCTCCTGGCCAATTCCGTCCCGGCGGCTGGCTTGGATAAGGCACAAAAACAAGACCGTAATCAGGAGAACAAATGGCTCAAAGAGCATCTGCTGAATGTTGAGGCGCAGCCGCCGGTCTCTTTCGTTTATGACAGGCAGGGATCCAGCGCGCTGCTGAAGGTCTGGCAGAAGAGAACGGAATCCAGGCAACTCGACAGTGTCCGCAGGGAACATATTGTCGCCTGGACTGATCCGAAAACCGGCTTCCAGTTTCGTGTAGAGGCGGTGGAGTTCGCCAACTCTCCGGTGGTGGAGTGGACCGCCTATTTCAGAAACGACGGCAAAATCGACGCTCCGATACTCGAATATGTGCAGGCGCTTGACCTTTCATTCCCCGTCGCCGGCGAGGGCATCCCTTCGATTCTTTACTCGAAAGGATGCGGCGTCATGGATACCTATGCGCTGCAGAAAAAGCCGCTGAATCAACTGGAATCCTTTCAGATCTCGAGTGAAAGCGGCGGCAAGACGGTGGAGACAATCCCGTTCTTCGATATTCAGACAAGCGGGCGCGGTCTGATCGGTGCATTAGGATGGCCAGGCAACTGGGCGATCAATTTCTCGCGTCCCACCGAGGCAGCGATTGCCGTCACCGCCGGCATGGGAACTACACACTTGTCGCTGCATCCCGGGGAGGAAATTCGCACTCCTCAAGTTCTCCTGCTGCCTTGGCAAGGCGACGACATCGATGCCCATAACGTCTTGCGGCATCACATCCTGGATTATCACACCCCCCACTATGACGGGAAGCCGGTGGTTCTGCCGGTGTCTCACCTGGGCTGGGGCGGAATGAAGACATCCACGAGTTTGCGCCTGATCGAACAGATCACTAAGGAAAACATCGGATTTGAGAACTTCTGGATGGACGCCGGATGGTATGGCGCGGACCGTCCGGTGGATGAATTTCAAGAATTCGGCAAAGAGGACTGGTTCCTGCACGCGGGAAACTGGCGGGTCAATGAAGTTCCCCATCCTGACGGTCGAGGTCTACGACCGATTAGCGACGCGGCCCACGCCAAGGGTATGAAGTTTCTGCTGTGGTTTGAGCCGGAACGCGCAGTGGTTGGAACGCCGCTGACGATTCAGCATCCCGACTGGTTTATCGGAGAAGTGACGACCCACTTTGAAGGAAATACCGAGCGGCCGCTGGTGAAGTTTCGGATGTTTGATTTTGGCAATCCCGCAGCCCGGCAATTCATGATCGATTCGATGTCGGACCTCATTACGAAAGAGGGCATCGACGTTTACCGGCAAGACTGTAACTTCGCCCTCGCTCCCTTCTGGGCACAGGCGGATACGAGCGACCGCCAGGGGATCACCCAGATACGCTACGCCGAAGGTCTGCTGAAGTTTTGGGATGAGTTGCGGCGCAAGCATCCCCAACTCATCCTCGACATTGTTCAGCGCGGCGATCTGGAGACGATTTCGCGAGCCGTGGACCTGAGCCGGGCAGACTACCCGGTTTCGCCCGATGCGGATCCGGTCGGAGCCCAGGTCAGTACCGAAGGCCTCGCCTATTGGAGACCACATTTTGGAACGCTGCTCCAGGTGCGGCCGCGCGACACCTACCATTTCCGCAGCGGGATGGCTCCAGGGTTGGCTTTCGCGCTGTTTAATGTCGCAGGCTACCCGAACCAGGTTGGAAACTTTATACCCGCTGATTTCCCGTTTGACTGGATGCGCAGTATGGTTGCGCAGCTTAAACTCGCGCGTCCTTATTACTATGGAGACTACTACCCCCTACTACCTTGCAGCGCAAACTCCGACTGCAGCACCGACCCCAGCAAGGAGCGCAGCGCTGCGTTCGAATGGGCAGCGTGGCAGTTCAATCGTCCGGAACAGGGAGATGGAATGGTGCAGGCCTTTCGCCGGGACGAGAACGACGAAACCACGCGGAATCTGCATTTGCGGGGCCTCGATCCAGGGGGAACGTACGAGATTACCGATCTCGACGCGAAAATCCCGAGCACCTTTTCTGGTAGAGAGTTGATGCTGCAAGGGCTCCCCGTAGAAATCAAAGAGAAGCGCGGGGCGGCGATCATTATTTATAGAAAAGTCCGGTAATCGGCTACGACTTGCTGGGTCTGTTCCCCGAGACCACGTATCCCCAATCGAATGCAATTGCCGGGACGCAAGTAAACGGGCGGCCTCAGGCCGAACCCGACGCCGGGAGGCGTGCCGGTTGAAATGATATCGCCGGTCCTCAGACTCATAAATCGGCTCACGTAGCTGATCAGATAAGCCACTCCGAATACCATGGTTCTAGTGGAGCCATTCTGATAACGGTGACCATCCACCTCGAGCCACATTTCCAGATTCTGTGGATCGGAGACCTCGTCGGGAGTGACCAGCCAGGGGCCGATCGGACCGAAGGTATCGGCGCTCTTGCCTTTTACCCACTGGCCCGTGCCCTCCAGTTGAAAGGCACGTTCTGAAAGATCATTGATGACGCAGTAACCAGCAACATGCGAAAGCGCGTCGGCCTCTTCGACATAGAGTGCCGGCTTGCCGATGACCACGCCGAGTTCGATCTCCCAGTCCGTTTTCTTCGATCCACGCGGGATTAGGACGTCATCGTCAGGGCCACAGATGGATGACGTTGCCTTCATGAAGATGACTGGTTCCGCGGGTAGAGCCATCCTGGCCTCCGCCGCGTGATCCGAATAGTTCAGGCCTATGCAGATAAATTTACCCACATTTCCCACGCACGGCCCGATTCGAGGCTGCCCGGCAACAACCGGCAAGAGCGAGATGTCGGTGTTCCGCAGTTTTTCTATGGACGCGGGAAGCAGTGATTCACCGGCCAGATCGGGAACGATTGCCGATAAGTCGCGGGTTTCGCCATTAGCAGCCAGAATGCCTGGCTTCTCCTGCCCGGGTAGACCGTAGCGCAGCAATTTCATTATTTCTCCGGAAGGGTTCGGTTCTAGAGGCTAAAGCCACCATCAATAATGTGGATTTGGCCCGTGGTGTAGCTGGATTCATCCGACGCCAAATACACAGCCAGTGCCGCAACCTCCTCGGGACGGCCGAGCCGCCCCATGGGTTGCCGCGCCACAAATTCGGAGCGCGCTTTTTCAACATTGCCTTGCGCGGCGATCCGCTGGTCCAGCGAAGGGGATTGGACGGTTCCAGGGCAAATCGCATTGCAACGAATGCCGCTGCGAATAAAATCGATGGCAATCGCCTTCGTCAGCCCAATCACGGCAGCCTTGGTGCTTGCATAGACAAACCGGTTCGGCGCGGCCTTGATGCTGGATGCGGCCGACGACATATTAATGATGCTTCCCTTCCCGGCCTTCAGCATGGCCGGCAAGAAGGCGCGGCAGGTGCGGTACATGGATTTGACGTTGAGATCGAAAGAGAAATCCCAGTCTTTTTCTGAACAATCGAGAATATTGCCGTGATGAACATAGCCGGCACAGTTAAACAACACATCAAGCTTGCCCACTTCGCCGGCGAACTTCGCAATGTCCTGCGCATCGAGGACATCCAGCCGCCGGGTTCGAATGCTGGGCCGATCCTGGGCGAGGGCCGCCAGCGATGGCTCGTTGATATCGGTGGCCCAGACCACGGCTCCCGCATCGGCAAATGCGATGGCGGTGGCGCGCCCAATGCCCTGTCCCGCCGCCGTAACCAGCGCAGTCTCTCCCGCAAGTCTTCCGCTCATTTTAAATTCTCATTTCGCTAGAAGTTCTTGATGTCAAACCAAAGCGCTGATGAATCTGCGCAACAAGTGGACTCGATCCAAGACACCCTTCCCAATTCTAAAAGACGTGATTCGGGCCATCGGCTGTGGTAGGCTACTCGAGACAATTTTATATGTCAACACTATTGTTAACATAATATCTGCTCTGGTAGAGCGGACTTGACTGGCGATTCTACTCGTTCCCTAAGCTCGGGTCACCAGCAAGCGCGGACAGCGACAAGTGACGGCCGTAATCCATCGTGTAGTCCCGGACCAGGACCAGCGACCCAATGGAATTTGACATCGAGAAGTTTGACACCCTTCGCGACTACCTAACCGAGCGCGGATATGCAAAGTCGGGCGACACGATTTCATTGAAAACGCTGGCGGGCGGCGTTTCGAACCGGACAGTGAGGGTAGCATTTACGAGCGGACGCGTCTGGGTCCTGAAACAAGCGCTGGCGAAATTGCGCGTCAACGTAGACTGGTTCAGCAGTCCGGAGAGGATCGTAGTGGAAGCGAAAGCGCTCCGCTGGCTGAATCGCTCGGCCCCGCCGGGAACAACTCCTGCTTTTATCTTTGAAGACATGGAGAATCATTTGCTGGGGATGGAAGCGATTCCGGAAGAACACGAAAACTGGAAATCGGTCCTGCTATCCGGAAAGATCGTTTCGGACCATTTTGAGCAATTCGGATTGCTGATCGGCACGATCCACCGCCAGTCCTCAGAGTCCCAACCGGAAGTCGCGAAAGCATTTGCGGACACGACCTATTTCAAAAGCCTTCGATTAGAGCCCTACTACCTTTACACCGCCCAGAACATCACTGCAGCAGCCGGATTTCTCAACGCGCTGGCGCGAGAAACGCTGCAGCACAAAGAGAGTCTGGTGCACGGCGATTTCAGTCCGAAGAACACTCTCATTTACCGGGACAAATTAATTCTGCTCGATTACGAGGTAGTTCACTTCGGAGATCCGGCTTTTGACATTGGATTTGCTTTGACGCATTTTCTCAGCAAGGCTCATCACCTGCCTCAGGCACGGGCCCGTTTGGCGAGCGCTGCGGAGTTGTTCTGGCAAGTGTATTACGACGAAATTATGCGGATGAAGTGGGCCGGGGGCCTGGAATCGCGGGTCGTACGTCACACCCTTGGGTGCCTGCTGGCGCGAGTGGCAGGAAAATCGCCGCTTGAGTACCTGACACCCTGGGAACGAGCGCGGCAGCACGATGTCGTCCTCGCTCTTATGGGGGAACCCCCGACCAACATCCCCGATTTGATCGCTGAGTTTGTTCGCAAAATCGAAACTTATGCCCAAAATTGAGCGCCTCTCCGGCCGGGAAATCCTCGACAGCCGCGGCCGACCAACGGTTCTGGCCACTTGCGTCATGGAGGGCGGGATTTCCGCTTCTGCATCCGTTCCGTCCGGAGCGTCGACGGGAAGTGCTGAGGCGTTCGAACTGCGGGATCGAGATCCAAAGCGATATCAAGGTCTGGGTTGCCGCCACGCGGCGGCGAATATTGGAGGAACGCTCCAGGATGCGCTGGCTGGGAGTAGGTTCACAGACCATGCTGAATTGGATCGAACTCTAATCGCTCTCGACGGAACTCCGACAAAGTCGCGTATCGGCGCGAACGCCATTCTGGCAGTGTCCGTCGCCTTTGCTCGCGCCCACGCACTGGAGCGCGGCATTCCTCTTTACCAGCATTTCGCCGAAATGATAGGTGCTTCCGCGAACACACTGCCTCGACTGACCATCAATCTTTTCAGCGGTGGAAAGCATGCGGGGCAGCAAGTGTCGGTGCAGGATGTGCTGATTATCCCGATGTCCGCCCGCACCGTTGATGAGACTCTTGTTTCTGCATTCGATATTTATCAGGCGGCGGCGGACCTTGTACTCCGGAAATATGGGATGCGCCTTCTTACCGCGGACGAAGGCGGCTTGGCGCCGCCCTGCCGGTCTGCCGAAGAAATGCTTGAACTGGCAGTGGAGGCGATCGAGCGGGCGGGCTATCGTCCCGGCAAGGATATTTTCCTCGGCATTGATGTTGCCGCTTCGCATTTTTACCACGACAACATCTATCAAAAAGATGGGGAAAGTCTGGACAGTGCTGAAATGATCGAAACCATCGCGAATTGGCTCGATCTGTATCCGATCTTAAGCGTGGAAGACGGACTCGCGGAAGAGGATTGGGACAACTGGCCCAATCTTCGTCGAGCGATCGCCGGCCGGGCACTCACATTGGGAGACGATCTTTTATGTACTAACCCCACCCGTATAGGACGCGCGATAGAAACGAATGCCTGCGATGCTTTGCTGCTGAAGGTTAATCAGATCGGGACGCTTACAGAGGCAATTGAAGCCTGCCGACAGGCGCGCACCGCGGGGTGGTCGGTTACGCTTAGTGTTCGCAGCGGGGAGACTGAAGACAACTGGGCGGCAGACTTGGCGGTCGGATGGGGAGCCGATCAATTCAAGAATGGGTCCATTCGACAGTCCGAGCGGCTGGCAAAATACAACCGCCTGCTGGAAATCGAGGAAGTCACAGGATGGCCACTCGCTGTTTGGCCGCGGCCTCGCCAATAGTTCGCATTCCGCAAGGGGGTAGTGGCTCAGTTTGGCTGGAACACGGAGAACGTGTAGCGCGGACACTCCTGTCCGCGTGTTTGCAGCCATTCGGCCGCCAGCGCGGACAAGAGTGTCCGCGCTACACGATCATTAGTTGTAAAGAGTAAGGCAAACTGAGCCACTACTCGCAAGGGAGGTAGTTTGATCACACCTCGAAAGGGGGAAGTGAATTCATTTCGCGATGGCATCGTCATCCAACTGCTAGTTCTATGTGCCGCCACAGCCCTGTCCTGCGCACAAACCAATCTTCAGAGCAATGATGGCTATGTTCGCCGTGAAGGCAATGAATGGATCGTGGGCACATCGACAGTGGAAACACGGGTCCGTCTGGCGGACGGACACTTGTCATCGGTTTCTCTGCGCAACAAGCTGTCAGGGCGGCAGTATCAGGATAGGAACGATCTTTCGACCGAAATCCGGTTCTCAGCCAATGGTCAGGTTACCGATGAGTCCAACTGGCGGTGGACGCTACGCAGCGATCATGTCGCCAAGGGTAACCAGGGAGAACTCCAACTTGATCTCGAACTCGACTCGACTAGCATCCGTGTTACCAAGCACTATGTCATCTACCCAGGGACCTCGGTAATTCGCGAATGGATGACCCTGGAAAACTCATCCGGAAGCCCAGTCCGGATAAGCCATGTTGCATTCCTGCATTTTCGCCTACCTGCTTCAACAGGCCGTGATCTTCAATTCAATTACTTAACCGGCGGTGGCAACTACAACGGGAGCCAACTCCTGAAAAGCGAGTCGATGAACTCGGGTTACAAGCGCACTCTCGATTCCAATGGAGGGCTTCAACCAGGTAACTACAGCAGTTATCTTCCGCTCATGTTCGTGCTCAATCGCGATGCCCATGAGGGGCTGGCGGTAGGCTGGGATTATCTTGGCCATTGGAGTTTCGAGATCGGCGACCAAGACAGCTCATCGTTAGACATGAGGCTGGAGTTAGCTGGTTTTGAAAAAGACTTAGCTCCAGACTCACAGATTGAGACGCCGAAGGTGTTCATCGCGCCTTTCTCCGGCGGAATCGACGAACTCGGAAACCAACTGCTCGATTGGCAATATGCGTACTTGTGGGAATATACAAATCCAGATTACTTCGCCAAGACACGGTGGGCTGTCGATTGGCCAGAACCCTGGGTAGGGGAAGGGGGCGCGCCGAGCGCCGATAACTGGGGAAGACGGCTGGCACTCGACCTTCGCTACGTCGATCTAATGCGAGGAACCGGCACCGATATTCTATGGGACGACGCAGGTTGGTACGATAAGTGGGGTACGTGGAATGGACCGGAGTGGCGGAGAACCAACGACTACTTACAGAAGCACGACATGAAATGGGTATTGTGGTATCCCACCTTTCTGGCCACGGCGGAATCCAAAGTCGCGCAGCAACATCCGGACTGGATGATTCCAGGCCAGCAGGTTCTTGAGCAGTCGATTTCCGCAACCGCGGACTGGCAGAGCCGATTGTTGGATGATGCGGTTAGCAGGTGGGGCGATTTTCAGTGGCGCTATGAC
>OBLU010003315.1_pt1 | contig 14598 bp, 15 predicted proteins | sample 1518681 | NCBI WGS metagenome assembly OBLU01 (sample SAMEA3539304, study PRJEB22396) | soil metagenome | biome: tundra; feature: field; material: soil | place: USA | collected 2010-05 | depth 0.15 m
TCTGATAGGCTTCGAGCACCGGTGCAATATAGTCGTGCGGAGAAACCACTCCCGGACCGGCAGCCAGAAAGCGGGATGTGGACGCAGCCCATAGACGAAAGGGGAACCTAAGTAATTCTTATCCTCGCTCTCGTTCTCGTCCATGTTTGCTGATCTCTATGTCCGCCTGGTGAGATAAGCCTTGCTCGGTCCATGTGCCGGACTACCAAGCTTCCTGGTGTTTCAGAAGATTGGCCCTGTTGAGTATATCCGAAAGTCAGGGCCGCGAAAACGGCTCGGGACGAGCTTGTCACCCGAAACTGTCACCCGAAACTTGCCCCCTTGAGGCAACAGGTGTATCCTCTGAAGCACCAAGCAATGCACTCTTTTTGGAAGATGTTCGGCGGACTATTTCTCGCCGCCGTAGTGTGGTCACAGACGCCGCGGGCTACGCTGACGCTCCAGCAGGCACTGGAGACGACGCTTCTGCACCCGCAGGCGCGCATTGGAGAACAACAGATCCTGGCCAGCCGCGGAGTCCAGCGCGAAGCTTCCGGCATTTTCGATCCTCTTTACAGCAGTGGTGTTCAGCAGAGTTTTGCCCCCACGCCGCTCACCACGGCTCAGCAGGTGTCGGACGGAAGCGGATCGCCCAAAGCGGCGTTCACCAACCTCACCACCTTCAATGGCGGAGCGAGCCAGTTGTATCGCAGCGGTGTGACCGCCGGTCCCATCGTCGAACTGGACCGCTCGCGCGACCGCCTGTTGAATGCCGCCGGCATCAACCAGTCGCGGCTGGCGTACCAGGTGACTATTCCGCTTTTGCGCAACCGGGGACCCGACGTGGTGGCGGCGCGTGAAACCGCGGCCGGCGTACAGGTGCAGGCCAGCGTGCTCGATCTCAACCAGACCTATACCGATTTGCTGGCCTCGACGGCCGCCAGCTACTGGGGCCTGGTGGGTGCGCTGCGGTTGGCGGCCGTGGCCGCCAGTTCGGAGGAGCGCGGCCGGATGCTGCTCCAGAACGTGCAGGATCTGATCCAGGCGGACCGCATCCCTCGCAGTGACCTCAACCAGGTTCGCGCCAACCTGGCCGACCGCACTGCCGGCCGGATTGAAGCGGAGCAGCAGGTGGTGGTGGCGCGGCAACAATTGGCACTGGCCATGGGTGTACCGCCGGAGCAGATAGCCACGGTCCCGGATCCGGCGGAAGGTTTTCCGGAAACCATTCCGGCGCCGGCCAACGATGCGGACTCGGTTCGGCGTTATATCGTGCTGGCCTTGTCGCAACGCGCCGATTACCTGGCGGCGCAGAAACGCGTGGAGGCGCAGCGCAAGCTGCTGCCGCCGGCTACCAACGCCTTCCGTCCCGCCATCGATCTGACGTTTTCCGCGGGATATAGCGGCCTGCGAGAAGGCCTGTATCCCAACAGCTACCTGGCCTCGCTGGTGTACGGGGTCCACGGCCTGGACGCTGTCGGGGGCGTGCGCTACGAATTTGCGCCGCGCAACAATGCCGCGGCCGGCGCCCTGGCGCAAGTCGAGTCGGCCATCCGCCAGGCCGAGTTGCTGGCGGACACTTCGGCGCGCGCGATTTCCTCGGAGGTGGTTGTGTCCCTGGAAGGAGTGCGCAACGCGGGCCTGCGCCTGGCGAAGGCGCACGAATCAGTGGAAGCGTTCCAGGCCGCGCTGGATGGCGAACGGGAAAAGTACCGGCTGGGTTTCGGCTCCCTGGTGGACATTCTCACCACCGAGGATCGGCTGACCACTTCGTTGATCGTCGAGGTACAGGCGCGGCTGGAGGCCGCGGTGGAACTGGCCCGCCTGCGCCATGCCACGGGAACCCTGGTGGAGCCGAATGCCACCGCGCCGCGCGTGGACCGGCAGGCGTTCGTCACCCTTCCCGCGCTGCCGGGGGACCGATGAATACCGAGATTTTCCGCAAGGTTTCCCTTGAGCGGCTCTCCTCACCCGAACAGCTCGACCAGTTGATGAAAGTCAGTTCCGCCAAAGCCTGGGCGGCGCTCTTGTCCGTCCTGGTGCTGCTGGGAATGGCCGTGGCGTGGGGCTTCAAGGGCTACATCACCACCACCGCGCCGGGGCAGGGCGTGATCGTACGCCTGGGCGGCGTGCTCAACGTGGTCTCTACCGGCTCCGGGGTAGTGACTTCGCTGAATGCCAAGGTGGGCGGCCGCATCGGCAAGAACCAAGTGATCGCGCAGGTTGCGCAGCCGGCTCTGGTGGAGCGCATCCGCGCCGTCCGCGAAGCCATCGGCGAAGCCCAGCTCCAGCGTTCCGCGGCCAATCAAATCCGCACCGGCAGCACCAGGCTGCAACTGGACGCTCTCAACCGGCAGCGGGAAAATGCCCAACGCGAAATCAAGGTTGTGCAAGACGAGGCCAATCTGGTGGCCGAGCAAGTCCCGGTGGAAGCTGAGCTCTTGGCCAAAGGGCTGATCACCCGCCAGCAGACCTTCGCCGCCAAACAGAAACTGCTGGACCTGGAAGGGCGGATCGCCGCCTTGAATGCCGACCTGAAGCGCTTCGACTCGGACCAGTACGCCATCGAAAGCCAGCCGCGGCAGGCCGACGTGGAAATGCAGACACGCGTGACCGGGCTGGAGCGGGAACTGGCCGGCCTGCGCAAGGAACTGGAGCTGTCGGCCAACGTGGTCAGCCCTTACAGCGGCGAAGTAGTGGAACTCCGGGTCTCACCCGGGACCGCCGTGATGGAGGGTGTGCCTCTGCTCAGCATCCAACCCGATGTGGACCAACTGGAAGTTCTGGTGTATGTGCCTTCGATGATGGTCAAGCAGGTCCGCACCGCCATGGAAGCGCAGGTTTCGCCCTCCACGGTGCGGCGCGAGGAGTACGGCTATCTTCGCGCGAAAGTGACCTCCATCGCCGACTACCCGGCCACACCCGCCGCGATCATGCGCAACTTCCAGAACGAGTCCTTGGTGACCGCCCTGACCAGCAGTGGTCCGGTCACCGAAGTGCACGTGCAGTTGATTGCCGACACGGCCACGCGCAACGGCTACCAGTGGTCGTCTCCGCTAGGCCCGCCGGTGAAACTCTCCAGCGGCACGATGTGTACGGTGCTGATCGTGACGCGGCGCCAGCGGCCGGTGTCGCTGATTCTGCCGTCGGTGAAGGAGATGCTCGGCCTGAGCTAGCCCATGGCCTCTAGCGTCTTCCGCAGTTCCCGCGTGCGCACGCCGGTTGTGCTGCAAATGGAGGCGGTGGAGTGCGGCGCGGCGGCGCTCGGAATTATCCTGGGTTACTTCGGGCGCTGGGTTTCGTTGGAGGAGCTTCGTCTGGATTGCGGGGTCTCCCGCGACGGCAGCAAGGCCAGCAACATTCTGAAAGCGGCGCGCAAACACGGGCTCGCGGCCAAGGGGTACAAGAAGGAACCGGCGGATCTGCGGACCATCCGTAAGCCCGCAATTCTCTTCTGGAACTTCAATCACTTCGTGGTGCTGGAGGGTTTCGGCCGCGGCAAAGTCTACCTCAACGACCCCGGCACCGGCCCCCGCGTGGTCACGGCGGAGGAATTCGATCAGGCCTTTACCGGTGTGGTGCTAGTGTTCGAGAAGGAGCCCACGTTCCAATCCGGCGGCGATCGCCGGTCCACCGTTAGGTCGCTGGCGGCTCGTCTCCCCGGAACCCGGCTGGCTCTGCTGTATGCGCTGGTGGCAACCCTGGCACTGGCGGTTCCCAATCTGGTAGCGCCGGTGTTCACGCGCATCTATATTGACAGCGTGCTGGTGGGAGGGCTGCAGCACTGGTTGCGGCCCCTCCTGCTGGCCATCAGTTTCGCCATCCTCGTCAAAGCGGCTTTGACCTGGCTGCAACAGCACTCGCTGCTGACCCTCGAAACCCGCCTCGCGCTGGGATCGAGCGGCAAGTTCTTCTGGCACGTTCTGCGGCTGCCCATGGAGTTCTTCGCCCAGCGATTCGCCGGCGAGATCGGCTCGCGCGTGGGCATCAACGATCGGGTGGCCGCCGTGCTGGCCGGCGTGCTGGCCACTAACGCCGCCAACATCCTGTTGATCGGCTTTTACGCCGCCCTGATGTTCCAATACGACGCCCGGCTGACGGCCATCGGCGCCGGAATTGCGGCACTGAACTTCTGCGTGCTGCGATTTTTGTCGCGCCGCTACGCCCTCGAGAGCATTCGCCTGGCAGCCGAGCAGGGCAAGATGATGGGCTGCTCCATGAACGGTCTGCAGATTATCGAATCGCTCAAATCCTGCGGCGCCGAATCGGATTTCTTCGCCCGCTGGAGCGGATACCAGACCAAAGTGGTGAACGCCGAGCAGGCGCTCGGTTCCTGGTCGCAGCTCTTTTCGGTGGCGCCCCCGCTGCTCTCCGGGTTGAATGTCGCCGCCATTATCGGCCTGGGCGGATTGCGCGTCATGGATGGCGTGCTCACCATGGGCATGCTGATCGCGTTTCAAAGCCTGATGGCGAGTTTCCTCGGACCGGTGGAGCAGATGGTGGACCTGGGCGAATACTTTCAAGAGGCCGGCACCGACCTGAAGCGGCTGGACGACGTCTTGCGCTATCCCGTGGACCCGCACGTCAGCGCCTCATCCCCCGCGGCGGCCAGGCCCAAGCTGGAAGGCTACCTCGAACTGCGAAACGTGACCTTCGGCTACAGCCGTCTGGCGGAACCGCTGCTTTCGGACTTCAGCCTCAAGCTCGGCCCCGGGCAAAGAGTGGCGCTGGTGGGCCGTTCGGGTAGCGGCAAGTCCACGGTGGCGAAACTGGTGGCCGGCCTCTACCAGCCTTGGTCGGGCGAGATCCTGTTTGACGGCCTTCGCTGGGACCAGGTGGGACGAGAGGTCTTGAGCAATTCGTTGAGTCTGGTGGACCAGGACATCTTCCTGTTCGGCGCAAGCATTCGCGAGAACATCGCCATGTGGGATTCCACCATGCCTGACGCCACACTGGTGGGCGCGGCCAAGGACGCCTGTATCCACGACGACATCACCAACCGCCAGGGTGGCTACGATTACGCCGTGGAGGAAAACGGGCGCAACTTCAGCGGCGGCCAGAGCCAGCGGCTGGAGATTGCGCGCGCGCTGGCCACTTCGCCGCGCATCCTGGTGCTGGACGAAGCTACCAGCGCCCTCGATTCCACCACGGAGAAGGCCATCGACGACAATGTGCGCCGCTTGGGTTGCACCTGCGTGATCGTGGCCCACCGGCTCAGCACCATCCGCGATTGCGAGGAGATCCTGGTGCTCGACCGTGGACGCGTGGTGCAGCGCGGCACCCATGAGGACATGATCAAGGTGGATGGGCCGTACCGCGACCTGATCCAGTCGGTATGAGGGCATGACAACGAGCACTCCACAATCGGCCGGCACGGTTCCGCCGTTCCTTCTCGAAGGACTGGACCAGGCGTGGTCCGTAGTGTCGGGCGGAGTGGACGTGTTTCTGGTGGATGTGGAGGATGGATCTCCGCGCGGAGCCCGCCGCCACGTCCTTCGCATGCAAGCGGGCGGCGCGCTCATGGCCGTCGCCTTGCCCGGCAGTACCGGCGCCGGACTGCTGGCGTGTCCCCTGCCGGGCACGGAAATTGCGTCCGTCCCGCGCGCCGGCGTCGCCCCCGGCTCGCTGACCCAGTGGGTGGCCGCCCTCACACAAGCGATTCTGGACGCGCCCAAGGCGGGCGGCGAGAGCGCCGAAGAGGCGGGCCTGGACGCGCTGCATCGTGCCGCGCTGGCGGCCTTGGTGCGCCAGCGGACCGAGGCGGAGCGCAAGGAACGGGAACGCATGGCCGCCGCCGCCGGCCAACAAGCCGCCGCCGCCGGAGCGGCCCTGCGGCAACTGGCCTCTCCACTGCGTTCCGGCTCCTCCCCCTTCGATGCCGGCGAGGGGACGGTCTTCGCCGGCCCTTTTCTGAGGGCTTGCCAGGCCGTGGGCAAGGCGCTCGGCGTTCCCATCCGGACCCCGCGGGGCGCCGGATTATCCTCCGAGGGCGTCGAAGCCGTGGCGCGTGCTTCCGGCATCCGCACGCGGCGGGTCGCGCTCAAAGGCGAATGGTGGCGCCAGCAGGGCGGCCCCATGCTGGCGTTTCGCGATAGCGACCACCGTCCCATGGCGGTGCTGCCGGCCTGGGGCGGACGCTACCTCCTTTGGGACCCGGTGGAAGACCGCTCCTGCCGCCTCAACCGCAAAGCAGCAGCCGACCTGGAAGCCTTTGCCTGGGTCTTTTACCGCCCGTTCCCGGCGCGCAAACTGGGCGTGTGGGACCTGGTGTCGTTCGGCTTGCACGGGGCCACCGCGGACCTGGCCGCCATCCTCTGCATGGGTGTTCTCACCGGAATGCTCGCCATGCTGGTGCCGGTGGTGACGGGGCTGCTCTTCGACAGCATTATCCCCGGCGCCAACCGCGGCGCACTGCTGGCGGTTTCCCTCTTCCTGGCGGCGGGCGCCGTGGCCGGGGCGGGCTTTTCGTACACCCGCAACTTCGCTGTGCTCCGCCTGGAAGGCCGCATGGATGCCGCCATCCAAGCCGCAGTTTGGGACCGCCTGTTGGGCCTGCCGGTTCCCTTTTTCCGCGATTTCACCGCCGGCGATCTGGCCCAGCGCAGCCTGGCCATCAGCCACATCCGTCAGATCCTGACCGGTTCCACGCTTTCCTCGATTTTCTCCGGCATCTTCTCGGTCTTCAGCTTCGCCCTGATGTTCTACTACAGTTGGCGCCTGGCGCTGGTGGGCTCGGCACTCACCGTAGTGGCCTTCCTGGCTCCCGCGGTGCTGGGAGTGCTGCAAGTGCGCCGCCTGCGCGAGCTCACCGAAGTGCAGGGCAAAATCTCCGGCATGGTGCTCCAGTTCGTCAGCGGCGTGGCCAAACTGCGGGTCACCGCCAAGGAACTGCGCGCCTTCACGGTGTGGGCGCGCGAGTTTGCCCGCCAGAAGTATCAGGCTACCGCCGCGCGCAAAATGTCCAACGGCCTGGCGGTCTTCATGGCCGTGTTTCCGCTGGTCTGTTCCGGCGTTATCTTCTATTGCAATTCGCTCGTGGTGGCGGGCGGAGGCGCGGTGTTGAGCACTGGCGCTTTCCTGGCTTTCTACGCGGCCTTCTTTCAATTCCTGGGCGCGGCGCTCGCGCTGAGTTATGCCGCCGTGAGCGTGCTCGGCATCGTGCCGTTGTTCGAACGCGCCCGCCCCATTCTGGAAACCCTGCCGGAATCGAGCGGCGCCAAGGCCGAACCCGGCGAATTGACTGGCCAAGTGGAAATCAGCCGCGCCTTCTTCCGGTACCGCCCCGATACTCCGCTGGTGTTGCGCGATCTCTCGCTTACCGTGCGCGCGGGCGAATTCGTCGCCCTGGTGGGCGCTTCCGGCTGCGGCAAGTCCACGCTCTTCCGCCTGCTGTTGGGCTTCGAGCGCATGGAATCGGGCGCCATTCATTTCGACGGCCAGGATCTCTCCGGTCTGAATCCCCAGGCGGTGCGCCGGCAGATCGGCGTGGTGCTGCAGAACGGCAAACTGCAGACGGGCGATATCTTCCAGAACATCGTCGGTACCCGGCTGCTCACCCTGGACGACGCCTGGGAAGCCGCCCGCCTGGCCGGTTTGGAACCCGACATCCGCGCCATGCCCATGGGCATGCACACGGTCATCAGCGAGGGAGGCGTGGGACTCTCGGGAGGACAACGGCAAAGGCTCATGATCGCGCGCGCCCTGGCCTCCCGGCCGCGCATTCTGCTGTTCGACGAAGCCACCAGCGCGCTGGACAATCAGACGCAGGCCATGGTGAGCCAGAGTCTGGAGTCGCTGCACACTACCCGCATCGCGATCGCCCACCGGCTGAGCACCATCGTGAATGCCGACCGCATCTTCGTTCTGGAAGCCGGACGGGTGTCCGAAAGCGGCACGTATCGGGAGCTGATGGCCAAGGACGGGCTGTTTGCCAGGCTGGCGCTGCGCCAGCTCATTTGAGGAACCGGAGAAGGGGAGAACAATGAGAAAAGCCATGTATCTGATGGGGGCACTGGAGGATTCCGACGTGGAATGGCTGGCCGCTCATGGAACCGCCGAGCGTTTGATCCCCGGACAGACGTTGGTGCAGGAAGGCCGCGCCATCGATGCGCTCTACGTGGTGCTGGACGGCCAACTGGCGGTGAAGGTGGGCAGCGCTCAGGTGGCGACGCTGTTGGCGGGCGAAGTAATCGGGGAGATTTCCTTTGTGGATGCGCGCCCGCCGCTGGCTACCGTGGCGTCACTCGACACCGCGCGAGTGCTGGCGGTGCGGCGCGATGTGTTGCAGCAAAAGCTAACGGCCGACGCGAAGTTCGCCGCCCACTTTTACCGCGCCGTGGCCATCTTTCTGGCCGACCGCCTGCGCGCCACCACCACCCGGCTCGGCTACGGACAACCGGAGCAGGATGCCGCCGCGGACGCCGCCGATGAACTCGGCGACGAGTTGCTGGAGACGGTTTCGCTGGGCACGCAGAGGTTCGACTATCTGCTGAGGCAGGTAAGGGGAGCGTGAGGGGATGAAGCGGGGCGAAGGGGAAGTCCGCCCCTTGGCGTGGTGAGGTTAGTGACCGGGGGTCGCGGGGGTTGCCGTCGCTAGCGTCGGCGGGTCGGATGCAGCGATGGCGTTCGTCTTGACGTTTGATTTGGTTGTGCAATAACTGCTGCCGCCCGCCACGTTTTCCAACTTTTCCATGGATAGTTCCGATGTCTGCTTCTCGTTTTTTTCGCTCATTGTGTTTCTCCTTTTTGAAATCTCTCTCTGTGTGAATTCCGGGGTTATGGCCTGAAAAGCAAGGAGGCTAGCCACCGCTGCCGACTGGCGTAACCGTGACGGAGCCGGTTGTGCTTTTCGCAACCGGTTTTGTTTTTTTCTTGTCGCTAGGTTGCGCCTGGTCCGACACGGCTATGCCGCCGGCGACTCCTTCCAGGTCCTGGTCCGACAATTCGGCTCCCTTTACGTTCTGCTCGATCTGTTCAGCTTTCTTCGTCTCTTTGCGCATTTTGTTTTCTCCTTTTTGAAATGTGAAATCTCTCTCAGTAGGTTGCGCCGATATCAAAGCAGGGCAAGGGCCATTTGCAGATAGACCCATACCCGCTGATTCTAAACGGCAGTATTGAAGCCGCGCTGCATCGCTGTACACCGGATGGACACCAGTGCCCGCCTGCGCTGTCCACGTGATGGACTCTTTCCACCCTGGTTGTGCGTAACAATAGTGGCCCAAACATAGCGCGGTGTCAATCGGCCTCGGGCCGTCGGCCAATCCGAGCCGCGACCGTCATGGCGGCCTTGCCGCCCACGTTTAATTAAAGTTCGTGAGACTCGAACACGCACACCCCCGGGCGTCCGGGAAGAGCCATGTACCTGATGGCGGCCCTGGACGATTTCGATGTGGTGTTGGACGGCCAACTGGCGTTCAGATGGCGACGCTGCTGGCGGGCGAAGTAATCGGGGAGATTTCCTTTGTGGATGCGCGCCCGCCGCTGGCCACCGTGGCCTCGCTCGATAGCGCGCGGGTGCCGGCCTTGCGGCGCGATGTATTGCAGCAAAAGTTGGCAGCCGACGCGAAGTTCGCCGCCCACTTTGATTGCGCGGTGGCGATCTTTCTGGCGAACCGACTGCGCGCCGCCACCACCCGGCTCGGCTACGGACAACCGGAGCAGGATGCCGCCCCGGACGCCGCCGATGAACTGGGCGACGAGCTGTGGGAGACGGTTTCGCTGGGCACGCGGAGGTTCGACAATTTGTTGAGACAGGTGCGGGGAGGCTGAGGAGGATGAAACGGGGGGCGAATGGGAGGTCCGCCCCCGGTGTGGTGAGGTTAGGTACCGGGGGTGGTGGGATTTGTTGGCGTCGGCGTCGGAGCGACGGGCGTGCCAGGAGGGCCCGTTTTGCCGCCGCCCAGTCCAACGCCGACGCCGGTCTTCGGGTCGTTTACTCCGCCGCCCGCCACTTTCTCCAAATCTTCCATGGATAGTTCTGATGTTTGCTTTTCGCTTTTTTCGCTCATTTTTGTTTCTCCTTTTTGAAATTTGAAATCTCTCTTTTTGTGAATTCCGGGGTCATGCCGATAATAAAGCATGGCAATGGCCACTTAGGCCACACCCGCAACCCATTGATTCCAAATGGCCGTATCGACGCCGCACGGCATCGCTGTACACAAATTGGGCATAATTTATCTGGATAGGCTGTCCACGTTGTGTACTCTTCCCGTCCAGTCCCTCTATCTTGTGAGCAACTATAGTCCCGCAACCGTTGGCCGGCGTCAATGGGTGGGGCGGGTCCGCTGGCTCGGCTGTCGGACCGGGGGTCCGACGCGGGCGGGGGTGCCCGCCCTATTGACTCAATTTCCTGGATCTATTGTTTCGGCTAAGGTGATGATGTGGCGCACGCACTCATGCGTGCCGCGTCGGCACTCTTGCCGACGCCCTTTTCGGCAGGTTGTGACAGCTACTGGTGTGCGGCAAGCAGAATGGCGAGTATTCGTTAAGAAGTCGGAGCAGGGTGGGGCAGGCGCTTTCGCCTGCCAACCATGGACTGGCGTTGAATCGACACCGCGAGTCTTGGATCCCGCGGTTGGCAGGCGAAAGCGCCTGCCCCACTTTTCTTCGTGAAACCCGGCAGGATTTCGGCCGCACTATACACTACGAAGACGTGTCGAGAAGAGTCTCGACACGGCACGCAAAAGTGCGTGCGCCACAAATGGCTCGCCGCCGCCCCGCAACGTGGATCGCTGGTATCGGGAAAGGTGGCAGGCGCGCCTTGGGAGCCATGGGCGCAGGTTGGCAGCAGCCGGGAGGAAGTATCGCGGTTTGGTCTCAGATCACAGAATGGGAAATGGCCCGGCGCCGGGACGCTCGCATGCCGCCAGCACGCCGAAATCCAGCATGCGGCGCACTAATGCCGGTTGCAGGCTCAACCCATGCTCAGAAAGGATCGCGGCCAACGCATCCTCGGTGGGCCGGCCGTCGAAGTAACCAAGCACCGCGGCGAGTTTCTGCGGAATCAGCAGCGGATCATACTCGCTATACGCGGCGATGCGCAGCTTTCCTTCCGCGGTCCCCGCCAGGCGTACGTCACCCAGCTTGAGCCGCTCCGGGATGGCATCCGACACCAGGTTTTCATAGGCGTCCCGCACCAGCCCCGCGAGCACGCGTACGCGCGGCCCGCAGATGCCTTGCACGCGCTCCCAGGAAAGCGGCTCTACCAACGCGGCGCAAGCCCGATAGAATTCCGCCTCGCGGCCCGCCCATTCGCCCCACAGCTTGCGATACCGCGGCTCATCCACCGCGCCGTCCAGTTCGGAGACGTCGGGCAGATCCCGCCGCTCCGGCGCCAGGTTGGCGAGCTCCGCGGCGCCGGTGTGCAATTCCGCCAGGCACCACAACGAAAGTTCGGATTCCACTTCGCGCAGCAGCTTATCCGCCAGTTTCCAGAACCGGTGCCCCGACGCGCCGCGGACGTGTTTGCAGTACCACGTGGCGCAGACGCCGGGCCGGTGACGCCAGACGCCGCAGCCTCCCTCCGGAGTGAGATACGGACAGCGCAGCGCGGGCGCGCGCCCGAAGACCTGGGGAGTGTTGCCATACAGCAGCTTGAAAACGCCGCCGGAGCCGGCTCCGCTGGGGGTGACGGCCACACGGCTCTCGATGCGCCGCTCCAGTGACGCGCGCCCTTCGGCCATGGACGGGTCCGCATCGTTCAGAATCCGCCCGGCGAGAAAGTTGGGGAGGTCGGGCTGGTAGGCGCAGCACTTGGTGGCGGGATGGAAATACACCGCGTCTGGAGGGCTGCCCGGCGAAGGCAGCATGACGCAGTGGTCGCAAGTTGCTTTCGTCTCGCCGGGGATGGGCCCGCCGGTAACCTCGCGGAGCCACGGGGCGTACAGAGGCGGCAGCCCGGCTTCCGCCGTCTGGCTCATACTGCCCCTGTCCGCCCGTGGTTGCGGATTCATTATTTGCCCTTGGACCCACCACCAAGCAATGCATCACTTGATGAAAGTTTATGAAATGCCTGGTCAGTTAATCCACCCGGCACAGCCGCCGGGCTAGCTACGCCACCCGCCACTTGTTCCAGATCCTCGATGGTCAGTTCCTGCTTCTTTTTCTCGTTTTGCTCGCTCATGGTTATTTCATCCTTTTCGAAATGTTAGCTGCGTGAATTCCGGGGCGCCCCGCTGATGTGAGCACCCAAATCAACTGCTGTCCCCCTTTGAGGCGCCGGCCAGCGAAAAACCGGGCATTATAATTCACCGCCCACTTTTCTCCCTGGCGCCGTCGGTGGCGTCGCTGGGGCGACCGTCGGGAGAGACGGCATGTCGACCGGTTTCTGTATCCCGCCTGTTATGCCTCGAAACGGGGGCGAAGGGGGGTCCGCCCGGGGGTCCGCCCCTGGCGTAATGCAGCTACTGACCGGGGGTTGTCGGTCCCGCCGGTTCGACTGGCCCGGTCGGCCCGACCGGCCCCACTTGGTCGTTGTTCTTGACGTTCGAACGCGAAATGTTGACAGTGGAGGTTTGTCCGCCCGCGACCGCATCCAGTTCGTCCATGGATAGTTCCGATGTCTGCTTCTCGTTTTTTTCGCTCATTTTGTTTCTCCTTTTTGAAATGTCTCTCTTTGTGAATTCCGGGGCTGCGCTGATGGTAAAACAGGGCAAGGGCCATTTGCAGATAGACCCATACCCGCTGATTCTAAACGGCAGTATTGAAGCCGCGCTGCATCGCTGTACACCGGATGGACACCAGTGCCCGCCTGCGCTGTCCACGTGGTGGACTTATTCCACCCTCTTTGTGCGTAACAATAGTGGCCCAAACATAGTGCGGTGTCAATCGGCCTCGGGTGTGCGACACGGAAGCCCAGACCAGGCGGCCGCCGGGTCCATAGGGCCAGAAACTCGCTTAAATGCCTTCGAATGGAATCAACAGCTTGCGGGTGAGTTTCTGGAGAGTGGGAGATCTACGCAAATGCCGGCCAATTGAGAGAATCCTAGCGTAGGGAGTACTCCAATCGGAGCCGCGACCGTAAGGGAGCGTTAGGTCGGTACACGAGGCCGGCAAGCGCTCCCTTACGGTCGCGGCTCCGATTGGGCCTTCCATATCATCGCCGCCACCACCCGGCTGGGCGTGAAGCCGAGCGCCGCGCCGCGCCCGCGGAGAGTTCCGCGCGCTCATCCTGGCATGCGACTGCGACGGCCTGCACGAAACCCCCAGCGGGCACGCGCCCGACTTCCCCAAGGCCGTAACGGGGGTGAGATAATCGGACCAAGGGCAAGCCGCACCCCGACAACCAAGGAGACCGAACACACATGACCACGGAGGAACGCTTCGAGCGCATCGAACATCTGACCGCGGGCCTCGCCGAGGAACGCCGCAAAGACCGGGAGGAGTACAAAATCCTGTGGCGTGACACGCAGCGGCAAATCAACGAACTGAGCGCCAGAATCCTCCAGATCGGCGACGAGTCCCGCGAGGCCGATAGCCGCCTGGAAGCCCGCATCGGGCAACTCGCGGAAGAGTCCCGCACGGCCATTCAGAAACTCGCCGAGGAGTCCCGCGCCGCAAACCAGCGCCTGGAGGAACGAATCGGGTCGCTCGTTTCCGCCATCGGCCAATTCATCACCAAGGGCCAGTAAAGAGACAAGCGCGAAGGCCGATGCCGGCCGAGCGAAGCACTAAGCCGAGGACTTCTCCGCCGGCGATCCGGATTACTGCCAGAGTGAGGAGATAACGGCGAAATCTATAACCGCTATGTCGTAGTGAAGCCTGGTAGGTGAAGACGCGGAGGTTCGACTATTTGCTGCGACAGATGCGGGGAGGCTCGCGATGACGACCATTTTTCGCTGAACTTCCGTGCGTTCTCCGTGTCGCGCTCCAGGTCCCGTTCGCTATATCGAAGCGGCACGCCATGTTCCTTCAGGAAGCCATGGACCTCGTACCTCGTGCCGAATTCGAGCAGCCGCCGGACTTGCGATTCGGTCAGTTTGCCGGAACGATAGCCTTCCAGCGCCAAGCCCTCAAGGGCTGCGCGCGGGACGCCGGTTCCACCGGTTTCCAGGTGGCGCGCGATATCCTCGGGCAGGTTGAGTATGATCTGCATCGCCAGTTCCTCTTTTCAATTGTATCAGCGGGTAGCCGCTGCGGCTCTGATTGGGCCTGCGCAACTTTAGTCCCGCAAGCGGGTCGAGTTTCGCCAGGCGGGCCAGGGTTTCATCCTATTGACGCCGCGCTGCATCGCTGTACATAGGATTGACACCTGTGGGCGCCTGCGCTGTCCATGTGGTGGACTTATTCCACTCTCTTTGTGCGTGACAATAGTGGCCCAACCATAGCGCGGTGTCAATTGGCATCCGGGCGTCCGGGAAAAGCCATGTACCTGATGGGTCCGACGGAAACGGCGACGCCCTCCGGGTTGGGGGGCCTCGGGGGGCCTCGGGCTTGAATGCGGGCCTTCCGTGGACTATGCTGAGGAATCCTCGAGGTGAGCTGTGCACAGACTTGCCATCATCCTGACGGTTCTGACCATGAGCGCTTCCGCGGCAGTGAAAATCGAAAAAACCAGCTACCAGGGCTGGCCCAATTGCTATCGCATCTCGAACGGCGTCGTCGAGGCGATCGTCACCGGCG
>OBLU010003316.1_pt1 | contig 14597 bp, 14 predicted proteins | sample 1518681 | NCBI WGS metagenome assembly OBLU01 (sample SAMEA3539304, study PRJEB22396) | soil metagenome | biome: tundra; feature: field; material: soil | place: USA | collected 2010-05 | depth 0.15 m
GGGGTGGGAGCATTCCCGCTGTCTGGCGAAGATCGCGGGGAGCTTGCGCGAAGTGCTGCGTCAGCACCAACCCACGGTGTGCGTAATCGAAGGGTTGTTTTACGCCCAGAACCTGCGGACGGCGTTGACTATGGGCGAGGCTCGCGGGGCGGCGCTGGCAGCCATTGCTGAGGCAGGACTGGAGATCTATGAACTGGCCCCGCGCAAGGTGAAGCAGGCGATTGTCGGCTATGGCGGGGCGCAAAAGCTGGCGGTGGCCAAAATGGTGCAACGGATGCTGCGGTTGCCCGAACCGCTCGCTCCAGATGCGGCGGACGCGCTGGCGCTGGCGCTGGCTCATGCGCAGGCGCAGGGCCGCTACTCGCTCCAAGTGGCCAAACGAGTATGATCACCTTTCTACACGGTAAACTGGTTGAAGCATTGCCCACGCAGGTCACGGTGGACGTGAACGGCGTTGGGTACGAGGCGCTTATCCCGCTGTCGTCCTATGACAAGCTGCCAGTGCCAGGGCAGGAGGTGAAGCTGCTGACGCATCTCGTCGTGCGGGAAGACGCGCACACGCTCTACGGCTTCATGAGCGCGGCGGAGCGGGACTTATTCCGCCTGCTAATCAACACGGTCAGCGGCATCGGCCCGAAGATCGCCCTCAATGTGCTAAGCGGGATTAGCGTGGCGGCGTTTCGCGGCGCGGTGGCTAAGGGAGACCTTAAGTCCTTGTCGCAAATCTCCGGCGTGGGCAAGAAAATGGCGGAGCGCATCGTGGTAGAGCTTAAAGACAAGATCGGCGCTGCCGGCGCCTGGGAGGCCGCGAGCGCGCAACGCGCCCTCTCGCCCGAGGACCAGAAAGTCAACGATGCCGTGCTGGCTCTGATGGCGCTGGGCTTCAAACAGGTCGAGGCGCACGATTCGGTCCGCAAAGTGCAAAGTTCGCTGGGCGCCCACGCTACCGTGGAGGATCTGGTCCGCGCCTGCTTGAAAAAGGGAGCGTGATGGTCGTGAGCGATCCACAACCCCAAGCCGAGGGTCATCGGGGCGCAACCCGAAAGCGCAGATCGAGCGGGGTGGTGGTGCCGCACGAACCGTATTGGTATCAGCGGCTGGGTGCATGGGCGGTCTTCCTGCTGGTGCGCGTGGTATCAGCGACCTTGCGATACAAGTGGACAGATTGCTCGGGCTATTTCGACGATGGCGCCGCCGGCCCGGCGATTTACTGCACCTGGCACAACCGACTGGCGCTATGCATGATCGAGTATTACGGCTACGTTAAGAAGCACAATCAAACGCCCGGCATGGCCGCGCTGGTGAGCGCGAGCAAAGACGGCGGCTTTCTTGCCGGCATCCTTGAGTGCTTCGGAGTGCAGCCGGTGCGCGGCTCCTCCAGTCGGCGCGGTCCGCAAGCCCTTTTGGAGCTCACCGGCTGGGCGGAGCGGGGCTACGATCTGGCCATCACCCCCGATGGACCGCGCGGACCGCGCTACGTGGTGCAGGAAGGCATCATGGCACTGGCGCAGGTCACCGGCCTCCCGATCATCCCGGCCTCACACCATCTGAGCTGGAAGGTCCAGGCCAAGAGCTGGGACCGGTTTCAAATCCCCCTCCCGTTCTCACGGTGTGAAATGGTTTTTGGAAAGCCGGTTCGGGTCCCGCGCGAGGCCTCGGATACTAAGCGCGAAGCCTTGCGGCAGCAGTTGGAAGCGACACTGAAGGAAATCTCGCGGGATTGACGGGCTAGGGAGGGCGAGCGTCTCCGCGAGCCCAAGTATCTCCAGGAATTCAGGGCTCGCGAGGATGCTCGCCCTCCCGGGGTTGGGGCTGGAGCGTATCCGGGCGGAAAACCAGCCGATAGTGCTCGTAGCGGCGCAGCACTGACCTAACATAATCCCGGGTGCCGGGGAAGCCGATTTGCCCGATGAACGCGGCACTATTGGTTGCCGCCTCCCTTTGGTTCCATTTGAGCACGTTGCCGCGGCCCGCGTTGTAATCCGCCAGCGCGTAGGGCAGCGGGTCGTCCGTCTGGGCATACCGCCGCAAAAGCTTTCTGAGATACCAGGTGCCCGCCAGCGTGTTGGTGCCGGGATCGAAGCAATGCTCGTGGACGAACGCCTCCAGGTGTTCGGCGCTAGCCCATTCCCGCGCTGCCTCCTCTTGAAGCTGCATCAAGCCGATTTCTTCAGCACGCCCCCTGGCCCCCGGACGGAAATGGCTTTCGCGCCAGACAATCGCTTTGATCAGGGCCGGTTCTACACCGTAGCGTCTGGCCGCAGCGCGGATCGGGCCGTCCTGGCTTCGTTCAAGACGGCCTTGCCACCACCAGTACGCACCGGGGCCTCCCACAAGGAGCAGGACCAGAATCGGGCGCAACCAACGCCATTTCACGCGGTCTTTTTATCGCATACCGATCGCCGCGTCGAGGGGCGCGAGCGTTGCCTGCCGGATTTTCTTTTGCCTCTCTATCCATCCTCGATACAGTGGCGGCGTGGCGGGTTAGCTCTTCCGCCCCAACTTGAAGCGCTGATGAAGAATATCGTCTATTTTGACCTGGAAACGCAGAAGTCCGCCGAAGAAGTCGGCGGCTGGGACCACATCAGCCGCATGGGCATGAGCATCGGCGTCATTTACAGCACGGCGCAATGCGCTTACAGGATCTACGGCGAGAAACAAGTCAGCGACCTTCTCACGGATTTGCAGCGGGCGGACCTGGTCGTCGGCTTCAACAACCTGCGGTTCGATTATGAGGTGCTGCACGGTTATACCTCGTTTGACCTGCGTCAATTGCCGACGCTGGACATGATGGTGGACCTGCAGATCCTGTTGAAGCACCGGCTTTCCCTGGATTCCATCGCCACGGCGACATTCGGCGTGGAGAAGACCGCCGAGGGCCTGCAAGCCATCCAATGGTTTAAGGAAGGCAAGCTGCTGGAAATCGCCGAATACTGCTGCTACGACGTGAAGATCACGCGCCTGGTGCATGAATTCGGGGTACAACATCGGCAGCTTCATTATCATAACCGCTTCGGGAAGAAGATGACGGTGCCGGTGAAGTGGTAGAGAGGAGGGGCCTCAAAAAAGCGCTTGCCAGGCGTGGCTTTGTGATGCAAAGTAGCGCTATGGAATCGAATTGGGCCGCTGAGCATCTCCAGGTCATTCGCACCTTGATGGAACGATCCGCGCTTTACCGGCGAGCGCTGGCGCCCATCATGATTTTTAACGGCGTGGTCGGCCTCGCGGCGGCCGCGCTGGGCTGGGGGTTGAAAATCGGCTCACCGCGCGGGTTCATTCTCTTTTGGGCCGGCGTCAGCGTGGTCGCGATGACGGGCTCCTTTTTGCTGGTGCGCCGGCAGGCGATCAAGGACTCCGAGCCCATCTGGTCACCGCCCACGCGTCGCGTCATCCAGGCGTTCGTTCCGCCGCTGACAGCCGGTCTTCTGATTAGTGCGGTGGTTTTGATGAATCTGGGCGTGGCTGCCGAGGCAGGGGGTGAACTGCCGCTGCTTTGGGTTATTCTTTACGGGTGCGCGTTCCATGCGGCGGGTTTCTTCATGCCTCGGGGCATGAAACTCTTCGGGTGGGCCTTCGTACTCGGCGGCTGCGTCCTATTTGCCGTGGGCACACCGGCTTGGGTGCGCCCTCTCGACTGCGGCCACGGGATCATGGGCCTGTTCTTTGGCGGCCTGCATCTCGCTTATGGTGGATATCTTTATTTCACGGAGCGCCGCAGGAACGAAACGTGAACCCGGAACCCTTCCTCCAGATTGATCGTGTCATTCACGAGAAGGGGCGGCTGGCGATCATGTCGATGCTCGCCGCCTCGCCGGAGCTTTCGTTCACTGAGCTTCGCGACACGCTGGGCATGACCGATGGCAATATCACCACGCACATCCGCACCCTCCAGGTGGCCGGCTACCTTTCGGTAACCAAGTCCTTTCAGAACAACCGCCCGTTGACCACCTGCGCAATGACCCCCGCCGGCAGGAAGGCCTTCAGTCATTACATCAACCTGCTGGAGCGCATAATCCGGCAGAACAAGCCTGAGTAAGAAATGAGTTTGAACGAGAAGCGAGGAGCATGGTCACATACTTTGTGGTACAAAGTGATAGGCTTATGAGAATCATCCTAGCAGAGCATCTGGGTATGTGTTTTGGGGTGCGGGACGCCATCGAGCTGGCGCTAAACCAGTCCGCCACGGAGCCGCTTACGGTGTTGGGCGACCTGGTGCACAACGAAACCGTCCTCGCCGGGCTTCGTGCCCGGGGAATCAGGATCGCGCAAAATGTTACGGCGGTGGACACGCAAACCGTGATGATCACCGCGCATGGGGCATCCGACGCGGCAATGAGGCGCGTGCGGGAACGCGGGTTGCAGGTTATGGAAGCGACCTGCCCGCTCGTTCATGTGGCGCATCGCGCGGTGGCTAAGCTGGTGGGCGAGGGTTATCACCCGGTCATCGTGGGCAAGCGCGAGCACGTCGAGGTGCGCGGCATGACGGAAGACCTGGCAGAGTTTGACGTGGTGCTGTCGGAGGGGGATGTCCTTGGATTGAGAAAGCGAGCACGATTCGGCGTCGCGGCGCAGACCACGCAGCCTATTGAGAAGGTGCGGGCGCTGGTGGAACTAATCCGCCGTCGGTTTCCCACTACGGAAGTGCGCTTCGTTGATACGGTTTGCCAGCCGACGAAGCAGCGCCAGAACTCGGCGATCGAGCTGGCCCAGCGAGCGGAGGCGGTGGTCGTCATCGGCGGAGCGCAGAGCAACAACACGCAGGAGTTGGTCCGGACCTGCAGCCGATATTGCGCGCGGGTCTATCATGTGCATGGGGCGGACGATTTGCGCGAGGAATGGTTTGAAGGGGCGCAGACGGTGGGTGTCACCGCAGGCACATCCACACCCGACGCTTCTATTAACGAAGTCGAGCATTGGCTGAATCAGTTGGCGTCCCGAAGGGACCATGACTCGGGAGTTTATGCCGCAGTCGAGCTGCGCCATAAGCAGGCGGCTTGAACCTAAACCGAATTGCGTATGAAGAATGGAAGGAAATGGGGAGTGGTCGTCGCTTACGCCATGGCGATGGCGTGGGTGGAGTCGGCGGTTGTGTTCAATATGCGCACGATGATCGACCGCATCGACCCCTATCAGTCAAATCCGCTGCCGCTCGTCGGAAACTTAGGATCGGTGGAACTGGTGAGAGAGGCAGCGACCCTCGCGATGCTGCTAACCGTGGGCATGCTGGCTGGCCGGAGTTGGCGAAGCCGACTGGGTTATGCGGCGGTCGCGTTCGGAGTGTGGGACGTCCTCTACTATGTGTTCCTCAGAGTGATGTGCGGGTGGCCGCGCACCCTGTTCGATTGGGACATTCTCTTTCTGCTGCCGCTGCCGTGGTGGGGGCCAGTGCTCGCCCCAACGTCCATCGCGGCAATGTTGATCGCCTGGGGCACGCTCACAACACAATTTGAGGAACACCCCCCTGCCGACCTGCCCGTTTGGAAGCAGCGTGCGCTGGGCCTCATCGGCGCCGGGCTCGCGCTCTATGTCTTTATGGCTGATTCCATTCGGGTAGCGGACCAGGGGGTGGACGTGTTGCGCAACTTGCTGCCAGCGCGATTCAACTGGCCCTTGTTTTGTATGGCGCTCCTGTTGATGGCGATACCTGTGATTCAATTGGGCCTAAGGCTTCGGTCGTCGAACCAACCCGGAGCCTTCGCTGGCCTGGAAGCCCATTAGCCCGTCCCCTGCATGAAACCGGCCTCCTTCTTACGCGCGTTTGAAAACGTCCCTGACGACCCTTTCTACGAACCGCGCAAACCACTCTGGCTGCCGTCTGAGATGGCAGTGGCACCACCGCTGGAGGAACATTTGCCCAAAGGGTCAGTCGAGCGCCGTTACGCGCTCTTAATCAATCCGTTCTATCCCAAGTCACCCCATGGAAGTTTTGGCAAGCACGTGTTGACGCCAAGCCTGGCGCTAACCTCCGTTGCCGGCGCCACGCCAGCTCATTGGCGACTTCGGTGCTGGGACGAGAATCTTCTACAGGGACCGCCTCCGGCCCAACCGACGCCGGAAGTGGTCGGTATCAGCGTCCATCTGACTTTCGCCAAGCGTGCTTACCACCTCGCACGTTGGTATCGCGCGCGGGGCAGCCTGGTGATTATGGGCGGACTGCATATCCAATCCTGCCCCGATGAAGCCGCGCCGCACGCCGACGCACTCGCCCTCGGGGACGGGGTGCAACTGTGGCCGAAGATTCTAGAGGACATCGAAGCCGGGGCCCTGAGACCGCGTTACCAGGCGACTTACGAACGCTCCTACCAACTGGACCCCCCACCGCGGCGCGACTTGTTCCCGCGCGACAGCTTCTTGACGACGACCAGTTTGATGGCCACACGCGGTTGCCACAATCGTTGCGGCTTTTGCTACCTCGCCACGGAGGGTTTGCGAATGCCATACCGGGTGCGGGATACAGAGGACATTCGTCGGCAATTTGCGGCAGACGGCCAGCCTTACGCCGTTTTCATCGACAACAATCTTGGCTCCAAACCCGACTATCTTCGCGCCCTGTGCCGCGCCCTGCGTCTGCTAGAGAAGATCTGGAGCGCGGCAGTCACATTGGATGTGACGGATGATCCAAGCCTCGTGCGCGAAATGGCCCTGGCGGGCTGCACCGGCGTATTCATCGGCTTCGAAACGCTAAGGGACGACAATCTGGCGCTGGCGCGGAAGCGCACGCCCAAAGCCGCGGACTACGCACGATGCGTACGGCTTTTCCGCGATCACGGCATCCAGGTCAACGGCAGTTTTGTTGTGGGTTTTGACGGCGACCGCAAATCGACCTTTGTGGAACTAGCTGACTGGATCGAGGCTAACCATTTGGAGTGCGCGACCTTTCATATCCTGACGCCGTACCCGGGCACACCATTATTTCGGCAACTGGAGGCGGAAGGACGGTTATTACACCGCGATTGGGCCCAGTACGACACCGCCCACGTGGTCTTCCGGCCCAAGCAGATGACCCCTGAGGAACTGCTGCTGGGCTACGACTGGCTCTATCGTCGGCTGTTTTCGCACGCCTCCATTTGGCGACGCAAGCCGGCGACCGTCACGGCGGCCCTGACCTATCTGGCGGGTTGTTATCTTTACAAGCGCTCGAATCGCTTGTGGCACTTCTTGATCAAGCGGCGGCTGGTGCGACTGGTGTGGCGGCCGTTGGTTGAAGTGACCCGGGGGCGGCACATGGCCTTTCGCAAGAGGCTGATGGCGGCAGGCCAAAGCCACGTCGAACCAGCCAGGCTGAGAGACTCCCGGAACCTCGTGCCGGCCGGCGTTTGAACGAACGGGAGAACGAATCGGAAGGTTACACCTACATGGTAATCGCCCGGAGACCGTTTTCCAGGCAGCGCGCCATCGGTTCCGTTCGCGATTAGATTGAGCGGTGGGTTATGGTAGAGTGTCCAACGACAGCAAGTTACTCATGAAACTATTAAGGTTCGCTTTCAAGCGCGAGACGGCTATGCCGGTGCTCGCTCTGACTTTTGCTTCCGCCGCCAGCGTGGCGCTGGTGGCGGCGCGCATTGTTTGGACCGGCAGATTTGGTTACTCTTTCCTCGTTTGGAATCTCTTCCTGGCGTGGCTGCCGATGGTTTTCGCCCTGCTGGCATCGGAGAATTACCATAGCAGCTCTGGACGCGACTGGCGCTTCCTCGGTCTGGCCGGCGCGTGGTTACTGTTCTTCCCCAATGCGCCCTACATCTTCACCGACCTGATTCACCTGACGAAGGGTTTTTACCCGTATTTCTGGGTGGACTTGAGCCTGATCCTGCTTTGCGCTCTGACCGGACTCGTACTGGGCTTTGTCTCGTTATACCTGATGCAATCGGTCGTCGAGCGAATGCTCGGGCGCGCGGCGAGCTGGCTCTTCGTTGCTGCCGTCGCGGGCTTGACCGGCTTCGGCATTTATTTGGGCCGCTTTATGCGCTTCAACAGTTGGGACGTGGTGTTTAAGCCGTGGCAGGTTTATCAAGGCATCGGAAGCTGGGTCGCCGACCCCTGGGCGAATTCAACCTCGCTGGCCTTTCCCTTGCTCTTTGGCACGTTCGTATTTATCACGTACCTGATGTTGTATGCGCTGACGCACTTGCAGCCGGCGCAGCCCGCGATTATACCGCAGAGGACGCAAGTGCCCGCGCCCGTGTAAGTTCCCGCCTTCTTGGACTGCTCGTTCGGGGGATTGGAATCAGCCAGGCATGGCTCGGCCGAAGATGCGTAACAGAGCTGGAATCGCGGCTTGAGGTTTCTTAGCGGGCGACTATCCTGTCCCCATGCCGATATACGAGTTTCATTGCGAGAAGTGCGAGCAAGACAGCGAAATCCTGGTCCGTTCCAGCAAATGGAAAGGAACCAAATGCCCGCATTGCGGGTCGGCCAAGCTTTCCAAACAGTTATCTGTTTTCGCCTCCTCCGGGAGCGGCAGCCAGTCCAGCGCCAAGCGGTCATGCAACGGCAACGGTTCGTGTGGGGGCAACGGCTCCTGCGGCGGCGGCGGCTGTTGCGGCGGCGGGAAACACCACCACCACTGAGCTGGCTTAAGCAACCACTTCCCGGGCGGTGATCGCCCGCAAATCCGGGATCGCCCAGTCTGGCTGGTGCAGCTTTAATTCCGCCAGCTTCGCGCCGCCGGTCGCCACCGCCAGAGCTTTTGCGCCTATGGCTCGCGCGCAGCGGATGTCCAAGGGCGTATCCCCAATGACCAGGACCTGGTCGCCGCGCAAGTTCTCCCCGAGGACGCGGCAGCCGCGCTCACGCGCCGCGGCGGCAATTTGGTTGCGGTCTTCGTGGTCGTTGGCGAAGCCACCCGTTTGGAATACATCCCAGAGGTTGAAGTGGCGCAGTTTGATTTCCGCACCCAGCCGGATGTTCCCGGTCAGCAAGCCCAACAAGGGCGCTTGCGGCAGCCCCTGCAATTCGCGAATAAACTCCCACACGCCGGGACACAGCTCGGTCTGGCTATCGCGGAGGATGTGGTCGAGCCAAAAGACGTAGTGTTCGAAGAACCGCTCGAAGTTATCGGGCGTTGGCGCAATCTGATTAAAGCCGAAGAACTCCCGTACCAGGCTGTAGTCCGTCCGCCCGGCAAATCTCAAGCGCTCGAAATGATCCGCCATGCTGAACTCGGTCTCGAAGGTCTTGGCGAAAGCTTTTACCCCCGCGCCGCCCGTGTGGACCAGCGTGCCGTCAATGTCGAACAAAACCAGGCGAACCATGCGTCGGGAAAATAAGCGCTCAACCGTCCAGTGACAATGCCATCCGTACTATCACGGATTGTGCTTTTCGCCTGGTCAGGCAGTATTGGGCTGCGTTTTCTGTTTCCGGGTTTGTGCAGTGAGCGCGGGCAATCTGTGTGCTTGAAGGGTGGTTACCACCCACGCTGGCCCTCGGATTTAACTATACTAACCCTGCAACCAGCGGCTTCATTGACGCTGGTTTTTTTTGGGCCGGTGAAGAGGCCGTGGCGGGAGGTGGGAGCCAGCCGGCGATCCTTTAGCGTTTCTGATTATAGCCGGCTTGCGAGTACTTTTGCCGGACGAGCGCCTGTGCCCGTTCGGCGAGCGGGGCATCCGGATTGAAGGCCACCCACTGTGCGCCATGCCCGGCGGAGGCTTCGTCGCACATCGCCTTTTGCCAATCCGCTCGGGCCAGAGTGAGCCGCCTCGGCTGCACTGAGCCTTGAATGAGAAGACCAGCTCGTGTTCGGCGTTGGGCGGCGCCGGCGATCTTCTGTCCGCGCCAGAGCACGTCGTACATTTCATGGCCCTGAAAGCATTGGCCAGGCAGGCTCTTGCTGCAGGCGGGAGCGAGCGTGGTGGAAAGGTTGAGCCCGGCGAACGCGGCTTGAATCCACTCGTGCATGCGCCGATAGCTTTCCGTAGCGGTGAGGGAATACCATGTGTCGCCAGGCGGGAACGCCAAACTGTAGGTCCAATCCGCATCGTGTGGGACAAGGCCGCCGCCGGTGGGCCGCCGCACCAGCGGGCGCAGCAGGGTCATTCGCTCTATGTCGGCGTACTTTTGGAAGTAACCAAATGAGGCGGCCGGCTCGGTCCAACTGTAAAAGCGCAGCACCGGCCGGCCGAGACGCGGCGCGGACTCGAGTAGCGCCTCGTCCAGGGCCATGTTGAAGGCGCAATCGCCAGGGCCGGAGTGGAGCAGATGCCAGGGGGAGGGTGTCACGGGAGGGAGCGGCAGGGAAGGTGAAATCCGAAGCCCGAAGGCCGAAGGCCGACGGAAACCCGAAGGCCGAAATCCGAAGGCACCAAAATAGGCTGGTCGGGGTGCGGAGCCGACTGGCTGCAGGAATCGGAGCAGAGCCACCTGCTGGCCACACGCCGCGGTCTCGGCCTTCGGGTTTCGGATATCCTTCGGCCTTCGGCTTTCGGGTTTCGGGTTTGCGCGGTCAATGTCGGGCGGCTTTCGCTTCAGTCAGGCCAACCCTGGGGCAGAGGGCTTTGATTTCACAATTCGGGCAATCGGGGTTGCGCGCGGAGCATCGGCGGCGGCCATGCCAGATCAGCCAGTGACTGAACATGGTCCACTCCTCCTGGGTCACCAGCTTCATCAGCTCCTGCTCGATCTTCTCGGGGGCCGTCTCCTTCGTCAGTCCGAGCCGTTGCGACAGGCGGGCGACGTGGGTATCGACCACCACGCCGCAGTTGATGTTAAAGGCGTTGCCCAGCACGACATTGGCGGTCTTGCGGCCCACGCCGCCGAACTGCGTCAACTCCTCCATTGTGCGCGGCACCTTGCTGCCGTGCTTTTCCACGATGGCCTGGCAACAGGTCTTGAGGCTCTTGGCTTTGTTGCGGAAGAACCCGGTCGATTTGATGGCCTGCTCCAGTTCAGCGAGCGGAGCCTGGGCGTAGTCGGCGGCGGAGCGATACTTCTTGAACAGCTCCGCAGTGACGAGGTTTACACGCTTGTCGGTACACTGCGCCGAGAGGATCGTCGCCACCAGCAGTTCGAGCGGGTTGGTGTGGTCCAGTTCGCAATGTGCGTCCGGGTATGCCTGCTTTAGGCCGGCGATGATTTTCTGCAACCGGGCGGAAATGGCTGCTTTGGTTTCGCGAGGCATGACGGGGATTAAGGTACGCACGCTGGGGGGAAGCGGCAAGCGAGCACAAAGCGAACAGCCATCAAATCCGAAGACCGAAAGCCGAAACCCGAAGGAAGGCCGAATGCCGAAATCCGAATGAGGCTTGATTCCATGGGGCTGCCCAATTACTTGGTCGCTTCAGCCGGTTTCGCGGTGGCGGCGGCAGGTGCCGGCGCCGGCGGGACGGCTTTCTCCACCTTCAATGGCTTCGGGTCGCCGAGGCGGCCGTTGGTCCAATCGTAAATGTAGCCCATGCCGTTGAGCGCGACATAGATAAGGACCAGGAGAAAGGCCAGTACGATGAGCTTGGGCCAAGGGCTCTTCTTTTCGGCAAACGGATCGACCAGGTCCCGCTGGGAACCGGCAGGGAGCGTGGCCACGCCCGTGAGCGAGCCACCAAACGGCACATTCATCTTCGCCTTGGCATTCACCGCCCAGCCGTTGGCGTCGAGAATCGGGCCGAGGTTGCGCCGACGCAACTTGAGCCAGGCCAGCAACATCGAGGGCAGTGAAATTGCCAGCAGGATGCCGACAATGGCAAGCGGCACCTGCCACGCCGGCAATTTTGCGATGGCGCCAAAGATCCCGCCCAGCGCGCCCAGTAAGGTCGCCAATACCAAGCCGATGGCGGCCAACGTGCCGGTGTCCATCTTGGTTCTCACCGGCGCGGGCGGAGGCGGAGGCGGGGGTTGGTCCGCCTGGACAATGGCGGTTGCGCCTTGTTGAAGTTGCTGGGTGGCGGCGGTGTCGGCTGCCGCGGCGCGCTTCGCGACTTGCTCTTCGATCATGCGAACGACCTTTTTGTAAGGCGCCCAGAAGGCCTGCGGGATACTGATCGGGTTTTCGATGATCTTGGTGATCGTGGCATCCCAGTCCCGCCCTTTGCGGTCATAGAAGATGCCATTGCGGCCGACCATGAGGTTGTCGGAATCGCCGCCGGTGAAAGCGGCTACGATCTGCAGCTTCTCGCCGGTGGCCTTGCGCACACAATCGCAGTAAGCCAGGTAGGTGCCCGAAAGCCCGGCCAGCAGGGCGTGCCGACCGCCATCCTCAACGGTCAGGCAGAGGTCGCAGCTTCGCTGGTCCAGGTAGAGCGTGCCGGCTTGGAAGATCGCCTTGTCTTTCCGCCCATAGAAATCCCGGAAGGAAACGAAGTTGTTGAGCAGCTTATAGAGGTCACGGTTATATCGGGCGAGCTTCTCCACCGCGGCGATAGCCGTGAACTGCGGCTCCAGGCTCTTATCCTCGGCGATAAGTTTGGAAAGGGTGTCCTTGGCCGGGCTAGCCAGAATTTGGCGGACGCGATCCCGCCCCAGCTTTGCCACGGTCCCGCCCGCCAAGCCGGCGGACCAGCACTCATAGGGGCCGAGTTTTGCCAGCAGTTGACCCCATTCCGCCTCGGTCAGGGCACTCTTCTCCCCTAGCAACGGCTTGACCGCGTCGTTTTGGAACTTGGTGACCGCATCAGCCCAGGCCGGATTAACACTCTGGGTCAGCGGCAGGGGCCGTCCGGCTTCCACGCGTGCCAGCGGGAACCCGGCAATCTCCGCACTGGTGATGGTCAGATCCTTGGCAGAGAAGGCGAGATACTCCTTCTCTTCGCGATTGAGGGCGTTGCAGGCGCGGGGGTCGAAAGCCGCGAGCCGGCAGCGCATGAAATAGTCATCGACCTTGGTCTTGACCGCTCTAACGGCGGCCACGGCTGCAGCGGTGGCATCGCCTAACGGGAGAATGGCCTTGTCAGATTCAGCCTTCTTGTGCCAATCCGAGAAGGCCTGGGCGTCGGCGAAGAACTGATCCACCTTGGCCTGGCTGATGCCGGGCTTGCCGCTACGATCCGGGTCGGAGCCAAGGCAGGCAATAATATCATTGATGACCTGCTTGGTAGCATCGTCCTGAGCGGTTTCGGGGATGATGATACCGTCGCCGTTCAGGACCGTTTCCACGAACTTCTCGGTGACCTGGCTGGCATCCTCGACCGTGACAGCCGTAGCATCGGCCTTCTTCAACGTGGCAAGAATCTGCTTCGCCGAAGCCAGCAACTGCTTACCTTCGGGCGTCGCCTCGCTAATGGCGCTCAGTGCCAGCGAAGGAGAGGAGTTCAACAGCTCGTCCGGATTCTTCAGGCAGCTCCCCGCCCACTTGGTCGCGGCGATCAGTTCCGGCGCCCGGATGCGGCCGTCTTTGTCGGTATCGATGAGGGCCAAGGTGGCCTTGTCGAACTCAAGCCCCGTCGTGGGGCAGGCCAGGGCGACCCAGAGCTTCTGGTCGAGTTGATCGAGGGCCATGAGGTCGGCCCCGGTGGCCAACCGGACCTGGTCAAAGCCGCCGGCCCGGAAGAATTTCCATGTGTGGGTTGTGCTCATAGTTCAGTTAGTTGATCCTGCTATTAATGTGACACCTGCTACGCTGCGACTACCGCGCCGGCAGTCTATATCACGCCGACCCCAATGCCAAATACCCATTCTCCGCCGGGAGCTAATCCCGGGGCTGCCTCGAGCTCCGGGGCGGACCGCGAGCCGTCCGGGCTCGCAGCGCGCAGAAACACGCGAGGGTGCCCGGATAACCAGAACGTCCGGGAGCCGCGCAGGCCGCTGCGAGCCGGGACGGCTCGCGGTCCGCTGCGGTTGATGCAGCCCTGAGCTAAGCCAGCTCCGGCTGTTCGATCTCCCTCGCCGGGGACAACAGGGGCGTCCCGTCTTTGGCCTCGGGATACTCGAAAATTTTGCCCTCGTAATTCCGAATCACGACGCGATCGGCATTGCGGCTGAGCACATAATCCGGAGCGACCGGCACCTTGCCGCCCCCGCCGGGGGCGTCAATCACATATTCCGGGACGGCGTAACCGGTCGTGTGCCCACGCAAGTTCTCCATGATCTGCAGCCCCTTGCGCACGCTGGTGCGCAGGTGCGCGGACCCGGCGATCAGGTCGCATTGGTAGATGTAGTAGGGCTTCACGCGGCACATGAGCAACTTCTGCACGTGCGCCTTCATCACCGCCGGATCGTCGTTGACGTTGCGCAGCAGCACGGATTGGTTGCCGAGCGGAATCCCGGCGTCCGCCAGCCGGCCCAACGCTTCGCGCACCTCGGGCGTCAGCTCGCGGGGATGGTTCGAGTGGATGCTGACGAATAGCGGATGATACTTCCGCAGCATCGCGCAGAGCTCCGGCGTGATGCGCTGCGGCAGAAAGACCGGTATTCGCGTGCCGATGCGCAGGAACTCGACGTGGGGGATGGCGCGCAGACGGGTCAGCAACTGTTCGAGTTTGTCATCGGTGAACAGCAGCGGGTCCCCGCCGCTCAGCAGCACATCGCGCACCTCCGGATGGCTCCGGATATACTCGATCTGGCGGTCGAATTCGGGGTTGAAATCGTAGCCAGTCGCATTGCTCACCAGGCGCGACCGAGTGCAATATCGGCAATAGGCCGCGCATCGGTCGGTCACCAGGAACAGCACC
>OBLU010003318.1_pt1 | contig 14593 bp, 16 predicted proteins | sample 1518681 | NCBI WGS metagenome assembly OBLU01 (sample SAMEA3539304, study PRJEB22396) | soil metagenome | biome: tundra; feature: field; material: soil | place: USA | collected 2010-05 | depth 0.15 m
TCCTCAGCCATCTGCTCAGGCTTCCTTCAGGCTCATTCTTCGATTAGAAAAGACTGCCTGTCAAGAACCCGTGAGATTAGGTTAGGCCGATCCAGTGACCCCAAAATTGAAGTTGCCGACAAGATCAGGCCGGCACACTCCAGATATCTCATCCATTCGAGTCGCACACTTGCGGGCGAAATCGTTCGCAATATCTCCTGATTCTAACGGCGGGAGTGCCCGATGGCGGCATCGAAGGGAGAAAAGGTGCTGGTGCGCGGGCGATAGGACGATGAGGTGACGGCCAAGCCGAAGGGCCGAAGGTGCGATACCGCTCGATTCAGTTTCACGGTCGCTGTTGGTAGCAAAACAGCGAGCGAGGTAAACCCTTGAGAACAGAGGCATAAGTTCTGGGAAAGCAGCTCAGATCTAGGCCAATTCGGTGTGTGCCAAGGCAGAGAACGAGGTGCATGTTTTTGCCACCGCCGCGACCACCCGGTCCTGCTCCGCTTCAGTCATCTCGTGATATAGAGGCAGCATTACGGTGCGGTCTTGCACGGCCTCGCTCTCCATTAGCGGAAACCTAACGTACTTCGGCATGCTATTAAAGACGGGTTCGCGATGTGCGCACATCACGCCGCGACGGGTCGAAATGCCCTCATCCAGAAGCTTCTGCATGACAGTGCGCTGGTCGCAATGCTCGGGCAGACGAACGCAATAGCTCTGCCAATTGCTGTGCGCCCACGAAGGCTGCTGGGGCACGCCCATTCCAGCAATACTCGATAACTTCTCGCTATACCGTGCCGCAAGCATTCTCCTGCGTTCCAACATGGCCGGAAGACGCTTTAGCTGCTCCCGGCCGACCGCTGCCTGAATATCAGTCATACGGTAGTTGTAACCGAGCTCAACATATTCTTCGAATACCACCTGTTTCGCGCTGTGCCTGGCAGTATCCGCCACGCTCATCGAGTGTTGCCGCCAGAGTCGGAATTTGTGGTCCCAATCGGCATTGGCTGTCGTTAGCATGCCGCCGTCCCCGGTTGTTACTAATTTGCGCGGGTGGAAGGAAAAACATGCAATGTCCCCGTGTGGCTTGCCGATTCTTTCCCACCGGTCGTACCAAAGCATTTCGCTGCCGATGGCGCAAGCAGCGTCCTCGACCAAGGGAAGCCCGTGCTTGCTTGCGATCTCCAGGATGTTTTTCAAGTCACACGGCATACCAACCTGGTGTACGCAGAGAATGGCGCGCGTTTTGGAGGTGATCGCCTGCTCAATCTTCTCGGGATCAATGTTGTGGTAGTAAGGATCGACATCCACGAAAATCGGCAACGCGCCGGTGTAGCAAACCGCGTTCGCGGTGGCAATGAACGAATTGCTAACGGTGATGACTTCATCGCCGCTGCCTACGTTTACCGCACGTAGCGCCAGATGTAGTGCAGTCGTGCAACTCGAAACCGCGCAGGCGTGCGTTGCGCCGACATATTCGGCGAAGTCGCTCTCAAAGGCCGCCACCTCGGGGCCCTGAGTTACCCAGCCGGAGAGGATCACACGGCGCGCGGCAACTGCTTCTTCTTCACCCAACCACGGTTTCGCGATAGGAATGCCCTTCTTATTCACCGGCGGGACTCCTGTGTGTTTCCCAATTATGAACTACTTCGCTCTCAAGCAAGCGCTGCGGTGACTCGCCACGCTCCAGGTACCACTGCCGCAACTGACGCAAACCTTGCTCGAGCGTAATGGTCGGTTGAAAACCTAAGACTTTGCGGGCCAGAGTGTTGTCGGCATACAAGCGCAGGACATCTCCGGGCCTCGATTCGTCGTGTACGACGACGGGCGATCTGCCTACCGCGGCCGCCACTTGCCTTGCTAGTTGATCAATCTCAATCTCCCGCCCATATCCCAGGTTGATGGTCTGGCCGACCGCTGCCGCGCTCGTACCGGCGAGCCGAATACCCGCTGCCGTGTCGCTTACGAAGGTAAAATCTCGCGTCTGTGTTCCATCTCCAAACACAACCATCGGCAGACCGGCCATGCAACGCAACAAAAACTTCGGAATTACTTCGCCACTGTCACCCTCGTAATGGCAACGCGGGCCGTAGGCATTGAACGGGCGAACTATAACCGTGGGGAAGCCATAGGTTAGCCAAAATGCTCGGGTATAACAATCGCCTGCAAGCTTGGACGAACCGTAGACCGTTGTGGGAAAGGTGGGATGTTCTTCTGTCATAGGAACAGTCCGAGCAGTCCCATAAACCTCGGAGCTGGATACATACACAAAACGCTTAACCCCAGCATCCCGCGCTGCGATCAGTAGCCTCAGTGTGCCCGTGGCATTGACTTCGTGGTTTTCTATCGGAGAGTGAATCGAGTGACGCACACCCAGGCAGGCGAGATGAAACACGACATCGACGCCGCGCAGCACTACCCGCATGCGCTCTAGGTCCCGAATGTCGGCCACCTCCAACTCCACCAATGCACACGCCAACCCTTCCAAGTTCTCGCGGCGGCCGTTAACTAGGTTGTCCACGACTAACACCCGGCATTCGGTCGCCGCGAGTTGCCTTACCAGCTCGGAGCCGATGAAACCCGCACCTCCGGTCACCATTACCTTAGTACCGAGCATTCGCGTTCCTTCCACCTTCGGATACCGGTGTATTTTCCAAGGCAGGCTGTGCAATGACGGGTTCCATTACGTCTCCGACGACCAGCGTATGGCTAACCGAGCCCATTGCGGACTGCTCATTTCGTATCGTATTACTTAGCTTGTCTCGCAGCGGCGCTCGCGGCACGATCCGCCCAGGAATCTTCTTCCCGCGTAAGCTGCTTCAGAGTCAGGCCGGCCCACGCCAAACACGCCAAACCCACAACCGAGGTGGTTACAAAAACCCACGCGTGCAGCAGTACGGCATAGGCCAATGCGCTGCCCGACGCAATTCCAGCCAAGCCCATCGCCGCCACCACGAAAAACTCGTACGTACCGATCGACGCTGGACCCGCAGGAATCATCAAACCAAGTCCAAGGACCGCCGCAACGACCATCGAATAAGGCAGTGAAAGGGGCAATCTAAGTGTCTTCGCGATGGCCCACACCAATCCCGCCTCGGTGATCCAGATTAGAGCGGTTATTGCGGTCAAGCATACCATCTGCGCGATCGAGCTTACAGCATGCAAGCCTGCATTGAAGGACCCGAACAAGGCCGTCGCTTTTTTCGCCCAGGAGCTGAGGTGCACCGCAGCCAGCGTGGCCCGCACCCGCCTGAGGAACCACTCCGTCTTGAACCGAATTGCATACATAACGGCCAGTGCTCCTCCAAACCCAAACATCGCAGCTATCTCAAGCTTCACTAGCCAGTTCGGAGGGCTGAGGTAAACGCCCGCCAGCAGCACAATCGCGAGCAGCGCCAGGCCATCCAACACCTTTTCGATCGCGAGAGTCGCCAGCGCCAAGCTGCTGCCCGCCAACGACGAGTCGTGTGAAATTAGCACGCAACGGGCCACATCGCCCGCCCTTCCGGGAACGAAATTGTTCGATCCTGTTCCTATGGCGAAGGTACGGAATGTCAGCCAAAAGCCCGGTCGCGCCTGTCGGGGAAAGATTAGCTGCCATCGCAATGCGCGGAGAAGATAGTTCGGCGCCGCGATAAGAAGCGGCAATATCAAAAGGCGCGCGTCGATGCTGCGCAGTGTCTGCCAGGTGTCGAACAGATTCACGCGCTTCAGAAGCAGACCTACGAAGCACAGGCTGATTAATCCGCCGAGCACCGCGCTGCGAATTTTTCGGTTATTCACTGCCGTCGGCCGCGGGTGAAACCCGCGCCTCCCGTTACCATGACCCCTTTACCTCTCGATCTCGAATGACTTATGTACGCTGTCCGCGGGTTCGTTCAGGATGGTTTGGATCACGTATCGTGGACGCTTCCGTGTTTCATCCAATGCGCGCCAGACATACTCGCCGATCACACCCAGCATCGTCATCTGCACCCCTCCCATGATCAGCAGCACCAGCATCAGCGACGTCCAGCCTTGAATCGGTTTACCGCGGATCATCTTGTTCAGGAGCACGATAATCGCGTAGACGAACCCGAGTGCCGCGACCGCCAAGCCGAAGAATGACATCATCCGAATCGGAGTGTACGAGTATCCGACGAAGAAATCGGCAAATAGCTTTAGACGCTTCGCCATCGTCCACTTGCTCTTCCCGAAAACGCGTTCGCCACGTTCGTAGGTCACGTATGCTTGCGGAAACCCCATCGTTGCAAACAGGCCCTCCAACGTCAGGTTGCGTTCGCGGTATCGTCCGACGGAGCGCAATGCCTCTGGTCCAAGCAAAAACATGCTGGCCCCGTTAGGCGGCAGGTTCTTCGAAACCAGCGCTCGCGCGAGCCCGAAGAATATCTTAGACGCCAGCTTCGACGTCACACTATCACGTCGCGAGTTTCGCACCGCCCACACGATCTGCACCGGTGCTTTCAATGCGTCCAGCATCTGCGGAATGACTCCGGGCGGGTCCTGCAAGTCGCATGCGAGGAAACAGGCGACGTCGCCGGTCGCATGTTCGAGTCCCGCGCGAATCGCCATGTGCGAGCCGACATTGGCCGTGAGCTTGATCGCTCGAACATGAGGATCCGACTCTGCGAGCTTCCGCAGTTGCGCGAAGGTATCGTCCCGGCTGCCGTCGTCCACGAATAGGATTTCGAACTCTTGGCAGAGCAATTGGGCGCGCAGTACGGAAGTGATGGCATCACGTGCCGCCGCCACGCCATGCCCTTCGTTGTACGCCGGAACGATGACCGAAATCCTCACTTTGTTAGTTACTCCTTGACCATGATCGCAAGCGTCACCTCGCCATGGGCGGGACTCGTGCTTCGAGGCTTCGAAGCTCTACTTCGAGAAGCACCTCATCGCCGCCCCGAGTCGGCCGTACCGCTGCCGCAGGCTGGCCATAGGCAACAACGTGCGCCGGCAGATCGCGTGTCACTACGGAACCGGCACCCACGAGCGTGCCTGTGCCAATCGCTCGCTCGGGGACAACGCTGCAACCGGCACCGAGAAAAACATGATGAGCAATGCGTACACCGCTGGCAATGGAAACCCCAGGTCCGAGCAGCACATTGTTGCCAACTGACGAATGGTGCTCCACGACTGCGCCACCGTGCGCTACCGCCAGATTACCAATCCGAACGTCGCACCCGATAAATACTCCTGGCACAACCATGCAATTCTTGCCGACTCGTGCCGAGGGCGAAAGGTACGCAGAGGGAGCGATCAAGCTGGGCAGGCACACTGAGACTGCGTCTAGCTGGAGAAACACGCTCCAGGCACGGGCCGCCGCCCGCGTGCCTAATGCCACAAAGGCAGACCTGTCGAGCCCAGGCATTTCTGCCAGCCCCTGCTCCACGGTACCTAGAACCGGAAATCCACCTGGTCCCGGACTGCCCACAGGCAGCCGGTCGTCATAGTAACCCTCGATACGGAATCGGTCGGCGAATTGCCATGTAACCAGATCCAGAATCAGACTTGCCCGCACGCGGGCGCCGAAAATACGCAGCAACTCCACTAATACGCCTCCAGCGCTTGCATCGTAATCTCAACCACACGTCCAGCCTCTTCCTGCGTCAGGCGAGGGTAAAGTGGGATTGAGACCAGATGCGAAAACGCCTCCTCCGTGTTCGAGAAATTGCCCGCAGTTCTGAACAAACGGTGTAGCGGTATGGGCGCGATCGGACGGCGGAAATGAACTCCCTTCCCCGCCCCAAAGCGGATGAACGCGTCAGGATCTCGGCTTTTGAGCACAAACCGGAAATGATATGTGTCGTCGCGACGCATCGCATCCGCGATCCGATCGGCAAAACGCGGCTGGAGCACATCGAGATAAAAACGTGCCAATTCGCGACGTCTCGTCAGGAACTCGGGCAAACGTTGCCATTGCACCAAGGCTATCGCAGCCTGAATGTCGGTAAGCGGAAGACATGCTGCGGGTTCGGGGAAGTCATACGGAGCGTGTCGCAACTTACGCGCCCGTTCTAGAACGGCATTCTCAGAGCTTAACAACAGGCCGCCTTCGCCACACGTCAGCAACTTGGTCGCTTCGAAGGAAAGGATACGCAAAATTGGTCGAGGTTCGCTGGCGGCGGTCGCTGTGGGTGCGAGCCGCTGCGCGCAGTCTTCAATCACGACAACTCCGGTGGCGCAAAATTCCTGCAATCTCGCGCAGATTCCGAACATGTGCGGGACGATGGCAGCGTCGCACCGTTGTCCGGCCATGGCTTGGAGGGAGAGGCTGAAAGTATCGGAGTCGATATCCAGCAGCACTGGCTGACACTCCGCTAGGCAGACCGCATCGTACACCGAGCGGCAGACGAAGCTCGGTACGCCAACATGGGCACGACCGCCTGGAAACCTCGCTCGCAACGCGAGATGGATGGCCTGTGCCCCGCTGGTTGCCGCGACCGCTCCGGGATAACAGAGATCATGGCTGACCAAGGACTCCAGGCGTCCCACGCGTTCGCCGCCCTTCAGTTGCAACGAGAGCGCACATTCTACCAGTGCTTCGATCTCAGCTTCGCCGATATCCGGACAGCTATGAGTAATAATGCTACGTACTGGTGCGGACTGTGACGGGATGCTCATTCAGATTCGAAATCGCGACTGGCGAGATCTACAACCGGTCGAACGGCCAGACGAAGTAGTACGGAAATTCCCGCGTGATCCCCGCGCGACCTAACTCACGCAGTCTATCTTGGCCCGCGAACGTTTGAATGTAGATTCGATATTCGCTCTCGACCGCGCCCCACTTCTTCTTGAACTGGTAGACACCGGAATCTCTACCGGGAGAACTCTCCCAGTTCCAGAACTCGATTCCTTGCTCGCGCGCCTCGGTCATCGCCGCATCAATCAGCACCGTGCTCGGCTGCAAGCTACGTGCTTCGGTCAACGAGCATGGGATGTAATAGCTGGCGACCTTCGGGGACCAGACCATCATCAATCCGCCGATCATCTCTCCTTCATGGAACGCGAAGTACAGCCGCGTGTGCTTCCCGACCAGTTCCGTACGACCCAACCATTCAACCGCAGTTCGCGGCTTGAGCGGAATGCCAAACTCGTGGCAGTTCTGCTCATAGATCGAAAAGAACGTTGCCATCCGCTCCGTCGTTACCTCGCTCGATACCGTCACGCCTAGCCGTTGTGCCTTTCGTAAATCGTATCTTATGCCTTTACCCGGCACTGTCCTGGCCGCCGATACTTCGTCCTCAACGATGGTGCTGTTGGATCCGCCGTCCCGAAACTCAACCCGGCTTTTTGCTGCAGGGTCGCGCACGTCCGCGTCCAGCCGCTGATATTGCGTGAACCTCTCGACTACCTCCCACCTCGGAAGGGCTTTCTCGTACAACCCAAAATCACCAAACTGGAACGGTGTGTAGATCGCACAGCTGATCGCGTTCACCGTGCGTGCACGCTGTGCCAACTCCTCTAGAAGCGCCGAGTGCACCTGCTCGCATCGCTCGTTCCCGCATAGCACGCCCGCATTCGGGCCGAAATACGGCAGCGATCCGATCACCACGCCGGCCGGGCTCTTCTTCATCAAGGCCGGCAAGTAGCCAACGAGCTTTCCCTCACAGCGCGCTCCCAGGTATATCGGCTCGCCCACCTCGAGGGTGGTCAGCATGTCACGGTAAAAAGGGTAGTGATACCCGAGAACCGAGGCAGAATCTGTAGAGAGTTCGTCGAGGAACGCGATGAGTTCATCGTCCTTCTCGCCATGCAACGCCTCGACTGTGACCGACATTACGCCAGTTGCGGCACAGAGTGCCGCACCGAGTTCACCACGGTCTCAATCTGCCCATTAGTCAATTCCGGATACATCGGTAACGAGAGCACCGTATTCGCCAGTCCTTCGGAAACCGGGAAATCGCCTGCTTTGTAGCCGAGGTGAGCGAACGATTTCTGCAGGTGCACCGGGATGGGATAATGGATCGCAGTTCCGATACCGGCGGCTTGCAACTCCTGCTGCAACTGCTCCCGCTCCGCGATCCGGATAGCGTAAATGTGAAATACGTGACGTGTATCCGGCGCCTCTTGCGGGCCCTCAATACCGGTCGCTTCCAACAGTTCGTTATATCGCCGGGCATGCGCGCGGCGCGCCTCCGTCCACTGCTCCAGGTGCTTGAGCTTTACTCCCAGAATCGCGCCTTGAAACCCTTCCATTCGGTAGTTGAAACCCTTGACGTCGTGGTGGTACTTCGTCTCCTGTCCCCAGTCGCGCATCATCTGCATGGTTTTTGCGTACCGATCGTTGTTGGTAACGATGGCGCCGCCTTCCCCGTATGCGCCCAGATTCTTGCCAGGATAGAAACTGAAACAGGCGAGATCGCCAAGTGAACCGCAGCGCCGACCCTTATATTCAGCGCCGTGGGCCTGCGCAGCATCCTCAATGACCACGAGATTGTGCTTGTGGGCGATTTCCAGGATCGGATCCATGTCTGCTGGCTGCCCATGCAAGTGAACAGGAAGAATCACCTTGGTTCGCGGCGTGATGGCGCGTTCGATCTGCGCGGGGTCCATCGTGGCCGTCTTGGGGTCCACATCCACCAGTACGGCTCGTGCGCCGGTGTAGTCGATAGCGGCGATGGTTGCTACAAAGGTGAACGACACGGAAATGACTTCATCGCCTGGGCCGACACCAGCCGCCAGCAGAGCCAAATGCAGGGCGCTGGTACCCGAATTCACGCCCACACAGTGCTTCACCTCGCCACAGTACGCAGCGAACGCCTGCTCGAAAGCTGCAACTTCGCTCCCGAGCACGAACTGCGAGGAGTCGAGCACACGCTGGATGGCTGCGTCGATCTCCGGCTTGATGCTGAGATATTGCGCCTTCAAATCTAGGAATGGGACCATGCAGCGGTTAAACTCCTTGTTAGTTCGACTGGTCGACCGCGCTCTGTCATCGACCTCGATGCGGCTTCCAGGATTGTTATGACACGCAGACCAGCCGAACCATCCGTGATCGGCTTCTCGCGTCCTTCAATGCAAGCAACAAAATGTTCCGCTTCGATCTGCAGCGCCTCTCCCGTGTCGAGCTTGGGCGACCACATATCGCCGGTGCGATAGCCGACGAGTTCCTTGTAAACAGCGTCGGGATCTTCCGCAAATGAAAGCGTAATCCCTTTGTCGTACACCTTCACCTTCTCGCTGGCCTCGAGATCATCGAAGACCACCATTTTCTGCGACCCACCGATGAGTGTCTTGCGAACCTTTACAGGAGAGAGCCAATTGACATGCAGGTGCGCGATCAGGTTGGGATGGAAGAAAAGCGTGATGAAAGCCATGTTTTCCGGCCGGCCATGAACGTGACTCATGCCTGTCGCCGAAACCGCCTCGGGCTGGCTCTCTAGTAGAAAATCCAGAATGGACAAATCGTGTACCGCGAGGTCCCAAATAACATTGATGTCATGCTGGAAAAGGCCGAGGTTCACGCGCACGGAATCATAGTAGTAGACCTGGCCGAGGGAACCCGAGCGAACCAGTTCGTGAATCTTGCGAACGGCTCCGGTGTACACAAACGTGTGGTCGACATGGAGCAGCAGGTTGCGCCTTTCCGCCTCGTTTACAAGTTGCTCGCCCTCGGCGGTGGTTCGCGTCAGGGGCTTCTCCACCCAGACGTGCTTGCCGGCGCGAAGCGCTTCCATGGCGATGTTGAAGTGGGTGGAGACGGGGGTGGCGATGGCGACCGCGTCGATTTCGTTGCCGCGAAGCATCTCTCGGTAATCAGTCGTTGTGCGCACAGCAGGGTAGCGAGCACATAGGCTCTGCAACCGCCGCGGATCAAGGTCGCTGACTGCAACTACCGTTGTGTCTGCACAATCGCAAAAATTGCGGACGAGGTTTGGCCCCCAGTAGCCGTAGCCGATTACTCCGATTTTGATCATCACCTCTACCTGAATTCTGCGAAAGTTTTGGCGGACGCCACGCCGTTAGCGCGATCGCTTGTTGATTGGTGCTCTCATTTCGGCTGTCCTCGAACCCGGGCAGGAACACCGTAGACGATCGTCCCGGGTTCGACGTCATGGGTCACTACCGCTCCCGCGCCGATCATGGCCCTCTCTCCGATGGTTATGCCGCACATAATAACAGCTCCGCTGCCGATGGAGGCGCCCTTTTTCACCCGTGTAGGAATCACCGCCCAGTCAGACTCGCTCTGCAACTTACCATCCGTGGTCGCGCGGGGCTTGGGATCGTTAATGAAAATCACCCCATGGCCGACAAAAACCTCCTCTTCGATGGTGACACCTTCGCAAATGAAGGTGTGCGACGAGATCTTGCATCGGGCTCCGATGGATGCGTTTTTTTGGATCTCGACGAATGCCCCGATCTTCGTCTCATCACCAATCGTGCACCCGTAAAGATTCACGAGATCTGGTTGGAATATCTGAACGCCCTTGCCGAGCACCACGTCTTTCTTGATAGGCATCGTAGTCCCGTAACAGCCCGCACCGAAGATCCACTCAGCGCCTGTCGACGAACCGCAACCGACGCATGCCATTCGCTTGTCTCTTAACCTAACTTAAGCCCCGCGTGGAGACAAGGCCTAATTAAATTACGGCTCTTTAGCAGAATTCGTGGGTAAGAGGGCGGTGGAAAAAGCCGCTGCGTGGAAAAGTCCAAGGGCGGGACTTTCCCCCTCCGCTTGGAAATCCCGCAAAAGCGGCGAGATTTCCACTTTTACCACCGCCCCGGCTACGACGAGTTAACTTTCCGATTTCACCCTAAGGGTTACCGCGTCTCACCGCGTCTATATCGGCTAGCATGCTTGTATTATCTTCCGTTGCTGTCTTACTCTCTCGTCAATCATAGCAAGATAAGCCGCTATCTCGTCGTTGCGAGCAGCCCCGCTAAGATATTCGGCGGTTCCAGCCAGGGCGGCATCGGCCGAGAAAATCGCTTTCCACACATGTGCTCCAGGCAAGCGACCAGGTAGTCAGAAACTGTTGGTATGGTCAGCGCAGAAGCAGTCTTTAGCGCAGCGATACGCATCTGCTTTCGGTCCGCACTCAAAAAAGCAGACAAGCAGGCACGGAGATCGTCCACATCCTCGCTGCGAAACGTGTACCCGTTCACGCCCTGCAAGATGAGATCCGCCCCGCCACAGCGGTCTGACGCGATAACAGGAATGCCGGCCGAGAACGCTTCGTTTATTACCAGTCCCCATCCATCCCAGCGCGACGGCAGTACGAGGACGTCCGCGCGCGCTAGGCGATCATGCATCTGCTCAGAAGGATACACCCCCTCGATCGCCACACGGTCAATTGTCCCGTCAGCATATAACCGGGCCTCTAGAGGTGCGCGCTCTGGACCAGCCCCGATGAATGTAAGTCGGAGATTCACATATTCCGCCAAAAGAGGGGTTATTGCGTCGAGTAGGATGTCGATGCCTTTCCGGTGGACCATTTGGCCGACAAATACAACCTCTAATTCTCCGCTGGTGAACTCCTTCTCTGGCGCCGGCGGCGAGTGACGAAAATACCCAAATGGATAAATCACCTCCTCTGCAAAACCCAATCCGCTGTAGTAGTCGCTCGCGAAGTGTGAGACTGCCAACATGCCCCTGGCGCGGCGCCCGACCCAGCGGCCGAAGACAGAACGTACAGCGAGCTTTGCCATCGAACAAGAGATTCGATCATCTGGCGCTTCCGCGTATATGGCAAAAGGCGTATGGGCACATCCCAAAACCACCAATGCCGCGGCAAAGGCCGGCTCTGCCCAGATCCCATTGATGACGTGAATACGATCGCGTTCCAAACGAGCGATGCGGATAGCATCCTGCAGTTTCTGGTTGGTTTCCAGCACTCGGAATTCATATCCGCTGCATAGCGCGCCCCACCCCAGTCGACGCCGGTCAGCGGTCAAGGCGTGATCGTAAACGACTCGCAGATCAAGTTTCGCGGCTAGCTCTCGAAACATGTCGTCCTGGTAGAACGACGGCATATTCATCCAGATAGTGACGGGAAGCATGGTTGGATAAAGCTACGCCTGCACAGCCCCTCTCTCCGGGCCACGCACGAGCACCGGGTAAGCCCAAGTCCGGTTGCGGTGAAATAAAAAATAGGACAGCACTGCGATGGTAACCAGCTCGGTCATGTCTGATGTGAATACCACTAAAGAGATTAATCCGTCCCGGAATACCTGGATCAAGTTCCAGGCAACCACGTAAAGTAATGCGATCGACGGAGGAGTAGCTCTTCCGAAGTGCGGCAAAGGAAAACTGCCCAGACAGTAAGCACCTAGATCCCACGGTCTACTCACTTGCACCACCATTTCCCTTCGCTCGGCTCCAGAAGATTCCTGCGCGGGGACCAGGACACCAACCGTCAACAACAACCTCCAGAGCCCAACACATTCAGAGCTTCGCCGATTGGCCACTTCTCCAGATTCCTGTGCAAAGCTGGTTTCTGGATCTTGATCTCATCCTCGAGCCCGTCGCGGTCCCGTTTGTGCGTTCAGAGATCAATGTCGTGTTAGTCGCTACAAAGGTGCCTATAACAAAGGCGTGGTTTTCACCATCGCTCCTCATACGGCTGATTTAGCTGCACCGCCCAATGTGGGGCTGACCTGCTGCAGGCGCCATCCGCCGCGAGTGGCCACAATATATGAGAACGCCGCAATGGAAACAAGTGGCATCATGTTTACCACAGGAAAAACCACCGCTGAGAATAGTCCGTCACGAAATACCTGGACCAGACAGCATGCCACAGTTACATACATGAAGCGATAGACAGAGAAGTACGACTTACGCATCGCCACAAAGTAGAACTTACCCAGCCAATAACCGACAATGAATGGCACTATAACAATACCGATCAGTCCAAAGTTTGCATAGGCCTCCCCAAGCATCGTAGGTTCCATGCCCGCCCGGTCCAGCGGACGTGCCGGACTACTAATTTCTTCCCAATACGATGCCAGACCCGGCTTGTCTGGCCACAACTGTCTTGGGACTGGCATGAATAGCAAGGGATAGTACATAGTTCCATAGAAGTGGTGGCCGCTTTCATCGACCAGCCATAACGTGGAGGCGAACATGTCCATGAACTTCTGGTCATCTGACCTCCCCCGTAGGACGTCCGAAAAACGGTCCGAGGCTACACTGACAACATCCGACGGTGGTTCCCCTTGCCGCACCATCGTGCCGATCTGCTTCATCGGAAAAGATAGCATCGCAAGACATGCAAAGGAGACGACCATCCACTTGCGCGGCCATTTGGACCCTGTGCGGGTCTGCCAAGTAATCAATAAGAAAATAACCGGCAGGAGGACTCGAAACCGGTTGTATCCCTGAATCGACATCACTGCCAGAAAAATGCCCATCGGAACCATCAGGATCCGGCGGAAACCGTAAACATAAATCAGCGCGAGCAAGACCAAACCCGGCCAAAACTGCGTAACCATGGTCCAGCTGGATTTGTTCCATTCACCGATATCAACGTTCAGCTTCTCCACATGTGGCACAATGCCGAAAGCCAGCAGGGCAACTATGCCAATCGGGAAAGCCACTGCCGATACCAATTGGATGACCCTTTCGGACAAAACGGCTCCGGGCCCGTCAGCCGTGGCGAAAGAACGCGCCGTTCTACGACGGTCGTTTTGGGAACAGAGTACCAGCGCAACGGTCATGCTGATCAAACCTACATCGGCCAAAACGCCGGCCCATGCAATCTCCTGCTCGCTCACCGGCAGCGCACCTGGCCAAGCAGTAAATAGCGTTGGAGATCCGCCCATTACGGCATACATGCGAGCTGTAAAAAACATCCCATGAAAGATCAGGTAAATGAACCCTGGGTGCGCCGAAGTGAGGCGAGCATACTTGTACAAAACGACCGCGCAGGTAACAAGCACGAATGTATCTAGAATAGAGGCTAGGAAAAGCGACATATGCGACCTTACCCGGGGGGCCCGAAGGGCCGGTCCAATGCAGACTATAGTAATGCGAAATCCGAAAGAACGCACGGACTTTCCGCTGTCTTCGCTCAGCGTGAAATGGAGAACGGGCGTACTCTGCTAGTGTTGATTCCGCCCCTGCGAGGCGCGGATTTCCCGGGTATTGGGGTTCTCTGGTCCGATGTCTGAGCGCTTGCGGAGAGAGCTGTTTTGCCCAACGGGCTGCCGCGCAACGCACCGCTGCCCAGCAGCGCTTGGTCACTTTACTGCGGCGACGTGGCGAGTTGGTGGACGCAGCTTCGCGCACTGCTACGAGACCGGTGGGCTGCGGCGCTGCCACCTACGCGGACGGGACAACATTTTGAAGCGGCAGTTGGTTCACGTCGGCGCGTTTAACCTGAGCCTGATCCTGCGCCAGTTGCTGGGTGCGGGCACGCCGCGAGAACTGAGAAACGGCGCTGGCCAGCTTGTTCTGAGCTTATTCTTGCTGCTCTGGTACGGAAATGGGCAGCAACGATGTCGTAGTAGCCGTATCTCGGCATCGGCTATCAAGTACGTCCCAAAATCGCGTACCCGGCTGCACCGCTCGCTTTGCTGAAAATCAACTACTTGAACCACGGACTGTTAGGACTTTCCTGCGTCGTTCCGCATCGTTGGCCCAGATTTCGGGCAGATACAACTGGTA
>OBLU010003319.1_pt1 | contig 14590 bp, 27 predicted proteins | sample 1518681 | NCBI WGS metagenome assembly OBLU01 (sample SAMEA3539304, study PRJEB22396) | soil metagenome | biome: tundra; feature: field; material: soil | place: USA | collected 2010-05 | depth 0.15 m
AATCAAGTATTCGCCGCGCTCAGTAGCCCACCACTCATCGAGGTCGGCTCGGAACTCGCGCCGGATACCCGTGAATTGCCATCGTATGCGGTCCCATAGTCGTCCCCAGAAGCCGAGTGGGCGCACAGTGATGGTAGAACCACGGCAGTCGAGAACACGGAACGGCTGGCCGTTCACTACGATGGCTTGGCCAGCCGCGAATCCAGTGCTATCTGTCAATGTTATCGTCATTTCCATGCCTCAACTTACTCCACGTTGATTCGAGCCGCTTGATCTCCTCTGGGGGGCGCTCCTGTTCGCATCGGCCATTGATCTCATGGCGGCGGCTAGCTGTTGTGCCTGTGCGATGAGTTCGTTGTAATCCTTCTCGATGGCATGGACATCTGCAGTCAGAATCTCCTTGCGGTCGGTCAATGGGGTGCTCCCGACCTGTGCGTTCAAAATGGCCCCTTCTCCTGGTTTTGATACTCCATGGCTTCCTCTCGCCGGATTGACTCCTCGGTGAGATACCAAGCTCCCTTGTCTTTATTCAGATCGAATCCTCGACCTTCGTCACATTCATCGTCAGAGTCATATACCACCCAAGGAGACTCTGAGACGCTGGTGTGGTTGAAGCATACCGCTTCGACATTGGAGTCGTTTCTGGCTCGCCGTAGAACGTCGATGCACTCATCGAGAGTCGGAGTAGGGTAATCCTTGGCGAAGCTAACTAAATGCCGTATCAGCGTGGGCAACTCAGACTTTCGGACCACGACCATATCGAAGGTGAACCCCATAGCCCACCGGTCCCGTTCCTCCATGCGATCGATAGCTTTCCATGTGGGGTCCGGGTTAAACAAACTGAAATTAGTTCCGTACTTTTCGCCAAGTGTTGTCCAGATGTGGATAGCGCCTCCGAAGGCATTATGCGGCTCTCCGTAGATATTTTGGTTAACGATTGCGTTCGGACCTATTGCGTAAATCTCCATCCTACTCATCGCTGGGCCTCCATGGCTTCCTCGTTTTTCTCTGATTTCAACGAGTGCTCAGCGCAGGGCAAACAATATCGTTTGCCGGATTGGTAGCTCGTGGACGCTCCCACATACTCGACGTATTGATCGCCGTGATAGATCGTACCGGAGCATTCAGTCGATTTCTCAGATTCCGGGTAGGTGTCCGGGCGTGCTTGGCACTCGTGTTGCTTGCGTGCGACACGTGAGATGCAACCATCGATGTAAGGTGTGTTCACCGCTGCGCCTCCATCGTTTCCTCTCGCCTGTTTTGCTGCATCTCCTCGAATTGCGGGTCTTCCTGTCCGTAGCGTAGTTCGTCCATTTCGGAGTCGGTGAGGCAATCGTCGGCCAAATTATCCGTCTCGATGTCCGCTGCGAAGTGCCCCCATGCCCATCCGTTCCACTCCCATTTCCCGCCACATTCGCACTTAGCTTCGGCTAGGAAACCATTGTGATATCGGCTAAGCGACCCTGGCGCCATCTCATGGCTAGGCATGCGCATGTTGCTCTTCCTCTGGCGTAGTCTCTCGCTCAAGTGTGGGTTGGCCGCCACTGTTGCCGTCATGATCAGGCGGTACCCAGTACCATCCGACGCTCTTGTGCTTGCCGCAGATTCTCGTGTATGGCCCCCAGTCCAGGGTTCCCGCGCAGATGCAGCATTCGGAATCGACGCCGCGCTCCGTAAGCATGGCACTCAGCTTGGCGATGAACTCTCGGCGCTCCTGAACGTAATGATCCAGTCCCATGACGCGCAGCCGGTCCAAGCCGTCAAGAGTCTCCCACGGGCGCCGTTTCAAGGCGGTGACCTGATTCTTCATCGACGTGATCTCATTCTCGGTGTCCCGAATGTCGGTCAGGATTTCGGCGGTAGGGATGTGCTCTGTAGTCGCGGTCATAACTGCTCCACCAAGAGCGGCGTCGGCTCTCGCTCCAACCGTGACAAATAGTAGCCATCGTAGTACTCCGTTGAGATGACGTAGTGCTCGGACCATGCGACGAACGGCTGGGTCGTATGGTTGCTGTAGTCGTCGAACCAGCATTCGTAATTTAGGTACGGCTGCGCCTCGAGCCACGTCAGCAGCGTCCCGCAGCGCTCTTTAGGGCACGGATGATTACTTTGATAGCCACCGTCCTCAAATCTCACGGAACAGATCGGCTCTCCTGCGCATTCCAACAACAGTTGGTGGGCGCGTGCTGCGTGTTTCATCGCCCACTCTCCACCAAGAACGGTCGGCGGCTTCGACTGCGGCCCGACCAGGCGACTACTGGCTTTATCGTGTCAGCCATTCGGTAAGCCGTCTCAGCCTCATCGTGCGTCGCGTATGGCCCCTCTGGCGCGTCCATGTCGTCCGTCACGTAGTAGTAGCCGACTGGGATGCCAGATTCGTACGATTCAGTACGGTCGATGTAGAGGATCGTCATGCCTTCTATGGCCGCTGGGGTGCTGGTCATGCCGATGTCGCAATCGCGCCTATGATGGCTGCCCAAACTACCCATGCAAAGATTCCCACAAACAAGTGCAGGCAAATGATGGCCGCGCCGTGCCCGCCCCGGCCTGGCTTAGTGCAGGTGATGATCCCGAGTATCACGCCGGCAATCATCAGGAACGGAATGATGGCGGTCGCCACAAGCATCCAGTAGCCGACGACCTGAATGGTATGACCATCCTGGGGATCGCGAACTATCGACATGTGCGGCGGGGCTACGGTCGGTGGAGCGTATTCCCCCCACCTAGAGCCGTCCCACCAGCGCTGCTTCTGAGTGCCGGGTTCGGAGTAATACCCCTCCGGCGGGTTTACGTAGTCGCTGTCCATTTGCTGCCTCCTTTCACTTGATCTCAACCTAACTATACATTGCTAGGTATAAGTTGTCAAATCATAGGGTAAAAGAGAGCCCCCTGGTTGTCGGGTACCGGGGGGCTCGAATGGAGGAGGCTTCGGTGGTTTAGGTGGTGGGCTTGGCCTTCGCGGCTGGTATCCTGCTCGCTGGAGCCTGGCCGATTGGGTAGCTTACGGGCGACTCGCCAGGATGCAGGGGAGGCTCAACTTGTGCCGCTGCCTTATTCTTTACGCCCCAACTTTGCAGCGGTTTCACGACGGCGGTGCCTATGAGGGCGTAGCCCATGGTGGAACCGGCAGCGACTTGGATCGCCTCGACGATAAGCGAGAAGATGTTCGATGTCCAGTCGTGCTGATGTTGAAATCCGAAGACGAAACCGCCTACCAGCAACCCGAACCCTGCTGAGGCCAGCAGGGCCGTGCGCCCTGTGAGGGCTTTGCTCCCGGTCTTCGTGAGCAGTCTATTCACTAGCTCGAATACGGCGGCGGTGAAGAGTATGCAACCGCCAACGGAAGCGGTCGCCAAGCTGAGGGTCGGCAGTAGTGAATTCATCATGGAGTTCCTTTCTCTGGGTAGGCGTTCTGAGTAATCTATGTGCGCCGTACCAGCCAGACAATCAACAGAATAACGAGTATCAGTACGACAAGTCCGACGAGTCCGATTCCGAGGCCAAGGACTGCTACAACGGGCATTACACTGCCCCCTGCGGTCCTAGTTTGCGCGGGTGGAACCAGCCCGCGACCCCCTGATAGCCGTCCCCTGTCGGTGGTTGCGTGCCGAATATGACGGCGTGGCAATTGCTGAAATCGGGCCAGTTTTGCGATTCGCAGCGCAGTCTCAAGTCTGTGCATCCGTGCAAAGCAACGGCTACGTGTCCGTAAGCCGGGTCAGCCGGGTATCCCTTCCAGATAACGATGTCGCCGGGCATCGGATGGTTGGACGGCCCGTTGTCGATCCAGTCGCAGTCGTGGCTGTAGTCGAGGTCCTTGGCGTTGCCATAGCTCTCCTGGATGCCAATGTGGACGGCCCAGTTGTTCGGTACATCTACACATTGATCGTAATCGTAGCCGAGGCTACCGTTGTGGTCGAGGATGCGGCCATCGACTGTCTGTCTCCAGGCGTAGATGGAGTATCGTTTGGCTTCGTCCTTCGTCTCTGTCATTGCAAGCCTCCTGTGCTTACTGTGTGTTTCGCTAGGTCCAGTATGAAGCTATCGGCCAAGACTGCCGGGTTAGACCACGCTTCCTGCGGTCGCGGCACGGTGTAGTACTGTCCCTCGATGGCCGTCTTCGAGATCGTAAGGCGCAGGAATCCATGGTGGTCGTCCACAAAGTTCTCAAGCGTAAAGTCGGTGTTGGGGTCGTTCCACGGCAGCGCCAGCCCTGTGGGGCAGTTGTGAAGGTGCCAGTAGCCGCCCGCTCCAACCACGAGGTATGGAATATCCCAGTTGGGCTGGGTCTTGCCGCCGGGCTTCCGGGTGAACCTCTGCCAATTGTGGACGTGGCCTGCCATTACTAGATCGGGGAATCGCTTCGCCTTAGTGCAGGCTGCGTCGAGCAGTGCAAGCATCTTTGCCGAACCGCCATGATGGCTGTCCGCTGAAACCGGCGGGTGGTGCAGGGCGACTAGGAGGGCTCGGTCGGTTGGTGCCGAATTGAGTTCCTCGACTAGCCACGTTACCTGCACGTCGTCAACCTCTCCGCCTGACGGAACATTCGTATACATCCCGATGATGGTGGCGAGTTCTGCCGTGAGTGTCCAGTAGCAGTTTGGCTGCATTCGCGTGACCTTCGGCGCATCCTTGGACTCGGGTAGTATCTGTGGCGTCGAAGCGCAGAAGTACCGCATGAATCCATTGAGACTCGTGTCTCCCGCTACCGGGTCGCCATCATGGTTTCCCGGGATTCCGACGATGGGCGGTTTGTACGATGTCATCGGTTCGTAGAACTGTGCGTAAAACTGCCCTACTTCACCATCAAAATAAACAACGTCGCCTACGTGGTAGCAGAGGTGGGCGCCGTTGGCCGCGGCGTCCTCGACCATCTTGTCGGCCACTAACTGTTGGGGCTGGGGTTGGGCAATGCCACCCGAGTCCCCGATCACATGGAGGACCAGTTTGTCGGTCGGCTCCGGCACTCCCAGGATCGTGCTGAGGTCCAGGTGGTAAGGGTACAGCCCGGTCGGCGTCGGAAGCGGCTGAGCAGACTGGCCTGCGGACCACGAGTGAGTCTTGCTGAGTTGCACCTTACTCATTGATGGCCCCCACGGCGAACATGTCCTGCTGGAGAGTTGCGAAATCGAGGCCGTTGTCAAGGGGGTGCGTCGGCAGTGCGGCGAAATCGTTGGGTAGGCAAGCATATACCTCGTCACAGTAGTTCGAAAAGAATTTCCACGTCATCTTCTTCGTCGCGCCCCAGGTCACCACTGCCAATCCCTGCTCATCGTATGCAATCGCTGGGATCGCGTGGCCACCCCAAGTTCCAGCGCCATTCAGGGCTGGGGCCGCGTCGACCACGTCCCACACGTCTTGGCTCTGAGCTGTCAATGGCAAGCCCACGCCAAGATACACTCCGTAGAACAAACCAAGGGCGGTCTTGACCATATTCAGGTCGGACGGATCAACGGTGGCGTAGGCATACAGTGTATCGCCTCCGATGCCGGTGTGCCTCCAGTAGTCGAGCACCGAAAGGGGCGCGCATCCCTGATCGGTTGCCGGGTCGCTCGGGCTGTATCCCTGCGACTCGTATGCCGTGAGTACGTCTGCATCCGTGACCTCACGGGCTGTGCCGGTCGCCGCCTTGGTAAATATTTCGACCTGGTGCGAGGGGCATGCTATCGCGCAGTCACCGAGCTTGTCATTCAGGTACATCGGCCAGTCGGTGATGCCTTCACTTCGGTCGCACGATGTTGGCGGCGAGGGTAATGCTGTGAGGTACTTGCTCAGCGAAAGCAGTCTGTCCAGTTTGTGGGGTGGGTTCGGGATGCGCCCCAAACGCTGTCCGACTACAACGCTGTGCTCATGTGGAGGGTTCATCAGTGGCTCTCCTTGTTAGTGGGTTCGTTCGCCCTCAACTTAACAGAAGTGCTCTTTGGTCGAGTCCGCTACCATAATTCCATGGACCAGTGCATAGCCTGTGGCGCTTCCCCGGATGAACAGCACGCGCTCCTATCGCGGAGCCACCGAGACGCCCGTCTTAAACTCGGGCGCGGATTCCAGTCGCTCGCCGGATGGCTATGTGCTGAGTGCGACGCCACTCTCCAGCCCGTGTCGGCGGCACCTCAGATCGATTCAATTCGCGATCCTCTGAATGGGGACCCGTATCGTCCGTGGCGTGGAAGGTCCAGCTTGGAACATCGACGCTAGGAGTCCAGGCGGTTCCCGTCCTTGTCGAGGTCAGCGCCGATATGGTTGGCGATAGTACCGCGCGTAGCTATCAATTGAGAAGCACGATTGCCTGTCCTGCCTGTAGAGCAACGCGCTTGGTGTCCTTACCACTCAGGTCCCGGTGTACTTGCGTAAGGTTGATAACTCTGGAACCTGCTCCCGGTGGATTGACGTAGACAATGCCACCCTCGTAGTGGCGTCGCCAGAGCGTCCCGTCGGCTCGCCGGATACTCACGGGCTTCCCGACTGCCGCGTGATATTCTGGCCGATCAAAGAAACTGCCGTAGTTGCCGCCGCCGGAACCGGCTGAGTAGATGTAAACATAGCTAGCAGACTCCTTCACGAGTAGGTAATTCGCCAATGTCCAGTTGATTTGGTCTGACGTGACGGCGGTGTCCATGGCGACGTCGTAGACATTGTTGTCCATCCATGCTTTCCCGAGCGAGTTCAGGTGATCCAAATTCTTGATGTGCGCCTCCCATTGGTTGCGGTTCTTGCGATAGGCGCTAAATCCGTCTTCATCAAAGAGGCCATCGAGGTGAGGTGCCACCTTCGACACCATATCAACTGGGCCGACCTCCGGCACGTAATTGATGGTCAAGGTCTTATTCGGAAACGCCTTGAAAGCCTGGTACATACTGGCTAGCCACTCGATCATGTCAGACTTGTACTTATCGTTCCATTCGTTTCTGGCTGGGTATTCTAGCGATGTCCAGGCCCCATCCTGGTAGACGCCTTGACGATTCTCGAAGTTGGTGAAACCGTAATCGTCCCAGCCGATTCCGTCGAACCCCTCACTCAGCGCGGCCTTGACGCGACTGACCTGATACGCGCGCACTGCCTCGTTGGAGTTATCCAGCACGGCCCAAGACTGACCTGGATACGTCGCCGACTGCCCCGGTGCGCTGTAAGTCACCCAAGACGGCTGCTGTGCTTCCCAGGCGGCCAAGTCCTGCTGGCGATCGATGTCAAAGGGGATGTAATGGTCGCAGTGGATACCAGCGATTGGCGCGGCCGCGCCCCAGATGTAATCGACCTTGCCTACGAGGGTTGATGTGTCACTGATGCCGTAGTCGAATGTCAACCCAAGATGAATGCCGCTATCAGTATTAGGGAACATTAAGCCTCGCTCTGGTGACTGCTTCGTTCGCGACGTCGCGGGCAGCTTCGGCATAGAGCTCAGGAGCATCACCAATCTTTGATTTGACGAAGTGGCCTATCTCACCAGAGCAAATTACCGCTCTCGTCTCCCGCCGTTCAGGTGGTGCCAAGCGTAGGCTCTCGCGTTGAGAGCGTCGAAGTGGTATCGGGCCCGTGCCGCCTTGAACCACCAACTGCCCTTTTCCATGAGGAACATGCCTCATGCTAACCTCGTTCGATTGGTGTTGTCATCGCGAGGGCGATCAGCCAGGCGAGTGTTTCATGTGGCCTCCTTCATGGCCGTATAGCTACCGACGTAGCCCCCCGAAGTGTCGAAGCATGGAATGGCAAGTTGACCCAGGGTTTACTCGGGCGGTCTCGCTCCTGGACCTTAATGATTCGGGCGAGCGGGGTGACGCCGAGGTTCCCATTGAGGCCGAGTGCCAAGTTCGTCAAGCCGCGTGAGGAGACGGCTACATAGCTTTGCGAGTCCACCCATCGCACGCTGTAGAACCGATTGCCAGACTGGAATTGCACGCGCAACTGATTTATCGGCACCATTGGCGGGTATTGCCCCGTCTCGCAGGCTGCGAACTCTGCGTTGCCGATGTGGCGTCCGTAGACCGGTGTTAGCGAGATGACCGGATTCTCCGGCACGACCTGGTGATTCGATTGGCACGTCTCGCCCGCCCTAACGCTCCACATCACCCGGACATCGTTCTTGAGACGACACACTTCTGAGGCGTGCTGGCTCGACGTGATGGTCATGCAGGCCGAAGTGCCTGTCGTGGCCCAAGCAACGAACATCCAGCCGCCAGTTGCCAGAATGATCGCCACCGAGAGTACGCCGACAATCGTCGAGCGGTGAAGTCTCTTCACTTCGCTCCCCCTTTGGGTACGTAACGATCAATCCAGGCTCTTTGCTCGTCGACGCGGCCGCGCAAGACGGAAATCTCCATCTTCAGGTCTATCCGGCCTACTTCGCATTCCCTGACCCTCGCCTCTGTCTCCGATAGCTTGACGTCCATGGCCTCAACCTTCTTCTTGCTCGCCGCGCGGTAGGAGTCAATGCGTGAGGCCATGAACGTCAGCGATGCGAGCACGATGGCGATGGCTGGCAAAATTTCACTGTTCACGAATCAGTCCTCTCTCCTGCATTTACCGCGTTTTCCTGTAAGCGGACGATCTCAGCCTCCGGTAGGCATTCAGCGCCGATCAGTTGGTTGTCTATCGCCTCATCCACGGCAATCTGAGCATCGAGCTTGGCGTGGAGCGCCCGGTCACCTCGCGACGTCGAATGTTGGAGTAGGAACAGCAAGATGATGGCTAAGAAGCCAGTGCCCGCGCTATTGCCATTGATCCAGTTGGTCGGCCAACCAGACAGATAGCCCCACGCCAGGTCGGCCACGGTGAGCACGACGGCCAGGACGGAAGCCATCGGACGGCCGGACCAGGATGTGACAGCATCGATGGAACGACTAAGCACCGCCGGGGGCGAGATGGCCGTGGGCTCCGCGTCGGACAATGCTGACCTCTCTGCCTTGGACTGTGGCCTGCCAGCCCCTTCTTCTTGCTCCCTATGCTAGTTTAGTCCTGTGTCCAGAAGCGGCACGAAATCTCAGGTTAGGAGCAATCAAATGCAACACGACTTGACGATCCAAACCGGGGCCAGTGCGTCCCGGATACATGCGTAAGTGGTTCCTCCTCTTCACGCTTAGTGCACTCGCCATTCTGGCTGGGTGCGTGGGAGGAGCTTCGACCGCATCGTCAGCGCCAGCCGGGCAGAGTGCCAGCATCGCCACAAATGCCCCTAAACGCTCGCAGGAGGCGTATGTGCCGGTCCTGCGGCCAATGGTTCGTGTGGCAGTCGTGCACCGCCACAGAGCGCATGCGAAGCATCATGGTTGGCCGAAATGGTGCAAGGCGCATTGGTTCTGTCGTAGTCAACACAAGTGGACCAAGACCCACCAAGGTCGTCTCCGTCACTGGGCCAAAGAGTGCCGAAAGCGCGAGAAGTGCCAGGACAAATATCCGTGGGTAAAGGTGAAGGCTGCGCCCGTGGTGAGCGTGCCATCGGGGAGCGTACCGATCACGGCGTCATCCGGGCCTATCGCCGCTGCTGAAGCTGCCTACAACGTCGGTATGCGCGATGAGAACTCTCTGATAACAGCCGTTTCAATCTGCATCCATGAGTCGGGGTGCTCACTGATTCAGAACTATCAAGGCGCGCCGGCCTACGGCAGTTGGCAAGTCTACACGCCGTACCATCCGCAATACAGCCCCTCCCTGCTACTGTCCAGTTGGCCATACAATGCTCAGGCCATGTACCAAATCAGCAATGGCGGTATTTCCTGGGGGCCTTGGTATCCCGATGCCCTATACCTTCCCGAGGCGGTCGCGCCAGTCCAATATGTGCTCAGGCTGGCCGGGCGATAAGGGTGACTTAAAATGTGGGAGCGGGAGAGTGATGGTGCTCCCCGCTCCCACTGAGCAAACCTGTTAAGGAGGTTCACTCACAATGAAGGTTACATGTACGGGCTGTGGCAGGGAGTACGACAAATATCCCTGTCACGTAAAAAATACGCAAGAGCACTTCTGTTCACCAGGATGTCGCAGGCTGAAGGCTATTCGTCTGGAAGCAGATCGCTTCTGGTCAAAGGTCAATAGGGGAGGTCCGGTGCACGCCCTCTTGGGAACGTCTTGCTGGCTATGGACCAGCAATTCAGACAAGGATGGATACGGCCTGTTCAAGGTCATTCAGCCTGCCGTTCGCAATGTTCGCGCTCACTGCTATTCATGGGCATTGGCCTTCGGGGCGCCACCAGCGAGTCAGCCGTGTGTTCTGCACCGATGCGATAATCCTCCCTGCGTAAATCCTGATCATCTGTGGATTGGCACCAGCGCTGAGAATACGGCAGACAAGTGGGCTAAAGAACGCGACAATGTTCACGGAGAGTTGAGTGCGCAGTCTGTTCTTACGGAGGCCCAGGTTATCGCAATCCGCGAAAGATGGGCCGACGGCATATCTCAGATAGTCCTGGCCGCCGAGTTCGGTTGCACGCAAGGCACCATCAGCAAGATTGTCCTGCGCCTCAACTGGAAGCACTTACCTAGCCCGAACAGGACACGACCTTGGCCTAGTAAATCGGGCTATCGCGGCGTCAGTTTCTGCAGCCGTACTCAAAAGTTCCGCGCTTATGTGAAACAGGCGGGCAAGTATCGCCATCTTGGTTGTTTCGACACGGCGGAGGAGGCGGTCCAAGCACGCGCACGATTCGATGCGGGGGTCGTAGTCCCCAATGTTCAACTCCGACTCATGTGAGGTCTACCATGCAAGCTGGCGAGCCGCTCTGTGTCTGTTGCCGGGTCGCGCCGAGCTTCTTGGAAATCAAGCGGCCCGGTGGGAACTATCTCCCGTACTGCCGTCCCTGCTACGACCAGCTGCGACACACCTTCCGGGGGTGCGTGATCCGGTTCAATAGCGTGCCCCTCGCGGAGGTTGAGGCATGAGCCCGGCACGCACTCGCCATCAGCATCCACTGTCGCCGCGCATCCGGGTCGTGGGAGATCCTATCCTGACTCGCCGGTGCCAGAGAGTTGGAAAGATCAATGATCTGGCCCGGCGAGTCATTGCCGATCTCAAGGCTACTCTGCTGGAGGTCGGTGGTGCGGGGTTGTCGGCCCCGCAGATCGGCTCCAATCTCTGCATCATCGGCATCCGCACGGGTGCCGTGGCGAAGGTCATCATCAACCCCGAGATCGTGGGGATTTCCGGGGAGCGGCTGGTCGCCACGGAGAGGTGTCTGTCGATCCCTGGAATGCAGTTCGACATCGAGCGCCCGGTGTCTTGCAAGTGGCGAGGGCTGGATGAGAAGGGCCGCAAGTTGAGCGGCGAGGCTTCCGGCTGGTCGGCTCGTGTGCTGTTCCATGAAACTGAGCATACATATGGGTTGCTTATTTCGGAGTTGGCTCGGAGGCAAGCGCAGCGTCCCCCAACTCACATTCCCATCGTCGGAGAGGAGGCGGTGGCATCCGCGTCATAGGGATTGACCCTGGTCTGCTCAACTGCGGATACGGCATAATCGAGGCTAACGGCCATCTACCGCGCCACTTGGTGTCCGGCGTCGTGCATCCTGGAGAATCCAAGACGCCTATGGAGGAACGGTTACTTCGACTTCACCTCGGTCTGGCCGAAGTGATAGAAGCTCACCGTCCCTCCGTGGCCGTCATTGAAGGCGTGTTCGCCAAAGGAATGCGCCCTCAGGCGACTATCTTAATGGGACAGACTCGCGGAGCACTGCTGCTCACCTGCTCTCTGTATAAACTCCGGGTTGTCACATTTGCCGCTAGCTCCGTCAAAGCAACGGTGGGCGGCAATGGTCGTGCTCCCAAGGAGAAGGTAAGGTCGTCAGTGGAGGGGCATCTGCGGATTGATCTGCCTCCCGTCGTCAAGGATGGATACGACGATTCTGATGCTTTGGCCTTAGCCTTGTGTTATGTGTTCAGGCAGGGGCTTCTCCGGTAACATCTCGGGAGTCTCATCGCCCTGGTCGCGGGCCCGTAGAAATGAACCCCGTTGCGCTGCTCCCAACGCGATCATTTGCTCTTCGGTGAGGCGCGGAACTTCATAGGGTATCCGTGCACCCGTGACTCTTGGCGTGTCCATTAGACGTGTCGCAAAATCCAAACTATGAACAGCACGACGAGCACGAGAACGATGAGTCCGACAATTCCGAGTCCTAAGATTATGGTCGCTATCATTTGATCCTCCTATGCCTCGCGCTCGTGCAACGGCCCGGCCCGAAACAGAATATGGTCCCACGCACGAAGTTCTGGCTCCAGTAGCCCGTGCCATGCCGTTTGTGGGGATTGTGTCGTACCGGCTTCGCAACGACTCCTCCGTATCGTGCAGGGTTACGCTCCCATGCAAATGCCTGCCAGGTCAGGTGGCGCTTGGAAAGGTAAGGGATCGGCTTCCGGTGATGGTGGTGCGTCCAGGCGTGCCATAGGTGCAGATGCTTGAGTCTGGGGAGTGGTGGTTGTCCCGGAGCAACGAGCTTGAGCCAACTCACATTTGGGTAGTAGAACAGCGAGTTTGCATACCCTGGGTCTCCGTAGGACTCCTGCCAACCGCGCACATTGATCTGGTCCAGCCCGGAGGCGCTGCCGTTCTCCTCCATGATTCCGATACTGCCGTTCCCGTTCGCATCCACTCCGTCGCGTACCACGACAGCGGTGTGTCCCCAGGGGTCGGCGTGCGCTCCACTGAGGCTCAGCACGTCCCCTGGCAGGGGTATTACATGCCGTGCGGGGTAGCCGATGGGGATTCCCAGTTCGGCGTGTCCAACGTTCACAAGCTCGGCCCCAGAAGGGACGTTCAAGATATAGCGATGGAACACGTCCCAAACAAATCGGACTGACAACTCTACGCATTGATAACCCGTACTGTCGTAGGTCAACGGCGGCGTCCCTGTAGCCGGCGCACAGGCATAGACATTCCGGTAGTGCGCCCCTAGCGGCGAGCCGTAATGGCTAGAGCAGTAGTCGGCTCCTAATCCGTCCTCGCTGCTCAGGGATGAGCGTGCAACCGCTCCTCCGAGTCCGACATTGGTTGGTACCGTCGGCTTGGTTCCCGGAACCAGCGGCACACCAGGCCGGGCCGCTGTTGATCCTGATATGGCCCGGTGCTCGACCTTGAGGGTTATGACGGCGACTGCCGTGTTCTCGGCAATCAGAGCCAGCATCAACAGGATAGTGGCAACCACGTAGTGAATCGGGTGCAGGCCCGTGGGCGCAGTAGGCGAAAGCCAAGCAATAACACGTTTCATGGGGGTTCTCCATGGGTTAAAATTGTCCATGAGGCAGATGGATTGTCAGTAATGCGGGCGAGAATTCACTTACCAGTATGACGGCAAACATGAGCGCAAATACTGCTCCTCGTCCTGTGCGAATCGGAGCCGTAGACCTCAAACGCCGAAGGCTAATGCAACCTGCGAGCATTGCAAACGTCCTTTCCACGCGAAACCCTCTCGGCTGCTTCGCGGCGAAGGGCTGTTCTGCTCCCGCGAATGCAGGGTTAAAGGACTGTCCATACGGGCAAGAAGTCGCCCGCATTCCCGGTATGACTATTTCTCCGAAGGCAACCAGCGTCGATTTTGGAGTCACGTGAAAGAGGCAGGGGCCGATGACTGCTGGCTCTGGACTCGGTTGCGTGACAAGGACGGATATGGCAAGTTCCACGCTGGGCGTGATTGGCGGGCTGCGCGGTATGCATACTCGGTCGCAGTGGGGATTATTCCTGAGAAGGCTTTCGTCCTGCACGAATGCGACAACCCTCCCTGTTGCAACCCGGCACACCTCTTCCTGGGCGATGCGGCCTCGAACAGGCTCGATTGCGCCTTGAAGGGTCGGCTCGGCACTCCTAAACCGACGCCTCGAAGAGGAGAGTTGAATCCTGCTGCGAAATTGACGACAAGTCAAGTTCTCTACATCCGTGAGCAGGTTGCCCGAGGCCCTCACGGCACGGCTTCAAAGCTAGCGCGTCAGTTCGGCGTTACTGACAGTACGATCCACCTCATCAAAATAAACCGTAAGTGGTCGCATCTGTAGCTCGGGTTGAGCCAGCGGATAGTGCGCCTCGCCCGACTGGTGGTCATATCAGCCAAACGCGCTTATGGAGCCGTGCCAAGTTGCCACAGACCTTCCGATATGCACCTGGAACGAAACCGAAGGGGCAACGCCGTCCTCCGACACTCGCAACTGGTGCCCGTGAACGGAAATGTCCAGGGCGTCGGGCAGGTCCTTGCCCGGTTTCCCGCTGACGCTGACCAGACCCTCGGCACCCGTCACTGTGGCCGGGTAGGGTTTGTTGAACGTCAGGGTGTGAGGCAGTCCGTTTATGGCTATGGGTGGGATGGTCGGCTGCGGGTCCTTGTCGAGTAGTGTGTATGCACCAAGCATAAGAATCGCGCCAAGGAATACGGCCGCGATCAAGGCGAGCCAAGGGATAGATCGCGCGGGCTCCTCGATGACTTCTACGTTTGTTTCAGAGATGTCGATGATAGTCTCCTTTTTGGGAATGTGTTCGTGGACGGCTTAGGCGGGCAGGGCTACTTGACGGCTCTCAGCTTCTCAGGCTCGGCTTGGTCAGCATCCGCTCCAGTTGGCTTGGACTTACGAATTGCGCTCTACCAAATACCTGACGGTCGAAGTTCGATTGCTCGGGGTGTTAATT
>OBLU010003320.1_pt1 | contig 14589 bp, 18 predicted proteins | sample 1518681 | NCBI WGS metagenome assembly OBLU01 (sample SAMEA3539304, study PRJEB22396) | soil metagenome | biome: tundra; feature: field; material: soil | place: USA | collected 2010-05 | depth 0.15 m
AGGCAGGCGATAGCGGGAGGGAGCGCATTAGATGTTGAAGTGGGACTTGGCGGCGATGAGCCAGGTGCCCCTGACCGGCAGGACCGGGAAGGCCACCCGGCCGGTCGCCGGTACGATCGCCTGCAGGACCGGACGGCCGGAGGCGGAAATCTGGTGCCTATCAGTGCGTCGTTGCTGGCGATCACGCTAATCGGCTTCCTCCGCAATGTCGATGCGGTGATCGCGGCGGGGCGGACCGGCCGTCAGCCGATCGGTGACGCTCCCGCCGGAGCCTAGGACAGGGATGCAGGTAGCCGGGGCTGTGTCCGGATGCGGGAATGCGCCGCCGCCGCGAGCAGCCCGCGGGGCTGATGAGTGGGGGTGGCTGGGCCGGTGAGTGCGTCGCAGATCTTCGCTGGCCTGGCGCTGATCGTCGGGCTGGCGGTGGCCTGCCAGGTCATCGCTGCGCGGTTGCGCATCCCGGCGATCATCTTGCTGCTGCCGACCGGATTCGCTGCGGGCGCCCTGATCACGGCGGTCAACCCGGACAAGATATTCGGGGCCGCGTTCCCGCCGCTGGTGAGCCTGGCCGTGGCGATCATCTTGTTCGACGGCGGGCTCGACCTGACCACCAAGGGGCTGGCGGGCGAGAGCCGCCGCGTGGTGAACCGGCTGCGCAATCTGGGCATCCCGATGACCTGGGCCGGCGCTGGCTTCTTCGGGGGCCTGCTGCTCGGGCTGTCCTCGAAGGCCGCCATCATGCTCGGCGCGATCCTGATCGTCTCCGGCCCCACCGTCGTGACCCCGATCCTGGCCGCCGCCCGGCCGGGGGCGAAGCTGACCACGATCCTGGGCTACGAGGGCACGACCATCGACCCGATCGGCGCGATCATCGCCGTCGTCGTCTTCAATGAGCTGCAATCGACCCACACCCACCACCTGCTGCACGGCCTGCTCACCTTCGCCGCCCGGATCGGGATCGGCGTCGCCGGCGGCGCGGCAGGCACCCTGGTGCTGTGGCTCCTGCTCAAGAAGCTGAAGATCACCGGAGTCCTCGCGGCCCAGGTCATCCTCGCCACGGTGATCACCACCGCCGGCCTGTGTGACGCGCTGCGGGATGACACCGGGCTGGTCGCCGCGATCACCATGGGGATCATCCTGGCCAACCTGCGCGGGATCGACCTGCCCGACGACCGGCCGTTCCTCAAGACCATCGTCCAGCTGGCCATCGGGACGCTGTTCATCTCCATCTCCGCCACCGTGACCCCCGCGTCCCTGCGCGGCGTGATCTGGCCGGCGCTCGGCCTGGTGGTCCTGCTGGTCGTGGTGGTCCGCCCGGCCGTCGCCGCGGTGGCCACCGTGCGCACCACCCTGACCACGAAGGAGCGGATCTTCGTCGGGTTCATGGACCCCCGGGGCATCGTCGCGGCGTCCACGGCCGCGAGCTTCTCCGCCCCGCTCGTCGCGCTGCACATCGGCGGGGCGGCCAAGCTGCTGCCCGCCACGTTCCTGGTCATCGTGGGAACCGTCGCCATCTACGGCCTCGCCGCGACCCCCCTGGCCAGGGCCCTCGGCCTGCACGAACCCGAGTCCGACCCCGGACCGAGCCAGGAGCAGCCGGCGCCGGAACCCGAGGGACAGCCACGCTGAACTCACGCTGTCACCCAGGCCGGATGATTTGCCCGGCCGGCGGGTGCGCGACGGTGCAGGTATAGCGGGGCGGTTCATGCGGACGAAGGAGACGACATGGCGAAGCCGGATGCAGTTTTCATCTACATCGGCACCTATTCGACCTGGGATGCGGCGAAGGACGATTACGCCGTGGTCAAGGATCTGCATAAGGCTGGTGCGATCGGCACCTACGACGCCGCGGTGGTCACCAAGGACGACGGCGGCTACGTGCACGTCAACAAGGACGAGATGGCCACCCGGCACGGGGCGTGGGGCGGCGCTGCCGCCGGTGCCCTGGTCGGCATCCTGTTCCCGCCCTCGATCATCGTCGGCGCCGCCGTCGGCGCAGCGGTGGGCGGGGTGGGCGGCCACTTGTGGCGTGGCATGTCCCGTGCCGATGTCAAGGAGTTCGGCGACATCATCGACGATGGGCAGGCGGCGCTGATCGTCGTCGGCGAGAGCAAGCTGCAGGAGGCGATCGAGAAGGCCGGGCTGAAGGCCGAGAAGCACGTGGCCAAGGAACTCGATGTGAAGGCGAAGGACGTCGACAAGGCCGTCCAGGAAGCCGCCACCGAAGTCAGCTGACCGGCCGGCCCGGGGTCAGGGGCCGGCCGCCTCGCCCGGAAGGAGCGCGCGACATGCCGAAGAAGAACTTCGTGGCCATGGGCCAGGCCGGCCTGTCCGGCCGGACCAGGGCGGCCGCCCAGCCGCTCGCCCGCTCGATCGCCCGCAGGACCGGGCGGTCCGAGGCGGACATCCTGGCGCTCATGGGCGGTGTGTTCCTGGCGATGGCGCTGATCAGCTTCCTCCGCAAGGTCGACACCGTCGTCAAGGCCGGGCGGTCCGGTCAGGTGCCAGCGGACGACGGGGCCGCCGGCGCAGGCACCGCCGGCCGTGACTGACCGGGGGCTGCCAGTCACCCCCCGGGGGTGATGTCCCGGGGGGTGAGCGGCAGTGGACTGCTGGCATATCGGGCGAAGCCAGCAGCCGTGTGCAGCGGAGTAACCGGGGGAGGGCTTCGTGACAGCCGAACCATCCGTCCGCAGCGCCATCGCCGGCCTGTCGGCGGCGTCGTCCTGCGGGGGGGCTCCCAGCCTGGAGGTGCGCTGGATCATCCCGGGCCGGCTGGCGACGGCGGTGGCCCGGTGGTTCGGGCGGTTCCCGGCCGGGGTGGAGTCACGCGAGGACAGTTACCTCGTGGATCCGCAGTTGCACGGCCTGTCGGTGAAGGTCCGCGGGGACACGGCGCTGGAGGTGAAGGCCTACCGGGGCAGCCCGGGCATCCTCCGTGTGGCGGGCCGCGCCAGCGGGCGCATGGAGTCCTGGGTGAAGTGGTCCTTTCCGTGTGCCCCGCTCCGGCAGGGCCGGGATGACCTGGCCGGCTGGACGCCGGTGCGCAAGAGGCGCCGCATCAGCCGGTTCGCCCCGGGCAGCGGGCGGATGGTGGCGCGCAGCGCGGAGGGCGGCCGGGAGCCGGGATGCCAGGTGGAACTCACCGAGATCCGCACGCCTGGCCAGGACTGGTGGACCCTGGGGTTCGAGGTGACCGGCCCCCCGGGCCTGCTCCGCAGCGGACTGGAGGCCGCCGCGGCGCTCGTGTTCGCCGAGGCGCTGCCCGGTGGCGCGGAACTCGGCCTCGAGGAATCCACCTCCTACGCCGGCTGGCTGGGTCACGGGCCGGGCGGCGCAGATCACCCTGGCGCCTGAGCCGGCCCGCCTCCTGGGATGCGCCGGCGCATCCCAGGAACCCGCCGCGGGACTGCGGCATGCGAGACTGCACGCATGGGTGACGTGGCTGCCCGCACGCAGGGCCAGGTGGCGGCTAATGGCGTCGAGCTTGCGTACGAGACGTTCGGCGAGGCGGGGAACCCGCCCATCGTGCTGGTGATGGGGTGGGCGACGCAGATGATCGCCTGGCCTGACGAGCTGTGCGAGGGGCTGGCCGGGCGCGGCCACTTCGTGGTCCGGTTCGACAACCGGGATGTGGGCGGCTCGACCCACCTGCAGCACCTGCCGCCGCCGCGGCTCAGCGACGTCCTCATCCACCGCCGGCGGCCGCCGTACACGATCGGGGACATGGCCGACGACGTCGCCGGGCTCCTTGACGGCCTGGGGCTGGCCAGCACGCACCTGGTCGGGGCGTCGATGGGCGGGTTCATCGCGCAGACCGTGGCCCTGCGATATCCCGGCCGGGTCCGCTCGCTCACGCTGATGATGACCTCGACCGGGTCGCGGCGCGTCGGGCAGGCCAGGGCCCGGGTGTACGCCCGGCTGCTGCGGCGGGAAGTGATCTCCGGGCGGGACTCGGCCGTGGCCGCCGCCGTCGAGACGTTCCGCGTCATCGGCTCGCGCGGCGACCTGTTCGACGAGCAGTACGTCCGTGACGTGGCCGCGCGGAGCTGGGACCGCGGCGTCGACCCGGCTGGCTCGCTGCGCCAGCTCGAGGCGACCGTCACCCAGCCGAACCGCACGGCGGAGCTGCGCCGGATCACCGTTCCGGCGCTCGTCATCCACGGGCTGGCCGACCCGCTGGTCGCACCGAGCGGCGGCCTGGCCCTCGCCCGGGCCATCCCGCGGTCCCGCTTCATCGGCTACCCGGGCATGGGTCATGACCTGCCCAGGCCGCTGTGGGCCGAGATGGTCGACGAGATCGCCACGCTCGCCGCCCGGGGCGAGCGGACCTGACCTACGCCATCCGGGGAGGCCGTTCCCCGGGGGCCGTGGCGGCTGGCCCTGCCAATCGATTGCGGGTCACGGGCTACCGCGCCATCCTGCTGAGGACCGGACCCCGGACCGGTAGCTGGCTGTGATGTGCATGACATCTGGCCGATCGTGCAATCCTTTGCAGGATCACCCGGTAGCGTCTGTCCCGGGCCAGAGCAACGTGACCGGCTCCGGGAGACGGGGGACTCTATCGCCGGGCGGTCACCAGCGAGAGGGCATAGCGCATGGCATTGATTTCCCCGAGGGTGATCGCCCGGGTCAACAGCAGCTCCGCCAGCGAGCTCGCGGTGATGTCCTTTGAATGGATCATGCGTGCCGACGGGCAGGTGCTCTACCGGCTCACCAAGGTCGATGGCCGCGGGGAACGGAACCCCTGGAGCGTCGTCACCCAGCTGGCACCGGCCGAGCTGGAAGCACTCCGCGGGGACAGGGGCAAGGCCATGGGCGTGCTGGATGATCTCGCCCGCCAGCACGGGCACAAGACCCGCCGCTGAGCCTGCGCCTGTATCACCCTTGATGGGTGAGTTGGCCGTCCCGGCGGGCGGCTAGGTTGCACTGACGGCGAGAACTCGGTGCCATGCCCGAACGCGGGCCGACATGCGGCGGCACGGGGAACACCCGGGCGCTCGCATCAGGCTCGCAGGCGGGAGGGTCACCATGCTGTGGATCAGTCTGAGCGGCATCATCTATTTCATCCTGCTCGTCACTCTCGGCATCATGTCGATCCGCAAGGGCCACTGGGTCATGTTCATCGTGGGCCTGTTCATCCCGCTCTTCTGGCTCATCGGCGCGCTGATGCCCCGAAGGCGCTGACCAGCCGGCAAGAGGCTCCCGGGCCGCACGCCAGATCAGGGCCAGCGTGAAGATCTCAGAGAGTGCGATCTGGGGGAGATGCCGCTCGTGAGCGCCACACCCGAGCCGCCTCCGGCCCGCCCGGTTACCCAGTCAGCGGGGTTCTGGCCCCTCATGGCATATGCCGCCGCGCTGGGGATCTTCGGCGGCTTCGCCGGCCTCCTGTTCCTGGGCCTGATCGGCGACGGCGAGAAGTGGAATGTCGATTCCAACCCGCACTGGCTCGGCGGGCACTGGTGGTGGGTGGCGGTCACGGCCGCGGCCGGCCTCGTCGTCGGAGTCCTGCACCGATGGCTGCACGTGCCCGGGGAGACACCCGGCATCATCGCCGAGGCCAAGACCGGCCAGGTCGATGCCCGGCTGGTGCCTGCGACGGTGCTCATATCGGCTGTCTCGCTGATGGGGGGCGCGAGCCTGGGCCCGGAGAAAGCCCTGGGATCCATGGGCGGCGGAGTCGCCACGTGGATCGCCAGGCGAAGAGCGCTCGGCACCGAGGATTCCCAGGTCAACGTCCTGTCGGGGATGGCAGGCGCGTACGGCGGAATGCTGTCGAGCCCGGTCATCACGGTGATGCTGCTCCTCGAGGTGGCCCGGCCCGGGGGGAACCGGTTCACCAAGACGCTCCTGGGGACGATCATCGCGTCCAGCGTCAGCTTCGGTATCTACTTCGCTATCGCGGGATCGCTGTTTCTCGGCATCTACAAGGTGCCGCAGTACAAATTCGAAGACTGGCAGCTCCTGGCCGGCGTTCTCCTGGGCTGGTTCGCGGCCGTCGTGGTGACGATACTGGCCCTGCTCATGACCCTGGCCACGCGTGTGTTCAGCCGGATTCCGGACATTCCACGATCCACGCTCGGGGGCGTGCTGTTCGGGCTCGTCGGCGTGGCGCTACCGCTGACGCTCTTCACCGGCAGCGCGCAGCTCACGACGGTGCTGCACGACGCGAGCACGCTCGGCGCCGGGCTGCTGGCGGTCATTGTGCTCGCGAAGATCTTCACCTTCGCGGTGAGCCAGGGGAGCGGGTTCATCGGCGGGCCAATCTTCCCGTCGCTGTTCATCGGGGGCACCGCAGGAGTCTTCGTCCACCAGCTCATCCCGGGCGTGCCACTCGGATTGGCGTTCACCTGCTTGTTTGCCGCCGTCCCCGGGGCGCTCGTCGCCGCGCCGTTCACGGTGGTGCTGCTGGCCGCGTTCGTATCGCAGGTGGGCGGACTCCAGACCGCGCCGGTCCTGATCGCGGTCGTGACCGCGTATCTCACCATGGAAGGCGTGAAGTACTTCATCGCGAGCCGCCGGGCGGCGCCCGCCGCCAGCCCCGAGCCTGCCCGCTGACCGGCCGCGGATCCTGCCACCTATCCGGGCACTGGCTGGTACCTGGTGCCCCGCCGGGCCATCGTGCCTTGACTGCCGTCAGGCCGGCCGGCGGCGCTTGGACAGCACCACCACAATGATGAAGACAGCGAGAGCGATCAGGCCGATGATGAAGAACGCCTTGAGCATCGCGAACATCCAGCCCATGGCCATCAAGCCGAGCCAACTGGCGAGCATCCCGCCGAGGATTTTCAATATCCGGCCCATGCGCCCAGGATACGCGCGCCGACGCCTCGGGCGGTCATGCTGGCCCCCGGGAATCAGCGCGCTGACGGCTAGCTCGGCTCAGGTGCGGCCGCAACTATCCAACGGCCCGGCCGGGGAATCCCCGCCTTCGCGAACTTGTCTCAGGCACTTCACATCAGGTGTACCGGAGGCCATCAGCATCGACGCCGGCTCCTGACCGCCGTCGGCTGCCTCAGTACGTCACCACCGCCACTGCGCCGCGCCCGGCCGGGGCAGTACCGCAGCGCCTGATCCGTCTCGGCCAGGCTGGACCGGCCGGTGACCAGTTCATCGAGCAGCCGCGCTTTCAGCGTGAGGCATGCAGGCTTGCGTCTGTGATGGCGGGCGTCTTAGCCGCAGCTAGCTTGAGGAACGCCGCCGCCCGCCCGAAACTTTCCCCCACGGTGTGTCCCGCCAGGTAAGCCTGGTAGGCCCGGTACCGCGTCATCTCCCACGCCTGCCCGCGTGGTGGAAGCAAGGCGAGCGCCGGTTCCGGCACCGGCTTCCATGTCCAGCCCGTGATACTCCCTGCCCCTGTACCCGGACCGGGCGCGCAGGGCTCGATGAACTCAGCAAGGTCGGCTTCGTCGCCGATCCGGTTGCGGACGAAACGCATCCCCGCCAGGGTTCCCTCGATCAACCGTCGCCCCGCTGCACTCTGGCCTGCGATCACGGCGTCGTAGGCGGCGGGGTGGTGGCGCACCAGTGTGGCGTCAACGATGGTGACCCACCACACCGCCTCACTGATAACCGTGAACGCCCGCGGCCGGTCCGGCGCCTGTATCCGGGGAAGCCGCCTCGTCGTGTCACTCATCGCGGTGATCGACCACTGCAGCGCGCTCGCCCCGGCCTTCATATCGCTCATATGCTCGTGGTTCCACGCGACCCGGCAGTGGGCGGAGCAGAACCGGGCGTGCTCGCGGCGCGGCACGAACGAGGTGCCGCAGTGCCCACAGTCCCGGATATCAGCCGCCACAGTTGTTCTCCATCTTGAGCGCTCAGCTCTAGTAAACGCCGGATTGCAGTGCGCTAAGCCCGACGGCGGCGTCCTCCCTGTCGGCTAGCCGCATGAGTTCGGTTATCAGCCATCTTGCGTTCACTTGCCGTCCATGTTCAGGTCGGTGGCGCGTTGCCTGAGCCAGCTAAATTCTGCCGCAGCAGCAACGGGGGTGCGGTCCGCCGCGAGGCACGAGGCCAGCAGCGTAAGCGGCGGGGGGAGTGCTGTGACTGAGATCCCGGCCAGGGACTTGATCGCGGAACTGGATGAAGCATCGCTGAGCAGGTTCCATCTGCGGGCGGTGCTGGCGTCGGGGATGGGGTTCTTCACCGACGCCTACGACCTGTTCGTCATCGGGATCGCCTCCGCGCTGATCACCAAGGACTGGAACCTGAGTTCGGGCAAGCTCGCCCTGCTCAACTCCACGATGTTGTTCGCCGCGTTCATCGGCGCCTTCGTGTTCGGCCGCTTCGCCGACGTGATCGGCCGCAAGCGCGTGTACTGGATAGTCGCCGCGATCATGATCGCTGGCGCGCTAGGTTCGGCACTGTCACCCTCCTACTGGGTGCTGATCGGGTTCCGCTTCGTGCTGGGCGTCGGCGTCGGCGGCGACTACCCGGTCAGCGCCGTAATGGTGAGCGAGTACGCCAACCGCAAGGACCGCGGCAAGCTGGTCGGGATGGTGTTCGGAACCCAGGCGCTCGGGCTCATCGTCGGGCCACTGATCGCACTGGCGCTGCTCGGCTCCGGGGCCAGTAACGATACGGCGTGGCGGGTCCTGCTCGCCCTGGGCGCGGTGCCCGCCGCCGCGGTGATCTACATGCGCTGCCGGATGCCGGAGTCGCCGCGCTACCAGGTCCAGGTGCAGGGAAAGGCGGAGCAGGCGGCGAGCCGGATGTCCGACTTCACCGGCGGGCAGGTCAGCGGGAACGGGTCCGGCGGGCAGGCCAGCGGGAACGGCTCCGACGGGCTGCAGCAGGAGATGGGGCTGCGGGCCTTCCTCACCAGCCGCCGGTGGCTGATCATGCTGGCCGGCACGGCCGGCACCTGGTTCCTGCTCGACTACGCCTACTACGGGAACACGATCTCCACGCCGCAGATCATCAAGCTGATCTCCCCAGGCTCCTCGACAATGACGACGATCGCCATCCAGCTCGCCATCTTTGTGGTCGCCGCCCTGCCCGGGTACCTGCTCGGGATCGTCTGGATGGACCGGATCGGCCACCGGCGGCTGCAGCTCACCGGTTTCGCCGTGATGGCGCTGTGCTTTGCGCTCATTGGCCTGGTGCCCGGGCTGACCACCGTGGTCGTGCCGTTCCTGCTGGTGTACGGGGTGAGCTACTTCTTCACTGAGTTCGGCCCGAACATGACCACCTTCGTGATGCCCAGCGAGCTGTACCCGGTTAGCATGCGCGCGACCGGTCACGGGATCTCGGCAGGCATCGGCAAATTGGGCGCGTTCATCGGCGTCTTCTTGTTCCCGCTGCTGCAGACCTCGCTGGGGCTGCGCGGCACGCTGCTGCTCACGGCGGGAGTGGCGGTGGCCGGCTTCGCCCTCACCCTGGTGCTGCCCGAACCTGCCGGGCGCAGCCTGGAAGAAATGGCCTCCGCCCCGCGTGCCAGCGCCATGCCGCTGCGCGTCGCCGCCGATCAGCCATCAGTGCCCTGACGATCCCGCATCAGCAAGTTGCGGTCGGCTTGATGAGGAATCGGTACCCGAACTCGGCACGTCCGTCCCCGCGCTGTTCCTCGCGGACGATGAACAGATCGAGCTGCCCGGCCCGCGAGGAATCGCTTGTGCCTACCTGCCGTCCGCCTCGACCAGCCGCTCGATGAGTTCGTTGACGTTGCCCGTCTTGGGCAGGCCCCGCTTGGCCAGCAGGTTGCTCAGTTCGGCCTTGGTCAGGCCCTCGTAAGGCTCGCGGGCCTGCTGGTGAGCCTGCCTGGCCTGCTCCCGCTCCAGCCTGCGGGCCTCGCGGGCCACTTCCCTCTCGGCCTGTTCCGCCTGCTCCGCCTGCCGGGCGGCAGCCTGGTCGAACGACTCGGCCCGCTCGCGCACGGCGTCCCCCGCCGACTCGGCCCGCTCGCGCACCTCCTGGCCGGCCGACTCCGCCTGCTCCCGGACCGCGCCCGTCAGCGTGCCCGCCGCCTGCGCCCACCGGACGGTGATGTCGCGGTTCATGTCCACGGCCCGCTGCACCAGGCCGAAGTAGCGCTCCACGGCCGGGACGAGATCAACCTGCGGCAACGCAGGGACCAGGCCCGTCAGCTTGCGCATACCCTGCGTCCAGGAATCAGCGGCCTTCTCGGCGGCCTCGCTGGCCCGGCTCGCCACCGCGCTGTAATAGGTGGGCACGCTAGTCATCTCTCACACCTCATCATGTCCGGAGTTCGTCATGCTCAGGATATCAAGCGATTACGCTTGCTGGAGGAAGCGGCGAGTGATCTAGCCCACTTCATGCTGTAGCACTCGGTAGCACCAGGTGCCATCCGGCGGCTAGGATGAATGTCATGAGCGCTCAGCCTGAGATCACGCAGCGAGATCTGCGGAACAGGTCCAGGGAGATCATGGACGCGGTCGAAGGTGGGCAGGCGTTCACCGTCACCCGGGATGGCCGGGAGATTGGTGAGCTGATCCCGATCCACCGACGCCGCCGGTTCGTCCCGAGGGCCGATTTCGCAGCCGCTTCACGCCACGCCCCGGCTATTGACCTCGCGGCTTTCCGGGCTGACCAGGACGCCGCCGCTGACCACGATGCCGGTATCACTGATGGCCGGTGAAGGCTACGAGCAAGGCCTTCTCGACACCAACATCGTGATCTTGCGCAAGTGGATCGATCCCGCCGAACTACCGGCTGAGGTCGCCATCAGCGCGATCACCCTCGCCGAGTTGTCCGCCGGACCACATGGCGTGCGGCCGGGGACCGAGCAGCAGGACTACGAGGAGCACGCGGAGCGCGCCCGGCGGCTCGATATCTTGCAACGGGCCGAGAACGAGTTCGACCCTATTCCCTTCGGCGTGGAGGCGGCGCGCGCCTATGGCCAGGTCGCGGCCGCGGTCGTCGCGGCTGGCCGGAAACCCCGGCGCCGGGCCATGGACCTGATGATCGCGTCGGTGGCCATCGCGGAGGGACTTCCACTGTTCACCACCAACCCGGCCGATTTCGCCGGGCTGGGGCACCTGCTCACCGTCGTGGCTGTCACCCGCCCCCCGGGCTGAGCAGTGTCAGGCGGCTGGGAAGCGGGCGGCGCCCGCTAGACGTCCACCTCGGTGAGCGGGCCGCGACCTGCTCCAGGGACTTGCCCTCAGGTTTGACTCATCGCCGCGGAGGCACATCCTCAAGGCCGCTAGTCCCATGCCGTGGAAAATCCCGCCCGGCCTGGCGGGCCAGGCCCGGGCCGCAGGCACCGGACGCCGAGGTAACTGGCACCAGAACGGGTATTTTGTCCAGGTGACCACGGCGATCGCGCAGTTCATGCGAGAGCTGGAGCGGCTGTGGGACGAGCACCGGGAAGCGTCGGTCGCCCGCCGTGACCTGGCCGGGGCGCTCGCGCACCTGGCCGCCGAGCCGTCGGTCTGGGCGACGGTGTCGTTCACGCACGACCGGGACATGCCCTGGCTGCTGCCCGGGGTCGCCCCGACCCACCGGCGGGCCGAGGTGCTGACGGTCGCGGTCGTGGGCTTCGAGCGCAGGCTGATCCGCTCGCAGCGGATCCACTGGGACCACGCCACGCTGGCCCGGCAGCTGGGGATCCCCGGCCCGCCGTCAGCCTGACCGGAGCCGGGCGGTCAGCTCGATCTCGACGGCGATATCGAAGGGCAGCTCCGCCAGCCCGACGGCGCTGCGGGTGTGCCGCCCGGCCGCACCGAACACCTCGACGAGCAGGTCGGAGCACCCGTCGATGACCGCGGGGGTCTGGTTGAATCCCGGCGCGACGTTGACCATCCCGAACACCTTCACGATCCGGGCGATGCGGTCGAGGTCGCCGAGCTCGGCCCGCAGGGTGGCGAGGATCGACAGGGCCGTCAGCCGGGCCGCGTGCCGTCCCTCCGCCAGCGAGAGGTCCCGGCCCACCTTCCCGCGGATGATGGTCTCGCCGTGGATGGGCCCGTGCCCCCCGGCGTACACCAGTCCGCCGTCAACCACGCATCCGAGGTAGTTACCCGCGGGCGGGAACACCGGGGGAAGCTCGATGCCCAGTTCCTGAAGCCGCTGATCGATCATTCGGGCAGCCTATGACCTCAGCCGGGCGGGCTCCGCCTGGTGCGGAGCCGGCCACCGGTGAGTTTGATGCGGTGCGCCGGTCACCAGTGAGGGGCCTGCCCCCCCAGGGCGCCGGGCGGTCGGCGCGGAAGGGAGTGACCATGGCACAGCCGGTTGTGCACTTCGAGATCATCGGTAAGAACCCGGAGCAACTCCGGGGGTACTTCGGCGCGCTGTTCGGCTGGGAGTTCGACACGAGCGCCCCGGTCGCCGAGGCGGTGTCGGAGCCGGCCAACTACGGCTTCGTGAACGGCGTCACGACCAGCGACGGGACCGGGATCCCCGGCGGCATCGGCGGAGGCGCGGGCTACGACGGCCACGTGATCTTCTATGTCGGCGTCCCTGACGTGGAGGCCGCCCTGCGGCGGGCCGAGAGCCTCGGCGGGAAGCGCCAGATGGGCCCGGTCCGGGCGCCGACCGGCCTGGTGGTCGGCCACTTCACCGATCCCGAGGGCCACCTGATCGGCGTCGCCGGGACCGCGTAACGCGGGACCGCATGATGTGCCCGCCGGCCCGCGGATGCCGGCCGGCGGGCTGGCTCAGTCCCGCCGGCCGAGTTCGGCGACACCCTCGCCGGCCAGGTCGGGATGCACGGCCTTGCGGCCCGTCATGGCCAGGATCAGCGACAGCAGCGGGCCGGACACTTCCGGGCCATCGCCGTGCGCCCACTCGGTGTCGGTGGCCCGCAGCCGCAGGCCGGTGATCCGCCGCTTCGCCCCGATCAGGAGGTTGGAGTTCTTCCAGCTGTCGGCCACGGCCACCAGGGCATCCTCCGGCGGCCGGTGCTTGAGGCCCAGCGGCCGGCGGATGTCCTGGCCGTGCACGACGATCTCACCCAGCATGGCCAGCACCGGAGCGGGCGGGTGATTCGTGGTGGACGTCCGGGCCCGCAGGCGGCGGACCAGCTCATCCGGGCCGGCGGAACCCACCCGCCGGGCGCCCCGGTCGGTGAAGACGTTGAACCGGAACCCCGCCGAGGCCAGCTCCTTGTAGAAGTTCGCCGGGGTCTGCTCGGCGGCGGCCACGACGTGGCCCGCGGTGTCCTGCACGGACCAGCCCTGGCACCAGGACTGGGCGGCCCACTGCTGCGGCGACAGGTCGGCCCAGGTATCCGCCATCTGCGCCCGCTCGGAATGGATGTTCGTCCAGATTTCCGCAGGCTTCATGGCCATCCTCCGATGTCCCTCGGCGACCCCGGCGGCTGCGCCGGCCGGGGGGAGTGTGCTCTATACCTGGTACGACGAACAGGGAGCCCGCTGATCGACAGCGGGCGTGGTGCTCTCTTGCCTGGCCGCTCTTACCCGACCTCTTCGGGGAGGTCGTACCAGGGCACCCGGCGCCCAATCTTGGCGCGGCCCCGCCACTTCAGGGTCTTGGGCGCGCCGGCCAGGGCCTCGGTGATCTGCCCGACCCGCCGGGCCACCAGGCCGGCCTGGTGGCCCGGCGTCGACGTCACGATCGTCAACGTGGCCCTGCCGTCGATCCAGCGGAGCCTGCACGCCTCGGTGACCGGGCTGCAGTGGGCGATCGACGCGTACACGCTCGTGATCGCCAGCCTGCTGATGCTGTCGGGCTCCCTGGCTGACCGGTTCGGCCGCCGCCGGGTGTTCCAGGCCGGCCTGGCCGCATTCTCCCTCGGCTCGCTGCTGTGCAGCATCAGCCCGGGGCTCGGCTGGCTGATAGCGTTCCGGGGCCTGCAAGCGGTGGGGGGCTCGATGCTCAACCCGGTCGCGATGTCGATCATCGTCACCACGTTCACCGACCGGCGGGAACGGGCCCGGGCCGTCGGCATCTGGGGTTCCGTCCTCGGCCTCAGCCTGGTCGCCGGGCCGGTCCTGGGCGGCCTCCTGGTCAGCGGGATCGGCTGGCGGGCCATCTTCTGGATTAACGTCCCGATCGGCATCGCGGCCATCGCCGCGACCCGGCGGTTCGTCCCCGAGTCCAGGGCACCGCGGGCCCGCAGGCTCGACCCGGCCGGGGAGGCCCTGGTCGTGCTGCTCCTCGCCTCGGTCAGCTACGCGATCATCGAGGGCCTGCGCCGCGGCTGGGGCTCGCCGCTGATCCTCGGGCTGTTCGTCCTCGGCGCCCTGGCCGGGGCGGCTCTCGTGGTGGTCGAGTCCCGCCGCCGCGACCCGCTGATCGACGTCCGGTTCTTCCGCAGCGCCCCGTTCTCCGGGGCCAGCGCGATCGCGGTGGCCGCCTTCGCCACCCTGGGCGGCTTCCTGTTCCTCAATACCTTGTACCTGCAGGACGTCCGCGGCTTCAGCGCGCTGCGCGCGGGCCTGCTCACCATCCCGATGGCGGCCGCGCTGGCCGTCTTCGCGCGGCTCTCGGGCCGCCTGACCGGGAGCCGGGGGCCGCGGCTCCCGCTGCCCCTGGCCGGCCTGGCCCTGGCGGCCGGATCGCTCCTGCTCACCCGCCTGACCCCGGATACCCCGGTCGGCTACCTCATGGTGGCCTACGTCATCTTCGGGGCCGGCTCCGGCCTGGTCACTGCGCCGATCA
>OBLU010003321.1_pt1 | contig 14588 bp, 9 predicted proteins | sample 1518681 | NCBI WGS metagenome assembly OBLU01 (sample SAMEA3539304, study PRJEB22396) | soil metagenome | biome: tundra; feature: field; material: soil | place: USA | collected 2010-05 | depth 0.15 m
CCGACAGGCGTGCCACAACCCATAGTGGCTACCTGTGTCAAGTGAATACCCCATTACTGTGAATATCCGCAGCAACATTCAGGTTAGTGTTTGTTGATGGCAAGTGTTCGCCCGGTTACAGCCCCTTCTAAAAAGCCATATCGAGGTCGATTCGGGGTTCGCGTTGTGGAGGTGCATTTCATGATGCGAAGCAATGACAAGCAGTTCGTAAGCAAGTACCTCGCCGAGTCCTTGGCGGTCATGACCACATTCGCTACCGATCAGGCTGTTGGGCACACAATGGGGAAGATGGCGGAAAGGATAACGCATGCTTTGCGAATTGGGCACAAGCTTCTGGTTGCCGGGAACGGAGGGAGCGCGGCCGACGCGCAGCATATCGCTGGCGAATTCGTCTCTCGTCTCATGGTCGACCGCGCATTGTTGCCCGCTATTGCCCTCACAACGGACACCACGGTCCTGACCGCCATTGCCAATGACTACGGCTACGACTACGTCTTTGAGCGACAGCTGCAGGCTCTGGGTCATCCGGGAGACGTTTTTCTGGGGATCTCCACCTCTGGCAAATCTCCAAACGTGCTTCGTGCTCTGGTAACGGCGCGTTCCCGAGGAATTGTCACCGTAGGCTTTACTGGCTCGCAGGGCGGTCCCATGCTGGAACAGTGCGACGTGCTCCTGGCAGCTCCTTCCACGAACACCGCGATCATACAGCAGATTCACATCACGGCTGCGCACACGGTCTGCGCACTCGTAGAGCGCGCCATATTTCCGATGAAGGTCGTGACCGTTCATATCTGAGGAAGCACACCCCAGATGACCGCGACACATGGAACAAATGACCGTATGAACTCTCTTGCTTACCGTTTCCGCTCCGCCAAGGTGGTAGTTATTGGCGACGTCATGCTGGATGAATACGTTGTCGGAACGGTCTCGCGGATCTCGCCGGAAGCGCCGGTACCCGTTTTGGACGTTCGATCCCGGTTCAGTTCGCCTGGGGGCGCGGCAAACGTCGCGATGAACGTGGCGGGCCTCGCCGCAACCGTACATCTGGTCGGCCTAGCCGGCAATGACTCAGCTGGTCTGACCTTGCGAGAGCTTCTGAGGGAACGATCCATCCCGGACGCGGGCCTCATCGATGCTGGCGATCGCGGAACGATCTTGAAGACGCGAATTGTTGCAGGACAGCAGCAAATCTGCCGCATCGATCACGAGGTCACGACGGACGCCGCAGGGCCAGTACTGGAGAGCATGATCGACACTGCGAAACGGCTCATTGCTTCGTGTTCCGTCGTCGTGTTGTCCGATTACGCCAAGGGCACGCTAACCGAACACTTCTGCGAGGTCGCTATCTCGTTCGCCCGCGAACTGGGCAAGCTCGTGATTGTGGACCCGAAATCAAAAAGTTTTGCAAAGTATCGGGGTTGCACAGTCGTTACACCCAACCTTGCGGAAGCCTCGCTGGCTACTGGTGTAATCATCGATTCCGAATGTTCCGTGCACAAGGCGGGGAACGCGCTAATGGAGCAACTACCGGGGACCAGCATTTTGATTACACGAGGGCCAGACGGCATGACGCTGTTTGAATACGGATCGGAACCCGTTCTAATTCCGACGGTTGCCCGCAGACTTTTCGACGTTGTGGGTGCTGGTGATACAGCCGTTGCTACTCTGGCGGTCGCTCTGGCAGCGGGCCTCCCTATTCGCGAAGCAGTTGTCTGGGCCAACATTGCCGCCGGCATTGTCGTGGAGAAGCACGGAACCGCTTCAGTCAGTATTCAGGAGCTACTTCGCGACGACGACACTGCGGGATTGATAAGAAGCCTCGACAATCCCGACCCACGCCAATGCTTGCTGTTTGAGCAGATCATTCCAACGTATCTGTCGTAAACCCAATGCCCTCTACTTGATGCTATCTGAAGCAACGAGATATTTGCGCCCTCGCTTCAATTCAAGGCCGGACGGTCTGGATGTCAGACCATGCGCGCCGAGGCCAGGTGCGGCGTCAACGACGGGCCGGATAGCGATTTCGCCGTGTGACTTGTTTTTGATCACCACGACCTGTGTCCCGAAACGTAAGTTGCCAAAGGTGCCCTAGCCGCGGAGTGCTTTCTTTGGTGGAATGGGCCCCACGCCATTACGCCACTTCATATCGGAAGGGCGTTTTGTTTGCGCTTATTGGCGGTGGGCCCGAACAACCTTGGATACCCCAGAAAAAAGCCATGGTGCACCAAATGGAACTGGAGGAGCCTGGAGAATCTGGATTCGTATCATCTTCTGGGCGAGAAGGAGTGTTCGCATAAACATGAATTACCGAAACAGGCTGTCACGTTGTATGTACTTCCATGCACCCCAGGCAATGAAAACATTACTCACCACTGTCTATGGCTTGAACCAGCGCCGCATTCGCTATCGTGAGGTATACCGGGACACCCTTGCAGCCTTGGAGGAATCGCAGTACTGGGATAACCGCCAGCTCGCAGCATACGAGGAAGAAAAGGTGAGGGACTTTTTGCATAGTGCCAGGCGAAGTTGCCCATACTATTCGCGCCGAGAGGTGTACAGCCGCTTTCATGGTTTGGCAGACTTGCCTACACTGCCTGAACTAACGAAGGATACGATACGTCATCACCTCGCGGAACTGAGGAGCGGTGACGTGAGCCCGCGCGATGTGAATTGGGTACATACCAGCGGCACCACAGGGTCTTCGTTACACTTCCCTGTTTCGCGTAGCTGCTTCCAACGTGAGTATGCCTATCGGGCGTTACACTATCGTTGGTGTGGTTATACATATGAGAGTCGTGCTCCAATGGTAATTTGCCAAGGGCATCCCGTCGCCGACCCGGATCGATCGTGTCCGCCCTTCTGGGTTGTGGATCGGGCTGAAAAGTTCCTGCTGATGTCTTCGTATCATCTCTCGCGTAATAACCTGCCCTATTATGCGCGGCAGCTGGACGCGTTCCAGCCTGTCGTGGCCACAGGGTACCCGTCCTCCATGTATCTCCTGGCCCTCGGTTATCTGAGGCACGGAAGGGGAACGCTTCGGCTGAAGGGGGTCTACACTACTTCTGAAACGCTGCTGGCATTTCAACGCCCTGTAATCGAAGATGCCTTTAAGTGCAAGGTCTTCGACTCGTATGGCAACACGGAGAGGTGCGGATATATAGCGCAGTGTGAACTCGGCGAGCGCCACCTTAAACGCGAGCATAGCTATGCGGAGGTTGTGGACAGCGAAGGGGAGCCTATTGGTCCTGGCGGTACGGGGCGCCTCCTTTGGACAGGTTTCGGAAACAGGGCATTTCCATTGATCCGTTACGCGATCGGCGATATGGTCAAGATGTCAAAGGATCAGACGCCCCGGTGCGGTCGTTCCGGGCCGCTTGTGGACGAAGTACTCGGCAGAGCAGAGGAATTCATCGTGGCGGCTGATGGCCGCTTGGTGGGACGACTGGATCACGTGTTCAAGGATAGTCAGAATGTGTTGGCGGCGCAGATCGTGCAAAACGTTCCAGGCGAAGTGACGCTCCGCATCAGTTGCTCGGAGGAGTACGGGCCGAAGGATGAGCGCGCTCTTCGTGACGAGGCAGCTCTGAGGCTTGGCTCAGCCACAAAGGTCTGCTTCGAGTATGTTCCATTCCTCAAGCGTGGCCCTAACGGAAAGCTGCGTTTTGTCGTGTCGAGTGTCGACCAGGAACGGCTCATGCGTGAGCTGTCATTCGCAAGCGAGCCGCTGAAGACTAGGCTGCTCTCTACTTGACATCCATGCGCTGGACCGTATGTCCCCTTAGTCTAGCTTGGTATTCTCTGCGCTTCCGATTGACCGGCGGCTTGCACCGCAGGAAGGGCGTAATCGAGAACGGACGGGCTTTGATTGTTATCTGGAATCCCGAACCCCGCGGAAAGCTTCGGCATCATTGTGTTGTAGCGAATTCAGGCGACGGACACAATGCGCGGCGTCCAAGGCCGGCAGCGGGTGCTTGTCCAGTGTCGCCACGCTCGTAATGATTGAGGATGGACAGGGAGCGTTTTGCTAACGCGACCGACGTGGCGCTCGCTATAGTTAAATTGGGAGTTATCACAAATGTGTGGGGTTGCCGGACTGGCGTTGCGATCATGGGATCAGGATTTCGCGGGCTCTTTTGTCGCTGCTGCGGCCAAGTTCCTGGCGCGGCGCGGTCCTGATGCTTTTAACTACAAACGAGCCACGCCCAATCTTGTCCTGGCCCACTCGCGTCTCTCCATTATTGACCTTGTGAGCGGCACGCAACCAATGAGCGATGCGCAAGGCAGTATTGTATTCAATGGCGAGATCTATAATTACCGCGAACTGAAAGAGCCGGATAGCACCTACCAAACCAGTTCCGATACTGAAGTGCTGCTCAAAGGAATGAATGATAAGGGCACTGCGTATCTCAATCAGATCGATGGCATGTTCGCTTTTGGCCATTTCGATCAGCGGGGGCATCGGCTCACATTGGCTCGTGACCAGTTCGGCATCAAGCCGCTTTATTATTTTGCCGATCGGAACCGCATCGCGTTCGCGTCTCGTTTACAGCCCCTCATGCTGTTATCGGCCAAGGCGATCAACAGAAAAGCGCTAGCGGAATACTATTTCTCGCGCGCGTGCTGTGGATCGAACACGATTTTTACGGATATTATCGAAATACGGCCTGGCGAAGCCGTCGTGTTCGATCTGGAAACCTTCGCGGTGGTGGAAAAAAAGATTTGGGCGGAGCGCAGAGTGGTGCATCGCCAGCAGCACAACGTCGGTCAAGCTCTTCAAACGCTCGATCAGGCGATGCAACTCGCGATTGACCGTCATCTTGTCGCCGATGTTCCCGTAGCGTCTTTGCTTAGCGGCGGCGTCGATTCCGGTTTAGTGACGGCACTTGCAGCCAAGCGGCGGCCGGATTTGTCCGCATTTTCAATCGGCTTCCAAGATCAAGCCTTCGACGAAAGCCGATATGCCGCCGCCGTCTGTCAAAGATACAGAATCCGCCATCATGTCCGCTACTGCGACACGAGCGACTTTTCCAGCTTCTTGATGGAATGGCCGGTGATCATGGACGACGTCGTCGCCGATCCGTCGGCGGTGATGCTTTATATCGTGTCGCAATTTGCCCACGACACAGGCTACAAAGTGGTGTTGACGGGCGATGGCGCCGACGAACTGTTCGGCGGCTATAACCAATATTACCGTTTTCAACTGGCGCGCCGTCTTTACCCCTATTGTCGCTATTTTCCCTGGGCGGTCGACGTTGTCCGGCGGCTCACGAATCATCAGTCGCGTTACGTGCATTTTGCGCGCACCGCAGTATGCGACCCGAATTATTACGGCACCGGCATGATTTTTGAACCGCATTTGGTGCGTGAACTGGTTGACCAGGACGATGTTTTGTCGGAGAAGCGTAGCGATCTGACCGGCGCGCTGGACCTTGATCTCGATCACCGCCTGCCCGACGACATGTTGACCAGGACCGATCGCGCGACGATGCATGCTTCGATCGAAGCTCGCGTGCCGTTCTTAACCCGCTATGTCGGCATGGCGTCGTGGACTCTCGGCGAAGAATTGCTGCTCAATGGCCGCACTCAAAAATTCCTCTTGAAGCAGCTGGCGGCAAAGTACATTCCGCGTTCGTGCATCTACCGCCCCAAGAAGGGATTTGATCTGCCTTTGGCGGAATGGTTCCGACACGGCATGAAATCCTTTGTCTGCGATACTCTGGCGTCAACCTGGCAAGACGATTATCTGACTCCTGGCGTGATGCAAAGCGTGATTCAGGACCATCTTACCTGCCGCAACGATAACGCCGACAAAATCTGGGCTTTTGTTTTGCTGGAAGGCAATGTTCGCCACCTCCGATCGATCGTGCCGTCGATGTTCGCGGGAATGCAGCCATGATGCCCTGGTATCTGAGGCGTCTGGCGAGGATGGAACTGCGGGAAGTCGTGTCGCGGGTCAGGACAGCAGCGCGGCTGCCGCGAGACTGGGGTAGGTATTGCACTGGCGGATCTGCCACCCCTCCCGCCGAGTTGCATGCCGTTCCACGACCGTTTCCTGTCAATGCGCACGCCAAGGGAGCTCCGGTTGATCGTCTTCGGATCTTTGACCTCGACTTCCCGGTCAGCTTCGATTTCGACTGGCACCGCGACTACCGGAATAATAAGCAGGCGGCCAGAAGGTTTGGACCCATGCTCGATACCAGAGATCCTTCGGCAGTTGGTGACATCAAGTACATATGGGAGATTAATCGTCACCAATACCTTTCCGCCTTGGCTTACGCGGACGGTTCGGAGCAGAACATTCCCTACATCGTCCGCTCACTCGACCGCTGGCTCCGCGAGAATCCGTACCTTTGTGGCGTCAATTGGACGAGCAGCCTGGAACTGGGACTACGCGTCATCTCCTGGTCACTGCTGTACCCGCGGATTGCATGTGAAATGGTCCGTGATACGGATCTGATGCAACGCTGGCTCGGGTCCCTCTACCTGCACCTTCAGCGCATTCATCTTCACCGGAGCGTTTACTCCTCGGCAAATAACCACTTGGTCGGCGAACTTGTCGGGCTGTACGTTGGCGCCGTTTGTTTCCCGCTGTGGCGCGAATCCCGCGGCTGGGCGGTCGAAGCCCGAGAGGCATTGGAACAAGAGATCCAGACACAGGTCTCAAACGACGGCGTAAATCGCGAACAGGCTATGTCATACCACCTGTTCACGCTCGAACTTTTGCTCCTGGCGTACACAGTTGCGAAGAATCTCGGAGAACCCTTCAGTAATAACTTCGAACAGCGTTTACGTGCCATGATGCATTATCTAGACGCCGTGGCCACATCGACTGGCGACCTGCCATGGTATGGCGACTCCGATGATGGTCGCGGATTTCTGTTTTCTAAGGAGGAGAGTCCGCTTGCTGTAACCACCCAACTGGGTGCGCTCTTATTTAATGACGCCAGCCTCTGGCGATTTTCGAAAGGGCTAACCGCCGCGACACGCGCTCTGATCCCGAGCGCCACCCCAGCTCTCGCCGAAGGCAAACGAGCCGGCAGCGAGCTTTTCCAGGACGGCGGAATGGCCGCGGTGGATACCCACGACGGCAGCCGCAAGCTGGTGATGGATTTCGGCAGGCTTGGCTACACCAGGATCGCTGCCCACGGCCACGCTGATGCCCTTTCGATTTGGTTGGCGATCGACGATGAGTACTTTATCGTGGACTGCGGCACTTACGCATACCATTCAAATCCGGCGTGGCGCACATTTTTCCGCGGTACAGCCGCACACAACACCGCACGCATCGATGGTAAAGATCAATCCGTCATGGGTGGACGGTTCTTGTGGACTAGTAAAGCCAACGCCCGCCTCCTGCGGTTTGAAGACAGGGGCAACAACGTTCTCATTGAGGCCGAACACGACGGCTACACCCGTTTGAACGATCCCGTAATGCATCGCCGATCGGTCAGTTTCGATAGACATACGGGGTCAGTTGCGTTGAGCGACACCTTCCAATGCAATGACCGGCATGAGGTCGAACTCTTCTTCCATCTGCATGAGGACACGCGCATCAACCGGATTGAGACAGGGGTGGCCGATACGACATGGCGAGGTCGACACATAGTGTTTGGCTCCCCCGACCACGGGTTGAAGTGGGAGTTCGTGCGTGGCGGTGATCAGCCAATTCTCGGTTGGCGGTCTCGGTGTTTCGGCCAGAAGCAGCCGATCCCCTCGTTGCGCATCGGGGGCTCACTGCACAACACAACCACCATCCACACGAATATTTACATCCAGGAATAACATGGATATCAGTATAGTGGGACTCGGATACGTGGGCACGGTTTCCGCCGCATGCCTGTCGGGCAAAGGCCATCACATCTGGGGCGTGGACATCAACCCTGAGAAGGTGCGCGTCATTAACGATGGCCGCTCGCCGATTGTCGAGCCGGGGTTGGAGGAACGGCTACGCCAGGCGCGCCAGAGCCTGCGGTTGCGAGCGACATGCGATGTGCAGGAAGCCCTCTGCGAAACTGATTTGTGCTTCGTTTCTGTGGCAACGCCCAGCCGCCCCAACGGGCAGATAGACCCGGCACACCTGTTTCGTGCCTGCGAGCAACTCGCCAAGGCGCTGTTCGATCTCAATAAAAAGCAGATAGTGGTAATCCGCAGTAGCATCTTGCCTTCAATCTTCGACCGCTGCTCCAACATTTTCGATTCAGCAGCGCCCGGATTAGTGGATCTGTGCGTCAACCCGGAATTCTTGAGGGAGGGCACTGCCATCCATGATTTCGAGGAGCCGCCGTTCACCGTTCTGGGTGCGGAAGGCGTTAGCGTCCAAATGACGCTACGCTCGGTCTACTCGGAACTATCGGCTCCCATCTTCCTGCTAAAACCGAAGGAGGCCCTCATGCTAAAGTACGCCAGCAATGCCTTCCATGCCCTGAAGGTCGCCTTCGCAAACGAGATCGGCGTGGTTTGCCAGCAGGCAGGTGTGGAGGCGGAAGCGGTAATGAAGGTTTTCTGCAGGGACACCCAACTCAATATCTCGCGACGCTACCTCATGCCCGGGTTCGCATTCGGCGGTTCGTGCCTGCCCAAGGATGTGCGCGCCCTTGTCTATGCCGGGAAAGAATATGATCTGCAACTCCCGCTGATCGGCGGTATCCTGTCGAGTAACGAAAAGGTAATCGACCGCGCATTCCACACGGTCCGTGCGACGGGGGCGCGACGGGTCGGTTTAATAGGCCTGAGCTTCAAACCAAACACCGATGACTTACGCGAGAGCCCCTTCGTGGAATTGGCCGAGCGGTTGTTAGGTAAGGGCTACGAGCTAAGCATCTACGATCCCAACGTCATGGTTACGAAATTGATCGGCACAAATAGGGAGTACATCGATCGGGTCATTCCCCACCTGTCCCGGCTGTTGGTCTCGTCACTGGACGACCTCGCCAACGCGGAGCTGTTGCTTGTGGGACACCATTTCGACGGGCTGGACGTGTTACTGGAGAAGAGCAGCGCTCCCGTCATCGACCTTGCCTCTCACCAGACTGTGAGGCTGCCCGGAAAACCAGAACTCGTGTTGGCGACCGGTCATGCGAGCTAAACAGCGCAACATCCTTATCGTCGTGCAGAACCTACCGGTGCCCTTTGACCGGCGTGTCTGGCAGGAATCCACCAGTTTACGCCGAGCAGGTTTCGGTGTAGCCGTTATCTGTCCGAAAAAGAAGATGTACACCGCGAGCTATGAGCAGCTGGAAGGTGTGGACATCTATCGTTATCCATTGGTCTATGAGGCCGACAAGGGCGTGGCTGGCTATTTCCTCGAGTTTGTATACTGTTGGCTGGCGACACTCTGGCTAGCTCTGAAGGCCTACGCACACCGCCCGTTCCACGTGATTCACGCCTGCAACCCGCCGGACACCTATTTCGCTCTCGCGCTGCTCTTCCGGATCTTTCGTGTAAAATCCGTTTTCGATCATCACGACCTTTGCCCGGAGATGTACGTCGCAAAGGGACACCAGCGCGCAGGATTGCTCTATCGCGGCTTGCTGACACTGGAATGGCTGACGTTACGGTCGGCGCATGCGGTCATTGCCGTCAACGAATCGCACAAGGCAATTGCGCTGCGGCGGGGAGGCATTGCGGAAACGAAGGTTGTGGTGGTACGAAGTGGACCCCGCCGCGCATGGGCCGATATCTGCACGCCTTGCCCGGCCCTGAAGCGCGGCCACCGTTATATGGTGATGTACCTCGGCGAGATGTGCGAACAAGACGGCGTCGACCACCTCCTGCGTGCAATCCAGAATTACCGCGGGACAGTTGGCGACGACACGCTTTTCGCGTTCGTCGGCGGCGGGCCCGACCAGCCACGTATGAAGAGCATGGCCGAACATCTGGACCTCGGACCGGTGGTCCATTTCACCGGCCGAATTCCCGACGAACAACTTTGGGCATATCTTTCCACCGCTGATGTATGCGTTGATCCGGATCCGTTCACCGAGTGGAGCAACCTCTCCACCATGAACAAAATGATAGAGTACCTGGCGTTCGGCAAGCCTGTCGTCGCTTTCGACCTGGCAGAACACCGGCGAACGGCTCAGGATGCAGCCGCATACGTTGAACCTAACAATGACACCAAACTGAGCGTCGCTATTCGCGACTTGTTGCTTGATGAGGGGAACAGGCGGTACATGGGCCGCTCGGGTCAACAGCGCTTCCGTACACATCTGGCCTGGGAGAACTCTGAGCAGGAACTTCTAGCTCTCTATTCACGGCTGCTAGGGACGGAACAGACCTTGGGCACCCAGTGTTCAAGGGAAGGGGCTCTGACGTAAGATAGCCTTGACCCCTATTTTGCCCCTATGTTCGGCGGCTTCGCGTTGCTGACGGCGGGAATGTAGACGCCCACGCCGATGGCGGGCGAACTAGGCTGGAGGGTGAACACACGAGCGCCGGGGTTTGTGAGTAGTGGATTGGCGTTTACCCCATGCTTGTCAAATCCCAACGCCTGCCACGCGGCCCACGTCATTACGGCTCCATTGTAGATAATGCTCGGATTCCCATCAGCCCGCCATTGCAGGTTGTAGTCGATAACAACCGTCCCCCTCTGCGTGGCAATACTCATAGTGCGCCGAGTTGGCGTGGCGAACAGTAGATTATTCTCGACGGTCAGGACGGTCAAGTTGTCTGTGATCTTAAATTCTTGCTGGCTAGTGTTCCCATTCTGATAGAGAGTATTTCCGATGACGGTTAGCGAGATGGTCCCGGCTCCCATTGACTGCTCTACGATTCCGTCATCCGCGTTATCAAGGTCATTACTATAAATCAAATTACCATAGAGGAGATACACTACATTAACTGCTCCGTTTTGCCCGACCATGATGCCGGAACCATTATTCCCGTAAATGGTGTTGTTGTAAGCGTTGGCTGATCCAACGAACTTTAAACCGGCTCCATAGCCGTTGCCGTAGCTCGTATTATTATAGACGTTGGCAACTACCGTCTGATCCCCACCGAAACCGGCCGAGTAATAAAGGCCGTGGCAGTAATCGCCTAGGTTTCCGCTGTTCTTGCATCCGTTCGGCGCGGTGGCGGAGATTGTATTGCCGAAGATATTGAAATTTCCAAGCCTGCCCTCAATGGAAGAGTACTCTTGGTTGTTCACGACTGAGAGTAAACCATTGTCGGTCAGGGTATTATTGCTAATTTGCGAGGCTCCCGTATAGGAAGCATCCACGGCGATGCCCCACTCTCCGTTGTTCTGAACAGTGCAGTTGTCTACTATGGCGTTCTGCGCGGTCGTGCTGCCCTTTAACTCGATCCCCCAATATGCGCCCTGTTCAATGGTACTATTTTGGATCGTGACACCAATGGAGGACGTGGGGCCGGCACTAATTCCATGGCCATTGCTCTTGGTCACGTCCAGCCCGTTGATGGTGATGTAGGAGTTATTGTTGGTTAGTATGACCGGGCCGCGCTGGCTGGCCTCTACACCTGGGCTGGTGTAGTATGCTGCTGGATTTCCTGCTGATGGAGAATAGACAGAGAGCACGTTTGACGCCCAGTACCAATCTGTGGCCGATTTGATGTTGCCGATGCCAGCCACAGGGATGCCGAGCACTCCATTGAAGAATACCTGGTTAGGCTGCGTGGTAACGGATGCTTGCCATACATTTGCACTATACGATGTCCATGAACTGAGCAAGTTGGCACCTGTAATGATAGGTTCCGCTCCGCTCCCATACGCCCCGAAGGTGATCGGGCTTAGCGCCGTACCGCTGCTGCTAGGAGTGAGCGTCTCCCGCCACACGTCGCCGCTTGCGAACCCGACCGACTGCCCTGGCGCCAGCGTGGTCGAATTGACCTTGGCTATGGTCTTCCAGGGCTCGGCCAAGGTTCCTGGGTTGGAATCCAGGCCGTTGATGGAATCCACGTAGTACGTAAAGGTTTGTCCAGTGGAGGCCGCGGCATTCGATGTCGAAGTGGCCGATGAGGGGGCGCCAAGAGACCTCGGCGTCGTCTGGGCTCCGATACGTGAGATGCGCGTTAGGGCCGAAGATGTGGCGGCAGCTTGTGTGACGGTAGTGTGAGGCCGTGTGGTGGTTACGGGTTCTGTATAAGGCTCGATCATCGCATCGTAAAGGGCAGTCGAAAGAGGATATCGGGCGTCTCCAACCTGTTGTGCCATGTATTCATATGGCAAGGCGTGTGTAGCAATGCCGCCGAGCCGGTTCCCCTTGATGAGGGCGGCAACTGCTTGCAATTGCTCTGGCCCTACGTAAGGGACAAATGCATCGGTCGCGCAAGTTCCGTTCCGGTATTGGATGTACTGGGAACTTCGTGAGTCGTCCCAAACGTGAGCGCCAAGGCTCCAATACGTGGAATTCACCAGGTCACGATAGGGAATGGAGCGGATTTCGGCGCGGCCAACCCAAGCCTGATTCGGTTCGGTTACGCCGTTGGTGCCGGTTTCGTTCAGACAAGCGTTTTGGATCCGGCCGTAAAACGGCACGGCGAGTCCCAGTTTGCTGGACGCGTTCCCGGCAGACACGTAGTACGACGACAGAACGTCCATCGCCTGGTCTTGGATGTTGGCCCCCCGAAGGGTTGGCGAATGGTACCAAGTGTAGTTGATCGCGCTCCCAGTAAGGTCTTGGGAAGCCAAATCGTAGGCCCGAATGTTAATCTGGTCCAGGTCATACTGCACCGCCGCAGTCATGAACCTGTCGGCGAACCCCACCACGACGCTAAGGATGGCTGTGGGCAGTGCCGTGCGAAGACGCCTAATGAGGTCCTGGTATTGGGGGGTAATAATGTTGTTCTCCCAGTCGAGGTCTACACCATCATAACCGGTACTCGTGACAAAGGTTCTGATTCGGTCCACGAACTGTTCGATATTCTGAGGCGCTGTGCAAGCAGTGATCGCTTCGAAAGTATCGTCCTGACGGATCCCGATAATCGGCTTCACACCCGCAGCGTGTGCAGCGTTCACAAAATCCTCGATATAGGCGGCACTAAGCAGGCCTTCGGTGGTATCCAAGCCGCAGGCCCCATTGCTGTACGTCGGCCGCAACGCGGAGTGAATGACGTGTGTGTATTTCGACCATGGTATGGTCGCGGCAGTTTGCCCTGCGGCTTCCCGCTGCATGAAATACCCCGTGCGCCACTGTGCAGCCGCGGGGAGCGCGAGGGACGGAACTGGCGGGGCTTGTGCGCTGGCGCTGCTATACGGGAGCAAGGCCAGGACCATCAAAGCCGCAAACAGAGGGGAAGTGCCCCTCGACCCTGGGAACGAAAGGAATATCGATTTCATGAAATTGCCATCCGTTATGTTTATCGGCAGCAAATGACGATTTCATGAGCGGGGCGGCCACAAGCAGAAAACCAATGGAAAATTTATGAGATCTTTACTGGAGACTTCCGCGAACATGATTCTGAAGAGATTCCTGCCATCCGCCCTGGTTTTCTCCGGCGTCATGCTGGCCCAAGGCACCATCAATACCTACGCCGGGAGCGACGCCTTGTTTGCGGGCGCCGGCCAGCCCGCGACCGCCGCCCAATTAGTGGGACCGAACAGCGTCGCCGTCGACGGCCAGGGAAACGTCTACTTTTCCGCCAGCGGACTCTCCATGGTTCTCAAGGTTGCGACCAACGGCGTCATCTCCATCGTCGCCGGGAACGGCCTGAGCCGTACCGCCGGCGACGGTGGACTTGCCACCGGTGCTTCGCTGGGATATCCGGCGGGTTTGGCCTTTGATTCGTCAGGCAATCTCTTCATCGCGGACTGGTCCTATTCTAATGTCCGGAGGGTAGATACTAACGGGATCATCACGACGGTGGCCGGCGGCCAGGGTCAATCGGGTTTTTCGGGAGACGGAGGGCCGGCAACGCAAGCCCTGCTCAGCGGACCCTCGGCGCTCGCGGTGGACAAGTCCGGGAATCTCTATATCCTGGACACCGGAAATAATCGTGTCCGGATGGTCACCACGAGCGGGGCAATCTCGACGATCGCGGGCACCGGCGCCCTTGGTTTGGCCGGTGACGGCGGACCGGCGACCAAAGCCACTTTCAGTTTCCCCGAGGGCATGGCGATCGATTCATCCGGCAACTTGTACATCGCCGACAAATACGACAACGTAATCCGCCGGATCTCTGTCGGCGGGATCATCAACACTGTTGCCGGGACCGGTCAGTTTGGATACAACGGTGACAACGTTCAGGCCACCAAGGCGTATCTGGCGGTGCCACGCGGCGTAACGGTGGATGCATCCGGAAACCTGTATATCGCCGACTCGGCAAACGAGCGCATCCGGCGCGTCGACATAAACGGCATCATCACCACGATTGCCGGAACCGGCCAGGCCGGCTTTAGCGGCGACGGCTCCGCGGCCACGGTCGCCACGTTCAGCACTCCGGCCGCGGTCGCCCTGGACGCCTCCGGCGCCGTTTACGTGGCCGACCTGGACAACAACCGCATTCGCCGGGTGGTTCCGGGCGGTACAGTCACCACGTTCGCCGGAACGGCGACCTCCATCGGCGACGGCGGACCATCCATATTCAAACTGAAAGGCGCAGCAGCGGCAAATTGACGGGGACCTTCAGGGGCG
>OBLU010003322.1_pt1 | contig 14586 bp, 6 predicted proteins | sample 1518681 | NCBI WGS metagenome assembly OBLU01 (sample SAMEA3539304, study PRJEB22396) | soil metagenome | biome: tundra; feature: field; material: soil | place: USA | collected 2010-05 | depth 0.15 m
GCGAACTCTTGAGTATGCACTGCTCCTGGTGCGTTTTGGATTGTGGCGAGGCACAGTCCGTCGTCCGCTTATGATTCCTTATTGGATTCCGACTTCGACCATGGTCCTCCCACTGACCAATTCCAGCACTGTGGGTCTTCGTTCTCTGCCAACGTCACCTCGAACTCCTGACCTCTAGCGTGTCAAATTTGATCTCAACAGCCTAAAACCCTTTGCCTGTCTTGCTTTTCCGTCTTCACATCTCCGCGAAAACATCCTAAAAGAGCCTTGTTTAGGTGACGAATTGGTGACGAGTTTCAGGGCCTCTCGCTCCGCACCCGGGCGAGTTGATGGCAGGTTTCTTCCTGCCGCCGACAAGATTCCCGCAGAAACCCGACGGCTCGGAGAGCAGGAACTGACTAATCCACTATTCATATACGGAGACCATACGTAAACCGAAGCGCGACCCGACAAGTTGCGCAGCAGGTTTCAACACCACGCTAGACGAAAAGTACCGGAGCCACACGATCATGGCAAGAATCTTATCTGACTTCGCGAATCCAACTGGTCGCATAAGCTATTGATATTGCGGATATAAGATGTTTTGACGAATGACACCCTACTCCGTTGAAGAAAGGCTATGTGTCAAGAGAGTCCTTCAACGGCACTGAACTTCAGAAGCACCGCTGATCATCCCGCGCGCGTTGTGGACATAATCAAGAGTGCACTTGTGAAGAGCCAAGGATATCTTGGTCTCCAGCACCACGGCTGAATTGCGGTACCTGCAGCGCAAAAAAATCGGCATGGAACGATCGGTTGGCAAATTCCACACCTGTGAAGTGTTCGTTGTCGTTTGCTTTTGCTCGTCAGGCGCAAGATCAAACTCCTCACCCTCAGGAGAGCGTTGGTAAATAGAAATTCGCTCGAACCCGCGTTTGGCTGTGGCAGACACAGCATTCCATCCAGACGGGGGTGATGCTGATTCTTCGACAAGAAGTGTCGCCGGACACGTCAGCACATTCGAGGCGAACTGCTGGAGCTGAGTCGGAGTGCTCCAGTGCAACAGCAACAATACTGCGCAGCAAAAAGTCTCACTCAATGACATAGAAGGCATCCCCATCATTTACCGGCTGACCCACACCTGCTCGGAAAGCGATTGTTCGCTGATGAACGGGCTGGCCGGTCCATTGATCCCAAACCTGCAGGCCTGATGCGTCTTGGCTTATGTAGATGGCGGCGTGAGAAGTGCCGTCAGTGTGATTTCCATATGTTCCGTCAGGATCAAAGGTGGCAATTGCCGTGCCTTTCGTAGGACTACCACCTCTTACCTGAGATCCTTGTGTCCACGCGGACGTGGCGGGCGCTCCGCTGGCTACCTTAACGAAGGCAACGCATTGCCCATCTCCAACTACGGTACCAGCGTATTGTTCGGGCGAAAGTGCGACATATGCCATTTGACATTCTCCTTTGTGGCTCCTCATACGTTGTTTAAAGATCCATGTAAGTGGTGCGCGCCTTTAGGCATCGTCGGAAATCACACACCGGCCCGATACGCAATCCGTATCTGGAAATATTACTCCGGGAGCTGACTGCTCCCGAATCTACATTTGGCGTCCCGGCGAACGATTTCAACTTGAACTCGATCCTTACCGGTTTGGATGACCCTGCCCCAAAGCTCGCCTCTACTTCCACTGAATCCGAAGCATCGGCAGCTGAGAGCCACCCCCGCTGCCAAAGTCTGAAGGCGTAAGTTGCTTGCGTATCTGGTCGAATAGTGCCGTCTGCTGATCCTGCTTTCCGGAACTTAGTACGTCCGTAACAAAAACCAAGACATTCGAGGTGGAGCCCGTCAGACCGAGTGTATTCGGGTCAGAGTTCCCGGGAGCAAGTGGTGATTGTGCCTTGTCGAAAACCGCATCGGGAAAGAGTTTCCCGAAATTAGCTTGGGTGAGCGTAATACATCCTTCGGAAACATTGGCTTTGAAATCTGAGAGATTGTTGAAAGCGACGTGAAATTGCAAAGCGGTCCGCGTGACAGGAGGAGTGGGCTTGGTGGACAATATCGTCTCACCGCCGGGAGAATCACTCAAGCCGAGCCGATGCCGGATGGTTGAAATCTTCGTATCGAGCCGATGGTAATGCAAGAAATATATTCCCGGGGGTATGAAGCCATTCGTTCCGTAGTTTCCTTTATTGGTAAAATCTGTGGCGGAATTACGTTCTACGGATACTGCCTGTGCGCCCGGCACGGGAGAGAACACGATGGTTCCGTCGGCATTCATGCCGGTGGATTGAAAAAGGCTAGCCTGTCCCGAATAACCGAACATCGTTGTCGACAATGGGGTTCCCGTCACCAGAACCAAGAGCTTATCAGTCGGCGAGAATGACTGCGCCACCACGGAATCAGCGAAAAAGAGTGTCGCAACGATGACGCCCAGCACGCTTCGCATGATTTTCATTGGAACGCCATTGACCTCCTGCAGCACACTAGAGTCAGAGTCGTGTGTGTTGTCGTGAAATGGTCTCCGCGTCGGTTTCGGACGCTACCTTCTTCCGGATACCTACGGGCATCCAGAGCGTAAACGAGCCTGAAGGCACCGGCCGCTGGAGATCTACTGCGGGTTGTTCTTGTCGGGGTGGTCGCCGTTGCCCTTGCCGCCGAGAGCGTCTCTGAAGTATCTCAAACCCTCGCCCAGTCCCTTGCCTAACTCCGGTAGCTTCTTCGGCCCGAAGACCAGCAAGGCAATTACCAAGATCACCAGCAGGTGCATCGGCTTGAACAGGTTATCAATCATCGGCTCCTCTTTCCGAAAAACAACCCCAGCGAGAAACACCCTGACACGCTCAACCAGAAACCGCGCAACTGTACCATGGTGCGCCTCACAAAACAAGATTCGCGCCGTCGAAGATCTCCGCTAGTAGCATCTGCATAAACGCAACAGAGGTTCGCCGCAGCCGAGCCTCCTCGATGCCGATTAAGTGGACGAATTCACAACGCGACAAACGGCCTCGGAGCCGTTTCCACGGGCATCCCAACGGCTAATGGCTAACAGCCGTTCCTTACCAGCCTCTTAGTGCCATATATGGCGCGGTTAATATCTCGATAGATACTTGACTTTTCGCTGCGCTCCACTAGACTCAGCGGCTAACAGTTTTGACCGAGGTGTGAAAATGGCCTTTCCTTCTGGTGCCGTTCCTGGCATTGACGTTTCGCTTTACCAAAGCGTCGTGGATTGGGCGAGGGTGTCGGCCGTCGGTGAACGATTTGGCTTTGCCAAGGCCAGTGAAGGAATCTCAGGAACAGGTTCTTCCGATCCATACTTCGTAGATAACTGGTCCGGGATGAAAGCGGCAGGTATTCTAACTAAGGTGTCTACCGACGCGAATCGGACTAGAGGATCAAAAAAGGCTTCGCTCTGAGCCACTTACTGAACATCTGCCAGGTGGATTAATGCCACAACAAGCGCCCAAGCTAAAGCGTAGGTCTCAAACGCCAACGGGGAAAGCATCGCCCTTCCCTCAGTGTCTCATTAGGGCGTTTCGCTCGAATCAGATACTTGATGGCAACGAAAAGCCAGATCTGACGGTTTCCTCTGACCCAAAGAACAAAAGTTGGTTCGTGTTCGGAGGCGCTGACGTCGATCAAGGCCTCTTTTCTGGCTTTATACACCCGACCGGAGCAGCGGAACAACCGTGGCACTATGAGCGCCTGGAAGTGTATGCCGATGGAAGTGCAGTGACGTTTGTCATGCCAACTGTGAGCAGTGAGAAAGTTCGCAAGGAAGATAAGATTTTCGTAGGAAAAGCGCCGCAGAAGGGATCCGCTGGAGCAGTTCTGACTATCCGTTGTCACATGTTGGTGCTCAACGGAGATCAGAGTGATACCGATCAGGGTAGGTTTCAGATTTCAATTTGCAGGAAATCTGATGGAACTGTTCAGCTGTGTGGTGGGCTTTTAGGAGACAAGGCATGGGACAAACCGATAGATCTCGCGCAATTTGGTGGTCAACTATCAGATGCAAAACCGTACAAACATGCCTTGGCGAACGGGACCCCGGGCCCGTTGCTCAAACTTGCTTCAATTCCAGGTTTCGGCAACTACGATGAGTTGGATATTCAACTAGGCCGAAATCAAGCTCAGCTCCCAACATTCAGCCTCACATACACGCCGGACGTGCCGCGCGATCCGTTCAGACTAGATTCCGACTCGCCGGCCTGTCTCAATCCGCCGGTCCCGCTCCCAAGCGGAAGAATGTACCGGATTACCCAACGAGCGTCCGACGATTGGCTGTTGCGCAGCACCTCGGACGAGTGGCTAGTTGAGTTTGAGTGTGGCGGGTTAAAGGATTTGGTAGATAGTTGGAACTCTTCTCGAACGGAATACTTAAATGCTCTGAATACCGGCCGCTCTGTCAACCGCATCACGCTTCTGCCTTCCATCGAGGTGAAAGACGAGCAAGAACATAATCTGCGGCTCTCACTATTGATCACGCGAACGACTAACTCTGACACTCCCTACCGGGTCGAGCTGAAGAATTTGTGCCTTGCGCACGCCGCACTCACGCCTGCACAAGAGCTGTATGCAGCTCTAACGGTTGACCTCGTGCCGGCACGGAACCCAGGTGCGGTCCCGAAGCCGGCCGACAATAGTGGTGCAAGTCATAGCCGCACATACTGCGCGACAATCGCTCCGGCAGAGGACGCCCCCAATGGGTCATTCGCCTTCTCGGCCACTCTCCACAACAACCTGAACGACCCTAAGGGTAAACCTCTCTGCAAAGACAACCCATCCGATCAGAAGACACAAGTCCGCATCGGCTCGCTTGATCTCACATTTGGCGACGTTAAGAAAGACATGGAGAGCAGCTTTCAATTGCTCGACCCCGAACCTTCAAAAAAAGTGATCCCCGTGCCCCGATTCTGGGCGAAGATGATCTTGCCCATCGCGTCTATCGCTCCTGGCGGGCAGGACGGGTTACCGTCCAGTGAGTACGCGCCAGAGAATTATCAGGACGCCGATAGCGTCGCCGAACAGTGCATGGAGCGGCGATTCAACGGGAGTGCCCCCGTCGTGATCCCAATCCCCCTAGCTGGCGGCGAAAGCGGCTCCTATACGCTCACGGTCCAGGAAAGCAATCCCGAGGTGTATTCGCAAACGGTCTTCCTGCAGCTTGATTACCTGCCGGCCGGAGACCAAGGGACAGCAAGCAACACGGCGGCAAACAACGCAGCTGCCGACAAGGGGAAGGCAGACAAAGGCGCAGAGAATCTTGCAGCGGCAACAACTGCTCCGGACAATCCGGCCGCCGAGCGGCCGCGGGTGGTCGTGATTGATTCCGACCCCTTTCTTGTGGCTGAGGTCCAATACTCCAAGTTACAACCCCGCACGGACTCTTCGACCGTTGCATTGTGGAGCACCGGTGAACTCGGCGGAGCCGCGTGGCAGCTTAAAACCGACTCTCAACCCTTCAGCCTGATTCTGCCTCCTCAGGGAATCGGCGAGGAGATGCCCAAGGCATGTGAGCTCTGGGATAAAGATGGGGGAACTGCAATCCTCGGTCCCAAGTGCTTGGATAAACCGCAAGACAGCGACATTCTGAAGCCTCTCGACTTCCGCTTTTCCCCGGCCGCTCGGCAAGAACTGAACGCTTCGTACACGCCGCAAAACTTCACAGAAGCACCCTGGAACCTGCGGCGCATTCTCGGTTACCCCGGCCAGCGCGATGCTGGGGCGGGCGTGGTTCAGCTCAACTACGAGCTTCTCTACGGCCTTTCCTGCTCGGTGGATACTCCGCTGCTCCGCCTGGCGGAGATTTTCTCGCTCATAGGGCGCATAGCCGGCAGGGTGCCCAGAACCACGATTCCCCCTGATGCGGGCGCTCCCAAAGATGCTGACGCGCTTTACCGCAAGAAACGATGGGATTGGTCCCTGTACGCGGAGCTCTATTCGAAGCGCGTGGCGCTGCTTGAACCGCGAGCCTCGGGAAGCAACTACGGCAATACGGCCGGAGTGGCTGGGGCTTCTGCCGATCCCGAAGTGTTCACGCTCTCGAATCGCGTGCAGTGCACATTCCGCGGCAACGCCGATCTTTATTACAGCCTCGATCCAAAAGAAATCGCCAAAGCCAAGGCCGACAACGAGACCTTTCCGATCCCGCACGCGAAAACAGCGCTCAAAGGCGGCGTCTCCTGGCCGTTCGAGTCGCCGCGCCTTTTCCATGCCACCGTGCGCAACCCCAAGTCATCGTCCGCCGTCGTCAGCGGACTAACGCTTTCTCCCTTAGGCGGCACGGGCACGGTCGAGGCCGGGTTCGACAAAGGCCTGTCCACTATTACATCGGTGACCGAGATTGGCCGATCCAGCAAAGTTTCGGTCGCGAGGCTTGGGCGCATCAGCGTCTTCCACAATCTGGCCCGCTACGTGATCGAGTATGAGCGCGACACTTCGGTCTCACCTCAATTCAACGGTGCTCAAACGCCGTTCAAGAACCGGCCCGTGCTGCGCAAGGTGCGTGAATTTGTCGAGGTACTTGAGCCGATCGGTACTCTCTCGAATTCGGCCCAGCCGTTTCCTGGCGGTGGCTGTGTCAAGTCCATCGAGTTCAAGAAGCCGATTATCCCCGTGAAGGGCGCTTGGTCGGCGAATGTCGGCAAGACCGGATGGAAGATCCCGCTGTGGTATGAGCCCGATTCCGTCATACATCCCGGGAATAATTATGCTTACACACTGCCCGAGGTCGTATTCAATCTAGCCGGCGCGGACGCGGCCAACGTTGAATGCGCCATCCTGTCGGTCGACCTGCTCTTCTTTTACACCGACACCGACGAAAAAGCAGACTCCGACCCGCACAATTGGCCGATCGTGTGGGGAGTGGATTTCCACCCGATTCCTTTGCCCGCGCCGAATCCCGCCTTTCCAAGCAACAGCGCGAACGAGATCCCCGCCTACGACTCGCCCACGCCGTTTGGTTTGGCCTCGTTCACCTACCGGCTCGACGTGGGCCACGGCCGCGTCAATCTTGTGAATGGCCGGTCGGCGCAGGCCATCGGCTCGAACCTCGCCAGCGTAACGCTGCAACGTGCGCCGCAAGACGTTCCCCAACTGCAGAAAAATATTCAGGCCGTTCACGACCTGGTCCGCAACGACCTGTTTACGGCGATCCGCACCGACATAGGCAAGATTTCCGGTATCGCTGACAACATATGCAATCAGGCCAAAGCTCTGGCGACACCGCTTGAGGCTCAGGTAGACGACCTCGTCAAGCATGTCGGGGACAAGGAAGCTGAACTGCTTCAGCGCTATGTGGACCAGGTGGCGCAGGAGATCAAACTTGTAGACGACGAACTCAAGGCACAACTCCGCGCGCAAAGTGACCTTGTCGGAAAGACGATTGAGCAGGCCAAGGCGACTATTCACCAAATTGTCCTCACGGAAGCAACCGCTTTCAGGGATCGTGTGAATGGCCTGCCCGTCAGCGCCAACGCTCTGCAGCAGTTCTTCGCCCGCGTTTGCGAAACGCTCGATAACGCCAAGGACGACCTCGCGCGTAGGAAAAGCGATCTGCTGACGGCTCTGCAAGGCCTGCAAGTTACTGCGAGCAACAGCGTCGCCGAAATCGAAAAATGGCTCAGCGACCTGAAGCAAAAACTTGGAGCTCCCATCGAGCGCGTCAATAGCCTGCTCACTCAGGTGCACACTCAGGTGCAGTCACGCGCTGAGCCCTGGATGCCAGGCGCAAGTCTGGTCTGGCACAAGTGGGAAGACGACATCGTTGCGAATCTTGCATTGGCTCAGGCCATATTCACCAAAGCGGACACGATGCTTGCTGCCGCGAACGCGGGTGCAGACGCCCAGGTTAATACTGCAAGGGGCGACGTAACCGCAGCCATCAACACGGCTAAAACCGCCGTTTTAGCTATCTCTTTCCCCGCGGCGTTTCTCGGCGACTATGCCAAGACAGCGAAGCTCGAGGCTCAGGAGTTGCAGAACTACATCGAGTCTCTTCCTGGCACGATCGCGGGAAAAATCGACCAGTGGGTCACGGATGCGGCGCAGCAAGCCAACATCACCGTTATCAACGGTGAAAAGGAGATTGACGCTCTTGTAGATGCTATCGCCCAAGATGTACTGACGCTTTTCGATGTGACTGGCGCCCTGAAACCGACCTTGGACAAAATAAAGGGCTACGCCACGACGGTTGCTGACAACCTGAAGGACATTGTCAAGAACGTCGCCGATCAAGTATGTAAGGCTGCTACCGCCCTCCAAAACGCGGTCACCACCGCCGCCGCGACCCAGTTGGAGTCCCTGCGCCGAACTGTGGAAGATGCTCTCGGCCGTCTCGCCGAATCGATCGCCCATGCCTTACCGACTGACATCGCACTGCCCTCGGGCGTTTCGGTTCCCGCGCTGCTGAATCGCGCGTTTGGCTCGGCGCCCTCGATTCCTAATCTCGGCTTTTCCTTGCCCAACGCCGCGTACTTCTTTGATCAGCTTTCTCCCAAGGTTGATCTCACGCCGGTGCTGACCAAAGTGAAGGATCTCTTCCCCAACCTTTCGCCGCTTTCCACTCTCGTTCCCTCGTTTGCGCTCTCAGACCGTGCCCTTCCCGTCCCGAACCTGCCGAACTTTGATCTCAACAGCATCTTCCCCGACTTCGCCGGTCTGAAACTGGACAACCTGTTTCCATCGTTAAAAATGCCTGCCGGATCGAACGACGCGGTTAAGATCACCCACGGCCTCGACCAGGCGTCGCGCACTGCCTGGGTGCAAGCTGACATTGACCTGAAGACCGACACGGCCACCATCTTCTCGATCGGCCCCATGGCCCTGCAGATCGTCACGCCGCGCTTCACCGCGCAGGTGCGCGTGCAGGCCGGAGCCAACGGGCAGGCGTCGAAGCAGGCCTCCGGTGCCATCACCGGCGACTGGCAGTTGATCATCGGCGGGACGCCGATGATCACCCTGACCGCGACCTCACTCTCCTATGACAAGGACGGCAAGCTTCACGTCGATGTCTCGCCCGATCGCGTGCAGCTCTCCGCCGCGCTCGCTTTTCTTGAACAGGTCATCGCGCTGTACAGCTCGCCCGACAGCGGTTTCGGCATCTTTCCTTCGCTTACCGGTATCGAGACGCGTCTCTCGCTGCCGATCCCTGACACCAGCCTCGGCACTTCGGGCATTACCAATCTCACTTTCAATTTTCTGTTTGGCCTCAGCTGGGCCAGCGGTTTTCAACTCTACGCCGGCTTCGGATTGGCGTCGCCGGACGCGCCCTTCAACATTTCGGTGTTCATCCTCGGCGGCGGGGGTCATCTCGTCGCGAAGGCCTATTACACCCCCGGCAAGTCCCTCACGTGCCAGGTTGACATGGCTCTTGACGCCTCTGCCTCGCTGGCCATAGCACTTGGCCCCATTAAGGGCAGTGTCCACATAAACCTGGGCATGCGCTTTGTGTTCAACAGCGGCCAAGGCGACCTAAGCCTTGGCCTCTTCCTGTTAATCGGCGGCGAGGTTTCAATTCTCAGCATCGTCTCAGCGAACATCCTGTTGCGTCTCGACGCGACTTATGAGAACGGCAGCTTCACCGGCCGCGGAATTTTCAGCATCTCGATCAAAATCTGCTGGTGCTTCACGCTTAACGTCCACGAAGAGGTCACTTGCCATCTGGGCTCGGGTCAGGGGATGGGCTACAACGACCCATTGCCGTTTCCCTGGGAAGAACGCTCGGACTCCTACTTCGCGTTGAGCCCGGAGTCAATCAGCTCGGTCCCGCCGCCGTCCGAAATGAGTAAGTACGACGACTACGCGCAGAAATACCTTCAACTGATTAGTTAAGTGGAGTGTTATTCATGGCAGACAGCATTCAAGTTCTTACGACTTTGGAGTACCTCGGGGCTTACCCAAAGGGAAGCTCCGACTATTACTTCGGCGTCGTGCTGCAAGTCGGCGTTCCAGTGGGATCTGACGGCAACACGTCATTTAAAGTCGACCAGACCCAAACGGAGCTGCTCCAGCCTTGGCTTTGGAAAAAGCCGCAGGTAAATATCTGGCCCTTGGACCATGGCGCTGCTGGACAAGCGCTGACACTCACGCCTATTACCCTCGGCGATCCCTCATCTAGCCCGCCAGGGTACAAGCTGGAGTCGTCAATCACCAAGCAACTGGGGCAAGACTTCGAGGACGCGTACAAGCAACAGGATTTCGGCTGGGCCGATGCAAGTCAGCAGAGCATTTCGAAGCGGAAGGACACCCGCACACAATATCCGTGGCCTGCCCATCTCGCGCAGCTATCGCGCTATCCATTCCCAATCCCGCACTTGCTGAACCTTGCCTACATCGTAAAAGTTGATTCCGATTCCGTTCAACCCAAGGAGAACGTGACGTACATCGCCAGCGTGTCCTTCGACGCCTGCGTCACAGCTCATTGCGCAACACCTGCGACCTTTACACCCGAGCCGGCCACTACTACGGGTACGTACACCGCGACAGATCCAGCTACCATCCCATTCCATAATCAGCCCGGTATCGTCACCTACACGATGCCGATTACGATCGCATCGCTGAATCCTGACGAACCTATTCTCAAGTCGCTCCCAGCCGAAATCACCGACTGGCAGGCTCATCTGGTGGCCGGGTGCGCCGATCTTTTTGATCTCTCGGTACGCCTGATCGCGCCAGTACGCGACGACTGCAACACCAATCCGGAGAAGTGCACCCAGCTGCGGAACGAGATAGCAAAGAGCTTTAGCGGATACATTACTGCTGTGCTCGTGGCGCAGCGGGATATCGTTGCCTATGGCTGCAAAGCCGGGCCCAACGGCACCTCGCTACTGCAGCGCCTCGCCGACCGATGGGTCAGCGAAGGCGCCGACAACATAGAAATCGGTAATCGGCGCAGATTCGCCAACGGCAGCGACCCCAACGACTTCAACCTCGTTAAGAAAATCACGGACCAATACGCCCAGGATCAGAGCGGCGATCAGCAGTTAGTCCAGCAGAATTGGCTGGCTATTCTAAAGCAAAACGCAACCTTGACCGGTAATTCGTTGCTCGGCACTGTCCCCGCCTCTGTCGACAGCGCGACCCTCTCAGATCGCCTGATCGCGCTGGAGCATTTACAGCTCCAGTTCACGCAGGCGGATTTGCTCACGGCGCTGATATTCGCCCAGTGGGCCCAGTGGGCCCAGTCAGCCGCGGCGGCCAACCTTGACCCAAAGGTGTGGCAATCATTCCGCAAGAGCGCCGTAGCGACTCTGGCCGCGCTTAATGTTCGCAGCCAGTTGCTACAGGGGAACCTTGCGGGCAGTTGGAGCACAATTATCGCCAAGGTCAGCCAAGATGTCGATGCCAGCCGCAACAGCCTGCAAACGGAAATTCCGACTGAGTTGAAGAAACGTGTTAGCAGCCTACTGAATTCGATTCCCGGTGTGTCCGGCTTCGCCGACGATCTGGTCACGGCTGCCAACACCGCGGCGGACAAGCTACTAGCGACACTCGTACCCCAAAAGCTGCTTAGCACCGCGCCGGCCACGCCGACCCGCACCTCGGAAGGTATCTCGGTGCTGCTCGGTGGTCTGGACGCCGCCGACACAGACAGGGGCAGCGACGCGAAAGACAACCTGAGGCAGACGTCGGGCCTATGCGTGGTGATACGCGAAACCGGACAAACCGAATGGCGCTGTCTTGACGTCGGCTACGCGATGACCTCGCTGGCAACTAAGCCTGGAGAACAACCCTCTGCTGTCGTGCCGGGACTTCCCCCGATCGTGATTCCCGTGCCGCAGCATAATCAAGACGGCCTCCGCCGCGCCATTCTCACTTACAATAACCAGCCACTGATGTGCGAGAGTCCCGCGCACAGCTTCGGCAACGGGCTCGTACCTACGCCGACGAACGCCAAAGATCGCTATATTTTCTTCCAACATCCGTCCGTGGGAACTCTTCTCGATGGTGACAAGCAGTGGAAAATTCCCGGGCTTGCCTTTGGACGCAGCTACGACTTTCTTTTTGGGCGTGTGAGTAATTCCGGGGCGCTCCCTCCGTCCTTCGCCGATACCACGCGCGGTCCAGCCTTCCTGAGTTTCAAGGCTTTGAGAGACAGCAACCCTGCTCCCTCCGTTCCGAGCGTTCCTTACCGCAGAACTGTCCCCATCGCCGATCTGCGTTTCGGTTCCTCGGATAGTCCGACCACAGTCGATAAGATCAACCTCCCCGCCATTCCCGACGATGTGCATCCTCGCGCGAACGAGCTCTATCCCAGCCCAGCCAGCCAGACCAGTTCAACTACCGATAGGCCGGCCTATCCGCTGGTTATGCTCACGCCGTATAAGGTCAAGAACAATAATGGCAAAGACGTAGGCACGGACATATTCAAGCTGACTATCCGCAAACCGACAACTGATCTCTTCACATGGGACCGCTGGAAGGCCGCGCTCGATAGCAGCACACCGGGCGATTCAGATATCCGGAAAGAGCGTATTAACATTTGGAGCCGCTTCCATATCCTCTCGCGGCAAGAGAGTACGCAAACCAAAACCACTCTCGACGACCCCGCAGTCCTCGCCCTCAAGATTGACGTCTGGTTTGAAGGTAAAACGATCCAAGTCAACAAACCCACTAAGGCGTGGCCTAACTCCAACAAGCCCTTGCCCTCGAATATCCTGCAGAATCCCTCGGATCCTTTAACCCTCACGTTCGTCACTTCGCAGACAGCAACGACGCTCTCTGTGACCGACGACACCGCCGGATGGATCGTCACTGTCCCATCCGGTGGAATCGCCAAGGTCAGCGTGACCCCTGCTATCGACGACGCACACGCCTCTTTCTTTGCGAACGGCATTGTCCTTGATCCCCAGAATAAGTCCACCCTCAAGCCGTACGTGTTCCTGGTAGAGTCCGCGAACAAGAACCTTCCATCGATTCCCGAGATTTTCGCTGCTTTCAAAATCGCGCCACCCGCAACCCCTGCTGCGACCGCCGTCGACTTCACCCTCACACCGCCCGACAAAAAAACCGTCAACTACAATACGGCTTGGCAGCAAGTGCGGGGCGCCGACCTGCAAAACCAGGTGTGGCGCTGGGACGGCCGGCCCTCCAGCAAGTTCCCGTTTGCTGATGTGGTTCAACCTAAGACCAATATCCTGCCGGCTCAACCTGCCACTTCCGGATTGCTCAAGTGGGAACTGGAAACCTTCTCTACCCGTCTGGCTTCTGATGCCACCACACGCCCCATGTCTCGTACGTACGAGAACGGCACTTTTGCATTTGCGACGCACGAAGACCGCGCGACCGAGTTGGGCGCCGCCTACTATCGCGCGGCCGTCACGGTTTATAACCGTTATGGTTCGCTGGTACCTGAAAACCCGCCGAGCACTAGTAGCCAGCCTCCCACGCGCTTCCTGACCACCTTGAACAAGTTTGCCTCTATTCCAGGAGCCGACGGAGGCTGGGCTCGCCGCTTCGTTCCTGCTCGTCTCTCCGCGAATGCCAGTGTGCCTCAGGGCTATAAGCCGCCGAAACCGGCTATTAAGTACATCGTCCCGCTGACCGGCTCCACAGATAACTCGCAGGCACATGCGGCGAGCGTGCTCATTGTTGTGCAGGGTCCGTGGTACGCGATCGCCGGCCTAGCGGAGGACATGTGTGCTCATATAACCGAATCTCTCCCGCTTCCAGATCCCACCACCGGTAAGCTCCTTCCGCCTGTCCCAGAGGCTGGTCCGGACCCCATCCTTTACGGGGACCAATATGGGGTTCCACGGGCTGATCTGCCGACACAGTACGACGACTACGGATCTCTGTACGCGGACAAGGAACACCCCAGCACGCGCTTCTACGGTCCAGTCGGCCATACATTCGACACTTCTGACGTGAACCCACTCTGGGTCACCTGCAGCTTCATTCTCGATCCGCCCAAATCGAATAAAGGAGTTGTTCAGGAGAACTCATTCGCGCGTGTCCAGTTCCGGCGAGTCATTTGCAAGGACGGGCTAGTCGTGGAAAAGGATGGCGTGCTCGGACCAGCCGCAGGCGATTTCGCAAGCGATCCTACCGACCCGGTCTGGATTCAATTTCTCGACAGCCGCTTTGTCGCCTTCAAGGATCAAGGCAAACAGTTACATCTGGACGCAAGCGGCTCTGGAGTCGCCATCAAGAACGACCAAGTCGTCATCAATCTTTCTCAGGCGCTCAATGTCGACAGCCAGACGCCCGCCGTCACCCCTCATCTCGTCTTTGGCCTCTTGTTAACCGAAGAGGTCTCCGATTTGCTCGGGCGAAAGGGCCAGGAGCGTTACGTGGACCTTCTGCTGAAACCGAGCACATCCGGCACCACAGTTGCCTCCTGGGAACCCAAACCCGCCCGCAACTATGACGGCAAGAATCTGATCGGCCGGATCATCGCGATCCAACGTCAGGTCAACGTTACTCCGCCAGCGTGCCAGGCCAGCGCAGCATCAGACGACACGCGCCCGCTGTGCACTCTCACCACAGCAGACGAACTCTGGGAGCAGATGTTTCCTGGAGAAGACAAGGATGGGATCGCCCAAGACGCGATCGCCCGAATAGTTGCAGTGTCGCTGCCAATCCCAAAGAATGCTCCGATC
>OBLU010003324.1_pt1 | contig 14585 bp, 13 predicted proteins | sample 1518681 | NCBI WGS metagenome assembly OBLU01 (sample SAMEA3539304, study PRJEB22396) | soil metagenome | biome: tundra; feature: field; material: soil | place: USA | collected 2010-05 | depth 0.15 m
CTCGCCGACGCTAATCCACCTGACGAAAAAGAGACGAAACGGCACAGGTGGTGAAAGAGCGACGACCGTAATAGCGCGCTATCGGCTTTTGGCAAGCGATAGGAGATGAGTTGAGTCCTCATAACGGGCTTGTGGGAAGTTTGCGAACTCGACCAGTCGGAGCTATTTATCCTCACTGGTCGCTGCCGTTTGCTGTAGCTCTCGCTGCAGCTGTAACAATTGACGAAGCTCGTCTGCCTTGGCCGAACTCGTGGACTGCGAACTGCCCAATGTGGGTCTTCCTGAAACTGTCCTGGAACTTGCGGTCTTTTCGAGCACCACATAGATCGCAGTGTTCGCAGGGATCGTGACGACGACATGTTCCGTCAAAGCGAGTCTCGATACCTGCTCGTCCGAAGCTTCGCCGACATTGTTGCTGACGCGCTCCCGCAGCATGTCCTCTTCGCTTAAAGGTTGGTCCAGGTTTCCCCGGCCTACCAGCATCGCCCCGACCTCGCCGATCCCGGATAAAGACCGAACGAGCACGTTCTTTCCCGTGTTCTTACCTTCGACTTTGCCTTTGGGTGGGCCGAGGCTCAAGTTTGTCGCGACGCCTTCGATGGGAATAGCTGCTCCGTCTGGCATCATCAACGAATCGAACTCGATCGTCATATACCCGGAGCGGTCCGCCTGCTGAATGTGCCCTACGGCTTTTGTTCCGGCTGGAACGATGATCTCCCCCTCACGTTCGTAGTTGTACTCAATCACAGCCAACACCGGTGTCCTGACCGCCGTGCTTGCTGCCGATTCCAAACGCGCTCGTAGGCGCGAGCCAGTGGGCAGTCCGAGGTCGATCACAGGCTCACTGTTAGCCAGTTTTGGAGAACCGCTTTGCGAGGCGGAAATGTTGCGCACATAAGCGACAGAAGATTTCTCCAGTGCCTCCCTTTCGGCTTTGCTCAGATCTCCTGGTTGCGTGCCACCATCTGTCCCGGGTTGATACGGAGGCGCCTGCCATTGCTCAGGAAAGGGTGGTACCGAAGCTAACGTTCCGCTCCGGGTGCTCGGTGACGGCCGCGCGGTATTTGAAAGAGCCGACTGCCTGGTCGCCGTTCGCTGTAGATCCTGCTCATCAAAGAAGCCTTCGTGGGTTGCTTTTGTTGGGGGCCTGCCGGAATCGGTGATCGGCAAGAGACTTGGTTCAACGGATGAAGATTCACTCGGCTGAGTTGGATCCTGCTGGCCCGCGACCGTTCCTTTCGGCTTTTGAACCGAGTGCTTATGCGGAACCGAGAGGGCGACAAACAGCAGCAGGGCCACCACCAGGGCACCCGCTCCGATGATCACAAACTTGTTCTGTTGAAATTGTTGACGGGCCCGTTGCCGTGTCCGGGTCGCTAAGTCAATCGGCTGTCCAGCGGCGGTTGTTTCTTCACGAACATTGGACGTTGCTTCCGGAACCACGTCCGCCACAGCTGTCCCGTTTCCATTCTGTCCGTTTTGAGAAATCATCTCGACCCTCCTGCTGGCGCAACGAATGCGACCGGTACAAGAACTGGCTGATCTACCCCTTCCGCTTGGGCAACCTGGAGCAACATCTGTTCCCTGGATTCCTTGAAAGAGGGGCGATCGAATACCACGACCCCGTCCGCTCTGGCGCCCGGCGGCAGACGTCGTATCGTCATCGTATAGTCCTTGATGGGCACGGGATCCGCCTTCACCGTCTTTTTGTGCTTTTCCTTAGACTTGCCCGCAAGCTGTATCTGCGGAGGCAGTAGTTCAATCGTTTTCGACGAAGCATTGAGCACCGAAAACTCCACTGTCATTTGCTGATCCCTCTCGGTGATCCGTCCTACGGCAACCTGCAGAAGTTTGCCTTGCCAATGCGGATTCGGATCGCGTTGCGGTCTGACGGGTTCTTGGGTGCTTGTCGCAGGTGTGTTGCTCCCAACAGTGCTGGGGAAGGGTTCCGGTACGACACTCTTCGTCTCACCAATCACGAAACTGGATTGCGAATTCCCGAGAAGAAAGGTGTGCGGAAGGTCGTATTGCAGCACGAAATCAACCGCGACGGTGCGATCCGAGTTTCCTGCACTGACCAAGTGCAAGGAAATCTCATGCCCAGTCCTAGTCGTGATCAGCGCATTGGTTTCGCCGCGACTTGCGGTCGTTGGTTTCAGGAACACCAGTCGCGGCTCGGCCTCGGAATGCTCGGCCTTGAAGGTGCCAGGATTCCCCAAGACAACCGAACTGACGTCCTCGGGCAATCGTACGGAACTGACGTACCCCGGTCGCAGGTGCAGGACAGTCACGCTCTGTGTGTCGAGCGTCAGGCGCACGATTCGTGCGTCGGGTAGAACCCTTGGAACTGAGTCAGTTTGGGCCACGCAATAGGACAGCGTTATCAAATGCACAAAAATCCAACAAATTTTCATTGAATTACTCTGCTCCTTACCGGCGCGGGATTCGCTGGTCTTCTGTCCGCAAGTTGTGGTCGACAATTGGCCCTGATTCGAGATACATAGGTCACGACTTCAGCATTGTGGTAGGCGAGACCACGTCGTGTAACCACGTCTTCGCCGGTAATGTAGCTGGCTGCAACCAATCGCAGATCTCCTTGGAATCTGTGCATAAGCCAGGCGAGATAAAGCACACCGCCGGAGACGTTCTCGTTAAGGTTGCAGACGTCTCGCACCCCGAGTCGTGCGGCCGTGGAGGGCATCAACTGCATCAGTCCGACCGCGCCTTTGCGGGAGACTGCGCACGCATGCCAACCAGATTCCTGCTGAACAATCGCCCGCACAAACGCTATGGGCACTCCGTAGTGCCGCGCATACACTGCAACGTAGTATTCGGCTTCGAGCCGAGCAGGTGTTCTTGGTGGCTGGGCCTGACAGCATAGAGCAGCGCACGCAACTACTGCGAGGCAGAGGTGCCTGCTCATACAGCGCTCCTCAGTGCTTCCTGGGTGTATTGCTGGGCATCGTAGATCAGGCTGGCAAATCCGTCGCGCAGCAGGAGTTTTCTGCGATCGGCCTCTGTCTTGGCCAGCAGCGGCAACAGGATGTCTCGCATTTCTGGCGTGACTCGCTCAGCACCGAGAACCTTGAGAGCCCGCGCCAGATCCAGAATCTCCGAAACCGATGGCGGTTTCTCCAGGCTCCAGCCGCGAAGAGCCTTTGCCAGCCCCGCCATCCCTGCATGAAATTCACGGCTCGAATCCGGAGTCCTCAGCGCCACAATTTCCGCCTCCCGCTCGGCGGTCGGGTGCTCAATTCGCAGGTAAAAGCTGCGCCGGCGCAGGGGATCACCGATTCGCCTCTCTTCGTTTGAGGTGAGCACGACAAACGGAACGCTCTTAGCTTTGATGGTGCCCAGCTTCGGAATGCTCAATTGCCACACGCTCAGCAATTCCAGCAACAAGGCCTCAAACGCGTGGTCCACCTTGTCCAATTCGTCGATCAACAGGACACAAGGCTTCTCGAATTGCAGCGCCCGCAGAAGCGGGCCAGCACTGAAAAACTGCTGGCTATGTAACTCCGCCTGCAAGAATTTCCAATCGGTACCAACGGACTTGGATTTCAGTTCGACGCAAAGCCTTTGCAGGGACTCATCGAACTTGCCGATAGCCTTCTCTTCGTTGATGCCCTCATAGCACTGGAGGCGCTCGACGATGGTGTCCGCTGCGTCTGCAACTGCATATGCCAGTTGAGTCTTACCGCTCCCGGCGGGGCCTTCCAGCAGCAACGGTTTCTGCAGTCTCGCTGCCAGGTAAACCGTTGTCGTGGCAATCGAATCGGCGATGTAACCGTTAGACCGAAGCCGTTCGCTGACTTCTTCAAGAGATGAGAACACCCGTGGCTCCCGTGCTCCCGACGAATTTCTCGGCCGCGAGCGTCAGAAACCTAACTCCGAAGGAGATTTCGGTCAAATCGTAGTACTGTTCGGAGTCTTGAGTCGGCAATTCTAGGTTGTCCATTAGTAATGGACATTAAGTAATAGTGGAAATTGTGCGGCTGGGACCACCATCGGCATCTTGCACGGGGGAGATACCGAAAAATGGCCATGGCCATGACCATGACAATAGTCTTGGCCAAGACATAATTCCTACAGTTTGTGACACGTGCGACGGAATTCGAGTGATACAAAATTGCCTCCTTGTGCGAACAACTGAGGAAGGTCTCGGGAGACCCCGTGCTTGATTCCCCGCGGCACGGGTGGCTGAGGGGGTCTGCCGGGACCTTTACTTGATCGCCCGGTGTACTGAATACACAAGTTCTCGCTACCAGTTGTGGCGCCGGTTACGAGTGCCTGACAATAATCACAAGAACGACTGATGAGCCAGACAAGAATTCGCCTAACTCGCGCCGATCTCTACGAGAAAGTCTGGGCCACTCCCATGCGGATACTTGCCAAGGAATTTGGCATGTCCGACGTTGGTTTGGCAAAGGTCTGCCGAAAGCACAATGTTCCTGTGCCGCCAGTGGGATATTGGCGGCGAAAGGAAACCGGCTACAAGGTCACTCGCCCTCTATTGCCCGTGGCAAAGGATGCAGCAGAGCATCTGGACATCTACGTCAGGGAGAGGCTCCGCCCAGAATTCGAGGAACTGACCCGCCAGGTCCGGCCACAGGTCATAGTCACACCTGAAATCTCCCATCCCCTTGCATTGAGGTCTCAGAGACTTCTCGAACGCGGGAAGACCAACCAGCGAGGGTTGCTCACATCGAAGAACGGCGCGCTGGCCCACATCTTTGTGTCCGGAGAGCAAGTGCCGCGCGCGCTCAAAATCCTGAACGCACTGCTTCTGTTCCTTGAAGAACGGGGACAGTCGGCCTCCTGGCCAAAAGAGGAAGGCGCATTGCTGGCGGTGAGCATCGATGGTGAGGCTGTCAGGTTCTCACTATCGGAAGTCACCGATAGCCTGGCGCATGTTCTGACTCCTGCGGAAGCGAAGCATCCATGGTCGGCGCCCAAGCACGATTACAAACTGACCGGCAGGCTGCAGTTACAGATCAGCAATCTCCCGGCCTTCATGGGACCGATCCGACGAACTTGGGCTGATGGAAAACAGCAACGAATAGAAGACTGCATCGGGGATTTCATCATTGGGCTCTGCGTCGCGGCGGCGGCCATCAAGAAACACAAGCAAGAGATGGAAGAACGGGAGCAGCGCTGGGCGGAGGAGCGAAAGCAGGAAGAAGACGAGCGGCGCAAGGCAGAAGAGCACAATCGGAAGGCTGAGTTTGTGACAGAACTCATCGGCAACTGGGAAGAAGCGGCTCGCCTTCGACAATTCATTAAAGCCATCGAGGAACGAACCTCGCAGTCGGATTTCTCCGATGACGAAAAGGGTGATATTCAGCAGGTGGCGGACTGGACTAGGGAGTACGCCGATTCTTTGGATCCGCTTTCTGATCTTCCTGAGGCGATCGATGAATTCGTCCGGCCCGAAAGCACGTACGGGTGGCTGAAGTGAAGTCGTTTAGTGCCCGTTCGCTCGCGTAGCGTGTCGTTTCGGACCCACGCGTGTCCAAGTTTTCCACGTGTCCATTACTAATGGACAACGCTGCAACAGCTACACGTCTCTTTGATCGCAACCTATGCCAAATACATGGTTCACTGCTGATTTCCATCTGGGACATGCCAACATCATCCGCTATTGCGGTCGGTCTTTTCCGACCGTCGAAGAAATGGATCAGGCAATTCTTGAACGCCTGAATGCCTCGGTGAAGGCGAATGACATTCTTTATTTTCTGGGGGACTTCTGCATCGGGAACCAAGCCCGGATTCTCGAATACCGTCGCCGGATTCGATGTAAGAAGATCTTCGCCGTGCCTGGAAATCATGACAAACAGGCTCGCAAGCTGAAAGAGGAATTCTCCTGGCTCGACAATCTGGCGGAAGTTTCGATCAATGGCCAACCAATTGTGCTTTGTCACTACGCCTTGCGCGTCTGGAATCGAAGCAATCGCGGATCGTGGCACTTCTACGGGCATTCTCACGGACGTCTACCCGACGTTCTCCGCTCACTCTCCATGGATGTGGGAGTCGACACGCACGACTTCCGCCCATGGCACTATGACGAAATCGCCGACAGCATGAGGAAAAAAGCAGAGGCTCCGGCGTTGGCCTCAGATCACTAGCAATCCCCGCACGTGCTTCCAGTCACAGGCAAGAATCTCGGATCGCGATGCTACTACTTCTGAGAGCTGGGAGTTTCCGGCGCCGCCAAGAGGCGAAGTCGTCCTTTGATTCCCGCTTCGATCGATGAGGCAATCTGATCGGGAAAGTTCTTTGGCAGCTTTGACACAACAGAGTCAACCGCAGCAATTCCTCCCTCTACCAACTCGTGGACCACCGATTCAATCACCTCTTGCCCCACCCCGGCCTGATCTGCCGTCTGAAAAAAGTGACGTGGCGCAATCTGCCTGATCTGGTAGTGCCGCTTTGTACCGAATGCCATGGCCAGCCGAAACTGTTTCCACAAAATCTGCTTTGAATCGACGCTAGGCTGAGCTGAGATGACATCGTAGAGTGGTGTCATGCGAAAACGTCCACCTGGAGAGAGGAAGATGCTGAAGTTTTTCGCATGTCCGTCGGTAGCTCCCATGAGCCAGAAGGCGATGTTCGCTTTCAGAAATGAGCGCTGATCCGCGAGTGGTTCATCACTGCCCCGCAGCATCTTGAGGATGTCGGTTATGCCTGGACCGCCATCGCTCTCGTATTTCAGGGTCGGCGGCACCGAGAGTGCTTGGCAGGAATCCTCTTGCGGCAGACGCAACAGTCTGTGATCACCAGTCCACAGCCTGTCGAAACGCTCAACAATCAGAACACGCCTCTCTCCGAAGGTTGCGATTTCCGCTTTTGCGGCCGGTAGACCCAGGGCATCGAGTATCTTGAGGCACAGATATTCGTTCTCGACGCTTGAGGTGAGGTCCACTCCATTGGGGAGCTTTCCAATCGAAGGCTTGAAGATGTGCGTGGTCGGGGTTGTGCCGCGGGGTTTACACCATCGACCGTTCCAACGCAGAAGCGCGGTCTTCTCTTGAGCGCCAGCGATTGATATTCGGAAGCCCTCATCTTCCGTGATCCCGAGAGGCGCTGTTGCCAGATTGTGAAGAATGGCTGCGATTTCGCGTTCACTGACGGGTACGGTATCGATCACGCCTGCAGGAGTGGGTTCGGAATCCTCAGGAAGGAACTGTAGCGCACCCACACAGTCATGACCGATCGCCCTCAACAGGCTATAAGCGTCGGTTCCTTCGGCGTGCGCGCGCGCCGCGATCTGACGCCGCAGAGTATCGTTGTCTGGCAATAAATTCTCGAAAACGGCCAGCACGGGAGCGCCCAGGTATGCCTGTTCGCGTAGAGGCAAGGAGAGTGATGCGGGCAGGGCCGACTCCCACTCCAGCCATGACCGGTCGTATTGAAAAGAGATTGCCCCCGAAGTCTCGCGTCGAAGTAGCCCGACAAGACGACTGTTGAGAAAGACTCTTAGACGGTCGTGCGAGGTTCGGCGGGGCATTAGAAGAGTTTCTCAATATCTTGGGATGAGCCCTTGGTGCGCGGCCGAACCACCAATTCCAGGTCAAGCGCGGCAAGCGCACGCAGCACTGTGTCGAAGCGGGCTGCTGCTGACCTCTCAATGTCCGAAATCGTACGCTGCCGCACCCCGGCTTTTGCGGCTAATTGCTCCTGGGTTAGGCCGAGCTCGCGTCGCCGCTCGCGGATGGAATTCCCGAGCTGCAGAGGAGTTCGTGCAATGGCCTGCATGTTGTTCTCTTTTCTGTCGCGTCAATTGGCTTCTAAGCGCTTTTCCGCCTCAAAGACGTCTTAGGCGCTTTTCCGCCTGAGAGAATTTTAGGCGGTTTCCCGCCTATTTGCAAGATAGGCGCTTTCCCGCCTAAGGCATTCGGGTATCTTGGTCCAAAGACTAACCGGCCCGACTCTTGCTCGGCTCGCAGCGGGCCGCTCCATCGCAATGCCATTTCCAGCCAATGTCCCCGGAAAAGTCAGCATGACGGCAGCCCGAATCTCGTCACTTATGACCTGCGGGAAGGAATCCCGGAGCAAACCTGATTCGGATGCTGAACTGGCGATCGATGGCGCTGGATTGTGCGTCTGATTTACAACTTCGCTTCAGATGCTCTCCGCGTCGACTCACCCTTCCTCTTCCTCTTTTTCTTCTTGCTCTGATCCAGACGTCTGCATCGCTAATGGTACGTATCTTTCAACCGGTGTTTTCCATGAGTGGAAGAAATCCATCGGATCCTGTGTGCCCACAAAATCGCGGGCCAATGCGAGACGCTTCAGCACTTCCCGCTGGTGCTCTTCGGGCAAATCTCGGGCACGATTCTCAACTCTTTCAAAAAACTGTTCCAGACTCATGATTCTTGCCCATTCCTGGATCACCTGGTCAAGTTGGTCGCGGCTCTCTTTGATGGACTCAGCGACACGACGGCGGTCTTCCTCTTGTCTCCACCTCTTCTGTTGTGCCTCCCATTCTTGCCGCCGAATCTCGGCCTCCCGCTCTGCGTCTTTTACTCTCTCTACAAGAGCTTCAGTAGAGCTCTCGATTGACTTCACAATTTCCTGGATGTCCTTCGTGAGGGCTCTGGCCTCGGTCTCCTGAAACACCGACGACCAGGAGACGCCACCATAGGGCGCGTAGACTACGAGTCGGAGCTCGCGGCCGAGGTGGCGACTGCAATCCTCCGTCCCGGGACCAACTGAGTTGATCGCCTGGCTGTGCCTCCGGCAATGGAGGCCTCTCGGGCGCTTTCCCGACAGCGAGTTTAGCCCAGTGGCCTCGCTCCGGGCGTGGGACGCGCAGTGCGGAACATACTCGAGCCATATAGCTCCCCGAGACCTTGAACTGCTCGGCCACTTTGATCATTGGCATCGACCAGGCCATCTCGTAAAGCTCTTGTCTCGAAACGAGGCCTGCCCCCATCAGCGCGTCTCTCGAGCACACAAGGTTCTCAGGACGTGATTCCCGCGTAAGCTGGCCAGGTGTAGCGCTCCGGATTTGCTATGGGACACGATCGAGAATGTCACTCTTTCGGCGCTAATCTGGAACGCGAGAATCTGCGAAGAAAGGAGCGACCGAATCCATTCGAAAGTTTTGCATTGTCAACTGCTCTCATCACCAGACAAGTATCGAAACGCAGGGACGCATCCGACCGGCTCATCGAAAACTCCTTGCACTCCATTAACGCCAAAGTAACCGTTCCTTCCGCAGATTTCCGGTGTCCCGACGTGCTTTGCCGTCAGCGGCTCAGCGCCCTGCCGGGCGGCATTTTGTGTCCATCACGCGAGAAGGGGGGCTGGAGTGAAGCCCCTGGTTGAATACGAACGAAAAATGTCAAAACGAAAATTGGGGATGTTTTTTGAGCTACAATTTTCGGGTCCATATGAAAACCCACACATGGCTCAAGACACTGTTGGTAATAGCAGCAACTGTTATCGGCATCCTTCTGTGGGGAAAGCTCACAGGCTTTCTCATGGTGCGGTGAGCCGATAGACCGGCGTCGTAGACATATTGAATCGTGTTGCTCTTGCGGTCGGTTTTCGAGAGCAGGTTGCCCACGAGATCGTAGGTGTAGCTCTCGCTTCGGGTCCATCGCCCGCTGTCCCACGGTGAACCAGCTGCCTCGTGCCTGGAACTCCACGCAGTCTGTCAAGAGTGAACCCGAAAACTCAGTTTCGGCGTTAATTGCACAAAGCTCCAATTTACGGATTCTGAATACTGTTCAATCGTCGGCAATAGAAAAATGGGAACGGTTCAGGCACGCATTGTCGTATGATCTCGTGGGCGCAAAACGGGGCGGGTCAGGCCCGGCTGCGGAGAGCCGCAGAGAGCGTTACTCCCGATCGGTTTCAGCAAGCACCCGCATATGCGGCGGCTATTATCGCGGTTAAGGAAAGCAAACCATCGGCGGGTTGACTGTAAGAACACATCGGGCTATCTTTCACGACCACCTGCTCTGAGAGTCGACACCCGACCGATAGATTCTTGTATCCCATGAAAGACAGTTTTATGGAGCATGTCCTCGACACAAACTGCAGACAAAGCCATCGGAATATAGGCAACTACGAACCAGCGCTCGACCCAGTTCGGCAGGATCAGGAAATGGAGGGCGATATAGACCAACGCAATACCGCAGAGAATGCTCAGACGCGATCTGCGGAAGTATCCGATTGCAGCCAGAAGCAGGAAAGGAATTGGCCAGCCCTGAGAAGCTACCGTGATGTTCTGCCGAAAGGCGCGTTGGTAATCGGCCAAGGAGAAATGCACGACCATCTCTGCGGGTGCGATTGGAGTACCCACGAAGTTGCGGTAGTAGAGCATCGCGAGGCCGTAGTCTCCAGCCATCCGGTTGATGAAGAGAACGCAACCCGCCGACAGAACCCCCAGCACGGTCATTTGCCAGAACGGCAGCCTCCTTAGAAGCCACAGAGCAATTAGAACCGGCACGACAAGGACGACGTTATCACTGCGCACGAGGATTGTCGCCAGTAGGAGAATCACCCCAACGACGTCTCGCTTTATCTCAAAAATAAGATACAAGGCAGAGACAGCAACAAGCGTTGAGAGCGCATCGCTGATCGGGGTGCGGCCAATACTGGCGATTGGTGGCGTAAGCATCAGCAGAAGCGAGAACGTCGCGGCGAACGCGGTGTCCACATATCGAGACGCCCACCGGAACACCACTAGGCTGAGCGCGAAATACGGTACCACGGCGAGCAGGATTGCCGCGCGCGTGAGGCCGAACACCAGAGAGGCGAGAAACAATATTTGATTGTAGGCAGGCCGAATGGCGAAGCAGGGCAGAAATTCGGCAAAGTTCCCCACGTGTTCCGCTCTAGCCCGGCGGGAAGCATCCTGCGTGGGGTCAGCGCTGGCACTCAATCCGAGAAGAGCATCCCCGCCCCTATCGGGAAGATTCCGGATCTCCGCATAGACCAACTTATGTGCTCTCTCAATCGGAGTGTGATTGGTCATCAGAGCGTTGCCCATGTACCCGATCATGTCCATGTTCCAATCGGGGCGACGATAAAAGTGGAGGCACACGCAGCCGACCAGGAAGACGTAGATAACTGTCGCGGTCTTGAATCGAGAGTCTTTGGGAGCTTTACTCATATCGAAAGGAAACGTCCCAGTTCGTGCATTTTGCTTTCCACTCTATCGGTGTATCCGCACCCGCCACCTGACGTGGATAACAATAGCCAGAAGATACTTCGGTGGTGGCGAACGTAGAAGTACTCATTCACCGGGCGATCGTCTTCCATGGTGGGTCGTTAGGACACCGTTGAATCATCTGTTCGAGCACGACTTCCTTGCTCAGCGCATTCGCAAACTGCCGCTCGGTGACGACTCGGGTCCCCACTCTACCATGTCGGCTGCTGCGCCGGGCGGGCATTCGGGAAGCTAATACATCCGCCGTCGCCGGGCGGTATCGGAGTCATGCTAGCAGGACGTTCCTCGTTCGGGATTTCATTGGGAAAAGCGTTGCTGCGCCACTCGGGCAGGCTGCGCACCGTCACCTGCGCCGCTTCTACCAGTAAGAACCGCAACATCGAACTCCCTTGTTTGGTGATGTGCCGCAGCCGCCGCCGGTTCCCTCTGGACTCCTCCAGCGGCACTCGCCCCAGACGGCTTGGCCACCTGCTTGCCCGAGTGAAAGCGCTCGTCGTCGCCGACGATCAACACGAGTGGTTCTGGTCAAAAACGTGTAGTTCCATCTAAGATTCAAAACTACCAATGGCAGAAACTTATTTTGAGAAGATGCCCGTCGTGCCTCCTGCCGCTGGGGGGCCAACCGAGGCTGAGGAAACAGTTCCTGGGATTAGCTCCTCAACGCGCATTCCTGCCTTGGATGGACTGCGTGGTATTGCCATTCTGCTGGTATTGATCCAACATACCTTTCTTGGCTTTCATTTTGTTCACCACCCGGCCCTGAACTGGCTCGTAAGGATGAGTCGCCTGAGTTGGAGTGGGGTGGATCTCTTCTTCGTGCTTTCGGGTTTTCTGATTGGGGGAATTCTGCTGGATGCGCGGAGTTCCCCGAATTATTTCAAGACCTTCTATCTCCGGCGCGCCTATCGCATTCTGCCCTTGTATTTTCTAGTTTTGACGCTGGCTTGGCTGACCTTCAAGGCCGGTCAACTAGGATGGCTTCGGGGCGATTGGGCGGGGTTGTTTAGCGGAGCGATTCCGTGGTGGACATTCTTCACGTTCACGCAGAATATCAGCATGGTTCTGGCCGGGCCACTCGTGGGCAGGGCCGGGCTCTCGCCGACGTGGTCGCTGGCGGTGGAGGAGCAATTCTATTTAACCCTGCCACTGGTCGTGCGCTTTGCGTCCAAGCGGCGCTTGGTCCAAATTGTCGCGGGCGGCATAGCAGGTGCCGCGCTGATGCGGTTCCTGGTGGCTCTGCACAGCCCTGACCGGATGTTCGCGACCTACCTGCTGACACCGTGCCGCGCGGATGCGCTGGGCTTGGGCGTTCTCGCGGCCGTGCTGGTGCGTGAGCGACAAGCCTGGGCATATGTTCGGGCGCGTCGGTGGGGGCTGTATGCAGCGGCCGGGGTTCTGCTTGCGGTTCTGCTGCTGATTGACTTGTCTTCGTTCGAAACTTACTCTCCCATGTTTTACGGAACAGAATATTCGATTTTTGCCGCGTTCTTCGTCTCTTTACTGTTGATTGCACTTAGCAGGAATGATTGGTTTGTCCGAACCGTCTTCTGCAATCCATGGCTCATGCGGTTGGGCCTTATCGCTTACGGCACCTATCTGTTCCATCGCACCACGATTCACCTGGCCCACCTACTGATGAAGTCAGTGCCGCAATCCGCCGTCTTTTTTGTTGCATCGATGCTGCTCGGTGTTGGCAGCGCAATTCTGATTGCTGAGTTTTCGTGGACTTGGTTTGAAAAACCACTGGTCCGCCACGGGCATCGTCACAGGTATTAGTTTGGGGAAAACTCGCTGTTCCAAGCCAACGCGCGGGTCCATTGTTCGGGCCGTCAAGGCCGTACTTGCACCAAATAGACGAGATTCCCGGCGTAATCTCCCCGGAGATCGATGTTGGCGTGATCTTCCAGCAGCCACCCAATCAGCCAGCCTTGAGCGCTGGCTCGTTGTATCACGTAAAATCGTGGGTGGGCTTTTAGAAAAGACGACAGATCATCGATAGGGAGCTTTGTCCATTGCCGAAGTGCGTCGGCCATTAGAAAGCTTGTATTCTGGCCAAGCAAACGGACAAAACTCGGGTCCGTGGGGAACACACAGCGATTGCGCACCGCAATCGGAGCGTGTGCTTCCAAGCGCAAAAAGAGATCAGCGTCGCTGGGCACTAACGGCAACTCGGGGTTCTCAGACAACACGGTTACATTGGCGAAGGCCGAATCATCTCCTTTGGCAAGCATGCCTGACAGCAAGCGGTAATGCGACAACCATGCATAACCAGTGACAAGCAAAACCGCCAAGGCCATCGAAATCATGCTTCGGCGGACGGCATCGCGAACGGCAAGGCCCATCAGAGGCAGAAGGCCGAGCGCACACAACACAACGTAACGCGGTTGATACGCGTGCGTTACAAACTTCCCAGCCAGAAACCCGGCAATGGGCATCAGTGCGAAGACTAGCATGCAAACGAAAACAGGAGTTCGAAACGTTGATCCAGTCACACGGGGAGCTCGATCTCCAAATAAGAAGCGGGTCGTAACCAAGGCGAGCAGCAAGAGGATCAAAGGAAACAGGCAGGGCTGAAGTACCAATAGGAAACCCTCGGAGAGATCAGCGACTGCTCCTTTCCACGGCAGCGCTCGGTATTTGACCGCTCCTTGCAACAACGGAAAGTAAACAAAGGCAGTAGCAGAGGCGGCCAGTAGGGTACTCCATACTGGGGCATCGATTCTACGTTCTTGAGCTGTCTTGAGAGCCTCTGCAAATGCTAACGGGGCCAGCACCAGAAATCCGAACCAGTGGCTGCCTACGGCAATTGTGATTCCCAGAAATAACCCGACGAGAGCGAGAGCGCGTTTTTGTCGGTCGCTGACGAGCTTTGCCCAACAGATAAGGGCCAGCGCGTCTGCGGCCAACACCAAGGCATAAGGGCGCGCATAGTATGCGAAGGAGAAGGACCCGCTCACCATGCTGAGAGTCACCACGAATAGTCCAGTGAACACATCTGTGTAATTACGAACAAAACGGTACAGAAGCCCGCTCATGGCGGTGTAAGCCAGAACCGAGGGTAGACGGCACGAGAATTCCGACGGACCGAAGATGCGAATCCAGTAGACGATAAGGAAATGATAAAGCGGAGGATCAACCGTGAGAGGAGCTGTCTTCAGCAAATGCCACACCGCTGTTGGCGAGCCAGAAAGAGCGGTCAGTCGGACGAGATATTCATCCACAGAAAACGGCTCTCGCGACGCCAACAGCAACGAGAATACAGTCTGAATGGCCAGCACAATTAGGAGAAGGAGATTCTCATACCGCCGTGCCTTAAAACCTAATGCTCGCCCCACGACACCTGACTGCCTAGGAGCCGATCCAGTCCAGGGCCCGCAATTTCCCGTTTGGGCTGCATCTCCAA
>OBLU010003326.1_pt1 | contig 14580 bp, 13 predicted proteins | sample 1518681 | NCBI WGS metagenome assembly OBLU01 (sample SAMEA3539304, study PRJEB22396) | soil metagenome | biome: tundra; feature: field; material: soil | place: USA | collected 2010-05 | depth 0.15 m
CGGCGGCCGCATCGACGTGCACGAACTTCTGACCAGCTATCTCCGTCACGCGCGCGGCCGCGGCGCGGTCGTTCGCACCGGGAGCGAAGCGCGCGCGATAGTGGTTGAAAACGGTCGTTGCCGCGCGGTCGTGACCGACGCGGGAACACTTCGCGCGCGATGCGTAGTCAACGCCGCCGGCGCGTGGGCCGGCCCAGTCGCGAGCCTCGCCGGTGCGATACCGATACGGCTCGAACCCCGTCGCCGCACTATCGTCACCTTTGCTGCCGCGCCCGGCCTCGACGTGAGCGGATGGCCGTTCGTCATCAGCGAAAGCGATCAGCTCTACTTCGCGCCCGAGTCGGGCGGCTTGATGCTGAGCCCGATGGATCAGGAACCTACCCTTCCATCCGACGCTCAGCCTGATGACGAGGTTATTGCCGCCGCGCTTGAGCGTCTGCGCGCGCTCGCGCCCGCGATTGTGCCGCGTACTTTGAAGCGCAAATGGGCCGGCCTTCGCACATTCTCACCCGACTCGGTCCCCGTAGTTGGTGCCGATCCTCGCGTCTCGGGGTTTTTCTGGCTCGCGGGTCAGGCTGGCTTCGGCATCGAGAGCAGTCCCGCCATCGGCCAAATCGCCGCCACTCTGATCGCTGGCGGCGCGACCGGCAGATTCGACGCGTCCGTGCTGGCGCCCGCGCGTTTCGCCGCCGGCGGCTGACCAAATCTTTCTCTTGACTCCGTGAGCACTTACTCTAAGAGTGGATGCTCATGAAGTCGTACAGCCTGCCGGAACTGGTTAGGGCTTCCGCCTTGCCGGTGGATACCATCCGCTATTATCAGAGCCTCGGCCTGCTCGACGGTCCCCGCCGTCGCGGCCGCGCTGCCGTCTATAACGATTCACACCTCAAGCGCCTGCGCCTGATCCGCTCGATGTCCGCACGCGGACTTCCGCTCAAGGTCGTCAAGACCCTCGTCAGCAGCTCGAAGAAGGATGTCGTCGATCGAGCGCTGGTCGCCGCCGTCAAGGAGAAGGCCGGCGAGGCGCGTTACACCAGCACCCAATTCGCGGATCGGCTCGGGATTCCAAAGGGACTGCTCGATCTGGTGGACAGCTCCGAACTGCGCGAGGCAGTCGCCGGCGAAACCGGCGACAACCTTTATTCCGACGTCGATCTCGAGGCCGCGCGCGGCGTCATGCGTTTGCTCGAATACGGCTTGCCCATCACGCGCCTGCTCGAGGTCGCCGTCAAGCACCATCGTGCGACCGCGCAGACGGTGGACGAGGCAATCGATCTTTTCAACGCGTATGTCCGTGGCCGGCGAAGGGACGGTGATGGCGTCGAAGCGGTCGCCGACGCATTTCGCGAGATGCTGCCGATCGTAGTCTCTCTCGTCGCGCAACACTTCCATCGCTTGCTGGTTGGACGCGCGCTGGCGCGGATCAAGCAAAGCGGCGATAAGCAGGCTTTTCGGGTCGCGCAGCGCACGGCTGGAGAAGTCAGGCTTCGGCTCGCACCGCGATGAATACACCCGAACCGAGCGGCAAGGCTGCCGTGGTCAGGGCGATGTTCGACCGGATTGCCCCGCGCTACGATCTCATGAATCGCCTCATGACGTTCGGCATGGACCGGCGCTGGCGCAGGGACGCTGTCGAGGCGCTGGCGCTGCCGCGGAATTCTCGCGCGCTCGATTTGGCCTGTGGCAGCGGGGATTTCTGTGCCGATCTCGCAAGGATTGGCGTCCGCGTCGTGGGCCTGGATTTCTCGCACGAGATGCTGCGCGTGGCGCGAGTGAAACGCCGATCCGCGTGTTCCACCTTGATCCGCGCCGACGCACTCCGCTTGCCCCTGCGTGCTGGATCCTTCGACGCGGTCGTGTCGGGCTTTTCGCTCCGTAATTTCGCGAATTTGGAAGACCCGTTTCGCGAATGTTTCCGCATCCTGAAGACCGGCGGAAAGATCGCGCTGCTCGAAGTGGACACTCCCGCCTCGCCCATCCTCCGCACCGGGCATCGCATCTACTTTCACAAGCTCGTGCCGCTCGTGGGCCGGCTCGTCGATCGCGACGCATACGCCTGGCTGCCGTCCTCCGTGAGTTACCTGCCCGACGAGGCGCACTTGATGGCGATGCTCACCGACGCGGGCTTTCGCGATCTCAATAAGCGCCGCCTTCTCGGCGGCGCCGTGCAGCTGATCACCGGACACCGATAGGGAAATTGTGTGGCGATGTATCATCCGGACTCGATTTTTTCCGAGACAGTTCCAGTCGATGAACCTGTCGATTTGCTCCGCGCGATCCGGCGCTCCGGCGCGGCCCCGCTCTTCTATTGGGAACGGCCCGACCGCGGACTGACCATCGCCGCGGCCGGTGCGGTTGCAGAGTTTCGAGCATCGGGCGCCGGCCGATTCCGCGATGTCTCGGAGCGCGCCCGCGAGTTTCTATCCTCGTTAAATTCAGGTCGCAGCGGTGATCCGAGCGGCGGTCCGTTGATGGTCGGAGGTTTTGGCTTTTCCGATCGCGCCTGCCAGGCGCACGAATGGCGCGAGTTTCCACCCGCATGGATCTTCCTGCCCAGGCTTTTGTGGGTTCGCCGTGGCGCGCGATGCACCCTGACTATGACCTGGGCAAAGGACGACAGGGCCTCAGTCGATCGTATCCTCGCGCGAGCGCTCGAGGCGGGCCACTCTTGCCATCGCTCTGCAAATCCGCCGCCACTTTTGGAACTCCGCCCATCGACGACAACACCGCTGCAGCGCCAGGATTGGCGCGAGCGCGTCGAACGCGTCCGCTCGCAAATCCTTTGCGGCGCGCTGAAAAAGGTCGTGCTCTCCCGGCGCCTGGCGATCGAAACCGCTTCGCCGATCGATCCTGCGCGTTTCATCGATTCAGCGCGCGCCGCGCGCCCCTCATGCGTCAACTTCTTCGTCAGCCCCCGCGCTACCTCGTTCGTCGGTTCCACGCCTGAGCAGTTGGTCAAGCTCGACGGAGAAACTGTCACGTCAAGTGCGCTGGCGGGTTCCGTGCCGCGCGGTGACAACCCTCAAGCAGATCGCGCGCTGGGCGATTCGCTGCTCAGTTCGGCGAAAAACCTCGAAGAGCACCAATATGTCGTCAATGCGCTCGCGTCGGCGCTGGAATCCGTGGCTTCGCCGTTAAGCGTTCCCGCGCGTCCGCGCCTGATGCTCTTGCCCGAGGCACAGCATCTGTTCACCCGGGTCGAGGGCCGCTTGCGTGAATCTCGCAGCGTCATCGAACTGGCAGGACTGCTTCACCCGACCCCCGCCGTATGCGGTGTGCCGCGCGAAGCTGCCCGCGCAATCATCGAGCGCGAAGAACCGGAGCGCGGCTGGTACACAGGCGCCGTCGGTTGGATCGACGCAAAAGGTCAGGGTGAGTTCGCGGTCGCACTGCGCGCAGGCGTTATCGACGGCAGCGCGATGTTCCTCTTCGGGGGCGCCGGGATCGTCGCGGCTTCCGACTCCGAAGCGGAATTTGCGGAGACTGAAAATAAGCTGACCGCGCTGCTCGGGAGCACCGCCCTTGGAACCATCGCCTAATCCCAATAGCCGCGCTGCCGCCGTCATGATGGATGAGTTCGCGCGATCCGGCGTCGCCCACGCCTGTATTTCACCGGGCTCCCGTTCGACCGCACTCGTCACCGGCCTGCTGCGTGCCCGCGCAATTCGCCCATGGGTGATCCTCGACGAACGCAGCGCCGGATTTTTTGCGCTCGGGATGGCGCGTGAGACCCGCCGCCCCGTCATCCTCGTATGCACTTCGGGCACCGCCGCGGCCAACTACATGCCCGCAGTCGTCGAGGCTTCACTTTCGAAGATTCCGCTCATCGTCATCACCGCCGACCGTCCGCCCGAGGCGCGCGATTGCCGCTCCGCACAGACCATCGACCAGGTCAGGATGTTCGGTAGTCACGCGCGATGGAGCGTCGATCTCGCCACTCCCGCCGCGGGCCTCGACCTCGACAGCTATTACCGCACTATCGCTTGCCGCGCGTTCGCCACCGCGGCGGAAATGCCGGCCGGACCGGTGCATCTGAACCTGCCGATGCGGGAACCGCTTATCGACGTGAGCGAGGAACGCGAGCGGCTTGCACGCATCGGTGAAAGCGAAAGTGAAGGCGAAAGCGAATTCGCGGCGGATGAATCGCGCCCGCCGTACACGCGAGTTTATCCCGCGCGCCCGAGTCTGCCGCCCGATTCGATCGGCGCGCTCGCCGCGATGATCCGCGGCTGCGATCGAGGTCTGATAGTATCCGGTCCTGCCGCGCCATCGCCGGATGCGGCCTGCTCGATTGCGCGCCTGGCCGGGCGGCTCAACTGGCCGATCCTCGCCGATCCATTGTCGGGTCTTCGTGTCGGCCGTCACGACCGCTCAAGGATCGTCGATGCCTACGACGTCCTGCTCCGCGACCCGGCGTTTTGCGAGGCTAATCAGCCCGACGCCGTGATCCAGTTTGGCGATCCTCCCGTCTCCAAGTGCCTCGGACAATTTCTCGCCTCGAGACCGCGCCGGTGCCACTTGATGGTCGCGGAGCCGGGAACCTGGCCCGATCCGCTTCAAATAGCCTCCGACGTAGCGCAGCTCGGGACGGTTGAATTCTGTGACTCGATTTTCGAGTCGCTTGATGACTCGCCGAAGATATCGCCGTGGCTCGATTCGTGGCTTGCGGCATCGGCGCGATCGCGCGCGGCGCTCGACGAGATGCTCGCCGATGAAACTACGATGTTCGAGGGCAAGGTCGTTGCCGAGCTGATGCGATTGGCGCCGGACGGTTGCGCCGTGCATACCGGCAACAGTATGCCGGTGCGCGACTTCGATACTTTCGTCGGACAGTCGGACCGCGACACTGCGCTATTTTGCAATCGCGGCGCCAATGGCATCGACGGAGTGCTCGCAACTGCCCTGGGCGCGGCCGCCGCGCGAAAAGCGCCGACCATTCTCGTCCTCGGCGACTTGAGCCTTCTCCACGATATCGGCGCCCTGCAAATCGCGGCGCGCTACCCCGTCCATCTGCTCGTGATCGTGATTAACAATGACGGCGGCGGAATTTTCTCATTTCTGCCCCAGGCCTCGCTCGGCGACAGCTTCGAAACCTGCTTCGCGACGCCGCACGGACTCGATTTCGAGCGGGCTTCCGCACTGGGCCGGGCACGATACGCGCGCGCTGGCTCGTGGAGCGAGTTTAACGCCGCAGTCGGATACGCTCTCGATCATCCCGGCTTGCACTTGCTCGAGATTCGAGGCGATCGAGCCGCCAACCTCGCGATGCATCGCCGGCTGATCGAGATGACGCTTACCCGGCTCCACGCCACAGCCGGTGAAAAAACCATCCGATGAATCACCGAGTTGCGATCGGCACTGCGACCGTCGAATTCAGCGACGAAGGTCCATCCGCTTTGTCGCCGGAGGCGGCCGCGCGCGATCCTGTCATCCTGCTGCACGGCTTCACCGGCAGCAAGGACAGTTGGCGCGATCTGCGCGAGCAGCTCCGGCCGAACAGGCGCGTCGTCAGCATCGACTTGCCGGGACACGGAGGCACTCGAGTCGGAATCGACGTTGAAAATTATTCGATCGAGCGCGCGGCGGCGATGGTGATTAGCCTGCTCACGGAGGTTCTCGCAGTCCCGCGCTTCTCGATCCTCGGTTACTCGATGGGCGGCAGGCTCGCGCTGTTTATCGCGCTCAAGTATGGCGCTCATATCAACCGGCTGGTGCTGGAAAGCGCTTCTCCAGGCATCGCGGATTCCGGCCTGCGGGCAGCTCGGATACACGCCGACGCGGAGCTGGCGGCGTTCGCCGAGAGCGCCGGAATCGAAGCGTTCGTCAAACGATGGGAGTCGATCCCGCTGTTTGAGTCGATGGCGCGGATGCCGCCCGAAAAAATCGACCGTTTGCGGCTTGAGCGGCTTGCTTGCTGCGTCGAAGAGCTTGCGCGAAGTCTCCGCGGGATGGGAACCGGTGCGCAGCCATGGCTCGGCGACGAATTACCGGCACTGCGCATGCCGATCCTCGCGATCGCCGGCGCGCTGGACTTGAAGTTCACCGCCATCGGCGAACAAATCGCTGCTCTGGTCAGTGATGCGCGCTTTGAATCGATCGGCGGCGCGGGTCACGCACCGCATCTCGAACGTCCCCGCGAATTCAACCGCGTCGTCACTGATTTTCTTAACCGCGAACGGTAAAAAGTAAAAACTTAAACCAACACTTTAAGGAGAACCGCAGTGCAAATCGAATGGCGAGACGTGCACGATTATAAAGACATCAAATTTCAGAAGGCCGAAGGAATCGCGCGGATTTCGATCAACCGCCCCGAGGTTCGCAACGCATTTCGTCCGCTCACGGTGACGGAGTTGCTCGACGCCTTCGCGCGCGCGCGAGAAGACGGCGAGATTGGCGTAATCGTCCTGACCGGCGAGGGCACTGAGGCCTTTTGCAGCGGCGGCGATCAGCGCATCCGAGGCGAGCAGGGTTACGTCGGCGCCGACGGCGTTCCGCGCCTCAACGTCCTCGACCTGCAGAAGCTGATTCGCAGCATCCCGAAACCGGTTATCGCGATGGTGGCCGGTTTCGCGATCGGCGGCGGTCATGTGCTGCACATAGTATGCGATCTGACTATTGCAGCCGACAACGCGGTCTTCGGCCAGACCGGGCCCAGGGTCGGCAGTTTCGACGGCGGCCTCGGCGCGTCGCAACTCGCGCGGCTCGTCGGTCAGAAAAAAGCTCGCGAGATTTGGTACCTGTGCCGGCGCTATAGCGCGGCCGAAGCGCTCGATATGGGATTGGTCAACGTGGTCGTGCCACTGGCGGAATTAGAAGAGACGACGCTCCAGTGGTGCCGCGAGATTCTCGCTCAAAGCCCGATGGCGCTGCGATGCCTCAAGTCGGCATTCAATGCCGAGATGGACGGCATGGCGGGAATCCAGGAACTGGCTGGAAATACCACCTTGCTCTACTACATGACGGAAGAGGCGCAGGAAGGCCGCAACGCCTACAACCAGAAGCGCAAGCCCGACTTCTCGAGGTTCAAGCGCGTGCCGTGAGCGGTCAAGCGATCGAAAATTTGGATCCGCAGGGCTTTTCGGTTTGGCTTGCCGCTGCTCGACCGGTGACCTTAACCGCTGCCGCGGCGCCCGTGATGGTGGGTTTGGCTTTGGCCGATCGGACCGGCCACGTGAATGCGATGCTCGGCCTAATGACCCTGCTCGCGGCATTGCTGATTCAGATCGGCACCAACCTCGCCAATGATTATTTCGACTTCGTCGCGGGGGCCGACACCGCGGCGCGGCTCGGACCGCTTCGCGTCACGCAGGCAGGCCTGGTCGAGCCTTCGACGGTCAGGAACGCGGCGCTCGGCGTGCTCGGTCTTGCGGCGCTGATCGGATGCTACCTCGTATCGGTCGGTGGATGGCCGATTCTGAGCATCGGGATCGTGTCACTGGTGGCGGCGATCGCATACACCGCCGGACCCTGGCCGCTCGCGTACCACGGATTGGGCGATGCGTTCGTGTTTATATTTTTTGGTCTCGCGGCGGTGAACGGGACGGTGTTTCTTCAGACCGGCACTGCGACCTCGCTTTCGATCGCGGCCTCGATTCCGATTGCGTGCCTCGTCACCGCAATTCTGGTCGTGAACAACTTGCGCGACGTCGATACCGACGCCCGCGCCGGAAAGCACACGCTTGCGGTGCAGTTCGGACCAGGTTTCGCACGCGCCGAGTACGGCGGGCTGGTTGCGATCGCGTTCCTGATGACTCCCGTGCTTGCCTGGCTCGGCGGCGCGCTGTTGTTGTTGCCACTCGCAGCCGCGCCGCTCGCGTTTGGGGAAATACGCGCGATTTGCCGGCGCACCGGAGCGGAGTTGAATCAGAGCCTCGCGCGAACCGCCGCGCTGCACCTGGCCTACGGACTGCTTCTGACCTTGGCGCTCATCCTTTGAAGATCACGGCCGCATCGATCACTCCATTTTGCGCGCGCCTCGTGCGGCCGCTCTCGACTGCGCAGGGTCAAATCGAATCGCGCGAAGGGTTCGTGTTGACGGTAGAATCCGACTCCGGTGCGCGGGGAATGGGTGAGGCCAGCCCCGCGTATTGGCTCGGTGGTGAGCGAATCGGCCAAACGCGCCGCGCGCTCGAATCGATCGTTCAAATTGTTGACCGCCATCGCGATCCCGACGAGCTGCGCCGCCTGGTTGATGAGAATAGTTCCGGCGGCTCTCCGCTTACACCCGCCGCAACATGCGCGCTCGACACCGCGCTGATCGATCTCAGCGCGCGTCTGCGCGGAGTTCCGATGGCTTCCGTGCTGGGGATCGAATGCGAATCGATTGGCCCCGTGCCGGTCTGCGCGTTGCTGGCAGGCCAGACGCCCGAGGAGGTGACTCGCCAAGCGCGCATTGCTGTCGGCCAGGGGCACACGTCCTTCAAGCTCAAGGTTGGGGCGCGCGCGATCGCGGCAGACACAAAGAAGGTTGCATCGTTAAGAATGGCGATCGGAAACGATTCTTCAATCCGTCTCGATGCGAACCGCGCATGGACGCTGGACGAGGCTCGGGCCGCGCTGCATGCGTTCCAGCCGTACGGCATTGAGTTCCTCGAAGAGCCTTTGCGCTCGCCGCAACCGGGCGACATGCGGCGGCTCAGCGATGCCACCGGCGTTGCGCTCGCCCTCGATGAATCACTCAGCGGCGCCGCTGCGCTCAACGCATTTATCGAACATGACGTCGTCGGCTACCTCGTCTTGAAAGCAGCGCGGCTCGGAGGCCCGACTCGATGCGTCGAAATTGCGAGACTGGCGGCGACGGCCGGAATCAAAGTCGTGGTCACCGATTCTATCGAGAGCGCGGTTGGCATGAGCACCGCGGTACATCTCGCATCGTCACTCTCGCGTCGTGGAACCGCAGTCGGTGCAGGCGGCGCGCGATTTTTCCCGGCTGGATCGTTTTGTGGAGTTGAATTCCCTTCGGTCTCGCAGGTTCTTCCGGACGGTCCGGGTCTGAACGTCTCGGCTTACACACCTCGAAAAGCCAAATGACGCGGACTCCAAATCGAAAAGTCCGGTTTGCCGTGGCTATGGAAACGCGCCGCCCGCGAACCCCTCGCCAGCGTCGCCGCGCACAATAGCATCGAAGCGCTTCCCGCCGAGGTAAAAGCGGCGTGCCTCGTCGTCGGTGACTGCCCCGCCGCTGCCATGTAGCTCTTCGTTCCTCCAATCAGCTTGCCGGAACGATATGGATCGGCGTGCGGCCGTGAAGCTCGACGGACAGCGATGCCGTGCCGTTGTTGTCAGCCGCAAAGGCGTGCTCCGAGTCGCAGCGCATCGCGTATTTGGCGCCCGGCCGCAGCCGCTCGATGCGAATCTCCTGCGGACCAGGCTTCGCGCCCGGATAGAGCACAAGCTCGAGGTCGTCGCTGTTGCTGAATGCGCGCGCCACCAGCACATCGGGATACTTCGCATCGGCGAGAATCGGTCCGCGCAATGATGCCTCGGGCGGGCCCTCCGCGATGGTCCTGCGAAAGTCATCGCGGCGATGGATGCGCGCACGCATCGCCATCGCGTTCGAGAGATTCGAGCCCTTCGAATATCGCAGTACGCCGCCGTCATCGGCGCGGCCACAATCCCGGTCGAGCGCGCGCAGGGCTGCATCGGCAATTTCGTAATCACCGAACTCGCGCGCGGTGTCCATCAGCATCGCGTACACGCCGGCATAGCCCGATTTGTAATTGCCAAAGTCGAATCCCTTTCCCGGGATCGAAAGCCGCTTCGCGCCAGTCTCATCGGACTTGATGATGTATTTCAAATCCTGTCGCGCCGTGGCCCACATCCGCTGCGCGCGATCGGGCGCGAAGCAATTCTCGAATCCCGCGAAGCCCGCATCTCCCGCCGGAAATGGAAAACGAATTCCCGTCAGCGAGGAGCGCAGCCCGATGATGCTGCCGCTGTAGTCGGTGAATTCGGTATCGAGATTCTTGAGCCATCGATCGAGCACGCCCGGAACGTATTTTGTGCCGAACACGCGATCGTAAATCTTGAGCGAGGTCATCCCGTAGTGATTGCAAATCGGATAGACCCAGTTCGGCTCGCACGGATAGAGGCAGAATTCCGAATCGAGGAAGTTTTTAGCCACCGATTGCGCGATGGTGTGCGCGTCGTGATGGAACACGCGATGTATGTTGCGCCGAAACGGCAGGCTGCCGGGCTCGGCGTAGCGGCGGTCTCCGGTGTTCGACATGTACATGCAGAGCTGGATACCGAACCATCCGGTGAGCATGATGTTGTCCTTGGCCGCGGGATCCGGATCGGTGAGATTCAAATTTCCCCACGCCGCCTCCCATAGCCAGTAGCCCCAGATTCGGCGATCGAGATACAGCTCGATCAGGTTGCGCTGCGCCTGCGAGAGATAGCCATGAAAGCTCGGCGTATACATGCACTGCAGCATGCCCAAGCCGTAACCCAGGTGATTGATCTGATAGCGCAGCGCCGCAGTCTGGAACTGATCGACCTTGTCGTAGCCGTTCATCTGACCGACCGGCTGGAGCGCGCGATCGAGCGCATAGCGCGACGATGCGAGGTCGTCGGGCGTGAGTTCGCGCTCGGCCATTGTCGGCACTGGCGCCGCAACGGCGATCGCCTCGGCGATCGCCGTCCCGATGCTGCGCTTGCGCGCCTCAAGCTTCGCTAGCTCGGCAGTCTTGCGCGCCTGCTGCCGCTGATATGCATAGATGCCGGTTCCCGTGACTATCGCGGCGACGAAATATGGCGCGAGAAACCAGGTTTCCCAGCCTGCCATCTTACCGGCCAGCAGCGCCGAGCCGAGCCATACGATGATGGGCGCAATCACCATCCCGGCGCCGAACCATGCGAACACGGCAAGCGCGAACAGCGCCAGCGTCAGCACAAACAGCAGGATCGCCCATCCGCCAACCGCGAGGAATCCGCCGCCGGGAATCCACAGGCCCAGCCCCGCGGCCCGCAGCGCCGGCGACATGCTGAGCATCGTCGGCAGCAGGCCCAGGATGCACGTCGCGGCGTAGATCATCGCAATCCGGCGATGACGCGCCGAGGTCACCGGCCCGACGGTCGATTCTCTTCGAATGAATGCCTGAGCGATATCGCTTGGTATAACGGCCACGGCTGTTCTCCTCGATTCCTTATCTGATGCAAACGGGAACCGGCACGCTCGCGACGCTGGCGAGGTCGCGGTGATGATGATGGTGCGTGTGCAGGTGGTAGCCGTATGCGGCGCCGATCGCGAGGATAATCTCTATCGATGCGGCAATCGCGAGTGTGCGCAGTCCCAGGCGGCGACTCGACTGCGGCGCCGTGAGCGCGGGCGCGGCGCCGATCAGACGCCACTCAGTCGCGGGATTGCTCGGCGCATCATCGAGCGTATCGCCCGATCTCAGAATAAATCGTTTAATGACGCCGAAGCCGAGCACGACCTGGCTGACGATGAACGCTGCGAATGCGCAACACGGCATGAAAGTGGTGCCCTCACAGAGTTCATCGTATAAGGCGGAGTCCAAAGTCAAATACGCAGCTTTGATGGTAGCCGGCCGCCTCATACTCCTGCTTCGCTCCCGCGTCGAGCGCCCCGCCCGCTCTGCCACACGCACGCGCGCGCGGAACGCGGCACCCTAACTTGGGATTTCGCGGGGGCGCTCAGGATTTGAATTCAGCCTTCAGCCGCTCGGCGACGAATATCTTCAGCAGTGATTGATAGGGCACGTCGCGCTTGTTCGCCAGGAGCTTCAGGCGATCCAGCATCGGCTTCGGGATGCGGATCGAGATGGTCTGAGACGAGGGCTTCAGGTTCGGCAGCATCGCGCGCTTGGCCTTGCGCCAATCGATATAGTCGGTCGAATCGTGAGACGCCCAAAACTCGCGCTCTGCATCTTCGGTCCTGAATTTTGGTACAGCTTTTTTCATGATAACTGATAGACCTTTCGTTCTTTGCGACTCATATCGCGAGCCGAAATCATGCGGATGAGACGGCCGCGTATTGTGAACACCACAAACAGAAGCCTGACCGCATCGGTTTGCCCCAACGCATAGAGCCGTCCCTCCACCGCCGAATGTTTCTCATCCTCACCAACGACCAGGGGACGATTGAAAAAGACCTCCTCGCATTCGGTCGGTGCAACCTGATGCCGTTCCCAGATCTTGCCGGCGTTCGCGGCGTCCCACTGGAAGCCTTCGCACTCGGCAAATCTCTCCGCCCATCCCATCAGCACTCATTGTATATGGCTAGCACATACACTGACAAGCGGCCGCGTTGAATATCCCGTCCGTTTGACGCCGCCGGACGGGATTTCGCGGGAGCGCGCGCTGTTATACAAATCATTAATCGCTCTCGGCCGCGGGATCCAATCGCGGCAGGAAACAAAAAACATATGGCAGACAACGACAACAAAAAATCTCTACGATCCAACAGCAGCGTCCTGGTCGATGGACCCTCGCGCGCGCCGGCGCGCGCGATGCTCAAAGCCGTCGGCTTCACCGACGAGGATCTCAGCAAGCCGCTGATCGCGGTCGCGCATACGTGGATCGAAATCATGCCGTGCAACGCTCATCTGCGGGATCTCGCCGCGCACGTGAAGCGGGGAATCCGCGCCGCGGGTGCGACGCCGATCGAATTCAACACGATCGCCGTGTGCGACGGAATCTCGATGGGCACGGCTGGGATGCGCGCGTCGCTTATAAGCCGCGAAGTGATAGCCGACTCGATCGAACTCACCGTGCGCGGGCATCTGTTCGACGGCGTCGTGGCGATGTCGGGATGCGACAAGACTATCCCGGCGACGGTGATGGCGTTGCAGCGGCTCGACCTGCCCTCGCTGATGATTTACGGCGGATCGATCCAGCCCGGGCGCTTCGGCGATCAGGATGTTTCGATTCAAGACGTGTTCGAGGCCGTCGGTGCGCATTCGGCGGGCAAGATGAAGCTCGAAGACCTCAAGCGGCTCGAGGACGTCGCGTGTCCCGGAGTCGGCGCATGCGGCGGCCAGTTCACCGCCAACACGATGGCGACGGCGACCGAACTTTTGGGCATCTCGCCGATGGGCTCGAACAGTATCCCTGCGACGGATCCGAAAAAGCCCGAGAGCGCTTTCCAGGCCGGGCGGCTCGTCGTCGATTTGCTCAAGCGCAACATCCGACCGAGCCAGATAATCACCAAGAACGCGCTCGAGAATGCGATCGCGGCGGTCGCGATGACCGGCGGATCGACCAACGCGGTGCTGCACTTGCTCGCGATCGCGCACGAAGCGGGAATCGCGCTCGACATCGACGACTTCGACCGCATCAGCTCGCGCACTCCTCTGCTCGCCGACTTGAAGCCGGGCGGCCGTTTCCTGGCGACCGACATGTACAAGGCGGGCGGAATTCCGCTGATCGCCAAACGCCTGAAGGAAGCCGGGCTGCTCCACGAAGGCGAACTCACCGTGACCGGCCGAACGATTGGGGTCGAAGCCGACGCGGCGCGCGAGACGCCGGGGCAGGAAGTCGTGCATTCAATCTCGAAGCCAATCAAGCAAACCGGCGGGCTGGTGATTCTGAAGGGCAACCTCGCACCGGAAGGATGCGTGGTGAAAGTCGCGGGGCATGAGCGCATGACGCATCGCGGGCCGGCGCGCGTCTTCGACTGCGAAGACGACGCGTTCAAGGCGGTGTCGAAGCAGCAGATCAAAGCCGGCGACGTCGTCGTGATCCGCTACGAGGGACCGCGCGGCGCGCCCGGGATGCCCGAGATGCTGGGCGTCACGGCGGCGCTGTCGGGTCAGGGCCTGGGAGAATCGGTCGGGCTGCTGACGGACGGACGTTTCTCGGGCGCGACGCACGGCCTGATGGCGGGACACGTCGCGCCGGAAGCGGCGGTCGGCGGACCGATCGCAGCGGTACGCGACGGCGACGTAATCACGTTCGACATCGCCAAGCGGAGACTCGACGTCGATCTTACCGATGCGGAAATCAATACGCGGCTGAAGAATTGGAAAGCGCCGGAGCCTCATTATAAGAGCGGCGTGATGGCCAAGTATGCGCAGTCGGTATCGTCGTCGTCGCGCGGCGCCGTAACCAATTGAGGAAGTCAGTCGAAACGACAGCGATGGCGCTGGCGGCATTTGCGATGCTCGCGGGCGGCGTCCTTGTCGGCGCGAATTCGATTCGCGCCGAAGACGACTGGCAGGTCATCGAGCGGCATACTACAAACGCGCCAGCGGACACGAGCGCGGTGCCCGCTGCCAAAGCCGCGGGCACCGCGCTTGTGGCGTGCGGCGAAGCTGTGCGGCCGGCGGGCGAGCCGTACACGACGATCGTCGCGCAGCTCAACGATATGTGGGGAACGAATTTCCCGGTTTACGAATCGCTCAAAGCCGGCTCGCCGCACGTGCGCAACGGTGGATGCGTCTTCTACAACCAGCAGTTCCTCGACTCCCTGTTTCAACGCTGGATGGAAATCGACGACCCGGACACCGTTCGGCCGATGCTCTACGCAATCTTCGCGCACGAGATCGGCCATCTCGCGCATAGCGACTTCGATCCCGGCAATGCCAGCGTCCCGAGTAGGAACAAGGAACTCGCGGC
>OBLU010003329.1_pt1 | contig 14575 bp, 9 predicted proteins | sample 1518681 | NCBI WGS metagenome assembly OBLU01 (sample SAMEA3539304, study PRJEB22396) | soil metagenome | biome: tundra; feature: field; material: soil | place: USA | collected 2010-05 | depth 0.15 m
ACACGACGCTCTTCCGATCTGGTCGCTCCCCGGCGAAGGTGGCTTCCTAGTATTACCCATCCACCAAAACAGCAGAGCCGCCAATCCAAAGCCAAAGAGGATGGAAAACAGAATGGCTGGAAAAAACAGGTTTCGTGGTTTCGCCTTGAGCGTCAAACCGGGCGGCCCGAAGACTAAGACTTCGGCCTTCCGCTGAACCCTGCCGTTCTGGCGAAAACCGCGAGTCCGGACGCTAGCGACCGTCCCGGGCGGTTCAGATCGATCACCCGAGGGGAGACTCCCTACCCTATTGTAATCTCCTGGAATGAAGGGGGCCTTAGAGAGAGGTCTGATCTGCTCTACATTGGCTAGACGGAGTAGCACTTGGAATTCTTCTTGTGCTTGCTTCAGGGAGATTGAATCGGCCTGGGTATCCATAGAGTCGCTGATCGCAACACAGCAGTTGTATGCCTCGCGATACCACTGCCTAACCCAAGCCTGGAGTTTGCGGTCGTCTACAGCGTTCGCAAAAAGCTCAAGGTGGCGATGAAGACGGATCGCGACCGGGAACGACCCAACCACAAATCCTCCAGGACTGAAAGCACGAGACCATCTGTCTATTCCCCTCATGAAGTCTTGGGCTCTGGTGATCGCGATCGTCCGAGCGCGTGAACGCCCCGGTGGCGGAGCCGGCTCGGATGCCGGAGTTACAGCGGACACAGAGGGCGCGGCTCGTGCTGAAACAGCGGGAACCGCAATAGGGGGGGAGGAGATCGCTTCCGGTGGCGACGGCGGGACCACTGCAAAGGTGTTTTGATCTTGCGGAGTGGATTCCTGCACTAAAAAGAGACAATCTCCTCGCGTGAAGTAGTCCAGAAGCGCCGCCTCCCCGCCCTTTTGCGCTTTCCGCTGAACGCAGAAGTCCAAAAACTCCTTCTTCCAAGCGATCAAGTCAACAGGACGACTTTCGTATGTGCGCTGAATTAAGACGGCTTGGCTTCTCGCTATCGTATCTTCCACTGAGTACTTGCGAAACACTGGGCTGGACTCCAGTTCCGCTAAGACGTTCCAACGACGCCGGAGAGTACCAGCCAGTGGCGGCATCTCACCTGGAGTGAGGTTGTTGGGCGCATTGGGCTCAGTTGCTTCGGCCATGGTTAGCGGTTAGTCGTACGCTGCCACCGCAGCCTTCCGCATCAGTTGGCCACCCATCCGGAACCCACGCTGGCGAACGAAAGCGACATGTTCGGACAAGTCGTTGGACGATTCGCGTGGCACACTGACAATGCTGTGATGTTCAAAATCGTTGACTACAGCGTTTCGCGCGGGAAAAAGCTCATCAATCCCTGCCGATTGGAAAACCTCTTGTAGAAGGGCTTGCCAGCGAGGTTCCTCCCGCCGCGGATCTATATGTTTGTCGGTATGATCGGCAACCAAACACGCGATGGAGAAGGCAAGATCGCGCCACTCGCACGCACTCTCACGCGAACCCGCTGCAGAAAGCCTCTCAGCGTCTTCGGCCATCGCTCGCAATTCGTTGATTTTCTGCGCAAGTTGGGCCGGCGGCTCTACCGTCAGATTGGCGGTTTGACTGCGCCAGGATTCGACAGCACGCAAGAGGAAAACGGCACCAGGTGCGGCCCCCCCTCCTGAATCATCTCGCCTAGGATGCGACGATGGGCTGGACAGAACTTCGCTTGGAGGAGTGACTTGGTTACTCACCAGTTCCATCGGGTCAGGCGGTCCGTCGGAACTCTTAGCCTCGTCCTCGGAATCTTTCCAACTTCGAACCTCTTCCCGAAGTTGCTTGATCTCAAGCTGCACTTCCTCACGCAACGTCGTTTCGCTCTGCCTCAGCGCCTCGACCTTCGTGGTTAACTCCGCTCGCGTGGCTATTTCTTCCGCGTTCCTCGTACCCTCCTTCGTTCGCACTTCATTGGCGGCCGCCATCTTCCGCCAGAGCAACCGGGTGAGCATGAGGGAGATCGCTCCGAAGAGAAATCCGATCACACTGAGGATTAGGGCGGGCGTCTCCCTGGAGTTGGTCTTGACTGGGCTAACCGGCTCCGCCCAAGAGATACTGACCAATGCCGTGTTAGCGGACACTGTCTCCGCACGCGCCGAGGCGATGCTGAGTTGAGCAAGTTGCTTCGAAACCGCAAGATGGACGCGAAGGGCATCTGGGCATTCCCACCAATGATCCGACCCTGGAATTGGGGACGGGCTAAAGTCGGGAGATCCTGAAATTTGGAACTTCCAGGGCCCTCCTTGACATTTCAGATCAAAAGCATAGTCAGGCGACTGCAGCACGATGGCATTCGATGACACCAGGGGAGTTTCCTGTCCTGACACATTGAGAGTGACGGACTGCCCAAGGAGGGAGCCGGAGAGAAGTCCCAAGAATAAACTCGAAATAATGCTGGCGCGCATGATTCACCTCTCTTGGTCGGTCAACTCGAACTGAATCTGCTCGTTGGTACTGGTGGTTGCGATGAGAGTTGGCCAATAGTCTTCGTTAACCAGGAGATTCAGGGTTAGCCTAAGCTCCTTGCCAACGATGCTCTGGTCTACCGGCCGGAAAGAGCCGAGCGGTTGAGTATCCTCTCCGTCGGTCCGCTCCCCGAGGTTTTCGTGTAACACGATCATCTCGTCGTCGGCTCTCCAGCGATAACCTTTGAAAGGTGTGTCACCGAGTGTTCCGATCGGCCAGCACAGCGGAAGGATTTCAAAGAACACTCCGTTATCCAACCTCCCGAGGCGCGAGGTGGTCCGCAGGCTCTCCGGCAGGCTCAGGCTCAGGCTAGAACTGTTCTTTAGTTGGTGCCACAAGCACGCGCCCATAACTACACACTCCTTCAGCTCATCCTTCTTCGGCGTGACGATCTCACAATCCTCGTTCAGTTGGTTCGCTAGGATCTCTTTCACTTGGGGGATCGCGCTGGATTTTCCGGATAGCTGCAGCACATCGAGATCAATGCTCCGTTTGTGAAGGTCGGCCTTCAGACGGTCCGCCAACCTCAGGATTCGCAATTCGAGTTCTGCGTTGTACTCCTCTCGAAGTGTTTTTCCCGATCCGTCTGGTTTCTCAAGATCGCTGGAGGCGGGAAGGAAACTATCCGAAAGTCCATCTTGGCGGCGGACCACCAGTGATAGGGTGTTCGAGTAGCTCTCCCCATTGGACGAGTTGATCTTCCACTCCTCCGCCCACTCCCGCATTCGCAGCTCGTTCAGTCGTTCGTCTTCCTCTTGGCGTCTCTTTTTGTCGCCAATCAAGACGGACCACTCTGGCGCGATTTGCTTGCACCGGTCGAGCAAACGCTCGACGAGAAAATCGGTTAAGTCCTCGCCACCCCAGCGTTCGCCCCAGGAACTGACGACTCGCAGAGAAAGCTGGTTCCCGTCGGCGTCTCGCTTTTGATCGATCTGCGCCACCGTGACGTCAGTGGTGCCGCCGCCAAAGTCAAAGGCGGCAACAAAGTAGGGCTCGCGGGGAAATGGCCCCATCGCGCGACGGCGAACCAATGGAATGATGCTCGCGATTGGCTCCTGAAGAAAGGGAATTGGCTCCCCCGGTCCAAACGCTTGTCGAACTGCGTATAGCAGGTTCCGGTATTGCCGCAGCGAGCATACAGCCGGATGAGTGATGACGAAGTTACGAAAATAACTGTGCCCATTCTTTTCGGCGACTTTGCGAATTTCACGAAGGTAGTCGACGACGGCCATCCGCACTTCACGCTGAGTGCCTTTCTTGGCGTTAAGCGGTTTTACATAGATCGGTTTTCGGTTTCCCAACCTCTGCTTCAAGCGGGAAACTGTTGCGAGTGCGTTAGACCCCGAGTCCATTGAGGCGCGCTTTACCTTTTGACCGATTTTCACGTCCGCAAAATCGCCGTGAATGGTCTTATCATGAATAGTCTCATAACGGAGAAACGTGGGAGAAGTGGTCGCGCTCTCGTCAATTTGAACTGCTTTCCACTCCCGCCCATTTTCTAGCGCATAACAGCAAGTATTGCTGGTTCCAAAATCGATGGCCAGGATTCCGGGAAATTCCTGGATGGCCCTGACGATGAACTCAACTTTGAGGGTCCGGTCCAAGTCGGCCCGGTTGGTGCGGATACTGACGTCGATAATGTTCACCTCATCGACGAAAAAGGGTTCCATATCGAGACGCATGGTAACAGTTCTCGGTTCGCCACCACCGGCGACCTCGATCGGTTCCGTCAGGGGCTGTACCCATGACAGATTCCCATCGCCGGAGGGCAGAATATCCAAAGCCAAAATACGGAGGGGGGCGTTGTCGAGCCCATCCCGGAGATCGCCCGCCCTCTTGCGGTTGCGAAAAAGGATTTCGAACTCGGCAATGCCCGGCTTGAAGAATTCGGTCCCCGAGTCACTTGTCGGGTAACAGTCCAATTCGGGAGGGTTGAGCGCGCGCAGGGTCAGACTCGCCTTTTCGCTGGTAGGCCCATCCACGCCTTCGTACTCGATGAGGACATCCACCTGGACATCCGTCGGCGGACGACGTACCTGCCGGAAGAGCCGCTCGGAATCGATCTGGGCCTGTACTTCAAGTTCGCGCAGCGGTTTCACTAGGATGGCATTATCAAGTTCGTCAAATTTGATCAAATCCGAGCGAGTAGATCTGACGCTAAGAATACTCCGCGGTCCGGCCAGCTTTATCTGAAGACAATACGGTGCGGCTGAATCCGGATCGTTCCGCCAAAAAGCCAGAGTATCGGGGTCCAGTTGCGGTTTGGCAAGGCTTGCAATCGCCGACACGCTGACACGAGCGTCGTTCCAAGAGTTTGCCACAACAACGTCCACTTCAGATTCCGACTCCAGACTTAGCGTATCGACAACAAGCTCCCGGATCTGGGTTTCACCTGGTCCAAGCTGAAAGATCCCATCGTGGTCAACCCTTACCCATCCACTCGGGACCGCAAAAACGGAGGCGATCTCGGCGGTGCCACAGGTCGGGTTTTCAATCACCAGTTGCGTTGTCTGGGCACCACCTTCACCGGCGAGGAAAACAGAGCTAGGCTCAATCTTAAGCCGAAGTTTGCCAACCGCCTGGCGGCACCATCCACAGAAAGCGTCCTCCGCTTGAATCTCCCAAATCCCGCAATGAGGACAGGTCTGAACGCCCTGTTTGATCACACTCATTGCCCAAGCCGTCCGCGGTTTTGCAGAGTCCACTGGCTATCCCTTCGGGTGAACACGGCGGGTTGGAGGACGTCGAGCTGTCCAGAGCCTGTGGCGCCGGGGAAATCGTACACCTCCGACATCGCGCCGTCATGATAGAGTTGCCAAGGGCTCGCCGAGAAAAATGGAAAAACAGAGTACTTACCGCCGCCGGTGGGAACGGCAAGATAGGCTCCGCTGGTAGATGTTTCGAACCGTGGAGGTTCATCGGGACGGGACATGCGGTCCCGCACATTGGTACATTCGAACCTTTCGCTGGAATTCCTCGCCTCAAACTCCTTCCACGAAGTGCGGGAGGGGCGCGAGCGCTGATAATCTTGGACTAAGTTGACCGGTCCGCTCCGAGCCGGAGGAGCCGACGAATCATACTCGAGGGCACTGTCCCGCAAAGGAGTCGGGGATGCCTCTGGCCGTGACGGCGGAATGATCGCCGCTGGTTGCGGCTCCCTGGTGGAAAGTTGTTTCGAGAAGCGCTCAACCTCATGTCGCAACTGGGCGATTTCCTCCGTTAAACGACGGTCATCGTAAGGCGCGGGAGGTGAATTGCTCGCAGGCGGCGAAGCTAAACGGATGCGGCGGAAGTAGAGACCGAGGACCGCCAGCAAGGTAAGACTGGATATGGCCGCCCCAGCCACCGCAATGAAGTGGAAAACACGCAGATCTTCCAAGGCCGCCATGATTGCGGAATCATCCGCTTTCTTGTTGGAAGTCTTAGGCGCGCCCGTAGCGCTCGTTCCGTCGGTTGCTCCAGGCACACGACTGCCGCCTTGCGCCATTATCATCGCGGCCGCAAGCAGGAATCCGATGGTTAGCGCGACCTTCGTCCGCAACCTAAACTGATCGCGCCCAAGCACGGATTTGGTCCTCCAGGAAGGCTTTGAACGCGATAATCCAGACGGGTTCGCCGCGCGGGAGCACTTTCTCTGCGTCCCGATCGCTCTGAGCTTGCCTGGTTTGCGAGAACAAAGTTGCCATGCGGTTGTTCACGGTGGCGACAAGATCAGAGCGCTCAACAGCGCTGAGCGTGCAACCAATCGCGGCAAGGAACTGGGTGAATTCCGGAAGATCTGGATCGATCCGAAGGCCCTGGGCGCGGAGTTCCGCAGTGGTAGGCGATTCCTTCGAGCCATATTTCTTATCGCCACTGAAACAGCTCTCACACGTCTCGAAGCTGGCCATCTGGTTGCCAATTTGCAGCGATCGGTCTGTGGGGAGCTTGGCAACCAAGCCATAACCCACCTCGGACTTCGGCTTTTCGCTGAGCCTGATGACGATGGGAACTGACAATCCAGAGGCTTTCTTGAAGACCTCACCCAAGGCGATGGCAGCGGTAGAGCCCTCTGTGAAGGTTCGGCCGAATGCCCAGTGGAATAGTTTGGAGCCGTTGCCGCCCGGATAGATTCCGAAAACATCCTTGGGAGCGAAAGCGTTCGCGCTCGCTTCCACCTGATGCCGCAATTGGAGGCCGCCATAGTAGAGGATTCCGCTAATGCCGATCTTGACCAAGCGGGAAAACCCCTTAACCGCCTCTTCCTCGTGGGCGAAAGCCATCGCCAGTTGCAGATCGTCGCCTTTGCGGGCGATGATCGCGTCGATTTGGGCGTTGGCCGCATTTCGGTCGGTTTGACGCAGCCGTTCGATATCGGAGACCACCCTGACCAGCGACTTGTCCAGATTGGCGAGGAATTTCGGCTTTTCCCTCAGCGCTGCCAGGAAAATATCCCGGCCGGCAAGAAGAACTGAGTTGTGCAGAGTCAAGGTTTCATCACGCCAGAAGGCATAATCCGAAGTACCGCCGCCGATGTCCACGGAGAGAGCGCCTCCGGTGGTATTCATCTTCAGGTTCGCCTTGAAGTAACGCGCCGTGCACACCGCTTCGCAAAACTCCGGGTTCGGACCTTCAGGGGCGAGCGTGCTCTCGACGCCCGTCTGTTTCTTCACTTTATCGGAGATGTTCTGCCAGATCTTGCGGAACAGATCGACCGTATCGCGATCAAAGGCAGTGGGGTAGGAGAAGCGCCACTCGATCGCCATGGCTCCCGCGGCCAAGCTTTCCGCTGCGGTTTGCAGGCACAGTTGTTCGAGGAAACTGCCGGCAAGATAGGTTTCGTGCTTACCTCCCCATTTGAGATTGGTCTTCACGTTTCGGGTGCTTTCATCGATGAACTTTTCCGGGGTCTTTAGGTAGAGGATATGACCATCGCAGAATGGAATTCGGGCTGGATCGTCTCCTGCCGGATCGCCATGCACCTGGAAGACGCTCAAGATATCGTTCGAAAGCCGTGCCTCATTTGGAAGGAAATCGCGATCGGTTCGTAGCTCGTTCGCGATACTTTCCTTGGTAGCGGAATAGAGTCGCGGTTGTATGGTGAATTCGGCGGGGTCTCCATCCTCGGGCTTCCTGAAGACGATGGAGCCGGTCGAACCGAAATCCACCCCAACAACCGATCTCGACGTACCTTGGTTGACTTTGAGTCCATCCGGAGGCGCCAGCGGAAGTACGGCACAGACCTGATCCGGGCGTTGGGGACCGGGACTGTCCAGACGCAGTGTGCAAACCAGCGCCTCCGGGAAACCCGGCGTTCGATACATCGCAAAACCCTGCTCCTGGGCCGTGTAGTCGCGCGCTGCCGCCGATTCCGCGGGCGGGAATGGCCGCATGTGCAACTCCCGTCCCGTCAGCGCGACGTAGGTGTGGTAGATCTTCCAGTTGGGCGAGGTGAAATTCGGCCAGATCTTCGCCACGGGAACGTTGGCTCCATCCACTTCCTGAATATCGTCGCCCTGATAGATTCGCTCAATGACGCATGCTCGCGCTTGGGCGTCGGTCGCTTGCTTCAGGTCCAACTGGAGCCGGGCGATGATCCTGTCGCCCGCCCATTCGATGGTCAGTCTCTTCGCCAGATCCTGAGCTGGAAACAAACGGAGCGCTTCTTCACGCAAGGGCGGAAGGGGTGTTCTCATCCCGGCACCCTTGACAACTACGTCCTTATGCATTCCGGGAAGCGCGCCGGGTTCCGTGAAGACAACAATGCGCTTTTCCAGGAAGAAGTCCTTGGTGCACCAATGGCAATTATTCGTCTGTGGAAGAAGCCCGTTGCTCACTTTCGAGTCAGGCACTCCTTCGCCCAAGGTTCGGTTCCCGAAAACCACGATGTCACGCGCCGCTCGACCCCACTGATGTGCAAGAGAGGGTTCGATTAGGTAGTATTGGTGGTCCTTCGACCGTTCCTGATCTACCAGGACGTCGGAGTCCTGTCCGGCGGTGCCGATCGGTTTGTCGAGCAACTGGTAAAGTTGGTCGCCCGGTTTCAGATTTTGCGGATCGAAAAGGCTCAAACCCGTGACGTGAAGATTCGCGACACCAAATGGGGTTGCTTGCACGCCGCCGTTGGCCTTGCGTTCATAGCGGTCGAGCTCGGTTAGGATTTCCTGCATTCGGTCGGCGTGCGGCCCCAGAGCCCTAAGAGCGGCACCAAGGTAGGCCAGCCACTGAGCAAGCCATCTTTGTTCCCTCGAACTGAGCAGGCCGCCAACGAGAGGATCAACGAGGAAGCCTTTTTGAGTCTTCGGATTCACGTCCTGCCATGGCACACCTGAAAGCCGGCCGGTGCAATCTTCCGCCGTGGAGACAAGGGACATGGGCGAGGTCAGCGCGAAAGGGTCGCCCGTTGGACCACGCAAGACGTGAAAGCGCTGCCATGTGACGTTCGAAAGGAGTAACTCCCTGGCTTGGTCGGGCTGAAGCTTGTGCAGAACCTTTATGAAACCAAGCTTCTGATCGTTCGCCCCGGGAAGAACCAATTCGACGGTCCCAGCCTTGGGCCAATTCCATCCGCGGATGCCCCAGAAAGCCAGAATGGCCAACGCGCCGCGCCACTCGCCTCTTATTTGCTTCTCGAACGGCGTCAACTCGTCATTGCCTTCCGTTTTCAGGGCGGCACTGCAAAGCGCGTCCGCGAAAATAAGAGGACGTTTCCACACGTCGGGAATGGAGTGCGGGTTTTCCTGGCTGGCCGGCGCCACAAAATCTTCCGCGATCCTGCTCAAATTGCTCGCCGGCGAAGCGGTCCATTCACCACGGGCCGGTGGCTGATAGCTTTGTTGTCTGCTCTCCGGAAGATATGCAACCGTTTTAGGGGGCTGGATTGGTGATGACATCTTGGGTTCCTTCAACAATTGGAATAAATCGCCTGAATCGCGCGGCCCACACCAGACGGAGGCGGGTCCGGAATCGCCGTATCACAGACTCGTTCCCAAAGCGTGTCCAGCGAAGCCTGCTCTGTATCCCTCTCCACGAAGAACTTCCCGAGACCAACGGCAGCAAACTCCTGGTGGCTCGCCAAGCGAAGCGAGGCGTCAGCGGCAGATCTGGAGATGACCTCGCGGTTTAGGAGCCGCATTTCAAATTTCTCCGTTTGCGGCCGGAGGATGTACATCAACCATTCCAGGAATGCCGTGTTGTATGCCTCGACGGCCGTCAATTTGTCCGCCTCGGAAGCGTCGAATCGGTTCCGCTTTTCCAGCAGGTCCCCGTACCAGGGTGCGCGGAACGTCTTACCCTTGGCAAGCGCGTCGTTCATCGTCGGCGCGAAACAGTTGCGCATCGCAACAGCAAAGCGCGCCAATCGGCGGAACTTGATATCCCAGTCCGACCGCGGGCCGGTTTCCGCGGGCTTTTCCACCGGTAAGTCCTCCCATTGGATTCGTAATCCTTCCTTGCGCGAGGAAAGATACAAGCTGTTCCTGTCCACTTTCGTGTGGAAGAAATGGGCCATACCCAAAGCAGCGACGAGTTCCAGGTAGTGCGGTTCGTTGCACTGATCGCGCCGTCCAACGGCCGGCTTCAACATCAGGGCCTGATACTCATCGCCCAGCAGGTAGATTGCATGACAGAAATTCAAATACCCACGCTTTTCGTAATACTTGAGTGCTTCCTTGGTGTTGGAGATAAATACAGTCGGATCGGCGGTGATCCGCCCGTCCACGCCGACATCGCCAAACGTGAAGTATGGCAGCAGCGGAAACATGGCAATTTGGCAATTTGGGTACTGTCTCGAAATCAACTTCGCGATGGTTGGCACTCCGGATGCTCCGGTGCCCCCAAAAATGGAGCCGGCCAGCGCCACCTTCACCTGCACATTTTGGGGCTCCTGGGCGAGGTGAGCACGCAGGGCACCAAAGCCTTCAGCGCCTTCCCAGTTTACCTTCTGAGCCCATACGGCAGCGCCAATAGCGGGACGCGCGCGAAACCCTTCCGTCAAATCGAGGTCGATTTCGGCGTCGGAATAAAGGCATCGCATCACATCCTGCTCTTGCTGTTGCATTGCCGGAAATGCAAAGATTCTACGGAGCGTCTTGGCTTCAGGGTCGATGGGCGACCACGGTTTGTCGCTCAGCAAAGTCACGCTCGTCCGGAATGGGTCGACTCGTGGATCAAACTGGCCTTGGCACTTGCTGTATCCCTTAACGGCATCGATCGCACGAGTGACACTGCCATTGCCTTCGTCGGCATCGACAAACAGCACCGTCAACGGACCTGGCATAATACCGGCCGCAACCAAATGCACCGCGGCTTCGGCAATCTTGGCCCCGGTACCGCCAACCGCAATCAGATAGTTGCTCATAACGTTCCCACTCTCCTAAGTTAACAAAGTCGGATGCCGCACCTCAGATGAAGCGCAGGAATGAGGCACCTAACGGCGTGTACTTATAACTGACTGGCGAAAACAGGGCCGTGGCGAGCCAATAGAATCCTGCAGCCCCCAGGAAATAGAACATTGTCGGAATGTGTCCATTGATGGAAGCTGAAGGGCCAAAGAACTCCGCGCAGAACGCGGCCAGCACGGCGACTGCCAGCCAAAGGAACCAAATCCAGCGCTTGCTCTGAGCAACTGGCACCGCGACGCGAAAACTCCACTCTGCCAGCGCATACCAGATCATTGTCGAAGCCAGTGACACCAGCATCACAATCAAGGCCCATCGGTGGAATCCGTCACGATAGTCCTGGCCGTTGCCGTCCTTCGGCATCACGTTCAGCGCTTGCAGCCAGGCGGTGGCCATCATGTAGATGAGCCCGTAAAAGAGCGCGTAGAGCACCACTATACCCACCAAGTGAATTCCAGTCTTCTTCATCGGTTCACCTCACCCTTAGGTTGCCTTTATGTAGAGATACAGAATGCCGATGGGCGGCTCTTTCCCAAGAAACGTGGCATCCCGCAGGTTTTGCAGGAACACACCCAGATTCAGTGTACGCCCCGGCTTTCCGGGTCCGAATCCGTTCTTCTGAATAATCTGTTCCACATCCGTAGATAGGAGATCCCAATCGAGCATGGGTTTTGGTAGCTTGCTGGCACTCTCCGCCGGAAAGACCCGTACTTCGAAGCGATAGTCCCGGTTCGTTCTTAGATGGTCGCGCGCCAGGTCCAACCCCAGTTTGAGTTGCTTGCCCTCCAGTTTGACGGAGGAGACCTGGAGCACTCCATCCACTTGCGGATCCACCTTAAAGGTGCCATCGTCGCCGGCCATTTCCGGCTTCACACTGAAGCGCAGAGCCGAGCTCTCGAAGAGGAGGCCGTTGGAGATCAGGTCACAGTCCAACGTGACATCCATATGGCGCGCGTCGGTTGGTTTGCCCACACCTTTGGATGGCACCTGCAATTGCAGGATGCGCTCGTCTCGATTCGTGGCACTCGGAATGAGGTTTGTTTCAAGGCTATAGCCGTCGCGCTTCGGACCCAACGTCGCCTTGCCACCCAGGTGGTGGAGCATTCGCTCCGTAAACAAGACCCGACGGCTTGGCGGACCGAGCTCCGGAAAGTGAGAGTCGATGCGCTGAAGAAAGCGCTCCACATCCGCGAGCTTGCCGAGGATCAGGACGTAGTAAGGAAGAGTTCCCACGTGAGGCACGCTGCGCTCTTGGCCATTGACGTCGCCTAGTTCGGAAATCCGGCCATTAAAGCGCGTCTCGATTCCCAAAACAGCTACGGCGGGAGTCACCGCGGGCGACTCGTGGTTTCCAGATTGGCGCATCCCGGCGAGATACTTATCGTCCAAACGATTCGATAGCAGAGACACATCGCTGCGGCTCTGGAACAAATCGGTAACAATTACCGTCAAGTCGTCGGGCCGGGATTTCTCGAATACTTTTTCGATGTTCGTCTTCCTCTCGCTGTAGAAGGCCGGAGCTTGAAAAAACAATCGATCCGGCGACGGAACTTCCACGGCATTCTCACCAAAGCGCCACCACTTGGCCTTGCTCTTTTTCCATCCTCCGTTTCCGGCGAGGCTTTCGAGCTGTTCCAACAAAGGTAGATAGCGATTGTCCGAGCCTCGAGTTAGGAAACCTTGCATCGATTGCGAAGCGTCCAGGAAAAGATTGATCTGAAGATCGTCGGAGAGTTGAGGTTCCACCTCCCAGGCGTGATGCGCAGGCCAGTTGCCGCTCTTGGGGACGGTGGTACACGAAACCGCTCCCAAAGCCACAATCACGATGATCAGCGAAACGATAGTCCGGCGACTCTGCTTAAGCATTCTCCCTCTCGGTCATTTCGACGGGACCGCCTCTGTCCCACGATATCAACTTCATTTTCTGCCTGTTTGTGACAGCAAGCGCCACCCCATTTTCGCGAAACATCCAGCCCATGACGCTTTCCTCATCGCAGTCCTGGACGTCGCCACCCAACGTCAGGAATCTCTCTCTCCGGCATACAATGGGGCTCGAAGATCCCTCGCCAAATCCGATGATGTCTCCGTTGCTAAGGACGGCTGGCATAGAACCTCTCAGCTTGCGCCCCGTGACGTGCCTTTTCTCTCCGAGGGCGGTAAACTCACGAACTTCGTTCGACGCATTCACGACAAAGCTGCCTCGCTCATTGAGATCGATGAACGAACCGGGCGGCAATGGTACGGCAGTCATCCTGACTGGTTGCGCCCCGAGGTCAGCCTCGGCGTAATAAATCCGTTCGCCGGCCTGCCCGAGAATATATGCGCGCCGTTCTTGAGTCGATACCTCTACCGCGAGAGGCGTAACGCCCGGCGCTAGATTCGCAACCCCAGCAGCTGGACGCTCGGTAAAGGGTTTGAACTCACCGGAGAACCTCAATGAGCCCGGTCTTCGGGTGGCGACATCGTACCAGTGCAAGCGGTCGATGGTGCAGAAACAAATCAAATTCTCTCTACCAACGGGACCCACGACGACAGAAGAATCCTGAATTGGCTCGAGCCACGGCTCTCGGTCAAATGGACAAATCACTAGCCATTGCTGATCGCCTTGTTTTTCTATGAAGGCCACTCCGCGCGCCCATTCTGCGATCGCGTGATGATTATCTTTTTTTGTATTACTCAACAAAGTACGCCCAGCCGCGGGCGAGTAGACAATCCTCGTCCGGTCGGAGTTGAGCAGTGAAACGGCGAGAACCTGATGAGTGTTCATGATCACGAGATAAGGATCAGGCACTTGACCCGGGCCGCCGGAGTAAATTGCAGGCGGAGTAAGCCCGAAGGATTTCTCGGGAAGCTTAAACCACGGCTGAGGCTCCGTCCTAGCATAGGGAGAGACGCGCATGACGTCGCCATCGCTGGTAACGAACCAGAACCAACCTCTCCAAGAACGCGGTCGAGCCAATGAGGACAGCCCTATGGTCACGGTTCGGGAAGGACCGTAGTCCTTCGATTCTTCAAAGGTCTGCGCCGACAGCTCGGTCGAACACCCACGGCAGAAGTGCGCCTCACTTCGGTTCGCGACACTGCATACAGCACAAAAGACTAGAGGACTGGCGCAAGAATGGCAATGCTGGTTCCCTCTCACGACGGTGCCCCCGCAACTAAGATTTGGACACTTCATCTTGATCCTGGACCGATATCATTTAGGATTGCTTCACGCCAGTTGACGACCGACAGAGAGCCTGCGGCGGCGTTCCCAAGTTGTAGTTGCTTAAGGCCGGGATGATTGGAGTGCCGATGGCTAGTCGAATTTCTTCCTCGTTGCCTCACGCGGCCGGTGATACCGCCTCCCGAATTACCCGTGTTGATATTGGGCATGAACTTGCCCGTGCCGCCGCCGGAATTGCCGGTGTTCGTATTCGGGGCGCCATTTGGTCGGTACAGCGGCTGGGCAATGCTAACAGACGGCGGCGGGACGGGTCCCCGTCCAGGTGCCTTTTGCACAGATCGGGCGGGCGTCTGGAGCACAGATCGAACTGGCGATTGCTGGGCTGGCTTGGGTGCAAGCGCAGGCCTAGCTGGCGCAGCGGACCTTTTCTCTGGCGGCTTGTTGTCTGGAGCCCAGACAATTGCCGGAGCCAGAAGTGGCGCCAATAGATCCGCAACCATCTTTCCCGGGAACTTAGATCGGAAGAGCACACGTCTGAACTCCAGTCACGCCAATATCTCG
>OBLU010003330.1_pt1 | contig 14574 bp, 12 predicted proteins | sample 1518681 | NCBI WGS metagenome assembly OBLU01 (sample SAMEA3539304, study PRJEB22396) | soil metagenome | biome: tundra; feature: field; material: soil | place: USA | collected 2010-05 | depth 0.15 m
CATTGCGACCGTCAGGACCGTTATCGCGCGCCAACGCCTGTCGAGCGCCAAGGCCACAGCGAATGCGGCGGCCGGCAACGCAGCCGTGCTCTTTACGAGCACTGAGATGCCGATCAAGGCAGCGCCCGCCGCGATCCTACGTTCCGATTCCTTTCGCCTTCCCCCAAACACAAGGCAGGCGCCCGCCAGGTTCGTGAGGAACACGATGCTGTCCGGGACGGCTAGCACGCCGAACTGCAAGAAGCCGGGAAGGCACAGTAGCGCGGCAATGAGCAGCGGCGCCGCCGAGGGGAATTGCTCCGCTGCATACGCGACCCATACGGCGACAGAGGCGATGGCAACCAAGACGGCCACCCACTGCCCCGCCGCGGCTACATCCAGTGACGTGATACGCCGAATTCCGAGCACGACATACTGCGCAACTGGGAATTCCTGAGTTAGCGGAGCCGGTTTCGTTCCACCCGCCATTACGGAGATCTCGGTCTTCCACGGCACTCCTCCGGTCCGCCCAAGCTCGCGCGCAATTTCGAATGTCTGCCAGACCCGCCCGACCTGGTAGGGATTCAACGACACGCTCCAAACCCTAATTGCGAACAGAAGGGTGCCGATGCTTACCGCGAGCCACGGGGACCATTTCAAGATGGTGTTCAGCCAACTCATCGCAGCCACCAGTTATAGCCAGCGTGCACCGAAAGCTCAGCCGATTTCAGGGTGGTCGTCAGGTTCGAGCCGAAAAACCCCGCTCCAGCCATGACCAGGATGCTCTCGTACACGATGGTTACCCGACCTGCGCTTTTCCAGATGGCCGAAGCCCCGTCTGTCACATCCTGATCAACTCCGGACGGCGGCGATATCGGATCCGCCGTCCAGCGCCCGCGCAGCGCCGTCCTTCAATACGAGGAACGGACCCATAACCAGGACGTCCATACTGGTCCGCAAGAAGCAGTCCAGGGCTTCCGCGGGTGTGTTCACAATCGGCTCGTTCTCGTTGAACGACGTATTGAGGAGAACGGGCACACCGGTCAGGTCGGCAAAGCAACGGATCAGCTTCCAGTAGAGCGGGTTGACGTCGCGATCGACGGTTTGGAGGCGGCCCGTGCCATCCGCATGAGTAACGGCGGGGATTTGATCGCGCCGGCCCTCCTTGATGCGATACGCAGTCACCATGAATGGCGCTGGATACGCTTCCTCGAACCACTCGCCGGTTTCCTCGGCGAGAACCGAGGGACAAAACGGCCGGAACGGCTCCCGGTACTTGATTCGACGGTTGAGCAGATCCTTCATGTCACGGCGGCGCGGATCGACAAGTATGCTGCGATTGCCCAAGGCGCGCGGTCCGAACTCCATCCGCCCCTGGTACCAACCTACGATCTTGCCATCAGCGATCTCACGTGCTGTGCGGCTCAGGAGCGCGCCCTCTTCCAGCCTGTCATACTTGGCGCCCGCATTGTCTAGTGCGCCACTGATTTCCGCCTCCGTATACTGCGGGCCCAAGTATACGTGACGCATGACGAAGGACCTGGGGTTGTCGAGCACGTGATGCCAAACGTACAGAGCAGCCCCGATAGAAGTGCCGGCGTCATGCGCCGCGGGCTGGATGTACATGTCCCGAAATGGCGTCTCCTTAAAGATCTTGCCGTTCGCTGCGCAGTTCAGAGCCACTCCACCCGCCAAGCACACTGACTTGCTGCGGGTTTGCTGGTGGACGAAGCGGAGGAGGGAAAAGTAATTCTCTTCGAGGACCAACTGGACGGAGGCCGCAAGATCCGCGTGCCGGGGTTCCACTTCGGTGGAGGGCGTGCGTGGTGTCCCGAAGACTTCAATCATCTTATTAGAGAATACCGAGCGGACCACTGGGGCGCCGCCGCTCCAGGACATCTCTACGCCCGCTGTGTGATGGGTGAAATAATCCAAATTCAACCGCACCCGTCCCTCGTTTGTTCGAACCACATCGCGGACCTGATCGGCAAATCGGGGTTGGCCATAAGCCGCCAAACCCATCATCTTGTACTCATCGCCGTAGTTCGGGAAGCCGAGGAATTGGGTAAACGCAGTATAAAACAGACCGAGTGAGTGCGGAAACCGAACCGCGCCGCGAACATCCAGCTTGCTGCCGCGGCCGGTGCCCCACATCACGCTGGTGAAATCGCCAAATCCATCAACGGACACGGTGGCTGCCTCCTCAAACGGCGAAGCGAAGAACGCGCTAGCCAAGTGAGCCTTGTGGTGTTCGACGTTATGCAACCGTGCTTCCGGACCAATTACGCCGGCTTTCCGGAGGTCCTGTTTGACCCCTGCGACTCGAACGCTGTTCTGTGCCCGGGAGGCTGCCAATCGCCACTTCCGTGGGCGTAATGCTGCATATGCCAGCTTGTCCATGATGTGCGCCCGCGGGTCACGCGAGATGGCTACATGGTCCGGCTTTTCCCCCCCAACACAGTAGGCCGCCGCCACGAGCGGCACACCCGCCCAATGCTTAACACGATTGAATCGTTCTTCTTCGACGGCGATTACGAGATTGCCGTCGCGAAGCAGAGCGGCGGAAGAATCACCGTGAAACGCATTCAAACCAAGGATGAGCATGGAAAAGGCTTTCTACAGTTCGCATTGGGATGGCTGAATCACCATATCGGCATGCCATCCTTCGGCGCGCCTGTGAGCGAGTCGCGCCGAGGCGGATCGGCTTCCGTGGGGCCGCCGCGATAGAGGAGACGCACTGATGCCGGTTGCAGGACACCGTGTTCACGAGCGGGGACCTGGTCTACATTGCCCTGGCGCTGAAGGTTGGGGAGGACGGACAGGCCCCTATTCAATGTGAGCTTCTCCAGAAAAAGATGCCCTGAGTGCATCGGCCCAGGCAGCGGTCACAGTTTCCATAGTGAATTTTGGAAGCACGGTAAGGACATCGCGCTCGCGGAGGTGTTGCCGCCAGCGGTCATCAGGCATGCGTATTCTAAGGAATGAACACCAATCCGCAATTTGCAGCGGTAGGACCTCCGCTTCGCTGTGAAAATGCTCGGAGACAAAAACCTGATCCGACACGGCCACAGCACAACCCTTCGACATCGCCTCCAGAACGGCTATACCGAAATTCTCCTGTTTCGATGGCAGGAGGAACCAATCTGCACGGCGCAGGAGGTACTCTTTGTCAGAACCCGAAACATGACCTACAAAATGGACTCTATCATCCAACTTTAGACGGGTCGCGAGCGCGCGAAGGCGGTCAGCGTAGGCTGGGGATCCAGTTCCCGCGATGATGAGGTGCCATTCTGTAGGCGGCGCCGCTTGGCACCATGCTCGAATTAGGAGATCGACATTCTTTTTCGGATGGAGCCGTCCTAGAAACAGAGCAACCCTGCGCCCTTCGGGCTGAAGGATGGCGCCATTGTCCGGGCCTTCGATGTGACTGGCAACCGACGGGATCCAGTAGTACGGCGACACGAGGGCGGCCGCTTTGCGTAGCCGGAGAACAGTGGTCGCGAGATGAAGTTCACGCCTTGTCGTAAAGAATACGGCGCCTGCACCGACGAAGACCGCTCTTTCCACCAACGCCCAGTAGAGCACTTTCTTGGTGGCCTTGAAGTATCCCTGCCCGAAAATCGCCCAGGGGTCGAGCATGCCGTGGGGAAAACAAACATATGGGATCCCCTTGCGGCGGCAGGCCCGTGCAAACAGGCGATTTGCATAGTGCCACATGCCGTGGATGACAACACCATCGAATCTGTCCAGGTTCAAATCGATCCATGAGCCCAGTCCCGGGGAGTAATAGTAGCGCTTCGGGAAACAAAGCGGCAGACTGTGGATCGTGATCTCGCCTGGAATGGAAGGCCGGATGTTTGACGGTCCAAAACCGACAATCTCGCATTCGAAGCCTTTGTCCTTTATGCACAGCGAGAGATCGACGACAGCACGGATCGGGCCGCCCGATCTTTCGTCCAGCGAGGACATGACGTGGAGAAGGCGCATGGAGGGAAGGTATGGGACGGGTGATTAGGGGACTACGGTCCGATGCTTGCTCATTACTTGCTGCACTGATTCCCACACCTCATCGACCGTGATGTCCCGCATGCACGGGTGTCCTTCGACGGGGCAATCGTGGTGCAGGCAGCCGGCACAGGGAACGGAATGGCGGATAATCGAATGGCCTTCCCCGAGAGGGTCCCAGTGGCCGGGCGAGCTATTGGCGCTCTGGATCACCAAACACGGAACGCCCACGGCTGCGGCAAGATGGGTCGTGCCGGTGTCGAGGCCAATCATGAGCTTGCAGTGTTCCAGTACCGCAGCCGAGCCAGTTACGGAAAACTCCCCTGCGGCAAGGAGGCCTTCGCCGCCCCATTGGGCAATGACCTCCTCCGCCATGCCGCGCTCCGCCGGACCACCCATTACGATCAGTTCCGCGTGGGAGCCTGCCAGCATGCGACGCCCGATTTCTACAAATCGATCCGTGGGCCAGGCATTGGCTGACTTCTTACAACCTGGACAAATGGCAATCAGGTCGAATTCCGGGTGCCTCCTTCGAGCACGGAGCCATTCTGAAGCCGCCTTCGACTGCCGAGGGTCGACGGTGACCATCGGCAAGCGAAAGTAGCCATTGTTTGACCGAAGAATACCGTGCGCGTGGAGCCGTTCCAGCCGGAACACGGCCTCGTGAGACGTCGCGGTCGCGCGGCCCGAGTGATCACATGGGTGCACGGTATCGTGTGGGATGGCGTCGAAGCCAATGATCCGGGAAATTCCGCAGAGCCGAAAGAACAACCGGTCACGCTTCAGCGATTTAGCCGGCCGATCACTCGGGAGTACGCTCACAACGGCATCGAACCGCATTCCACGGAGCAGGTACCAGAGTCGGGCCGCCCCTCGTATCTTGCCCACAGAGGATCGCGAAAAAGGATATGGGATGAAATCATCTACGCCAGTGCTGGCCAATACCATGTCGGAGGTCACCAATCCACCGCCTTGCACGTCATGAAGGATGTGAATGCGGGCACTGGGACCGAAATATTCCCGGATGGCGCGGATCGCCGGGATGGATACGATGGTGTCACCCAGTTGACCGATTTGATGCACCAGGATTCGCACAGGATCGCTGTCGGAGGTCACGGAAGCAAGCCCCGGTACAGCGCTAGGGTCCGCCGGCCGTACTCTTCCCAGGAAAGACCTTTCACCACGGTTTGCCGCGCGCGCTGGCCCATTGCGTACGTCTCCTCCGGGTGCACACGCATCCACTCAAGCCGGTCGGCAATCGCCCGCGCATCGCGAATAGGAACGATGAATCCATTCTCTCCATCGCGAATGAGATCGGGCCCGCTACCGTTCGGCGTTGTGATAACCGGCAGCCCACAAGCCATGGCTTGCGGGATTACGACCGGAAAACCGTCCTCAATTGTCGGCAGCACGAAAACGTCGGACTGCCAGTAGTGTTCCAGCAACGCAGGCTGGCCCACCCGCCGCAAGACCCGAAAATTGTGCGGAACCGCGAACGGGAGTCTCCCCCCGTGAAAGCCGACGTTCAGGAATTCGAACACACGTGCGTCGAGCATACGTGCCGCCTCGGCAAGATAATGCATGCCTTTTCGATGTGTGAACGCACCGGCATTGATGACGCGAAACAACGCGCCGGCCGTTTTCGGGCGAGCATCTGACCGAGGACGGAAATGCGACAGATCCACTCCGAGGTAGTTCAGCAACAGCTTCTCCCTCGGGAATCCGTTTGCCAGAAAGGACTCCATCACAAACGATGAAGGCACTAGAACGTAGTCGGCGGCAGTGTAGCCGGCCTCCTCCCGTTCGAAATCACTGGAGCTAACCTGTTCGACTGGCGCTCCAGTGAGATCGCGCTCCTCTTGAAGCAGCCGTGCCTGGGTTCGGATATGACTGCTAGCTCGCTCCAGGATCGTGACCGCGCCCAATTCCCGGGCGCGTAATACGGAATGAACGCAGAACCCGGATAATCCGACGAAGACATCGGTTCGCTGCAACCGCCGCGCTACTTCGCGGTCCCAAAAGCGCGTCAGCACCGGCAGCAGGTTCAAATGTGGGCCCACGTTTCGCGCTGCACGCGCTGCGATCTCGACCATCGGCATGCCTGTGACCTTCTTTTCGGGGACACCAAATCGTCCGGCCGCCCACGCAGGGTAGGTTGTGTGTAAGCGCTCCAGAGTCCCCAACCGCGCCAACTCGCGCGCGAGATCGAAAAAATGAAATCGGCCCCACGTTGCAAGGGTGACGGTCATGCGTACCGTGTGATCTTTCGGGTAGAGTGAAAAACCTGTACCAGCCGGGACAGCCGGTCGGTATACGTATGCTGCTGCCGCTTGAGTGCGAGCATTCCGTTCGCTCGCAAACTCTCACGGAAGTCGGAATCAGCGAGCAACTTGTGGACCTTCGACGCCAGTTCGTCGGCGTTCGAGGCGTCGAAGAATTCCGCTTCGGCACCTTCGCGGTAGTATTGCAGGTGGCGATGCGTACGTTCGGCAAGCAATACTCCACCGCAAGCCGGGATCTCGAAGGTGCGCTGGGTGTAATCGTCCCGGTTCTCTTTACGCAGGAAGGCGAGCGCGATCTTCGAGCTGCCTACAACCCGGCACAGATCGTCGCCCCAGACAGGCGGACGAATGAAGGGTTTCAAAGGCGATCCAGGCGGCAGGTTGCCCCACTGCTCACCGTAGACCGCGTATCGCGCCCGTACGGATAGCACCAGCGCTTCAAGGAGGCGTGCGCGAGGTGCTTCCCAGGTGCCAACGAAAACCACATCTGCCGCGAACCGTTCGCGGTCGACTGCCGGCACTTCAACCGGTCGGTGTAACTTTGGATGATATGCAAACGGGAAGAACTCGACATTCGGATTCAGCGGCCGAATTTCCGCTACGTTTACTTCCCGCGTTGGAAAGATGAAATCGTAGGCTGGAACGGCTCGGCGTTGTACCGGGCTCCAGTTGTTGCGATTCCGGCTGAAGAAGTCATCGTGATTGATGTTCACCACCCAGGCTCCCGTTCGTCGCAGGTCGAATACATCCTCTCGGGAGAGAAACAGTCCTTTCAAGATGATCACCGCCTCCGGACGCTCGGCGGCAGCAAGCCGGCGAAGAGCGCCGGTGTGTGAGTGCCGATAGGGTTCCCATGGCCTGCGCGCAACCTTCGCATACGCACGGGCCCAAAGCCGCCGAGCAGGCTCAAGTCGTTCTCCGTCAGAAAACGCAACCAGTTCGTGGCCGAGGTCGCGAAGTGCCTCCGCGTAGCACCAAGCGCCTGAACCGAACCTCTCGGACTCTCCATAGAGCATTACTTTCATCGTGCTACCCGGTTGGATCCAACGAAAAGGTCCCGCTGCTGGGTAGGCCAGCGGCGGCCTTCGCGTCTATGAAAGGACCGTGCGTCGGCACCGCCAATCGGATCGGCGAGCTTCGCTAGGACCGTCGCCCACAGCAGGTAGGTCGTGGTATTCACGATGCTCGTAACCTGCAAGAGCAGGAAGAAAAGACTCAGAAGATATGCATCTCTGACCGTTGCATTTCTAAGCTTAGTCGCGTGGCCATCCATCTTTCCGGCGAGCCAAAAGATGAGGGGGACACCCCAGATCAGGTGGAACGGGCGGAAGTTAAAGATAAACTCGGCGTATACGTTGACTGCGTTACTGGTACCCGTGTCATCCGAGTGGACCAAACCGATCACACGCGGGACCGTGTATCCATAGAAACTGTTATAGATGGGTTTTGACGTCCACACTGCGCGCGGGATCATTTGCAGCAACCCGTCGGTGAATGTCTTGCCTTGCTGCAACTCCAGGATCCCGCCATCAACGGCGGCCTGCATGAACCCAATCTCGCGTTCGGCATTCACACGAATTGCCCAGAACTCAGTGAAGAAGGATAGCCGTTCCAAGATCGGTATTCCCAAGACCGACTCGATGGCGGCCAGTGGGTCTTGTGAGACTTCTTCGTAATTCGCTTTCTTCAAGTTCGCCAGGGGTAGGACAAAAAGCATGCTGACTATACCTGCAGTTGCGATCAGTGAGATTCGTTTCGGCCAACGCAACACCGCCCCGAGCGCGATCGAAGTGACAAGCAAGACCAGTTCGGAGCGCCAGCCGGTAAACCATCCGGTGATGAGCGAGAATCCCGCGCAGACCAGCCAGACTGCAAAGGACCAGCCGTCGAGACGCGCTGTTGCCGTCGCAAGCAGAAGGCAGGGATACTGGAGGGTCTTGAGCACGGGAAAGATCGTGCCCGCACCGCTGTTCGCCAACTCAAACCGTGATCCCCAATAGCCCAGCATCGAAAGAACAGTGAGGACAACGAGCCACTCGATCCGGATGGGGTTCAGAAAGGCTGATCGCCCAGGCAGTCCGGTCCTGCCGTGCCTGCTGCTGCCGAAGTATGTTGCGATAGCATAGCCTACGAGCAACGGACCGGAAACGGACGGGATAGCAGACATGACTCGTAGCCGAACTTCCGGCGAGTCAACCCCTGGCGCTGCAAGATAGGTTGCGAGGCCAAGCCCATGGAAAAGAAAAATGTTCGCGTGCAGGCCGACGACGGCACCGAACGGTCGGCGTTGAGTCCAAGCCCGCAAGAGTGCGAAACCGCTCAGCAGAATGAATCCCGCCGCAGACAACCAGCATATCTCCGAAGGGCTGACTTCGAACCAAGTGTTATCCATGCTATCGAGGTGACGAATTGCCGTTTGGGGCCGCGGTCGGCGGCTGGTCGGCGCAGCCCCTCCGGAAACCGAATCAGCCACTGCCTGAGGCGGGCGACCGACGAGAGCCGTCGCAGAAAAGCGCTCACTAACCAACCCCGGGGGGTGGAACAGATGTTACAGGCCTATTGGTCCTGAACCAAAACCGTCATGGTCCTAGTTGCTCTAGTCTTGGTATCCCGAGGCCGTCAAGGCAGCCGCGGAGACCCTGCGGCGTACCTATGTCGAAGTAGGCTCCGCTCGGAAAGAAGTGCGCTCGCACGTTCAAGCCTGCCGCGACTGCGAGATTGAACAACTCGCCTAGAACCGGCTCGCACTCCGACGTTACACGTCTCTTGACCTCTTCATGCATCAGCGCTGAGAAGGCTGGGCCCCAAAGTGCAACGCCCCAAGTATTCCGCACCGGGGGCTCCGGGCATTTGTCGTATACTGCCTTCACTTTTCCGTCTTCTATGACTACCGGCCCCAGCCGCTGAGGCTCGCCAGTCGGGAAGACACCCAACAACAGGTCAGCTCCTGTGGTTTCATAGCGCTCGCGGAGGGTTACGAAACAGTCACCCGGCCTGATAATAGTGTCAGGCATCGCGAACGCCACGTGAGCGCTGTGAGTCCAGGGATAAGCGAGATCGAGAGCTCGGGGCAAGCCGCGGGCCTCCTCCTGATACAAATATCCGATGTCGAGACCCGTCGCGGACCCGTCACCGAAATAATCTAGAATGGCCATCTTCCAGGGTGCGATTATCACTAGGCAGCGGCGTATGCCGGCATCCTTGAAGCAGGCGAGAGCGTACTCGCTCACGGCACGCGGACGCAGGCTCCCTGAGACCTCAAGCGCTTCGTAAACCACCGGTAGCAGTTCCTTGGGATAACGGAACGGTTTGAGCCTCATACCCAGCCCGCCGGCCGGGAGTATTCCAACGAAATCTGTGAGCATAACTCTCCGTATGGGCTGCTAATCCTGATAGTGCTGTGTCTGGGCTGAGGCGGAAGCTGCTTCTACTAAGGTTCCGCATCGCGGCAGCGTGCGGTCCACGAGCTCATGCACATTCAATGGCCTCAGATGGCCGTTAACGGACAGCAGCCACTGCAGCAACTGACGGAGCGGATGCCCGTATCTCCTTGCCGCCGCCCAGCCCTTACGCGCAGCCGCCCAATCGCCGCGAGCTAACGCGCGAGCGATCCAGTGGATATGTTGACACCCCCCCAGACGTCTCCAAACGGTATCCAATTCGTCCGGCTCCAACAGGCCCGTAAGCCGCTCACGCAAGGAGGAAACCAATTGCAGTTTGTCCTCAATCGATGTCATCTGCCTCTGTCCGAGGCGACCGTACTGAAGCGGATGATTCCGGAGCTCAATCAGCCGGTCGCGAACAAAACCGACCGGGTGGATAGCGCTGATACGGACCCACAGGTCGTATTCCGCCCCTTGCGGGAGGCTAGTTTGGAATAGGCCGACACTGCTGGCGACGTCTTTCCGTAGCATTACGGTCGAGATGTTTCCGGGTAAGCATCCGTAGCAGTAGAAAAGTAACGCCGATTCCAGCGGCCCGGCAACCTCTGGAGTTCGCCTTCTCTGCTCTTCGAATATGGATTCACGGCCGGTGCGCAACCCATGCTGGTCAATTTCGTAGAAATCGCAGTACATCAGGCCGGCGGAGCCGTGGCCGGCGGCAAACGATTGAAAAGCACGGAGGGATCCGGGCAGCATGCGGTCATCGTCTGCCCACAGACGGACCCAGTTGCAGCGGGCCTCCGCGAAACCGCGATTTAAGGTCTTGAACAGCCCGAACCGCTCCGCGTTCCTGGAGTATCGCAACCGGCTATCCCGGCGAGCATGCACGATATCTGCGGACTCATCCGTAGACTGGTCATCGAGCACGAGCAACTCGAAATCGACATCCTCCTGGGCCAGGACGGAATCGATCGACTCGGCCAGATATCGAGCGCCGTTGTGAACCGGAAGTAGTACCGAGATGTTGGGCATCAAGAAGCGACCATCCGACCTAATAATTTACGGTGGTCCTCCTGAGCGACAAGGCGGGCGGCCCAATTCGGCGGAAGCTGGTCGAAGATCTCGATAGGCGCGGGGCATTCGGTCGGTTGCGGCACTGGGCGTGCTCGCACGAACGCCGCCGTACGCTCCAGACCGTTGGAAATGTCGATTTCCTCCGAGTAAACGTGGGAAAATGCGCGCCGCGCTTTCGCATGATCGCAGTGTGCATGCTTGACTTCCTTCCGGGGTTCGAGGAATACCACGGAGTCCTCCGAGACACCCATGACACATGCAACTTGCTTCGCCAACTCGATGACCGTCATGAGTTGGTCGCCTCCGACATTGAAGACCTGATTGCGGGCGGCATTGACAAACGGTGCCTCGGCGATGCATCGTGCGACGAGGTTGATGTACGAGAAGCTTCGCGTCTGGGTTCCATCCCCAAAAACTGGGAGCGGCTCGCCCCGCATTGCTCGGTACATGAAGATCCCAACCACGTTCCGGTAGGGGTCGGAGATATTTTGGCGTGGACCAAACACATTATGTGGGCGAAAGACCGTGTAAGAAGGTGCGCCGAAGTACGAGCAAAACGCACGGATGTGGTTTTCGCAAGCGTGCTTGGCGACACCGTACGGATCGCATGGCCGGCATGGCGAGTCCTCTGTAAAAGGCTCCTCAGTTGGCGGGTGGCCGTAGGCGCCGATCGACGACGTGAACACGAAGTGGCGCGCGCCGTTCCGGTACGCAGAGGCCAGGACGTTGGCTGTAGCTACGAGGTTATCCTGGTAATTGAACACCGGTATGTGATGCGAAAGACACTCCGCGGCATATGCCGCCAAGTGATAGACTAGGTCCGGGCGGTAGGTGCTGAACAAGGCATCCAGATTGGAGCTGACCGAGCGCCTCTCGAATTCAGACCCGGCAGGAACGTTGTCGAGGAAGCCGCCCGACAAGTCGTCGATGACGAGGACATCGTGGCCCTCAGCGAGCAGCGCCTCCGCGACATGCGAGCCGATAAACCCGGCTCCTCCGGTTACGATAGTTCTCATGTGTGTTCTCCTGTGAATTCCGGAACGGACCTGCGCTGCCCTGCCCGGTTCGCCCGCAAGCGTTCGTCAATTTCCAATACGACTGGCACTCGATCCCAAGGCCGGGAGTTCACCCGGCAAGGCCTGGCAGCTTCAACATCAATGGTCTAAACTGCGCTTCCCAGTTGTACTTGTCTTCGTGCGCCTTGCGGGCGATAGTGCCAAACCGATACCTCAGGTCGGGGTTCGTGGTGAGATCGAGCAGAATGCCGTGTAGATCGGAGGTCAAACTGCTGATTCTGGCAACTCGAAAGCACGGAACCTCTCGGTAGAGATCCTCCATCCGAGGGTCGTCGTACGAAATGATTGGGAGGCCAGCGGCCATATAGTGAAACAGCCGAACCGTTGACAGTGCGGAGTTCAACTCGTGTGCCCGTCTGACATGAGCCGGTGTCGAAGGGTTACAAACGTGGATCAAGTGGCCTACGTCCGCCCCAAGTGCGGCCCGCTTCCACTCCACGTCAGACGGGAGATTCCAAATAAAGGCACGTCTCTCAAGACCCATCGAGGAGATTAAGTTCTCCAAATGGACCTTATACTGATTCTTGGCCCTCCCCATCATCAAAAACAGAATGTTCGGGGGTAAGCCGCGCATGGCTTCAAGTGTTTCCTCCAGCCCGCCATACGGTCCCACAGCGCCAGCTCGCACGATAACGCAGCCGTCAGAGTCCCCAATTGACGCACCCCGCGCTCGCAGTTGGATTCGCAGCCACGGGTCGCGTGGCCAAAGCTGTTCTGTGATGTAGGACAAAGGTCGTGCAACATAGCAGATTCTGGGACTTCTCGATAGTCCCCCGGAGTCCTTCACGAACTCGCCTTTATACGTGTCGCTGGCCCACACCTCCTTTGCCTGGGAGACACGGGCCAAGGCTCTTCGGAGGATGATCCGATCCAGCCGCCCGGCAAACTCGATCGCCGGGATATCAAATACATTGAACGCCACCTTGGACTTGACTCTCGACCACAGCCTCGGTGAGATGGCTGCCAGGGCGGGAAACTGAACGGCGATTATCAAGTCTGGCTCAAACGTTCTAATACATCGTGATAGGGCTCGCCGATATGATATCCAAGCGAGGAGCCTCCCTAGAGGGCCCAGGTTGCGCGAAGGCGCTGTGGAATAAATTGACTGAAATGCCGCCCCCTGAAGAGCTTTAGAAGGAAACAACTCATCACGCGGAGCTCCGGTGCAGACGATCCGCACAAAGCAACCCGCGGCTAGCAAGGACTCCGTCATCTGCCTGGATACTTGTTCGAACGGCACGTGACCATAGAGGGTCACCAGCACCTTCCGACCAGCCAAGCTCGTTTGATCTGTTCCCACAGCAGGATTAGTCGGCTCTCGACATCGGCCGCCCTCGCGGTGCGTCCCGCTGGCTCGCCACTGCCAGCTCTGTGAACAGCGCGTCCCAAGCTTGGAATTCTCGCCCCTCGTCGAATTCGGCGAAGACGAGGTCTTGCCCGCTACGGGCGAGACGCTCGGCGAGGTCCCGGTCCGAAAGCACTCGGGTGATCGCAGATGCGAGCCCGTCCGTCGAGTCAACAGGCACTAGCAATCCGGTGATCTCGTGTCGGATCAGATCGCGATTTCCAGGGATGTCGGTAGCAACGCACGGCAGTCCCGCCGCCATGGCCTCAATGAGCGCGCCCGGCAGCCCTTCGCAAGCACTTGGGAGCGCGAACACGTCCGCGGCCGCCAGCCAAGAAATTGGATCGGCCTGGTAGCCGGTGAAAATGGCTCGTCCCGGAATACACTCGCGTGCGAGCCGTTCTAACTCGGGCCGGTCTGGACCGTCGCCCACAAGGACAAGCACGGGCGGGCTGGTCCCGGTCTGAACTTCCCGGATAGCCTCAATAAGGTTCGCCAACCTTTTCTGAGCTGACAGCCGGGCCACGGAAAGGATAACAGGTGCGTTGGGCAACCCGAGCTTGGCCCGCAATTGCGTTGATCCCGCCCGCAACTCCCGCGTCCGGTCAGCGATTGTTGTGACTGGCCGGGACTCTCCAATCACGCGGATGCTGCCATCTGACAGCCCGAACAGTGTTCTATAGTGCGTGACTTGCGAAGCTGCGTTCAGAACGACGCATGTGGCTCGGCGCGCAACCAGGCGCTTGATGGGTATACTTAGTCGGCTGTTGCGGAATTCGCTAGGCCCGGATGCTATGAGACGCTCGACAACTACAAACCTCCGCCCGGCAAGAGCCAGCGCCAGTTGTAACCAACGGTAGCTGTCAGCGTGGTGCGCCCAGACGAAAAAGGCTGCGCCGGGATGGCGCCGGAGACAGCGAGCTGCGGCTGTGAGCCCGCGCGATGCAAACTGCCAGGAATTGCCCACTGGCAAGGTCTCGGTGCGAATGCCCAGCCGGCTGAAGTACCTCGTCAGTTGTGGGCTAGCTTTCGGGGAGTGGACCACCACTGCCGCCTGGGGTAGCAAGTGCAAAATGCGACACAGATCGATCTCCGACCCCCCGTATCCAGGGCTGTCGACACAGACGACGATACCGGCTTTCCAGGGGATCTTCGGAGCCACTGGTACGCTCTGCTCGGTTGCAGAGGGGTCGGTCGAGGGTAAATCGATTAGAAACTGAAGAGGTTCGTCCATCGTCAAACCGCATTGGCTGGTGCAGTTAGTCCGCCATCGGCTGACTGCACCAAGACAGTTCCCGCCTTGCGCGTTAGCATTTGCCAACCGAGACTTATACATGGATCTTTGCGACGCCAACCGTCGAGTGCGAGGGTAGCCATCGCAAGTGGCCACAGTAACCAGAGGACCGCATCGATAATAGGCCGCCTTGACA
>OBLU010003331.1_pt1 | contig 14571 bp, 15 predicted proteins | sample 1518681 | NCBI WGS metagenome assembly OBLU01 (sample SAMEA3539304, study PRJEB22396) | soil metagenome | biome: tundra; feature: field; material: soil | place: USA | collected 2010-05 | depth 0.15 m
GATGTTACCGAACAAGTCAAGGCAGTATTGAAGTCTGACCGCGCTAAAGGACTAGAATGAGCCCTAACACCTGCCAGCACCCGTAAGCGCGTGGGTCACCGAAGGGAGTATATGAACAAAGTAGATGAGAAGCGTGATACACAAATTGTGAGTGACGTGGTCGATTGCCTTAGACGCCTACTGGAAAAGCAGATGAGTTCAATGGGAGTCCCTCACGAGGAAAAGCGAAAAATGGCCCGTGAACGCTTGCTTGCGGCCTATGTGGATGTGGCAAGGTCTCTTCATGCTTCTGAGACGGGAAATCACACGGAGGAGCTGACCGCTGTCAGAGATGCGACACAGAAGATTTCAGAGATGAGAGCCAAGCTACAGTGCGGGTGACGAGATCGATCCCCCGCACTCGCTCGGAGAAAGGGCCAGCTAGCCATGTCACAGGTGACGAGAAACAATCCGCTTGGTTTTGCAGCACTCACATAGAAGAATCTTGAGTTCATCGAACAGGCGGCGGCACAGCACGATCCGGATGTTCACCGTATCACTCAATTAGCCCTGTCCCTTTTGGGATTGATCGTTTTGCAGCACGAAAAGAACCGCACTCAATTTGATAGGAAAATACGAGCAAAGAAATTGGCGGACCTGAATTGGCCTTGTTGGGAACTTCCACCGGGTCACAAGACTGACACTTTGGGAAAGTTCATAGAGCAACTGCGGATGTGATTGCGCACGGCGGGATCACGTTCTCTTCTGACGACGCAGACCCCGACAAGGTGATGCTGTTTTTCCACGACCCGAAGACAAAATGGCATGGGACAATAAGTGCAGCCGATCTGCGCGAATTTTGCCGCCGCTTCAAGGCACTTTTAGAGGAGTCTTCGTAAACCCCTGTGGAAATCAGACCGACCCACTACCAAATCAGCATCACAATAAAAGGGAATTGCCTGAGCAAAAACCTGCGCGTGGAATGCGGGCCGGATGTCCATCGTTGAGGAGCTTGCAGGATTTGCGCCAGTGCCCGGTCCACTTCAGCGTCAAACTTGAGAGCGGCATCGGGGCTCTGCTCCAGGTACCAGTCAAAGGCGGCGTCATATTCGGCAGTGGCTTCTTCGTGAAACTCCGCCGAATCAGTGGGCATCGGGCAGCTTTGCCAAATTGCGCCTGCGGACTTCCGCCCATGAATTGGTCCTTGCCTTGCCAGAGTCCAGGTCCGCCAGTCGCTTTCCGATCTCCGCTTCCCAAGCCTGTTGAACGCCTTGGTCGACCTTGCCCCCGAGGTTGGAAATCAGCGAATCCGCCAACGCTTCCTGTTCCTCAACCGAGAGCGACAACGCCTGCTCTAACAACTTGCAAACTTCCGCTGTCATCTGCGTCATGCTCACCCCGCTAGGCCTATAGTAGCAGTGGACGCCCGATGCGCCGACTGCATGCGGCGAATTTCTTCATCGGCCACCCATTTTTCATCACATCCAGCCAGTGAGCACCATCACAGACATCCCACTCGCCATGCCTGAAAATGAAGATCTGATTGGCCAGGGTAGAAGTGTGTCCGTCTCCAGAGACGGACTTCGATGCCGCACAGAAGCCATTGTCAGCGCTCCTTGACAACCTAAATGACACCTGAGCAGTCGTCACCCGCTCCCGATCGGGACCAAAACGAAGCATTTCGCCGCTAAGTCCTTATCCCTGTATTATGTGCAAATAAGTCCTTACGCCTGAGGTATTTAGCGGGACCATCTGCTAACTCTATGATTCTAATGGTATAGAAAAAAGGGGGGGTAGGGGGGTACCGCAAATAATTGTGCCTGTCAGGCGGGCGGGCCTCCTGTCGATGACAGATAGTCTCCCACTCGTCCACTGGCCCGCCACCAACTATTCGAACGCCGTTCGCAGAAAGCTCACCAGCTGCCAGCCATCCATGTATTTGTACGGAGTCTCCCCCATGGTGTAATGCCCGCAGGGCAGCACGACGACTTTGTGATCGAGGTTGTGCCTCTCGAATTCCTCGACCACCTGCTCCGAAAATTCCGGCAGGAACGTCATGTCGTACTTCGCATAGATAATCAGCGAGCGGCGCGGCCAGCGGGAAAATTTATCGAAGTACACCATCGGACTGACGGCCCGCCACACCTGCCGCAGATTCTTCAAATCGATTTCCGTTTCCAGCCCCTCGCGGATGTGGCGCGTGGACTGCCCGTGCCACACCACGTCGGCAAAATAAGTCGAGGCGTGATTGAACGCAGCCACCTGAATCCGCGGATCGTGCGCGGTGGCGATAAACGCATAGCACGATCCCAGGCTCGTCCCGACGATACCGAGCCGGTTGTAACCTTGCGCTTCCAGCCAGTCGAGACAACAGCGGACATCAATCACGCCCTGGCGCACCGAATCGAGCGTGCGGCCAATGTTGGCGGAAACGGCATAGTCGGCGCGGTCGATCTCCGCCGGACGGCGAATGTCGTGATACGGCATGGACAGCCGCAGCACCGCAATCCCCATCCAGTTCAGCACCCGGCACAGGCTGTTATAGGAAAGCGCATCGGAATTCCAGTGCGGCAAGAGAACCACGGCGCGGCGGCCGCGCGCCCGGAACCAGCGCGCATTCACCAGATTATTCTCGGGAAACGGCGTAACCACCGGCGAGGTGAAGCGCAGAAACTCGGCATGCGTGCCGCGGACTTTTTCTTCGAGGCGCGGGTCGGGCGCTTCGCGCGTGCTGAACACCTTAACCTCGCGGCGCTCCAAGCGGAAATCCGACGGCTTTTGGTAAGAGTAAAAGTCGTCGCTTGCCCGAACGATGCGATCGTTGAAGCGCGAGAAAAATTCCAGCTGTCCCGAGTCCTGTCCAGATCCCAGCCTTGAATGACCGCCGTTGCGGCCAGGCCAGTTCCGCGTCCAATCCAGCCCCCAGTCCAGCGGACGCACCACGCGGTTATTGTCCACCGACGTGAGCCGGGTCTCCCAGTCGTACATCCATTGAGCGTAGCGTGAGGGCATCTCTATTCTAGAAATACAACAATGGGGCCAGATTGGCGACCCCGGTCAGTTCAACGGCAGGATTTCAGCACTCAGCAGTCATCACTCAGCATTCAGCAGTTAGCTTGGCACTTAGCATTTGGCACTTCGCTAACCCGATGCTCTCTCGGGCATCGGAGCCAACCTTGACGGCCACATGCCAAGTGCGAAGTGCCAACCAAGCATGCTGGCTGACAGCTGAGTGCTGAATGCCGACGGCTCAGAGGTACACTCTCGGTACCCTCTGCGACAAGCCGCACAGAATTTCGTAGGGCACGCTTTCGCACCAGCGCGCCAGTTCTACAGCGTCGACGCTCTTGCCGGCGCCTCGTCCGATCAGGATGACTTCATCTCCCACCGCGACCGCGCGAATGTGGCTGACGTCCACGATCGTCAGGTCCATCGAGACGCGTCCTACAACCGGCGCGTATTCGCCGCCTACGATCACCCGCGCGCGATTCGAAAGCAGCCGCGGATACCCGTCCGCGTAACCGACGGGCAGCACCGCGATGCGGCTCCGCGCCTTTGTCACAAAGGTGCCCATGTAGCCGACCGCTTGTCCCGCTGCGACTTCCTTCACCGTCAGCACTCGCGTCTTCCACGAAAGCACAGGACGCAGCGGCAGCGGAGCCACCACCGCGGGCTCCCCAGCCCGCGTGAAGGCAAGCGAGTATCCGTAGAGCGCGATGCCCGGACGCACCATGGTCTTCCATGTCTCGGGCCGCGCGCTCATGGCGGCGGAATTACCCATGTGAACCAGCAGAGGCTGGAGCCCGTAATTCCGCAGGGCCGCTAGTCCCTCTTCAAAGCACTTCATCTGGCGCACAGCGTCTTCGGCGTCCAGCACTTCCGCCGAAGCGAAGTGCGTGCCTACTCCTTCCAGACTCAAGTGCTCGCACGCGGATAACATCTCGCACAAATGCGGCAGCGCTTCCTTCGATGCGCCAAGACGGTTCATGCCCGTGTCGAGCTTCAGATGCACGGGCAAAACCCTCTGCCGTTTCCGCGCAGCTCGTTCGAGCAGCTCGACGTGCCATGGTTCCCAGATGGTGGGAGTGAGATTCTGGGCGACGATCCCATCCTCCTCGCCCTTCCAGATTCCGGTCATCAGCAGGATGCGGGCCTTGGTGCCGGCGCCGCGCAGAGCCAGGCCCTCCGCGGCATCGGTTACTCCCAGCCACTGCGCGCCCTCGGATTCGAGCGCGAGCGCGCACTCCACCGCGCCGTGGCCGTAACCATCGGCTTTGACCACCGCACAAATGGTGACGCCTTCACCGACGTGCTTCTGCACGGCGTGAAAATTTTCTCCCAGCGCTGCCAGAGAAACTTCCGCCCAAGTCCGGCCGTCGAGAATCAGCGAGCGGCGGTCGGGTATTTTCGACAAATCGGGACGCGGCGCGTTCACGTAGCCGATTATAGCGACCGCGCCGCGCGGTTAACTGCTTATGTTGACCTTTGATGTTAACTGCCCGATAACACAAAGTTCACTGTGATTTCGGTCTCCACTTCGATGGGCTCGTTGTTCAGCAGGTACGGCCGGTAGCGCCATTGCCGGACCGCTTCAACTGCGGCTGTGACCAGCATCGGGTGTCCGCGGACCACGACCAGATGCTCGATCGTCCCTGCCTTGCTGATGATCGCCCGCAACTCGACCGTGCCCTGAACGCGCGCCTGGCGCGCGATCGGCGGATAGCTCGGCTGCACCTTGTGGAGGAGGTTGGCCTCCGCCAAGTGCGATACAAGCAGGGGCTTAACCACGGCAGGGCGCACCGGAATCACGACAGGGATGTTGTCTCCGATGCTGCGGGGAACGCCATTGCCTGGTCCGCGACCCGATCCAGTGTCGATGGATGGGAAGTCTGGCGCGGTCGGAATAGAGTCGCCGTCGTCGTTGGCCGCGATTTGGCGAGGGATCGACCGCGGCGCGATGATCTCTCCCTGGCGCGTGTTGCTGACCGCAGCGGCCGCATGATGGCCGCGCGCAGGCTGCTCTGCTGCGGGTGGCGCGAATGCTGCGGGCGCCGTGATCTGCAGCCAACGCACCTGAGGTGGCCGCCCAACCCACATCAACGGGATCGCGAGCAGCAAGCTCAGGCCAAAGGCTTGCATGGTGAAGGATGCGAGCGTAGTCCATCCGCGGCGGGCGGACTGGTCCCAGGTGCTTTCGAGTGTGGTGAACATATTTCCAGACATCGTGTGTCCTCCGGAACGGGCCCGTTAATCCGTACAGACACCTGCGGGTGGCGATTTGATCCTGCGCGATGAGGGGAAGCGAAAACGAAGTTAGTTACGGACGCGAACAACTGACCCGAAAAAAAAGACCGCGTCTGCACGCGGTCTTAAGAAATAAATTGGAACTGAAACTATCCGAGCGGTGTCGCTACTGTTTCGGCGGAGTTGTTGCCGGCGTCTTGCTAGCGGGCGCAGAGGGTTTGGGGGTCGTCGGTCTCACAGGCTTGGTAGGCGTGCTACCCGCAGCGGGCGCCGGTACGCCAGATTGAACGTTGTAGTTTTCGACGATTGGTTGCGTGATGTCCACGGCCGGTCCGTACCAGATCACCGGGCCACGCGGCCACTGTTGGGAAGTATCCAGGATCATGCCATAGCCGTTTTCGCTGGCATACTTCACGATGAGGGGAGCCATCTTGGTGAGAATTTTGTTTCCGATCTCGCCCTGCTGGTTCTGGAAATCTTCCTGCGCGTCCTGCGTAGCGCGATCGAAACTCTTCTGCTTGATCTCGACCTGCTTCACCAGCTTGTCGCGCGATTCGTCATTCAACTTGTCCTGCTGCGCATTGAGCTGCTTCTTGAGGCTGTCGATTTCGTCGGCAAAGCCCTTCAGTTCGTTCTGCTTGGGCTCAAACTTCTTGGCGAGCGTGTCGAAATCGCGCCGTCCTTCGTTGGAGGCGAAGATCGCCTGTTCGATGTTGATGGTGCCGACTCTGGTGCCCGTAGCCTTGGCCGCCGCCGCCGCAGCAGCGGAGGGAGCGTTGGGTGCGGCAGCTGCGGGAGCGCCGGCAGCCGGTTCGGCTTGGGCCAGAGCGAAGAGGGAGAGGCCGAACACTACGGCCACGGTGACGCGCGCAAACTTCTTAATCATTGGATCCTTTGAACTCCTTCGGATTTTTCGGAAATGCTGGAAGCTTCCAGCTCATTGGGCTCAACGAAACTGATCGCAACCCGAGCCTATCAGTCACATGACCTGAAACATAGACCTGAAGCCGGCGCAGCGAGCGCGCAAGGCGCGTACGACGCCCGGCTCTCTTCCCGCCAAACCGCAAGCGTGGTGATCAGGGTGTGGACGCTCTGCATTATACGGAGCGTACCGGAACAGCGTCAAACGATCAGCGCGGCTCTTATTTGGTTCGATGCGGTGAAGCAGTCAGTTGTCAGCCGTCAGATATCGAGAGATGTTCCAATCCCTGTTTACTGTTTAGTATCGCGGGGCGCCCCAACAAGAATCAGCGATCTCGGATCGTCAGTTTTTCCTGCTCTGCCCCGTGGCATGGGCAGCTTTCTGCATGTTCTCCATCAGTTCCGTCCATGTCCAATCGGTGGACCAGAACTTGGCCACTGTGCCATCGGGAGCAATCAGCACGATGCTCATGTTGTGGGTTATCTGGTTGTCTTCCTCCTCGTACTGAAGTCCGAAGGCCTGAGCCACGCGGGCCAAGTCTCCGGGCTTGGTGGAAGCGAAATCCCAATGAGAAAAGCCGCTCTCGTCGCCATCCAGGTATGCGAGGCCGTACTTACGCAGCACGGCGGGAGTGTCGTATTTCGGATCGAAGCTGACGGTAAGCAAGTGGGTATTAGCGTAGTCGCCGGAGTTCTTTTTGAGTTCGTCGTGAATGCGGGCAAATTGGCTGCTCAGGCGCGGGCAGAAATTCGGCATGGGGCATCGCGTGTAGATGAACGTCACCAGCAATGCCTTTCCCGCAAAATTCGAGAGATGAATCTTCCGGCCGTCCTGATTGATGAGAGCGAGGTCGGGAGCGCGGTCTCCAGGCATGAGCATACGCGGCGCAGCCGGCGGGTTTGCTGGGACACGCGCCGATTCATCGGTGATGCGAACATCTTCCAGCCAATAGTCGCTCGGATCCTTGCCGATGACTACCTCCGCGGCGATTTTGTCGCCGGGCTGAAGTTCCTGAACCACTGCCGGATTCTTGACGCGGTAAGGCATTGCCATGGCTGGCATGAAACCTGGAATGTCGCCATGCTTCACCGTAATCTCGCTGGTGGCCACGTTCTTGCCGACTACCTCGCCTTGCAGCGGATACTTCCTGGTACGGTTGCAGCCCACGGATAGGGTCAGAAACACCATGACTGATATGCGTACGAATTGGGATTTCGTGAGTCTCATCCTTTCCTCGCCTCCAGCAACAAAGTGAGTCTTGTGTCGAGTCGCTCCTCCAGATCTCTGATCCGGCAAACCCATCAGCGAACTGGCAAAGAATACGCTCAATAATGGAACCGGAACCGCAGTTCGACAAAGATTTCGCGCGGGTTATTCCAGTGGAAGCCTCCGAAGGTGATGCTGTTGTCGAGTTCGATGCGGCGGTTGGCGACGTTCAATGCATTCAGCGAGGCGGAAACGCGCTCGCCGAAGTCCTTACCTAGCGACAGATCAAAGGTGGTATGTCCGGGTAGATAGCCGCCCGGATAAGGCTGGTCTTGGAATGCGTTGCTGAAGCCCGAGCCGTAGTAAATGTTGGTGGAGGCGTAAGAGCGCCGCGGCAACGAGACGTCGGCGCCGACGTTCAAAGTGTTGCGCTGGTCGTGGTCGAGGGCACAGAGGCCAGGGCTTGGATCGCAGAGATTCGTCGTGAAATCCGTCAGTCCTCCGGTGATGGCGCCGCCGCCGTAGGCGACCTGATTGGAATAGGCAAGATGAAGCTGTGCGCGATGGGCGATGCGTGGTGATCGCAGCGTCAGTTCCCAGCCGCGGATGAGCGCCTTCTCGATCGTGAGTGGGAAGAAGAGGTTGGAGTTTCCGATCACGTCGTGGTCGAAGAAATTCCGGGCGCGGGTGCGGAAGGTGTCGGCGTCGAGCGTCCACCCGCGGTAAGGGATGGTCACGCCGAACTGATGTTCTTCGTCGCGCTCGCCGTTGAGCGGGATGAAGGTGCAACCATTTGCCGTGCAGAACTGCAGCAATGTTCCAGAGGCCGTAAGCAAGGGAGGCGCTTGATAGTAGTGTCCGTAGAAAGCACGGAAGGTCCAGCGCAGACGCGGTACGGTGACGGTTGCGCCGAATCGCGGGCTGATGGCGTTCTCGGATTGGACGCCGGAGAAGTGCGTCGGGCGCAGGCCGGCGGAGAGAGTGAGCCACGGGAAAGGTTTGAATTTTTCGTCGAGGAAGAAAGCCGCGAGGCCGCCGGAAGCGGGCTCAGAATCGGCGAACGGGGAAGGCAGCGGTTGCGGACAAGAATAATAGGGGTCACCGTTGGTCGCGCAGTTGAAGAGAATGCCCAGGTGGTGATCGTCGTTCTGGTGGAATCCAAAAAAGCCAACCTGCAAATCGTTCCGGACGAAGTTCGCGCCAAAGCTCACTTGGCCTCCGGCATATGTCGAGGTGTGGTGATCGGTGGTGGCGGTGGGATAGTCGTTTGGTGCGCTCTCGTAGTCTGCGCTGTTGCGATGAAATAGGGGCGAGACCGTGAGCATAAGTTTCGAGTTGAAGGTGTGGACCCATGAAGCATTGATCAGGGCATCGGCTTCGCGGTCGGCGTCGCGCAGGCCGCTGCTGTCGAAGAGCGAACTCTCCAGATCGTTAAAGTTCGGGTCGTAGGGAACCTGGTAGAAATCCTTGCGCAGCGCGGTGACCAAGCGAAGCTGATTGGAAGGATTGACATTGAAGATGAAGGAGCCGAAACCTCCGTAGCCGTTGGCGGCGTCATGCACGACTCGTGAAATGGGCGGTTGGATGCCGAGATTGCTGCGGTTCCCGTTCAGTCCGATGTAGTAGGCGAAGCGCTCGGTGTGGCTGCCGAAGCTGAAGGAGTCATTGGTCTGGTAGAAGTTGCCGGCGCTGAGGACGAGTTCGGCCTGGTTATTGCGCTCGAAACCGGTGCGCGGCACGACGTTGAACACGCCATAGGTGCGATCGCCGAACTCAGCGCCGTAGCTGCCGCGATTCACTTCCATGTAGTCGATGTCTTTGGGGTCGAATTGCGGGCCGATGTTGGTGGCGATGTTGGTGTTGGGAACGGGTATGCCGTCCACGAGCCATGTGGTCTGATGTCCGCCGCGGATGTGGAGTTGGTCGTGCGTGACATAGGCGCCGGGCACGTAGTCGGTGATCATGGCCAGGCTGTTGGTGCGGTCGGCGCCGGGTGTGCGCTCGATGTCGAGGCGGCTGACGAGGGTGATGGGAGTAGCGGTGTCGGTGGCGACGACTGCGGGCGAGGCAGAGACGCTGACCTTTTCATTTGCCGAGGCCACTTGCAATTGAAAGTGAACGACTGGCACAGATCCCGAGATGACCGTGACATCCTGTGAAGTTTGCGCGAAGCCCTGACTGGCGACGCTGACGGAATAATCGCCGAGGGGCACGGCGTTGAACTGGAATTCGCCGGTGGCATTGGTGGTGACGCTCTTGGCCCAGTCCGACGTTTTCGCTTTGAGCATCACCATGGTGTCCTGAATGGGACGATGCTGCGGGTCGTGCACGACGCCGCGGATGGCGCCGTAGACGTTGGCGAAAGCCGCGGGGGTCATCAACAGCAAGGCGGCGAATGCTAGCAGCTTGGGGCGAGTCATGTCTTAGTGTCCTTAGGAGGTGGTTGCCGGGCTGCGAGCTGCGGGCTACGAGCTACGAGCAACCGATTCGTGTTCGCTCGTAGCTCGAAGCTCGAGGCAGAGTTGCTATTTTCAGGGTTCGGTAAAAGGGTCAGCCACGAGGAGGGGCGCGGGCGGAATCGTGTCCGGAGATATCGCTTGACCGAAGGACCGCGCTTTGTGACGGGCGCGCGGGTTCGATCAGGAGACTAAGAAAGGAGAGCAGACTGGAAGCGGTCTGTGCCCACTCGGAGGTGGTAGCGCCGCAGCAGCAATGGTGGTTCTGGCAGCAGTTATCGAGGGCATGAAACGAGGCTTCGGATGATTCGACTTGCGATGATTCGGGCTGGGGCGGCTTTGACTGTGCCATCGCATGATGGCATGGCATCGCAGGCTGCGCCGCATGCGCGGGCACCGAATGGCGCATGCAGTGCATGGCTTCCGGCTGGGCAGCGCCCGCCGTTTCGCTGACCCGGTTGCCGTCGCCGTCGTAGACCATACTCACCGCTCCGTACGTGAGCATGGGGTTCTCGAAGTCATAGGTGTTCGTTAGAGGATATTGTAGTTGGCGAGTAGGTCAGCCAGGTCGTCCGGATACCCGTAAAACTCTCCATCCAACTCTTCAAACGCTTCTGCGTCGGGGGAAATCTGCAGAAGGACCTCTTGGCGCGCAAAGCGGTCCCTGGGTGGCATATTGCCCGGAAATTTAGCGGCGGCTCTCTTGAGGATGTCGGCCATGGCAACTGCCCCAATTGTTTCAAGAGCCTGAATAGTTTCCGCCGTTTTGTCTCCGGCGGAATTGTAAAAGAACTGGTCAAAGCCGCCATTGTTAACCTCGGCTTCCAGATTCTCTATCACGTTTGTTACTTCCCTTCGATCCACTGGTTCCCGTCCCAAGAAGCGCACACCTCCGGCGGCGGTACAACTCACAAGGCGGTCGCCGGCGCGGACGCGCTATCTACCTCACGCCGTTCATTTCGCACATGCATAGAATTCAGCACCCTTAAGACCGACTTCTTTGAATCTTCTATACAGATCTGCCGATACGATAATCAGCTTGAATGCAAGCGCACCAGCGCCAAAAGATTGGCTCGACTTAAAGATCGGGGTATTCGGGGCCACAGGTGCCGGAAGGAATCCCCTGAAAACAGGCGAATATTTCTTGCGCCTACAGAAGGGACATTCCACGTGACTCGCACCTTCAAGTTTCAAATCACAGACTTGCGGAATATCAAGCTGAACTAACGATCCTATCTCAACCCCACTCCTATGCATCACGGCGGGCCGTTTCTCAATTCCCAGCCGCTTGAAAACCGCTTCCCACGTAGTGTGTGTAACGAAACATTCATCGAAAATCCAGTTCAACTGCAGGATGGAATTGTCTCTAAGCGCAGGTGGGCCCTTGAACCGGAATGGCCCGGCTTGTTTCCTACCAATACCGCAGCGGGGGCAATAGTCGGCCAGATCGTACGTAGCAGACAAATAACCGTTCTTATTCTCAGGCTGAGGATAGCCGCCCGATTTGGCTACGATTCGCAGAAACTTTGCGGCATATAGGTCAGCGGAAGAAAACGTCGAGGCTACGCAGTCAAGTGTTCTGCGCCCACCGAGCAGTAGTTCGATACCTCGCCAGCGTGGGTCATCTTCGGCGAGGTCGATGTTCGCGAGAATACCCCCGCCCGGCATCTTTGTATCAGACGTAAAGTTGACTCCCATATCGAGAAATTTTGTTCTCTCCTCTTCGCTATCCAGTCGCAGGCCAATATGGCGCATGATTTTCATTGTGGAAAGAACTGCGCACGGCATTGTTGCAGAGCGTCTAAAATCGGCTGACTATTCGCATATATCAACACAGGCCATCGCCAGCGGCCCGAAGGCCGGGGCGAGCATGACCAGCAGCAAGAATCTGGCAGTCCAGCGAGAAACTCCCCACATTTGCGGAAAGCATAGCAGTTGCTGGTGGTTGATGCCAGTTCCCAGTCCTCAGTTCTCAGCAAACCGCTGTCGCTGAGAACTGAGAACTGGGAACTGAGAACTGGTTTCCGGTACCATTTCTTCGTGCAGGGGCTGACTGAGCGGCTGTTGAAGACAATTCGAAAGCAGGAGTCGATTCGGGCGGGGGACCGCCTGGCGGCGGCGGTTTCCGGCGGGGCGGATTCTGTTGCGTTGCTTTGCCTGCTGCTGGAGTTGCGGGCCGAGTTGGGGATCGTGCTGTCGGTTGCGCACGTCAATCACAAGCTGCGCGGAGAAGAGTCGGATGAGGACGAGCGGTTTGTCGCGAAGTTGGCGCGGCAGCACGCGCTCGAACTGCATGTCTGCGAGGCGCCGGTTGACGGGAGCCAGAGTTCCGGCCAAGGTTCCGGCATTGAGGCGGCCGCGCGTGAACTGCGCTACGGCTTTTTTCGGCAGCTCGCGCGGGAGGGTCGGGTTGCGAAGATTGCGACGGCGCACACTCTCGACGATCAGGCGGAGACGGTGCTGCTGCGCATCTTTCGCGGTACCGGCATTCGCGGACTTTCGGGCATTCATCCGCGGATCGTGTTCGAGGAGCAGGGGCACGCGTTTGGCGAGTTGGTACGGCCGCTGCTGGGCTTTCGGCGTTCTGCATTGCAGGACTTTCTGCGCGAGCGGGGCCAGAGCTGGCGGGAGGATTCGTCGAATCGGGATATTGCCTTCCTTCGTAATCGCGTGCGGCACCGGCTGCTGCCGATGATCGGGGAAGAATTTGGCGGGGCCGCGATCGAACACATGGGTGAGCTGGCGGAAATCGCGCGGGCCGAAGAGGAGCATTGGGAGCGTGTGCATCCGGAGGTTCAAAGGCAGAGCGGCGGCCCTGGCGGCGAGACGCGGCAAGCCGCGTCTCTACTGGTGGCGCCGCTGCTGGCGCTTCCGCTGGCGGCACAGCGCCGACTGGTGCGCGGATGGATGGAAACGAATGCGCCCGATTTGAGTGTCTCGTTCCGGCTGATCGAGGAGGCGCTGGAGCTGGCGCGAGGACCGGCGGACAGAGGACCGGCGGACAAAAGATCGGTGGGCAGGAGACTGGAGCTACCGGGCGGGAGAAATCTCCGACGCGGACGGCAGGAGCTCTTGTTGGAACGGGAACCTTTCGGCGGCCGAGGAGAAGCGGCGGATTATGAGTACGTTTTAGCGGTGCCAGGGACGGTGGAGGTTCCTGAACTGGGCGGTCGCATCGAAGCTCAGGTGGTGGATGCAGCCGGCGTTCCGGAGGAGGAGCGTGGGCAGTTGCTGGATCTGGGGAGCGTGCCGAAGGAAGTTCTGATCCGCAACTGGCGGGCGGGCGATCGTTTTTGGCCGGCGCACACCGCGGCGGCAAAAAAAGTGAAGGAGCTGTTGAGTGACCGGCATGCGACCGGAGCGGAGAAAAAGCTCTGGCCGGTTGCGGTCGCGGAGGGCTGCGGGCTGATCTGGATGCGGGGGTTTGCGGTTCCGGCCGCTTTTCGGGCGCCTGAGGGAGCTTCGCGAGCGATTTGGGTTCGGGAGACAGCGGGCATGATGTAACATGCCATCGTTGGAGTTGCTGCTCAGAGTTACAGCTTCACAGTTACAAGTTTAGATACCAGGCCGGAGGCGCCACTTCCGCTATGAATGCTTCGCCAAATGCCGGGTTGCGCCAAGTGATCTCGGCCGACCAGATTCAGAAAAGAGTCCGCGAACTGGGACGGCAGATTTCCGACGACTATCGCGGCCAGACCGTGATCGCGCTAGGGATTCTGGAAAACAGCTTCCTGTTCATGGCCGACCTGGTGCGGGCGATCGATGTACCCATCATCTGCACCTTTATCAAGCCGCGCTACAAGCAGACCAAGCAGGGTGAATCCGCGGTGTTGGAGATTCTTTTCAGCCACGAACTGGCGATTGTAGGCAAGCATGTGCTGCTGGTCGAGGGGCTGGTGCACTCGGGGGTGACCAGCGAATTCCTGATGAGCGACCTGCGGGCGCGGGGCGCGGCTTCGGTGAAGCTGGTGACGCTGCTGGATCGGCAGTCGGCGCGCCGCGTGCCACTGCAGCCCGACTATTTCGGATTTCTGGTGGATGACGCGTTTCTTTGCGGCTATGGATTGGGGAGTCCGGAGCAGACGGGGCGGAATTTGCCGTATCTGGCGGCGACGATATAGGGCTGCGAGCTATGAGCCAAAGCGAGAGCGTGGGTTGCTCGAAGCTCGCGGCTCGAAGTCGTAGCCGCCAAGCCCGTCTTCAAGCCGGCTCTGCCATCCGGTGACTTCTGTTACTTCCTTCGGGTTCCCCGTTTTCTTTGGAAAAGGTCTAAAATGGAGCAGCGGTCTTTTCCCAGTCGAATTTTCGCCTGCGGCATCTAATCTGAGCAAGAGGCGGCGTCTTTTCTTTGGTGGGGATTGGGCTGCACTTAGCTGCACTTAGAGGAGTTTTAGGTGAATTCGACGATCAAGACGGTACTTTTCTGGGCGGTCATTGTGGTCTCGGCCTTCCTGCTCTGGCAGGTGGTGAAAACCGGGAGCAACACCCAGAAAGATAAAGAAATTGGCTTTTCTGAGTTCCTGTCGGACGTGGACCAGGGCAACGTTCACGACGTGATGTTTATCGGCCAGGAAGTGCGAGGGAAGCTTAAGAACCCCGACGGGCCCTTTCACACCATAGTGCCGGCGAACTATCCGGATATGTACAAGAAGCTAACGGAGAAGGGTGTTCCGTACGGCTTCAAGGACATCAGCAACGGCACTTGGCCAAGCTGGATTCTGAATCTGGCGCCGCTGGTTCTGCTGGGCGCGCTCTGGTTCTTCA
>OBLU010003332.1_pt1 | contig 14570 bp, 18 predicted proteins | sample 1518681 | NCBI WGS metagenome assembly OBLU01 (sample SAMEA3539304, study PRJEB22396) | soil metagenome | biome: tundra; feature: field; material: soil | place: USA | collected 2010-05 | depth 0.15 m
TGCTCGATGGCCAGGCCGTTGTTGAGTGCCAGCACCACGGTGACGACATCGTCAACGGTGAGCTCGCCCAGGGCTGGAGCCCGCCCGAGGATCTGTTCGACGGGGTCGGCTATCGCAGCGCGCAAGGCTCGCCGGTGAGCGACGAACTGGGCGCGCACATCGTCGTCCCGGACGGCCCGCCGCCAGAAGTCCAGGAAGACCAGCTGCCATTCGTGCTGTTCGGTGAACGCCTCGGTGAGAAGGCGCCCGATGTCGTGCAGGGTCTGCTGTCCGTGAGTGCCGGGTGAAGTGGCGCCTAGGACGGTCCGGACAGCCTCGACCCGGTTCAGCGCCTGGACTTTCATCATGGCGAAGAAGAGGTCGTCCTTGCTTGTGAAATTGGAATAGATCGCGCCCTTTGTCAGGCCTGCAGCCGCCGCGACCTGATCCAGGTTTGCGCTGGCGAAGCCGTATTCAGCGAACACCTCCAGCGCCGCGTCCAGCAACCGGCGGCGCACCGCCGCACGCCCTGGCCGCCGGGCTCGCGCGGGGGGCAGGGCATGCAGGCTTGCCGCGCCCGCCGGGCCCCGGGCCGTCGTGCCGTTGACATCGCTCATGCCTATGAGCATACTCACAAGTATTCAATACTTTTAAGTATCGAGGGAGTCGATGGCGCTCACCCCCCGCGCCGGCGCGCAGAGCGGACCCACACGAAATGCGCGAAGCGGCCGGCGCCGTGCCCGACCCGCACGTCTTCCCGATGACCGGCCTAGGGGGCTTATCGGCCTGCTGACGCGACCGGCAGCCAGGCGGCATGGGGAACAACGTGGGCACCGGTGGGCCGTGCTGGTGGTGGTGTGCGCTTCCGCGCTGATCGTCAATGTGGACAACACGATCCTCAATGTGGCCCTGCCCACCCTCGTCAGGAAACTGGCCGCTACCTCGAGCGAGCTGCAGTGGATCGTCGACTCTTATGCGATGGTGTTCGCGGGCCTGCTGCTCGTCGGCGGCAGCCTGGCCGACCGGTTCGGGCGCAAGCGATTTTTCCTGATCGGCCTGACCGTCTTCGCCGCAGGTTCGATCGGTGCCGCGTTCTCAGGTTCGGTGGACGTGCTGATCGGGTGGCGGGCGCTGATGGGGGCCGGCGCGGCGCTGACGATCCCCCCGTCGCTGTCGATCATCAACGACGTGTTCCGCGACCGGGCGGAGCGGGCCCGGCCGATTGGCGTGTGGGCCGGGACCATCGGCCTCGGTATCGCCATCGGCCCGATAGCAGGCGGCCTGCTACTGGCCCGGTTCTGGTGGGGCTCAGTGTTTCTCGTCAACGTCCCGATCGTGGTCGCCGCGTTCGCAGCAGCCCTGGTGCTGGTGCCCGACTCGAAGAACCCGGCCGCCGAGCGGCCCGATCCCTGGGGGGCGGTGCTGTCGATCACCGGCCTAGGCCTGCTCCTGTGGGCGATCATCGAAGCGCCTGCCAGGGGCTGGGCCTCAGCGGAGGTGATCGGGGCCGGGCTGGCCAGTCTTGTTGTTCTCGGTACCTTTATTGCCTGGGAGGCCCGCAGCAGCCATCCGATGCTGAACCTGGGATTCTTCTCTGATCGCCGGTTCTCGGTAGCTGCGGCGGCCGAGATCCTCGGGGTCTTCGGGCTGCTGGGGGCGCTGTTCGTGCAGACTCAGTTCCTGCAGTTCGGCCTCGGCCTCTCACCCCTGCAGGCCGGCCTGCGCATCCTGCCCATGGCCGCCCTGCTCGGCGTGAGCGCGCCGCTGTCCCCGATCCTCGCCCGCGTCATCGGGATCAAGCTCACCGTTGCCCTCGCCCTGGCGGCGATAGCCGGCGGCCTGTGGCAGATCTCGGCGGTGTCCGCGGTTACCACGACCTACGGGGACGTGGTGCCCGGCCTGCTGCTGATCGGGCTGGGGGCCGGCCTGCTGCTGCCGACAGCGACGAACTCCGTCGTGGGCTCGGTCCCCCAGGGCGACTCCGGGATCGGATCAGCTTCCAACGCCGTGGCCCTGCAGGTCGGCGGCGCGCTCGGCGTCGCCGTGATCGGGAGCGTGCTGTCGACCCGATACCAGGATCACATGAGCACGGCGCTGGCCGGCCGGCACGTGCCGGCCGCTGCCACGCACACCATCCTCGCCTCACTCGGCGGTGCCCTGGCCGTCGCGGCGGACGCCAGGGGCGCCGCAGGCGCCCTGCTCGCGCACACTGCCCGCGCCGCGTTCATGAGCGGGAACCAGGTAGCGCTGGCTGTCGGCGCCGTCGTCGCCCTCGGCGGCGCCATCCTCGTCATCGCGCGCCTGCCATCGCGGGTTCCGCGGGACACACCGGATCCCGGTGCGGACTCCTAGCAACCCCCGACGGCGACCAGGACACCCCGCCGAGACCGCACGCAGCCATTCCGGGAAATTTCGCAGCATGCCTCGCGACCGGTGCGGGCCCCGGCTTCATTGTCCCGCCGAGAGGGCCGGCGAGCAGGCTGGCGGTTCCGCACTGCCCCCTGTGACAGGACGTGATGGCTGGCTCGCCTCTGAGGCGGTTCGCAAAGCAGGGCGCTGGCCGGCGGAACCGCCATGCAGCAATAGCGGACGCGAGCGCAGTGAGCGTTCAGCGCGGCTCGCAGATGACCAGCGGGATGTCGCGCTCGGTGCGGCGCTGGTAACTGCCATAGCCCCGGTAGGCCGCCACCACCCGGGGCCACAACGCCGCCTTTTCCTCCGGCGACGCCCGGCGGGCCCGCATCGGCCGGCGCCGGCCGGCCATGGTCAGCTCGATCTCGGGATCGGCCACCAGGTTGCGGTACCAGTCAGGGTCACGGTCATCTCCGCCCTTGGAGGCCACCAGCACGACCCGGTCACCGTCGACGACCGGCGCGGCGAGCATGGTCGAGCGCGGCCGGCCCGACTTGCGCCCCACCGTGTGCAATTCGACGACGGGCATCCCGAAGGCCGAGCCCAGCACCCAGCCGCTACTCAGGTGAACGATGGCCCGGTGGATCTGGCTCATGCTTTTCAGGCTGATGTCGGCCAGGTACTGCTGCAGGTCCATGGCGTGACCCTAGATCCCGACCGGCATTTCGCCAACCGCGGAAGGCCCGCGCCGAGCCAGCCTGACCGAGCCTGGTGGCCACCCTGCTGGCCGCCACGACCGACTACGAATAGCCAGTACCCGGATGGCGGCACATGAGCGCGGTGCAGGCGGCCGGTGGCGGGCCCGGAAAACCGGTAGCGTCCACCGCCTGCTGTCTGGTTTCGTGACTGACGTGGCCACGTTTGATGATCCCTCGTTCTACGGCAACCGCTGGGCGGGCGTCTATGACGAGCACCACGCCGATCTCGACCCGGCTGCCGCCGCGGAGTTCCTCGCCGGGCTGGCCGGCGGCGGGCGGGTGCTGGAGCTGGCGATCGGGACTGGCCGGGTCGCGCTTCCCCTGGCTGGCCGGGGAATCGCGGTCGAGGGCGTCGATGCCTCGGCGGCGATGGTGGAACGGCTCCGGGCGAAGCCGGGCGGGGCGTCGATCCCGGTCACCATCGGCGATATGGCCGAGGTGCCCGTGAGCGGGCCATTCACATTGGTGTACCTGGTGTTCAACACACTGTTCGGCCTGCTCACCCAGGCCCGTCAGGCCGGCTGCTTCCGCAACGTCGCGCAGGCGCTCGGCCCGGACGGGGTGTTCGTCATCGAATGCTTTGTCCCTGACCTGGCACGCTACGACCGGGACCAGCGGGTCCAGACGCTGGCCGTGACCGAAGACTCCGCGACCGTCGAACTGTCCCGTCACGACCCGGCCGGGCAGCGCGTCACCACCCAGATCGTCACCCTGGACGGGCAGGGGATGCACCTGCATCCCGTGGCCCTGCGGTACTCGTGGCCGAGCGAACTGGACCTGATGGCCGGGCAGGCTGACCTTCGGCTACGGGAACGCTACAGCGACTGGGACCGGCAGCCGTTCGACTCCGGCAGCGGCAAGCATGTCTCGGTGTACCAGCGGACCTGAGCAGCGCACGCGGCGTGCACCAGGCAGCCCGGCCACGCGCGCGCAGCCAGCCCGACGGGCACCCGCCGCCGCCCGGCCTCCGAGGCGTTCAGCATGATCCCGCCTGCCAGGCAGCCCGCGACAGGCCGCCAGCAGGCCGGGCCCAGCCGGCCAGCATGCAGGGGTTCCTGGCCCTGCGACACCGACGCCGTCGACCCCCGCACATGCATGAGCGGTAAACCTTTCGATCTGTGACGTTGGCTCGCCCACAGTGGCAGAGAGTTGCCGACGGTAGGGCCAGCGGCCGCTATCGCTGCCCCTCCGGACCCGGCTAGCCCGTCGCTCGTTCGTGGGAAAGCCGCCACCCTCCTGCCGTGGCGGCCGGGGCGATGACACCGGTGTGGTCACGGCCGAACCGGGCAGGGGCTTGCCGTCGAAGGAATACACAGTGGCGCGGGATGCGGTCAGCACAGTCCGGCCTCGGCACGGCGTAGCGGTCCTGACCATGATCATCATGTGGTTCCTGCGGTACATCGAGTGCGGGGGGCACCGTCTGGCGGGAGCGCCGGTCAGCGGACTGGTGCGGGGGCGGGATGCTCGGCGAAGAAGCGGATGAACTCGGCGCTGGCATCCGGGCCCCGGGGATTGGTATACGACCCGTGCGGGGCGCCACCGGACCACCCATGTCCGCCCTGGTGGACAATCCAGCACTCGGCCTGGGCCGCGCCGGTGCGGTCCTGGTAGCACGTGCGGGTGTAAGCCTGGCCGCCGGGCACCTGCCCCCTGCTGGTCACTGCGGCGGGCGCGGTGCCCGGCCGGTGGCCGGGGCCGCCGGCCGGCAGGACGTGGTCGATGAGGTATGCGGCATTGGCGTGGGCCACGGTCGCGTCCCGGTCGCCATGGAAGACGATCAGCGGCCGGGGATGCGCCGGGGGCTTGGCCGGCCGTGCCGGGCCCTGCTTCATCGCCGCGAACGCGGAGGGCACATCTGCGGCCGAGGCGTAGGCCAGCCCGGAGTGCACGGCGACGGCGGCGTAGAGATCGGGGTAGACCGCGGCCATCACCGCGGCCATCGCGCCCCCGGCCGAAAACCCGGCCACATACACCCGGGCGGCATCCACCCCGTAGCGTGCGGTCACCTGGCCGGTGATCCCAGCGATCAGTGACGGCTCACCAGCGCCATGGCGCTGATGACCGGGAACGAACCAGTTCCAGTATCGGCCCGCGTTCGCCGACCGCGGCTGTTCCGGGTAGGCGACGAGGAACTTTTCTCGCTCGGCAAGGGTGTTCATGCCGGTAGCGGCGGCGAAGGTGGCGGCGTCTTGAGTGCCGCCGTGCAGCATGACGACCAGCGGCATGGGGGCGCCGGGGTGGTCGGCGGGGGTATAGAGCCGGTAGGTGCGGGTGCCGGCGGGGTTGGTGTGGGAGAAGACGTCAAAGCGGCCTGCCGATCGCTCTGCGGCCGGAGCGCCGGCCCGGTGGGTGAGGCCGGGACCGGATGCGCTCAGGCTCGGGAAAGGGCGCAGGCGGCTAGCCCGGCCGGAATGAAGCCCCCTCAACTGGGTGGCTCCGCGGACGGACGGCGGTGGCGGGGATGCCGGGGAGCGGGGGGTCGCGCCGCCGGGCGGCTCCTCGGCGTGTGGCGGATCAGGCACGGGCCGTGTTGCCGCCGCGGTGGCCAGGGTTTGCTGGATCAGAGCGGTTGCCTCGGCGAGGCGGCCCTGCCGGGTCAGGCGGGTGGCCTCAGTCATCGCTTCCATCTGGCGTGCATCCACGGCCGCATCCCTTCTCGTGGTTCTCTTCGCAGGTCTTCGTGACGGGACGGCCCGTAAGGCAGCCGGTCCAGCGGTCCGGTGACCGCTGCTAGCTCAGCGGCTCATACGATGCGAGCTGCGAGAGCGGCCTTCACCGCGGCAGGGGCGCGGAAGGCACCGAGCACCTCCACCGAGGCGATCGTGGCCAGGGCCAGCTGGGGGGAGACATCGGCGGCGATACTCGCCAAACCCAGCACCTGGATATGGATTATCTGCCCGGCCTCGCGGATCTCCTCCAGATCGCGGCGTGAGTAGTGACAGCTGCCCAGGGTGAGGGTGCGCCGGGCCGTTGTCTGGTCGACCGCCTCGCTCCGGGCGGCGAGTTGGGCCCGAATGGCCGTCCGGATGAAATCGGTGCGGTTGGTGTAGAAGCCCTCCTGGACCAGCAGATCGATCTGGCCGAGGTCGATCAGCCCCATGTTGATAGTGATCTTCTCAGTCTTCTCTCCCTCACTCGGAACCATCCGCCAGCCATCTCCTCACCATCTATACGGATGGTATACACAGGAAAGGCCGCGCTGCAACCAGTGGTCCTCGCCCGGCTGGACGTGACCCGGTGAAGCACCGGGTACACCGGCGTCCAGAGCGGGCGTTCTGTTGCGTATCGAACGCGGCGCGCCCGCGGTCGGCCGGGGCGGCTTCTAGCCCTCCGGCACAGCAGCAGAGCGCGTTCCCGCAGTTGACGTTGACTGCGGGGGCGCGCTGTTTGCGTGACGGGCGTAATGGCCTGTGAATGGCTATATGTGCAGTGAGGAAAGCCAAAGTTCCTGGCCAGAAGGGCCTTTCGGCGGTACGAGCAGGTTGTGACTGAGGTTGTACTAGCTGTAGTAAACAGCAGCGGGTATCGGCACCGCCACGGCGCGGGACCGCTGCCCCTCCTGGACGAGGAGGAGCCATGAAGCGCTCAGGCTCGCGCCCCGCAGCCGAGATCGCGCGCGGCACCGACTGGGGCGAGCAGATCAGCGCGCCATGAGCGCGCCCAGCCCGAAAGGAAGGCGAGCCCGATGGGGCTCATCAGCAAGCTGACCTCCGTCTCAACCGGCGGGGCAGTCAAGTACACCGGCAAGCGCGAAGCCGTGACCGAGGCGGCGCTAGCCGAGGCCAAGCTGGCCGACGAGCAGCGGAAGGGCCTACGGGCAGAACGGCGCGGCGAGGCTGCCGAGGCTGCCGCCGACCGCACTGCCGAAGCTGATGACGCTGCGCAGGGCAAGCCCTGGTACCGGCAGCCGACGCAAGGCGCGGCCATCAGCGCAGCACGGCGCGGCGAGCAGGCGAAGCCGTGAACGCGCGGGCGCTCGTGCCCGCCGCCGTCGCAGCCGCCGCGCTAGCGCTCGCCGTCGTCGCCGTCACAGGCTCCGCCGCAGTCGCGGGGGCCGGCACGGTTCCCGTCGTCTCGGCGAACGTCAGCGGGTGGCATGGCACCGTCAAGCCCCGGGCCATCTACGTCGGCCAGGGCGGCTCGCCATTCGTCGACCGGCTGCACTGGACCCACTGGAACGCCACCAGCGCGTGGGCTAGCGGCAGGCTGTGGATGCTGGAGAACCCGTACTGCACGCCGACGTACCAGTGCCCCTACACCCACCGCTATGTCGCAGTCACGCTCAGCCGGGCTGTCCACCACGGCGCGAAGCTGTTCTACACCCGGATGAAGTGGGCGTACCACCAGCGCGGCGTCCGCCGTATCCAGCGCTGGTACTTCAGGACCTACCCCGGTGCCACGGTGCCGGGGTGGCAACGGTAGGAGGGGGTGAGCGCAGCGAGGATCCGCATCGGCCGCATGTCGTTCGGCGCGCTCAGCTTCCTGATCGCAGCCCCGGTCCTGTTCATCATCGGCTGCGGGATCGTGGTCTTCTTCATCCTGCGCTTGGCGTTGGTTCTCCTCGCCGCGATTGCCGGCCCGGCCGGTTGCCGGACGTCCGGCTTCCCCGAACCAGCAATGTCGTGACACAAAGCCGGACTCCTGCGGGATCGGCAGGCCAGCCGATTGCTCACCGGGCCAGACAGCAGCAGCCTGAGGTGCGTAGGGGATCACGGCGTGGGTTGCGGATCAGCGGCGGTGTCCGGGAAGGCGGCCTGGTTCGGCGCCAGCACGGCCGGAACCAAGACGTACCTGTGGACGGCCGCGGACGGTGTGCACTGGCACAAGTACCCGTTCCGCTGCCCGGCCGGCCTTGGGCCGGGGGCATCGCGCCGGCCAGCCGCTCGCACGTGGCATTCCTCCGCGCCGAGGCGCAAGGCCCGTTCCACACGGTCAAGGACGTGCTGCTCTCGGTCAACGGCGGCAAGACCGAGCACCTGACCGGGCAGGCGCCAATCGGCGGCGGGGTGAGCCTGGGCTCGCTGTCCTACCTGAGCCGGACAGTGGGCTGGGTCGTGGTAGGCGAGCCGTCGTTCGCAGGCTTCGACCAGCTGCTGCGGAAATCGGACGCCGGGCGCACCTGGCACCCGGTCAGGTCCTGAACCGCCGGGCCCTGAACGGCTCGCGGCTCCCAGGGCGCCGGGCGCCGAGGTCAGGCCGGCTGGCTAACCGGGGAAGGCCCGGCCAGGAAAGACGCGCAGGCTTGCCATCACCGGGCTGAACGTGAACCCACGCTCTGGTGCCAGGCACTGTCCGCGTCAGGGCCACAGCGCCAGGCCCCGGGCGTGCCTCCTGGCCGTCACCCGGCCAGGCGGCACATGGCGCCTCAACTGGCACTCTGCGCCGGCCTGACGCCAACCGCACAGAACCGGGTCATCTGCGCGGCCGTCCGGGATCGTGTGGTCCGGGAGCGTCCTCGGGTGGGCATTGTGTAGCAGGATGAGCACATGCTTGTAGTCCATGTTCATGCGCGGGTCCGGCCGGGACGGGTCGGGGATTTCCTGGCCGCGACGCTGGTGAATGCGCGAGCGTCGCTGGCCGAGCCTGGCGTTCTGCGTTTCGACGTTATCCAGGATCAGGCCGATCCAGCGCACGTGGTCCTGGCGGAGGTCTACCGTGACGGCGATGCGTCGGCTGCGCATAAGCTGACGCCGCATTATGCGGCCTGGCGCGATTCGGTTGCGGAGATGATGGCTGAGCCGCGGGACTCGACGAGGTACTCCGCGGTGTTCCCGGCGGAGAGCGCGGGCTGGGCGAGCAACTCGCCGTGACGATGACATTCGAGTTCGCCACCGCTGGCCGCATCATGGCCGGTGCCGGGCGGGCCGCGGAGCTGCCGGGCGTGCTCGCCGGGCTCGGATCCCGGGTGCTGGTGTGCACGGGCGCGAACCCGGGCCGCCACGCCGAGCTGCTGGCCGGGCTGGGAATGCCTGCGGCGGTAGTCACGGTGGCCGCCGAGCCCACGATCGAGCTAGCTCGGGCTGCCGTCGCCGCCGCGCGCGAGCATGGCGCGGACGTCGTCGCCGCGATCGGTGGCGGCAGCGTCATCGACACCGGCAAGGCTGTCGCCATGCTGCTGGGAAACGGCGGCGACCCGCTCGACTACCTGGAGGTCGTCGGGACCGGCCGGAAGATCACCCGGCCCGCCGTACCATGCATCGCGGTGCCCACAACAGCTGGCACCGGCGCGGAGGTAACCGCCAACGCCGTCCTCGCCTCACCAGCGCACCGGGTCAAAGCGAGCCTACGCAGCATGCTGATGATTCCCCGGGTCGCGCTGGTCGATCCGCAGCTCACCGCATCCTGCCCGCCGCCAGTCACCGCTGCCAGCGGCCTGGACGCGCTCACCCAGTGCCTGGAGCCGTTCGTCTCCGTCCGGGCGAGCCCGCTCACCGATGGCCTGGCACGCGAAGGGCTGCGCCGCGCGGCGGCGGGCCTGCGCGCCGCCTATGCCGACGGCAAGGACATCGAGGCACGGGCCGACATGGCCATGTGCAGCCTGCTGGGCGGGATCGCCCTGGCCAACGCCAGGCTGGGCGCCGTCCACGGCCTGGCCGGCATCATCGGCGGGACCGCAGACGTGCCGCACGGCATGGCCTGCGCCGCGCTGCTGGCACCAGTCATGGAAGCAAACGTGCAGGCGCTGCGGTCCGAGCAGCCGGGCCACACCGCTCTTGACCGGTACACCCAGGCCGCTCAGCTGCTGACCGGGAAATCCGCCGCATCCATCGACGACGGCATCGCCTGGATCCGCGAGACCCTCACCCTGCTCGCGGTACCCGGCCTCGCCGCGTTCGGCATCCGGCCGCAACACGCCGAAGACATTGCCGCCAAGGCCATCAGATCAAGCAGCATGCAAGCCAATCCAGTCGCCCTAAGCGCCGACGACCTGCAGGCCATCCTCCTCCAGGCGCTCTGAGCCAAGACAAGCTCCGATTCACGCGCTACCCGCGTCAGATGAGCGCGCCTTGGATGGTTCGCACGCTGGCGCCTTCGCGGCCCGGGAGAAACTGGCGGCAAGGTCTGAGCGCTGCGCGGCTGACCCAGAAGCGGGCAAGATAAGCTGCCCAACCTCATCACCGGTCCGGTGGCGAGGTTGGGCTACTTCGCAGCCCGTCACAGATCGCTGAGTCAGTGCGTGGTCAGGTGGATCACGCCGACATCCGACAGCCCGGTGAGCATCAGCTGCACCGCGAGTGCGGCGAGCAGGAAGCCGAACACCTTCTCGGTCACCAGCATCCGGCTCGCATCCAGGTGGCTGCTGACGTGAGCGGCCCAGCGGAACACCGCCACGTCGATGGCGAGCACTAGCGCGAGGATGCCGGCCACGACGGCGTAGACAGCGAACGAGCGGGCCTCCGCCGATGCGGTCACCAAGGCGACAATCCCGGCGGGGTTGAGCAGGTACGGCACGGCTAGCGGGAAGACAGCTACCTGCATAGGGTCCCGGGCATCGACCGGGTGACTGCCGCCGTTTCCGCCGCCCTGGCCGAGCACCATGGTGACCGCGATGATCAGCAGGATGACGCCGCTGGCAACGCCCAGCGCGCCAGGCGAGAAGTGCAGCAGCCTGGTCAGCAGGCCGCCGAGGACCAAGAGGATCACTGAAACCGCCGTGGCGGTGGTCAGCATCTTCCGCAGAACGCGACGCTTCGTCGCCCCGGGCATCGTCTCGGTCGCCTCGAGAAACGGGACAAGCGCAATCTTGGGTCCGACGCCGATCAGCAGCAGCAGGAAGACGTCGATGACGGTGGCAGCGTCCAGCGATTCGAGTTCCATCTCAACTACGCCTCCTGCCGCGACGCATCAGGTCCAGCCGACGATCCGGGGTCCGGCGAGTTCCAGTCCGGGCATGGGCAGGCTCCGTTCGGTCTCAGCTGGCGTGGTTTCCCGTCGATAATCGTCTCCGCGAAGCCAACCCGGATCACCCATGTAGGATGACGTGTCCTCGTCCGCAGTGGTTCTGGTGTCCAGGGGCATCGCACCTCGGCGACCGGAATCGGCCGCGAGAGAGCTGAGCCTCAGTCGTCGGTGACCATAGGTCTGCGCCGTCGCGAGCGACGTTCTGGCCGTCCGCGTTCGTCGGCTCCGCACGAGTGCAAGGACAGCCCAAACGGGACGCCTCCAACGCCCTCATCTCGGCATTCCGGATCACCGGCATAACCCCGATGAGGGCGCACGCTCATCGGGAAGATCGCGTGAGCGCCGCACCACCTCGTGGAATCTGGCCCGTTCGTACAGGCTGCGCGAGCCGAAGAACATGAAGTCGTCGTGACTGCGTTCTGGCCTGTCGACGGGCTGGTATGCGGCCGCCCCGTTACGAAGCGCTCGCCAGTTCTGCACGCGATTTTTCTGCGGGACGGCGCTGGCGGCTACCTGACGCTGAGATCGTTGGGCCGGCTGGGCGGTGCTGCGCCGGTAGCTCCGCAGGGCGGGAATGTCCCTCGGGCTGTGCCGCTGGCTGCGGTGCAGCCGAGGTCGCCGGGATTAGATCGGTGACCGCAGCCCCGGGGCGGGCGCCGACCAGGCCGGCGCGGAGGTCGCCGGGCGCGGGGTCGCTGGAGCCGGTGAGCAGCCCGGCGGCAGGACCCTGGCCGTGCACGCCTTGGTTGTCCTGCTTGGGGGCGCCTTCATGCACATCGTTGTCACCGGGGCCTCAGGGGCGCTTGGACGCCTTGTCGTGGCGGCGTTGCTTGACCGCGTCCCAGCACCATCGGCGTGCGGGACACTGCTGCGGCGCATCCGCGCGACCGGTGTCGCATGGACGATCCTCCGCAATTCGCTGTCTGCGGACCTGCGCGTCCAGGCAGCGGCCAGATATATTCACGACCGCCAGTGGACGACGAACATGGGCGACGGCTCGCATGCCTTCGTCGCGCGGGCTGACTGACACCAGGAGCGGGCCTACGACGTCACCGGCCCCGAGCTGGTCGATGCGCAGCAGTACGCCGGGCTCCTCGAAGAGTCACCGGCCACTCGCCGCTGTCCCTGCGCCAGGTCTTCCAACGCCACCGTACGTCGACGGCCATGAGCCAGTGCTGCGGGCGGGAGGCTGGACTAGGTTGCGGGCCATCTCGGCGAGTGTCTGGTCGAAGGCGGCGAGCATGGCGGCGGGGATCCCGTGGGTGGCCTGGGCGATGACGTCGTGGCCTGCGGCCGCTAGTTCGGGTTCCAGGGCGCGCGCGGCCGGGGTGAGGTGGTAGCGGGTGCGGCGGCCGTCGCCGGGATCGGGTTCTTCGCGGACGAGGCCGTCACGTCTCATCCGCGCCAGGGTCTTGGCCATAGTCGACTGGTCGACACTGGCGACCTCGCACAGCTCGCGCTGCGTGCGCCCGTCGCGCTCGAACAGGGCAAGCAGCGCGGGGAACTGCCCGGGCACCACCCCGTGGGCGGCGATGCGCTGGCGCAGGGCGGTCTCGAACAGGCGGGCCAGCCGGTTGACTTGGTCGCCGACGGAAGATGCCGACCGTAGCGGCGGGGTGGTCACAGTTTATTGTCCGCCAGGTGCGCCGGCTTGTTGTCCGCCAGGTGCGCCGGCTTGTTGTCCGCCAGGTGCGCGGGCCGGGCTGTCCTCCGGTGGCGGGTCATGCGGCGCCCGTCGCGGAAGTTCAGTGCCAGCAAGGACAAGTTGACGGTGCCGAAGAAGAATTCGGTGATCTCCAGGGCGGTGAACGCGGCGCCGGTGGCGGGGGCCGCGGCCAGGTGGCCAAGAATCAGCGCGCACGGGACCAGCACCAGCATCCCGGCTGCGGCGGCGGCCTGCAGGCGTCGTTGCTTGCGGCGCACGACGGCGGAACGGGAGCCGCCTGCCAGTCGCCGCCCGGTAAGGCCGGCCGTGGCCAGGCAGGCGATGAGCAGCGGCAGCCCGAGCAGGATGCAGTGCCGCAGCACGCGGATGTCACCGGTGCCGCCGGTCAGCTCGGTGACCCCGCTCGATACAAGGAACGTCGTGATCACCGCGATCGCGCCAGCGGCGGCAGCGACGTGGAGGCGGGCGAGGAGCGGCTTCGGCATGTAAGCATCCTTTATATGGCTTGCCATAAGTATTGCATGGCAAGCCATGTATTTCAACGACGAAGGCTATCGCTTGCTTGCGGCGGTCACGGCGCTCGCCCACCAGCTCGGCCACGTCCTGCTGCACGCCCAGATCGCCGGACTCCATGGCCTCCGCCAGGCAGAGGCCGAAGCCGGCAGGCTGCGAAATCAGCTTGTTCAGCTCGGCTCACCGCACGACAAAGGCAGCACTGCTGACGGATGACAACGTCCAGCTCCCCCGCCACGGCCCGCCGGCGTCGAGCCCGAACCCGGTCGGCCACCCCGGCGTCGGTCGCGCGCATCCGTTGCGAGAGCGGGCCCGCGGCCTCCTCATGACCGCGCTCTACCGCGCGGGCCAGCCCACCGAAGCGCTGGAGCGCTACCGCGACTACCGCACGCTCCTGGCCGCCGAACTCGGCCTCGACCCGTCACCGGCGCTGCGAGACCTGCAGGTCCGCATCCTCGGCCACAACCTGCCCGCAGCGCCGCCGCCAGCGCACCGCCAGGTGCCCGCAGCGGCCGCCTGGCTCATCGCGTCCACGGCGTTCGTCGGCCGCGACGACGATACCGCCGCCCTCCTCGACGCCGTCGGGACGCACCGCCTGGTCACCGTGACCGGCACCGGCGGGGTGGGCAAGACCCGGCTGGTCGCCGAGGCGCTGGGGAGCCTGACCGAGCGCTACGGCCTGCCGGTCACCGTGACCGAACTGGCCGGCGCCACCGCCGGGCAGACCGACGGCGCACTGGCCGTGGCGCTCGGCCTCGGCGCCACGGCTGCGGTCCGCACGGCGGTCCTGGAATACCTCGGAATCGCCGCCGAGCAGGTGCTGCCGCTCGCCACCCCTCATGACACCCGAGGTCGTCATAGCCTGATCACCCCCGGGGCCACGCTCACCGTATCGTTGATCAGCTTTCCGCCTAACCATCTGATCAGCCAACGAGCCAGGTACGCACAGACCCTGGACTTGATAGGGGCTACCGCGATCCGCTGCTATGGTTCCGCAGAAGTCGGCGAGCTGCTCACGCTCCCTGATTAGCCCTCGTCTTGAGATACGCGCGCAGTGCCGCCGGTCTGCGCGGCCACTTGGGTGCCGCCTGTTATCAGCCACGGCGTGCAGATCCGGGCGATTAGCGCGGTGTTAGATTCTGCGGCCAACGCCCGCCAACTAGCCCGATGTGACCAGGGGCAAACGTTGCCTGACGCGGCGCTAGACTTGTACCATTCGTTGTCTTGGACTGTTCGTGTTTATGAAGGTAGGTTTGGTGCCATGACCGCATCCCAGACTCCGGCCACCGCCGAGGAGCTGCGCGGTGCCGGCCTGCGGGTAACGGCCGCCCGTGTCGCGCTGCTGGAGACCGTCCGGGACGGTGACCACCTCGGCGTCGAGGCGATCGCCTCCGGGGTGC
>OBLU010003333.1_pt1 | contig 14570 bp, 10 predicted proteins | sample 1518681 | NCBI WGS metagenome assembly OBLU01 (sample SAMEA3539304, study PRJEB22396) | soil metagenome | biome: tundra; feature: field; material: soil | place: USA | collected 2010-05 | depth 0.15 m
CGCTCATTCTCGGACTCGGCATCACCGCCAGCGCCGTTAGCGCCGGTGCGGCGACGCACAATCGCGACTTCGAACCCTTCCAAGTCGGTCACGCGCTCTTCGTCGAATCGGAATCGGCCAGTGGCAACCACGTGCTCAGTTACTCGCGGTCGGGCGACGGCACCATCTCCTTCGCCGGCAGTTACGCGACCGGCGGCTTCGGCGCCACCGCCGTCGGCGCTACGGCGGACCCGATTGCTAGCCAGGACGGTCTTACTTTGATCAACAACAACTCCGAGCTGGTGGCTACTAACGCCGGCAGCGACACCATTACGGTGTTCGCGGTTTACGGCACGCGTCTGATCTGGCTGCAGCAGGTGGCTTCCCAGGGACAGTTCCCCGTCTCGGTGGCCTCCCACGGCAATCTGGTTTCGGTCGTGAACTCGGGCGGTGCCGGATCGGTGGCGCAGTTCCGACTGTTCGGTGACTTCCTCGTCGCCCAGGGCGGACAAGTCCGATCCCTCGGTCTCGCCAACACCACCCCGCCGGACTTTCACCACGGGGTCGGTGAAGTGGCCTACACCCCCAACGGCCAGCACTTGATCATCGCTACGAAACTGTCGACCAACTCCTTTGACGTGTTTTCGGTGGGATTCAACGGAGCACTCGGAGCGACGCCGGTCGTCACGGCCGCCGACAACGCCCTGCCCTTCGCCTTCACCTTCGATGGCGCCGGCAACGTCGTGTCGGCCGAAGCCTCCAACAGTTCGGTGAGCACCTACGCGGTTAACACCAACGGCTCGCTCACCTCGCTCGGTACGGTCGAAGACGGACAGACTGCGCTGTGCTGGATCTCGGGAGCCAACGGCTACTTCTATGGCTCGAACTCCGGCAGCGGCAACGTCAGCTCCTTTGACGAAAACGGCGCCGGCGCCCCGCAACTGGTGAACGCTTCCGCCGCCTCTGCGCACGCGGGAACGATTGACTCGGTGGTCTCACCCGACGGTCAGACGCTCTACGTCGAGAGTGGCGGCGCCGGTACCATCGACGCCTACGCCATCGGTGCCGGTGGAACGCTCACCCAGATCGAGACGATCTTCAACATTCCCGTGGCCTCAGAAGGCATCGCCGCCAGCTGAGTCACCGTCCTCGCACCGAAAGTGTCCCGGCCTTTCGCCGGGACACTTTCGGTCCATCACCGCAACCATCAAATAGATTGAAGCCATGAGCCCATCGCCTAACTCAAAAGATTCTCCCCTCATCGTCTACGGCGCCCGTTGGTGCCCCGACTGTCGCCGGGCCAAGCAGTTCCTCGCCTCGCACCGGATTGCCTACAAATGGATTGACCTTGAAACCGAGCCTGATCAAGTCGCCGAAGTCGAGTCGCGAAATGGTGGCAAACGAATCATTCCCACCGTCGTCTTTCCCGATGGAACGTTCCTCACCGAGCCGTCGAACGACGAACTGGCCGACCGGATCGGACTTTCGCGCACCGCCTCGTCGCCCACCTACGACCTGGTGATCATCGGCGGCGGCCCCACCGGCCTGACGACCGCCATCTACGGAGCGCGCGAGAACGCCAAGGTGTTGATCGTGGAGAAGTCGGCGCCCGGCGGGCAGGCCGGTATCACCGAGAGTTTCGACAACTATCCCGGTTTCCCCGACGGGGTCGGCGGCACCGAACTGGCCGAACGCATGACGCGCCAGGCGCAACGCTACGGCGTCGAGATCCTCGAGGCCGTGGGCGCCACCAAGGTCACCCGTGAAGAGCCGATGTTCCGGATTGAATTATCGACGGGCAACCACGTCCTCGCTCCGGCCGTACTCATCGCTTCCGGTTCGACCTATCGGCGCACGGAGGCCGAAGGCGAAGCCGATCTCATCGGCGCCGGTATTCACTTCTGCGCCACCTGTGACGGTCCCTTCTACCAAGGGGCCATGAACCTCACCATCGTGGGGGGCGGCAACAGCAGTCTGGAAGAGGGGCTGTTCCTCACCCAGTTCGCCGACTGCGTCACCGTGGTCCAGGCGCTCCCGACGCTTACCGCAAGCAAGCTGCTGCAAGAAAAGGTGCTGAACCACCCCAAGATGATGGTGCTGGTGAAGGCCTCGGTGAAGTCCTTTAACGCCAACGACCAAGGAAAGTTGGAATCGATCGCCATCGACCACGACGGCCAGGACGTAGAGCACCACACCGAAGGGGCCTTCATTTTCATCGGGCTCGACCCCAATACCGACTTCCTCGACGGATTGCTCGACGTCGATCCCCGAGGATTCATCCTCACCGACCACATGTTTCAGACCAACGTCGAAGGAGTCTTCGCGGCCGGTGACGTTCGTTCCGGTTCCACCAAACAGATTGCCTCGGCGGTGGGCGAAGGTGCGGCGGCGGCCATTCAGATTCGCTACTTCCTGGAAAAATTTCAAGAAAACGTGGAGATGCACTCCTAGGGTCAGTGAATCCAGGAGCTCGTTTCGTCTTGTCGCGAGTACCGGCGGGCCATTAGGTCCCTTATTTTCCTCTCCCGGACTGCCGTTGGCCCAGTCGTGGCCTACCGGGGTCCGGCGGTGACCCTATCCTCCGGGACCCCGGGGTTGGCGAGTTCATGGTGGCCCGGTGTTTGGGAAAGAGCCCGGATCCGGACTCGACAACGTTCGCGTGGAGTGCCCGGGGAGGAACAAACCACCGTGAACTAGCGCCTTTTGGGGCAGGATTACGCTGGCGGGAACGTCAGAACTTCACCAGAACGTGTAGATATAGTTACTGAGATGCAAGGGACTTCGGATATGACCAGCGACAACATCGGCGACGCCCTGCTGGCCCGGAGAAAGCAACGCCGGCTCGATCAAGGAAGGGCCGCCTCGGAGATCGGCGTGAGCCCCTCGACGTACCGCTCCTACGAGAAAAACACCCAACGGCCCTCGGTAAACGTGTTCCCGGCACTGTCCAAATTCTTAGGTCTCGAAATTGAGGATTTCTTGCCGCTCTATGCGGCGACCGTGATCTTTGCCCTGCGACCGGCTTTGGAACGGGAATTGGCCAGCCTGAGTAACGGCTCGACGGGTGACGGCGCACGCGTTGGAGAGACCGAGCCGGTAGCGGTGAGTTCGGCGGAGGAACAACTTTTACAAGACTACGAAGAGGAGATTATCGACGAGATCCCCGCGGGCGACGAAGAAGAGTCGATCGGGGAACCCGAAGAGAACACGGTTTTGAGTTCAGCCGATGAACAGGTCTTTCGAGCGGTCGACGAGCCGTCGACTAACGGGAGTTTTGCGAGCGAAGAACTCGAGGACGTGGAAGAGGTAGACGAGGATGATGAAGACGACGGGGACGAAGACGACGGGGAGGAAGAGGTCGAGGAAGATGAAATCGACGAGGTCCTGCTGGTCTCGATAATGGCTCACGAAGAAGTAATGGCCAAGCCCACCATTTCGCAATACACGTCCGTTCCGTCAAATTTCGAGAAGTCAACGAAGCAGAAAAAGAAGAAAAAGAAGAATAAGAAGCGTTAGTCATCGCGTCAACATCGCGACGTCGAAATCTGCCGACCGCTTCACTTGGACCCATTTTGATGGGGTCGCCCGACGCAGCTCCAGGAGTTGCACCGATGTTCCTACTCGATCAAGTCATCCGCGAAGCAAAGCATTGACGGGACCTCACCGGTTAGCCCGAGTCGTCGCGAGGGCGACCCTCATCCTCACCGGCCTCGCCCTCAATGGTCCAGCCAACGCGGCGTCAACGTTAAGCATCCGGGTCGTCGGCAATCATTTGGTCAACTAAGACGGCCAGGTCGTCGTGCTACACGGGGTCGATCGTTCTGGCGCAGAGTACGAATGCGTTACCAACCGCCAGGTATTTGATGGTCCCACCAATGCTGCGTCGGTCCAGGTGATGACCTCGTGGCACATCAACGCCGTGAGAGTGCCGCTCAACGAAGACTGTTGGCTCGGCATCAACGGCGTCATCACCGGTCGAGTCACGTATCGCAACGCTATTAAGGAGTACGTGAAGACGTTGCCGTCATTTGGACTCTACGTGATTCTCGACCTCCATTTGGCCGCTCCGGCTCAGAACCTGCCCGTCGCTCCGTGGCCCATGGCCGGCGCTGATCATGCGCCGACTTTTGGAGGTCGGTGGCGACGACCTTCAAAACCAACCACGGGGTGCTCTTCGATCTTTACAATGAGCCGTACGTCAGCTCGTGGCCTTGCTGGTTGCACGGCTGCCAAACCACCTACAACAACATCGGAGTTGCGGTCACCCACCAGACCGCGGGTATGCGAGAGCTCGTCGACGCCGTGCGTTCGACCAAAGCCAGCACCCCCCTTATGCTCGGCGGGCTGCAGTGGTCCAATGACGAATCTCGTTGGCGAAACTTCGAACCGGTAGATCATGATCACCAACTGGTGGTCAGTTTCCATACCTTTAACTGGAACGGCTGCAACAACGTGACCTGCTGGGATTCGACCATCGCTCCCCTGGCCCAGGTAGTACCGGTGGTAACGGGCGAGTTTGGCGAAAGCGGCTGCACCGACAGGTACGGTCTGGCGTTCATGCCGTGGGCCGACCAACACGGTATCTCCTACCTAGGTTGGACCTGGGACGCCACCGACGAGAATTGGAATTGCAGCGGCGGGCCCGCGCTCATCGAGAGTTACGATGGCACGCCCACCGCTTACGGCGTTGGTCTGAAGGACCACTTAGCCACACTGGCTAAGGGCCCGGTTAAATTCCCAAATTTGTCGCCGGCAACTTCGTGTTACTTGATACCGGTTACCCGCATGGTGATGTTGATGCGTCCGCGCTCCAGTCCGCACGCGGGGTTCGCCGTATTGGCCAGCACCTTGGTGACGCCGTGGAACGCGAAACGTGATTCGCCGGCGAACACGAAGGCGTCTCCCGACACCAGATCAATATCCCTGTACGGCCTGTTTCGGTTGACCACGTTACCGAATCGAAAGCGGCAACTATCGCCCACGCTCAGTGAGACGACGGGTTCGTTGACCGTTTCATCCTTGTCCTGATGCATGCCCATCTTGGCCACCTGGTCGTAGAAGTTGATCATGGCGGCATCAGGTTGATACCTGACCGCAGCGTTCGGCCCGTAGGCCTCGGCCACCACCGCGCGGCCGAGATCACCGAGCCACTCGGGCAACGCTGCTACCCGTTGCCCATTGACATCGTCCGCGGTGCGGGTGTACTTGTACGGTTGCCAGTGCCAACCGAGACAGACCGTCTTGACCGACATCGGATAACCACTTCGCACGATCGGTGCTCGCATGGGCACCGGTGCGACCGACCACGTCTCAAATGAACTGACCAACCTGCGTTGTTGTTCGATCGTCAGCCAGCCCGGCAGATGGAAGGCACCCGGTGCGACTTCAATGCGGCTTTGATGCTCATCGAACAGGGTCATTTCACCCGCCTCCCCTCGTCCGTAAGGGTAACTCCCGCTCTTGGCTGTGCGAACGCGCTTGCTAGCATCGGCCGATGACTATCGAGGTCGACGAACTGGTTGGGTCCCTCTGGCCGGGCCGTCCGGTGCGACTTGAACGATTGACCGGCGGCATGACCAACGCCAATTTCTTGGCCGATTTTGGCGACGAACAGGTCGTGGTGCGAATCCCCGGAAAGCACACCGCGCTGCTCGGCATCAATCGGCTTCATGAAGCGGCGGCCAATAAATTGGCCGCTTCGATTGGCGTCGCCCCGGACGTGCTCGAAGAGTCCGCCTCGCAGGACTACCTGGTGACGCGTTTTCTCACCGGCCGGCCCGTGCCACCCATCGAACTCGCGACCGAACCGATGCTGGGCCAAGTGGCCAACACGCTGCGACGGGTCCACGAAGCGGGAACCGTGGCCTCCGTCTTCAATCCATTTGCGGTGGTGCAGAATTATCACGAGATTGCTGTTTCCCAAGGCATTGAGGAACCCTTCGACTTCCCTCGGGCTCTTTCGATCATGAGTCAAATAGGTGTGGCGCGCACTTTTCGGCCCACGGCCTTTTGCCACAACGATCTGCTCAACGAAAACTTCCTGTACGACGGCCAATTGCGCATCCTCGACTGGGAGTACGCCGGCATGGGCGATCCCTTCTTCGACTTGGCCAATTTCTCCGTCAATCATGAACTGGGCGCGCAGAGCGATGAGCGCCTACTGGCTCACTACTTCGGATACTGTGACGCCGAGATTCTTGCCCTACTGGCGGTAATGAAGTTGGTGTCCGAACTTAGAGAAGCCATGTGGGGAGTCGTCCAGCTGGCGGTGTCCACGCTGGACATCGATTTCGCCGCCTACACCCAGGGCCGAGCGGAGCGCTTCATGTCGCTGCACCGAGCGATGGACTTCGAGGATTCACTATCCCGGGTCGAGCGAATGAGCCGTCGTCTCGATGGTGCCGGTAGTGCCGGAGGCTCCCGTCTAACGGAATAATCTCAACCGCGTACCCGGGAGTTTTGCGGATCGTAGAGAGGTTCGCTCCTCACTTCAGCGCCGACCGCCGCGCCGAAGACCACCACTTGCACCCTTTGACCGGGTTGGGCCGCTTCGGCCGGCAGATAGGCGTAGGCAATGGAACGTTCCACGCTGTAGCCGTAACCGCCACTGGTAATCCGTCCCACGGCTTCCCCGTTGACGCGCACGGGCTCGGAACCCAAGGCAACGACCCGTGGATCGTCCAAGACCAGACAGACCAGCCGGCGCGTTGGCGTCAACTTTGAGGCCAGCGCCGCACGACCGATGAAGTCGCCCTTGTCCATGCGCACGGCGAAGCCGAGACCGGCTTCAAAGGGGGTGTCAATTGAAGTGACGTCGCTTCCCCACACCCGGTATCCCTTTTCCAAGCGCAGCGATTCAATGGCCTTGTAGCCCCCGGGCCTCAGACCGTGCGGTCGACCGGCTTGCATGAGTGCATCCCAGAGCACCGTCGCGTACTCGGAAGGACAGTACAGCTCCCAGCCCAGCTCGCCGACGAAGGTCACTCGCTGGGCCAGACACGGCACCGGCCCGATATTCAACTCCTGCGCCTTCAGATAGCCAAAAGCTCCATTAGAACAATCGGACTCGGTTCGTGATTGAAGAATCTCGCGAGCCCTCGGTCCCCACAGCGCGAAGCAGGCGTATTTCGAAGTGACGTCTTCGATGATCACGCGGTCGTCGCCCACTTGCGACTGAATCCACGAACGGTCGTGATTGCCGAAGGCCGTGCCCGTCACGATTCGGAAACGATTCTCCTCGAGCCTCGCGACCGTCAGGTCGCACTCCACCCCCCCGCGGGAATTGAGTAGTTGGGTGTAGGTCAGCGAGCCCACGGCTTTGGCGACGCGATTGGCGCAGAGTCGCTCGAGGAACTCCGCCGCGTCGGGCCCCACCACTTCGAGCTTGGAGAAGGACGTCTCGTCAAAGAGGGCGGCCTGTTCTCGACAGGCCCGATGCTCGGCTCCGATGGCCGCGGACCAGAGTCGCCCGGCCCAACCGCTGGGCCGAAGCGTTTCGTCACCATCCTTTTCGTTGGATTGGAACCAGTTGACTCGTTCCCAGCCGCCTTTTTCGCCGAAGACCGCGCCTAATTCGACCAGTCGGCCGTAGGCCGGCGACAGACGCAGTGGCCGACCGGCCTGGCGTTCGTGGCCGGGGTACTTCACGTCGTAATAGGTGGCGTAGACCTCGTAGGTTCGCGTTAAGGCAAACTCGCGGCTGCGGTAGTGGGGACCAAACCGTCGTGAGTCCATCTCCCAGGTGTCCAGTTCCGGCTGACCGTTGACAATCCATTCGGCCATGAGTCGGCCCATGCCTCCCGAACCGGCGATGCCGTGGGCGCAGAACCCGGCGGCCACCCAGAAACCTCCCACGTCGCTCGGACCCAAAATGAACTCTCCGTCGGGGGTGAAGGCCTCGGGCCCATTTATTAGCCTCACTATCTCGGCGTTGGCCAGTTCCGGCACGCGCTCAGTCGCCGCCTCAAAAATTGGGGCGAATCGCTCCCAGTCCTCCGCCAGCAGTTGGTTGTTGAACGTGCTGGGAATGCCGTCCAGTCCCCACGGCGCGGGGTTGCGCTCGTAGCCACCAGTAACCAGACCACCGCTTTCACCGCGGTAGTAGACCAACAACGAGGGATCACGCATGGTGGGCATGTCGCGCGGTAGTCCGGCGTCCTTGGAGATGACGTACTGGTGAGCCATGGGAATGATCGGCACGTGCACCTTGGCCAGTCGACCAATCTCGTAGGCGTAGACTCCCCCGGCGTTCACCACCACTTCGCACTCAATGGGGCCGCGACTGGTTTCCACTCCGCTCACCCGACCAGACTCGACCTTGATGGCGGTCACTCGGGTGTCGGTATATATTGTCGCTCCGCGTTGGCGGGCCCCTTTGGCCAGGGCCAGGGTCAGTTGGCTCGGATCGATAAAACCGTCGGTCGGCAGAAAGGCCGCCCCGTAGACGCCGTCGGTGGTCATGACCGGAAAACGCTCCTGCGCTTCGTTCGCGGACATCAGGTGCAGCGGCAGTCCAAACGTCTCGGCCCAATCGGCCTGGCGTTGCAGTTCCTCCATGCGTTCGGACGACGACGCGAGCCGTAGCGACCCCACTTCTCGCCAGCCCGTCTCGAGGTCGACCTCCTCGCCGAGGGACCGGTAGAGGTCCACGGAATTCATCATCATCCGGGTCAGGGTGAGTGATTGACGCAGCTGACCGACGAGTCCGGCCGAGTGAAAGGTCGAGCCGCTGGTCAACTGCGAACGCTCGAGCAATACGGCATCGGTCAGTCCCAGGCGGGCCAGCCAGTAGAGGATCGAGCAGCCGCCGATGCCGCCGCCGATGACAACGACGCGAGCACGCGATGGTATGGCTCCTGAAGCCGTCCCGGCCGGTTCGCTCATCGTCCCTTCCTAGCGCAATCGGGGCCGTCGAGTGAGATCTAGCGAGGTCTTATAAGTTCATCTCGAACTCTTCGAGCACGGCCACTCGATCTTCCTTGGTGGGCACGTCGAAGTAGGGGTTGGGCTTCACCCCGTAGTGCGTCATCGGAATGAGACCCAAGGCCATGGCCCCCAGACCCACCGCCAGATTGGTGCCATTGAGACCGGGAATGGTCGTGAAGAACATGACGGCCATAAAAAGTACCCCGATGAGTGGCCGCAGACCCCGTAGCACTGCGCGCAGTTGGTGCTCTTGCGTGAAGGCCCCGTCTAGTTGGCCGGTGTCTGACACCACTACCTCTTTCTGGTGGTTATCACCTTCAGTAAAGTTTTGGTGCCAAAACGTAACGTGTTCGACAAGGCGCCCTCGACCACGTAGAACGCCCCACGCCCGAGAATTCTGAGCGGCCGTCGTTGCTCGAGGACCATCACGTTTGAGAGATTCAAGTAAAGTTAGCGAGCATTCCGGTTTGTTTTTCCGACCGCCAAACGAAAGATCCTGACGTGTCTAGCTTCCAGCGATTTGATACCGACGCGGCCATTCCGCTTTCCGAACGGGATCTAAAACGACGCTGGGCCGTCTTTCACAAGGCCATCCACGATATGTCGGGCAAACGGTGGCAACGAGTCCTCGGACAAATGCTGGGCGTCGACACCGTTCGCTACAAGGTCGCGAGATTTTTCGGGCGACCCCTGCTTCAAACGGTGAGGAAGCTCAGGGGCAGTGACTACGTGAGCAAAGAGGTTTCCGCACTGCCGGTGCTCTCGACCATTTTTCCGCACAACTTCAAACCCTCGTTGATTCCCCCGTTACCAGATCTCTCCGAATTCGAAACGCAACTTCGTACCGTGACCGTGGTCACGTTGAACGAGCACGGCGATTCCGCCACGTCGACCATTCAATCGCTGAACCAAATGATTGTCGACACGGAGGCGACGTGGATCTTTGTCGTCGACGGGTCAGTCGCTGACGGCGACCGGACCACGTCGGCCATGGCACTTTTGGCCCACGCCAACGACCGTGACGACGTCGTCTTCAGCGATGAATTCGGCCCCAACCCGAATCCCTACACCCCAATTTTCAAGAGTTCCTCCGTCGGTCCCCATACGCTGTTGAGCTACAACACCGTCGGTCGACCGGCTCTTTTGCGCGTCTCGACACTACGCACCATGAGCGGCTTCTCCCTCGATGCCGGCTGGGCTTTCGAACACGACGCTTACCTACGCATGAGCGAGTTGGGGGCCCGCTTTCATCACGTGCCACTATTGTTGGCCGCCGGTCGACCGGCCAGCCAATTCTCCCCGACCCACATTGACGCCGACAGTTGTCGCGTCGTCAAGGCGGCCCTGGAACGGAGAGGTTTGAATGGTTCCGTTTCTCCGGGGGCCCTCGGAGGATCGGTCACCTGGAACCTGGCACCGCCCTCACCGACGCCCTCGATCGACATCATTATCCCCACCCGTGATCGAGTCGATCTGATGCGTCAATGCATCGAGGCCGTTGAATCAAAGTCGACGTACGCCAACTACGACATCATCATCCTGGACAACGACTCGAAAGATCCGGCCACGCTCGACTTCTTCGCCCACACCAAATACCGGGTCATTCCCTGCCCGGGCGTCTTTAACTACGCCCGCATCGTCAATCGAGGCGTCAACCACTCGCGGGCGCAGTTCGTGGTGACGCTCAATAACGACACCGTGGTCGAGACACCTGACTGGCTCGAGCGAATGGTGGGCCTGGCCGCCTTGCCCGACGTGAGTTTCGTCGGTGCCTGCCTGCTCGATCGGGACGGCCGGGGAGAACACGAGAGCATCGTCATTGCGCCCTATCCCCAGCACCTGCGCACTGATTCCAACTATCCCTACGTCGACCAGTTCAGCGTCGCTACACGCGACGTGGCGGCCGTCACCGGTGCGGTGCAAATGGTGAGCCGTGAACTTTGGCAGTCGCTCGGCGGCATGGACGAACAACTGAGAGTCACCATGAACGACATCGACATCTGTCTGCGCAGTCAACTCGAGGGCCGCCACGTGATTTACACGCCCGACGTCCGGCTGTACCACCACGTCGGCTCGTCGCGCGGCAAACTCGATCCTCTCGCCGACCGCAACCGATTCATTCAGCGTTGGGACATCTTTGGCACTTTTCGCGACCCCTATTTCCCCGCGTCGTTGCAGCTGTTGGGCGAAACGGTCTACTACCTTCCGCGCTAGGTCGCCCCGCTAAGGCACCCAACGATTCCACGACAACTTGTAGCCTTAGTGAGTGAATTCAACGTGGGATCGATTGGTTACCTCCTACCGACGCCTGCCTCCCTCCTTAGTCCCCATCCTGCTCATAATTCTGGGCGTCTTCCTCGGTAACTTCATCTTCCTCTCCGGACTGGAAATCGACGATCCCATCACCTGGACGGCCGGGATCTCGCACTTCTTGTGCCACGTGACCTGTGGACGTCCGATGATCGACCCCAACGTGGGCTACATAACCCAGGCCCTCGGCCACCGCTCCGCCGTCGACCTACTTCATGGTCACCTGCCCTGGTGGAACTACTTTGAGGGCCTGGGCCAACCCCTGGCGGGCGAGATGCAGGCGGCCTCGCTCTTTCCACTGACCCTGCTCTTCGCCCTGCCCAGCGGACTGCTGTGGTTCCACATCTGCCTCGAGGTCATCGCCGGCGTCTCGACCTACTTCCTCGCCCGTCGTCTCTCGATTCCCATCCTCTTTGCCACGGCCGCGGGAATTCTCTTCTCGTTGAACGGCACGTTCGCCTGGCTGGGCAACGCCGTGCTCAATCCCGTCGCGTTCTTGCCCATGTTGCTGCTGGGCATCGAGATGATTTACGACGGTGCGCGTGATCGCTCCAACAAAGGCTGGTACGTCGCGGCCATCGCCATCGCGCTCTCCCTCTACTCCGGATTTCCCGAAGTGGCGTACCTGGACGGAATCTTCTGTGTCGCGTGGGCCATCGTGCGGTTCTTCTCGCTGCCCCGAGACGTCCGCCTGATCGCCGCGAAACGGGTAGGTCTGGCCGGGTTGGTAGGGGGGATCATCTCGCTGCCGGGCTTGATCCCGTTCTACGACTTTCTCAAGGTGGCCAACGTCGGCAGCCACAACTCCGCCGGCCAGGCCGTCGAGAGCCTGCCGGTGCACGCGTTGCCGATGTTCTTTGATCCCTACGTCTACGGGACGATCTTTTCCAATCCCAACGTGGGCACCATCTGGGGCGGCATCGGCGGCTACTTCACCATCAGCGTGTGCGCCCTGGCCTTGCTCGGTCTCTTCGGTGCCACCCAACGACCGCTGCGAATTTTTCTCGCCGCGTGGACCTTCTTCGGCGTGCTGGGGGCCCTCAACATCTTCAAGGTTCGGCTCCTGTGGAACGTAATCCCGTTACTCAAGAACTCCGGCTTCGCCCGCTACATCATGCCGACCTGCGAGATCGCCCTGATCCTGTTGGCCGTCTTGGGCATCATGGACTTCGCCACCAGCAAACGGGCCCAGCGTCTCTTCACCGTGACCACGCTGGTGGCGCTGCTCGTCCTGGTCTGGAGCGCATTGGAAGCGCGGGCCCTCAATCGCGGCGTACCACTCACCCACGCCGCCAGCATCATTTTGATGGGGCTGGACGTACTCCCCTTCTTGGCAGTCCTGTTCCTGCTCATCATTGGCCGCCTGACCAAGTACAAGATCGCTCCGTTCTTGGTGGCCCTCATCCTGGTCGGCGAGTCACTGCTGATGTTCTTCGTCCCGACCGCCGAATCACCCAAACAGATCACCATCGATCAGGCGCCGATTGCCTACCTGCAAAGCAACGAGCATCAGTACCGCTTCCTCGACTTCGCGGTGCTCTATCCCAACTGGGGATCGCAGTACGGACTTAACGAACTGAGCGCCGTCGATCTTCCGTTCCCGGAGTCCTTTACCAAGTTGCTCGAGTCCCAGCTCTACCCGGGACTCACCCCCGGCAATCAGTTCACCATCCACCACGGTCTCACCGGCATTGAGTTGCTGGAGCGCGAAGTCCTCAAGCACTTCAAGGCCTACGAAGGGGCCTCGGTGAAGTACTTGCTGATGCCCAGTTCCGTGGTCATCCTTCCCCAGTTGACCAAGCTGGGCGTGAAGCAAGTCTTCAAGGACAGCTTGGCCGAGATCTTCCAGCTGCCCAGCCCGCGGCCCTTCTTCTCGACTAAGTCGAACTCCTGCTCGGTGACCAGCACCACCGTCCATTCGGCCAAGGTCGTCTGTGCGGGAAGCGGGACCACCCTTATTCGTACCGAGCTGGCCATGCCCGGCTGGAAAGCTTTCGTCAACGGGAAGTCGGTCGACCTCAAGGTCTCCGACGGCGTCTATCAGGCCGTCTCGGTACCCGCCGGTACGTCCACGGTGACCTACAGCTTCTTGCCTCCCCACGAGAAGTACGCCGTGATCGCCGGACTCCTGGCGCTCTTCTATCTCCTGGGTACCTGGATCCAGGAGCGACGTACCAAACGGAGGCGGTCCAACGAAAATCGCCCGACCTCGCGTCCGTGGCTGACCGAAAGTGCCGACGTCGCCGACGCGGCACCCGCTACCGAGATGGCCCCGGTGTCGCGCGATTTGCCGGAGCTAACCCCATGACCAGTCGTCTCGACAACCTCGATCTGACGCAGTCGCTACCTCGCGAGGAGTCCGAGCGGCGCATTCTGGCGGCCCAACGCCGTCTGGTCCAGCTACGTCTCTTTACGGCCGGACTTTTGGAATCACCGCAAGTCGGTCCGGGACTGCTGGTGCTCTTCGAAGGCTTCGACGCGGCGGGCAAGGGCGGGGCCATCAGGAACCTGACCGGCGGCCTCGATCCGCGACACGTGTGGGTGATGCCGATTGGACCGCCGACCGAAGAGGAACTGCGTCATCACTTTCTCTGGCGCTTCCAGCACTCCATGCCCGGCCGTGGGTCCATGACCGTGTACGACCGCTCGTGGTACGGGCGCCTGCTGGTCGAGCGGGTGGAGGGCCTCATTGACCTGGCCACCGTGAAGCGGTCGGCCGAAGAGATCGTGGACTTCGAACGAGCGACCGTTGACGGGGGCGTTACCTTGGTGAAGTTCTGGCTCCAGATCTCCGATAAGGAACAACTACGGCGCTTTAAGGACCGACAGAGCGACCCCTTGAAGAGTTGGAAACTCACCGGCGAAGACTGGAGCAATCGCGAAAAGCGTCCGCAGTACCTCAAGGCCATCGACTTCATGATCACCTCGACCGATCAGGCCCACGCCCACTGGGACCTCATCGCCGCCGAAGACAAACGATTCGCCCGCGCGAAGGTGCTCGAGACCCTGGTCGATCGCTGGGTCCACGACCTCGAGCGACGTGACTACAAGGTGCCCACGGCCCGCGGGGGCGACTACCTCAAATAGTGGGTCGTGCTTCCACGTGGGAGGCCCGATTGGGTATCGCGACGAGCGCGGGACGCCCAATAATTGATGCGATTGTGTCTGCGCGGCCGCTGGCGAAGAACGTACACTAAGTACCGAAACTGGCTTGGCATTGTGATGAGGCGCGGCTCGGACCCGGTCCTGGAGCTTCAGCGCGCGAAGTGGACGTCGACGAGGAGAGCGACGTTGCCTCGGTCGAAGCCAAACTCTGAAACACTGGTGCCATGAACTCGCGCTACGGCATCACCATT
>OBLU010003335.1_pt1 | contig 14566 bp, 13 predicted proteins | sample 1518681 | NCBI WGS metagenome assembly OBLU01 (sample SAMEA3539304, study PRJEB22396) | soil metagenome | biome: tundra; feature: field; material: soil | place: USA | collected 2010-05 | depth 0.15 m
CCGGACAGACGATCGCACTGAGCTCCGGCGGCCTGGCCACGTCGAGCACGACGGTGCGGCGCTGGCGGCGCGGCGAGTCGGACGTCCACCACATTCTCGATCCGGCCAGCGGCCGTCCGGTCGACGGCTGCTGGCGGACGGTCAGCGTTGCCGCGGCCTGCTGTGTGGATGCGAACATCGCGAGTACGGCGGCGATCGTTCGCGCCGAGCGCGCGCCCGCCTGGCTCGAGAGCCTCGGCCTGCCGTCGCGACTGGTCGCGCTCGACGGCGCGGTCACCCTCGCCGCCGGCTGGCCCGGGCCGGAGTTCTCGTCGCGCTGATGCCCGTCGCGACCGCTGGACCCAGCGCGCTGTGGTACCTGACGCGCGCGACCGGCGCGGTGACGCTGGTCTTGCTGACCGCGAGCGTGGTCATCGGGGTCGCGAACATCGGGCGCGTGCAGGCCGCCGGCTGGCCACGGTTCGTGGTCGAGGGCGTGCATCGGAACGTCTCGCTGCTCGCGATCGTCGTGCTCGCGATCCACATCGCCACCTCCGTGCTCGATCCGTTCGCGGGGGTCCACGTGATCGACGCGATCGTGCCGTTCACGGGCTCCTACCGGCCGCTGTGGCTCGGGCTCGGCGCGTTCGCCTCCGATCTGCTGCTCGCGATCGCGATCACCAGTCTCGTCCGCCGGCACCTCGGTCACGGGGTGTGGCGAGCAACGCACTGGCTCGCCTATCTGTGTTGGCCGGTCGCCGTGCTGCACACGGTCGGCACCGGCAGCGACGTCAAGCAGGTCTGGCTGCTGGCGCTGACCGCGGCGTGCGCCGTGGCCGTGATCGTCGCCGTTTGGGCGCGGCTAGGGCTCGGCTGGCCCGCACGCCGCGGTCTACGCGGCACGGCGTTCGCGGCGTCGCTCGCGCTGCCGGCGGCGCTGCTCGCCTGGCTGCCGAGCGGCCCGCTCGGAACAGACTGGGCCAAGCGGGCGGGCACACCGGCGTCCGTGCTCGCCAAGACCAGCGGCTCTGCCGCGACCACGAACCAAGGCTCCAGCTCCTCCTCCGGCGGCGGCGGCGGGCAGCGTGCGATCAGCGCGTTCGAGGCCCCCGTCAGCGGCAGCATCGGCCAGAGCCAGGCCGCGGGCGGGCTCGTCGCGGTCAACATCTCGCTCGCGATCCAGAGCACTGCCCTGTCCACGCTGGCACTCCAGATCGTGGGCGAGCAGCAGGCCGGCGGCGGCGTGCGGATGACCTCGAGCACGGTCTCGCTCGGCACGACGGCGCAGCCGCAGCGCTTCACCGGCTCGATCACCTCACTCGAGGGAACAACCATCACGGCACGTGTCGTGTCGCCCGGCGGCCAGGCGCTGACGCTCGCGGTCGGCCTGCGGATCGAGGCCGGCGGCGTCGCGACCGGCACGCTCCAGGTGAGCCCCACGCAGTGAGCGCGCCAAGCGCCGAGCTCGCGCTGCCGCGCCTGCTGAGCGGCGTCTCCTTTCGTGGGATGGCGCAACTCGATCGCCACCTCGAGGTCCACGGTCCGCTGCCGAGCGCGAGTGAGCTCGACGGACCGTCGCTCGTCGCGCTCGCCGAGCGCTCGCAGCTGCGCGGCCGCGGAGGCGCCGGCTTCCCGGCGGCGATCAAGATGCGCGCCGTCAGAGCGAGCCGCGGCCGCGCGATCGTCGTCGCGAACGGGTGTGAGAGCGAGCCGATCAGCGTGAAGGACGCACTGCTGCTGAACGAGCTGCCCCACCTCGTGCTCGACGGCGCCGCGCTCGCCGCGCGCGCCGTCGGCGCCCAGCAGGTGATCGTCGCCTACGAGGCACCCAACTCCGAGGCGCGGATCAGCCTCGAGCACGCGCTCAAGCAACGCCGCGCAGCCGGCATCGACGCCGTGCGCTTCGAGCTCTTCGCGGCCGCCGAGGCGTTCCTGACCGGCCAGGAGACCTCGCTGGTGTCTCAGATCAACGGCGGGGTTGCGCGACCATCCTTCATCCCGCCGCGTCCGACGCAGCGCGGCGTGCGCCGGCGCCCGACACTGGTGCAGAACGTCGAGACGCTCGCGCATCTCGCGCTGATCGCGCGGCGCGGCGCCGGCTGGTACGGCCAGCTGGGAACCGAGGCCGAGCCGGGCTCCACGCTCGTCACGATCGCCGGCGCCGTCCACGCGCCCGGCGTGTACGAGATCGAATCGGGCACCGCGCTGACGCAGCTGTTCGCGGCGGCCGGCGGCGTGGTGGGCGAGATCCGCGGGCTGCTGATCGGCGGCTACTTCGGCTCGTGGCTTCCGGCCGCGGCGACGCCGGAGCTCGCGCTCTCCAATGCAAGCCTCACCGCTCACGATGCGGCGCTCGGCTGCGGCGCCGTCGTGGCGCTGCCGGCCGGCTCCTGTCCGGTCGCCGAAACGGTCCGCGTCGCCGTCTACCTGGCGACCGAGACGGCCAATCAATGCGGACCCTGCGTACACGGCAGCACGGCGATCGCCCGCACCCTGCACTGGATCGCCGAGGGACAGGCGCCCTCCAGCGCCCTGGCCGATCTCGCGCGCTGGACGCGCGTCATCCCGGGCCGCGGCGCCTGTCATTTGCCGGACGGCCTTGCGCACTTCGTCTCGAGCGCCCTGCGAACCTTTCCCGACGCCTTCGACGACCACGCCAGCCACGGGCCCTGCGACGCCTGCGGCGCGGATGCGCTGCTGCCGATCCCGGCGCCGCGCCCACGCTGATGCGAATTCGCGTGAATCCGATCAGCTGTCACGCCCACGGCCTGTGCGCGGAGCTCTTCCCCGAGTGGATCCGCCTCGACGAGTGGGGCTATCCGATCATCGAGGCGGGCCCGATCCCGCCCGAGCTCGAAGCCCACGCCCGGCGCGCGGCTGACGCCTGCCCCACGCTCGCGCTGCTACTGCAGCGCGACTAGCGTCGGCGGCGGGAACGACCGGGGCGCGACCGGCTCTGCCGATCGCGCCGCTGGTGTCGATGCTTGCGCTGGCGGTCGTCGGAGCGGCTAGAGCCCGGCAACCGCCTTCTGGTCAGCTGCCGCCACGACCTTGGGCAGCGGCGCGAACTGGAGCGATCCGCCCTTGCTCTGCTCCGCCGGAGTGAGGGCGAAGGTGATGAACCGCTGCAGCAACGCGATATCGCTGGCGTCCGGCCGGACGATCACGTAGGTGAAGGTCGAAATCGGGTAGGCCGCCGCCTCCTCCTTCTGAACCGTCGTGGGCTTCTTGCCCTTCTTCGGCTTGCTGTACGGCGGATCGACGATCGAGAGCGCGCTCGCGATCGAGGTCGCTGTGCTCGAGGAGAGCGTGCTGAGCGACGGCACCGACTTCACGAGATCCGCCGCAGCGGCGACGTAGGGGTCGTACGGGAGGACGAACTTGCCGGCATTGTTCTCAACGGCGACCGCCTGTAGCTTGGCTTGGCGGATGTAGAACCATGAGTTGTTACCGATCGCGCCCGGAGTCGCGGCGACCACCGCGGCGACGCCGCTGTTGCCCTTGCCGCCCGTACCCACCGGGAAGCTGACCGCCGTGCCAAAGCCGACCTTGGTCGCCCACGTCGGGCTGATCTTCGAGAGGTAGGACGTGAAGGCGTAGGTATCGCCGGAGCCGTCGCTGCGGTAGACCGGCGTGATCGCCTCGTTCGGGAACGTCTCGCCCTTGTTCAGCGCCGCGATCTGCGGAGCATTCCAGTTGGTGATCGTCCCGAGAAAGATGTCTGCGATAACCGGGCCCGAGAGATTGACGTGGCTGACACCGCTGAGGTTGTACGAAAGACCGGTACCCGCCAGCGCCCACGGCAACTCGACGCAGCCGCCGCAGCCTGCGTCCTGAGCGCTCGTCAGCGGAGCATCGGAGGCGCCAAAGTCGACCGTCTTGCCGCTGATATCCGTGATCCCGGCTCCGGAGCCGACCGGGCCATAGGTCACCTGGGTGCCGGTGCTGCTCTTGAAGTCGGGGGCGAACACGTTTTCGACGAGCGGCGCGACGAGTGACGATCCGGCGCCGGTGAGCGAGCCGGCTGCGTACGAGCTGGCGCTGAAGCCGAGCCCAGCAGCCACGGTCGCCGCGATCAGCGCGAGCGTCGTGGGGATGGGGCGATTCATATGCAACTGCCTCCTGGTTGAATGCTGGTCGCCAGCGAGCATGCCGCGGGGCCACCCCGCGGGCGTTACGGACCGGTGAACGCCGCGTTATCAACTTGTGAACGGAGCTGAAGGGCCGAGCGCCGTGCGATTAGGCTGCCGCAGATGAGCGCAACGCCCGCCGCCACCGGGCTACCGACCCGCCGCCACCTCGCGGACCGCCTCGGCGACCGCCTGTTGTTCGGTCTCACGGCGTTGGCATCGATTGCGGCGATCGTCGTGATCGTGCTGATCATCGACAAGCTGCTCTCCGGCGCGAGCCTCTCGATCTCGACTTTCGGCCTCGGCTTTCTGTGGCACACGATCTGGAACCCGTCGCTTTCCACGGGTGTCGTCAACAGCAACGTGTACGGGGCCGGCACCCTCATCTTCGGCACGATCGTGACCTCGGCGATCGCGCTCGTGATCGCCGTGCCACTCGGCATCGCGATCGGTGTCTACCTCAGCCTGCTCGCCCCCGGTCGCGCCGGCGCGGTGATCGGCCCGCTCGTCGAGCTGCTGGCCGCGGTTCCGAGCGTGATCCTCGGTCTCTGGGGAATCATCATCCTCGCGCCGTTCATGCACTCGACGATCGAGCCGGCGCTGCACGACGTGCTCGGCTTCATCCCGATCTTCGGCACTCCCTCGCCGACCGGTCTGGGCGTCTTCACCGCCGGTGTGGTGCTCGCGATCATGGTGCTGCCGATCATCGCGTCGATCAGCCGCGACCTCTTCCTCAGCGTCCCGCGCGAGCTGAAGGACGGGGCGCTCGCGCTCGGCGCGACGCGCTGGGAGATGATCCGCGGCGTGGTCCTGAGCTCGACCCGCCCAGGTCTCGTAGCGGCCACGATCCTCGGGCTGAGCCGCGCGCTCGGCGAGGCCGTTGCCGTGACGATGCTGATCGGCACGGGACCCCTCATCAACACCAGCCTGTTCACGAACGGCGACTCGCTGGCGAGTCGCATCATCGAGCAGTTCACGGACGCAGGCAGCAAACTCCAGACCGCCTCGCTGTTCTATTGCGCGGTGATCCTGCTCGCGATGGAGCTCGTCGCCAATCTCATCGCCCAGCTGATCGTGCGCCGCTTTGAGCGCCGCGAGGGGATCGTCCGCTGATGTCCACGCTCGACCCCGCGCGCCCGCTCACCGCCTCCGCCAACCTCCGTCGGCGCCGGCGTATCGACCTCCTGATGCGCGGCGCCGCGACGGCCGCGGCGGTCCTTGCCGTCGCGATCCTCGCGATCGTCATCGTCAGCGTGGTCGAGAAGGGCGCAAGCCAGCTCTCGATCCCGTTCCTCATAGATAATCCGGGGGTCGGCCTCGGCACGGCCGGGGGCGGCATCGCCAACGCGATCATCGGCAGCGCGCTGCTGGTCGCGGTCGCCACGGCGATGGCCCTGCCGATCGGAGTGCTGATCGCGATCTTCCTGACCGAGTTCTCGAAGCCCCGCACGGCGCGGCCGATCAGGCTCGCGCTCGACCTGCTCAACGGCATGCCTTCGATCGTGATCGGCGTGTTCGTCTTCGGCCTGCTGGTGGCTGGGCATCAGGAGACCGGGTTCGCCGGCTCGTTCGCACTCGCCATCATCATGGTCCCGCTGCTCGCCCGCACGACCCAGGAGATGCTGCTGCTCGTCCCGCGGGAGCTCCGCGACGCGGCGCACGCGCTCGGCGTCAGCCGCTGGCGCACGATCGTTGGCATCGTCCTGCCGGGCGCGCTCGGCGGCATCCTGACAGGAGCCGTGCTCGCGATCGCCCGTGCGGCCGGCGAGAGCGCGCCGTTGATCCTGGTGTGCGGGATCTTTGGAACCGGCACCACGGTCAACGTGTTCGGAACAGCGATCCCGAACATCCCGGTTGACATCTTCGGCTACTCCGAGTCGCCCTTCCCGGCCGACCGGGCACGCGCCTGGGGGGCGGCGCTGGTGCTGATCGCCTTCATCCTGGTGGGCAACCTGACCGCCCGGGCAATGCTCGCGCGCCAGCGCCGGATACTGTCAAGATGACCGACACGAACACGACGAGGAGAGCTGAGCCGATGGACAGCAGCCAGCCCGAGACCGACGCATCGGCCGCTCCGCCGATCGCGCCGCTTGCGATCGCGACCAGAGAACACACTGAGACCACGGCAACCGAGGTCGTGTTCGACCTGCGTGACCTCGACGTCTACTACGGCCGGACGCTCGCGGTCGAGGGCGTCAGCATGAAGGTTTACAAGAACGTGATCACGGCGATGATCGGCCCCTCGGGCTGTGGCAAGAGCACGGTGGTTCGCACGCTCAACCGGATGAACGACTCGATCCCCGGCTTCCGCGTCACCGGTGAGGCGCTTTACCACGGCAACGACATCTACGCCGGCGGTGTCGATCCGGTCGAGGTGCGTCGGCGGATCGGGATGGTCTTCCAGCGGCCCAACCCGTTCCCCAAGTCGATCTTCGACAACGTCGCCTGGGCGCCACGGATCCTCGGGCTGAAGAGCGACCTGAACGAGCGCGTCGAGAAGGCGCTGCGTGGCGCCGCGCTGTGGGACGAGGTCAAGGACCGGCTGAAGGGCAGCGCCCTCGGGCTCTCCGGTGGCCAGCAGCAGCGCTTGTGCATCGCTCGCTCGATCGCGATCGAGCCCGACGTGCTGCTGCTCGACGAGCCGTGCTCCGCGCTTGACCCGATCGCCACGGCGTCGGTCGAGGAGCTGATGCAGAACCTCAAACGCACCTACACGCTGGTGATCGTCACGCACAACATGCAGCAGGCGGCGCGCGTCGCCGAGCGCACGGCGTTCTTCAGCCTCGATGTGAGCAACGGAAGGCGCGCCGGCATCCTGGTCGAATACGACGAGACCGAGAAGCTGTTCACGCGGCCCAACGACAAGCGCACCGAGGACTACGTCACCGGGCGCTTCGGATGAGCCCGGCGGCCGAGGATGGCGCGGCGCAGCCCGGTCGAGTCGACGCGCGGCCCCACTTCCATCAGGAGCTCGCGGAGCTCGAGGCCCAGGCGCTCGGCGGCCTCGACATCGTCGTCGAGCAACTCGATCGCACGCTGGAGGCGCTTGAGCACCAGGATGTGTCGCTTGCGCGGATGGTGATGGCCGACGACGACCGGATCGACGGTCGCTATCTCGAGATCCACCAGGGCATCCTCTCGCTGCTCGCCCGCCAGACCCCGGTGGCCCGGGATCTGCGTCTCGTCGCGGCGCTGCTGCACCTGATCATGCACGTCGAGCGGATGGGCGACCAGTGCGTCAACATCGCCAAGCTGATCCCGCTCTCCGGTCACGAGCCACCGGTGCAGCGCGACGTGCTCGACCTGCTCGCCAGGATGGGGGCGCTGGCGCGAGATGACGTCACGCAGTGCAAGGTCGCCTTCCAGGCGCGCGATCTGCCGCTCGCGATCGACCTGATCCGCCGCGATCAGGAGATCAACAAGCTCAATCGCGAGATCTTCAACGCCGCGCTCGAGGCGGGCAACGAACCAGACACACGCGAATGGGCAACCTACATGGTGCTGGTCGCGCGCGCGCTCGCGCGAATCGCCGACAACGCCGTCGACATCGGGGAGCAGGTCGCGTTCGTCGTCAGCGGACTCTTTCAGGAGTTCTCCGACTCCTACCGCCCGGCGATTCGCACCGGGATGCAGGCGTAGCGACAAGGTCTGGCGAGCCGTGGCGCCCCTCGCGCCGCGGCCGCTTCGGTGGGGATGGTTTGGAATTCGGCAGTGGCGAGAGCGCACCGGCTCCATTGGGGTCTTCACAGGCGGTGTCCACACGCCCGTGCCGGCTCGACCGTCCCCCGGTGGAGCGTGGTCGGCCTCCAGGCTGCTCGCCCGGCCTCGGCGGCGAGGGCGCGTCAGACTGCCGCGCTGAGCTCAGCGGCGAGTCGGCTCTCTTACATTCCAATGATGTTCGTCTATGTAATAGACTCGGTCGATGACTTCACTCAGTAGCACTCCAACCATGCCTGCCGGGACCCCCGCTTGCGCTGCTCGTCGCATCGAGCTCTACGAGCCAGCGATGTGTTGCGAGACCGGCGCGTGCGGCCCCTCGGTGGACCGCCAGCTCATCGACGTCCGTGAGGACCTGCGCTGGGCTGAAAGCCAGGGCGTCGCCGTCAGCCGCCACAACCTGAGTTCTGACCCCGACGCGTTCGTCGCCAACCTGAAGGTCACCGGCCTGATGTCCGCCTTTGGCGTGGCGGCGTTGCCGGTACTCGTCGTCGACGGCGATATCGCCGTTCATGGCAGGTACGCGACGCGAGCCGAGCTCGCCGACCTGCTCGCAGCCAAGGTCGAGCCTGTCGTTGAGCTGCCGCAGAGCCCCAGTAGTTGCGGCTGCGGCTCGAAAGGCTGCTGATGGGTCTGCCGAGCGCGGACGGTTTATCCGCGCCGTTGTGGGCGAGTTGGGGCACGCGCTACCTCTTCTTCACCGGCAAGGGCGGGGTCGGCAAGACGACGATCGCCAGCGCAGTCGCGGTGGCGCTCGCCGACGCCGGCAAGCGCACGCTGGTCATCAGCACCGACCCGGCGTCCAACCTGGACGACGTGTTCGGCGTTCAGGCTGGGCCTGAACCGACCGCGGTTGTGGGGGTCGAGCGGCTGTTCATCACCAACCTGGACCCGGAGGCCGCGGCTGCGGCGTTTCGCGAGCGCGCCATCGGCCCCTACCGCGGCGTGCTGCCGGAGTCGGCTCTGCGCAACATGGAAGAGCAACTGTCGGGCGCGTGCACCGTCGAGATTGCCGCGTTCAACGAGTTCACCGCCGTGCTCGCAGAGCCACACGGCACGGCGCGCTTCGACCACGTCCTGTTCGATACCGCGCCGACGGGGCACACGCTGCGGCTGCTGACGCTGCCCAGCGCCTGGAGCGGCTACGTCTCCGAGCATCCCGCCGGGGCGAGCTGCCTGGGCCCGCTGGCAGGGCTCGATAAACAGCGCGAGCAATACCAGGCCGCGGTCGCGACGCTGGCCGACGGCGAGCTGACGACGCTCGTGCTGGTTTCGCGGGCCGAGGCCAGCGCGCTACGCGAGGCCGCGCGCGCCAGCGAGCAGCTCGCCGCGCTCGACGTGCGCAACCAGCGCCTGATTGTCAACGGCATCCTGCGCGACGCCGATAAGGACCTGACCGCAGCCGCCTTTGCGAGCCGCCAGGCCGCAGCTCTGGCGAACGCTCCCGAGGCGCTCTCGAGCCTGCACGTCGCCGGCGTGGAGCTCGTCAGCGGCGATCTGACCGGCCTTGCCGCGCTGCGCCAGCTGATCGGCGTAGAGGTCGCTCCGCCCGCGCTCGAACGTGAGCCCGCGGACGTGGACTTGCCGGAGCTGAGTGACCTCGTTGACTGCCTCGGCGCTGCCGGGAACGGTGTTGTGATGACGATGGGCAAGGGCGGAGTCGGCAAGACGACGCTCGCTGCTGCGCTTGCCATCGCGCTCGTCGACCGCGGCCACCAGGTCACGCTCTCCACGACCGACCCCGCCGCGCACATCACCGACGCGCTCGCCGACGGCGCCCCTGAGCACCTGCGCGTCGAGCGCATCGACCCCGCGGTCGAGACCGCCCACTACACCGACGAGGTGCTCGCGGCCGCGAGCGGACTCGACGACGAGGGCCGCGCGCTGCTGGAAGAGGACCTGCGTTCCCCCTGCACGGAGGAGATAGCCGTGTTCCGCGCGTTCGCGCGCACCGTCTACCAGGCGCGGGAGCGCATCGTAGTGCTCGATACCGCCCCCACCGGTCACACGCTGCTGCTGCTCGACGCCGCGCAGAGCTACCAGCGCGAGGTCCAGCGCACCAACGCCAACGTGCCCGCCGAAGTCAGCCAGCTGCTCGTGCGGCTGCGCGACCCGGAGTTCGCTCGGATGCTCGTCGTCACGCTCGCCGAGTCCACGCCCGTGCATGAGGCCGAGCGGCTGCAGGAGGACCTGCGCCGCGCCGGCATTGAGCCATTCGGCTGGATCATCAACGCATCGCTGGCGACCAGCGGCACGACGCATCCGACGCTGCGTGCACGCGCGGCTGCCGAGCTCGTCCACATCGACCGCGTCGCGGAGCTCTCCGAGCACGCCACCTGGCTGGTGGCCTGGGCGCCGCAGGCTCCGGTCGGCGCCGACGCGTTGCGCGAGCTCGCCGCGGCGCGCGCACTGACCGCGTCCTAGGGAACGTCCGCAGGATCTCTCGAATTGGCGGCAGTGATCTCCAAACACGGGAGGCGGGCATTTCGTGAGCGAGCTCAGGGAGTTCACCATTGGAAGCGACGTCGCGTGAGCGAGGTGGACGCCGGAATCCGGCTGAGCCTCACCAAGGACGAGGTGCGTGGGTTGCCGCCGCTTGGCCCCGGTCTCCCCGAATGACTTGCCCAGGCTAGGAGGACGTGTCGGCATTCGCCCTGGCGTTCGTGGGCAAAGCGAGTCACAACGAAGGTCGACACACTCGGGACAGCTCGGCACTCGATGCGGGCGGAGGGACTTGAACCCCCAAGGGCTTTCGCCCACCGGCTCCTAAGTTCTCGATGACTAGTGGAGGTTCCAGCAAAATGGGCTGATTTTGCTGGGTATAATCGGCGTTCGTCCAGTTCGTTTAGCCGATTTGGGAACACATAGGGAACACGGGGAACACGATGAGCGGTCTCGATGATGGCGTCTGAGGGCGAGATCACGGCAGACTTGCCCGCCGCCAGGACGACTGGAGGAGTGCGGCCCACGGGCCACGTGCAGATCAAGGGGACGCGCGGAGCGAGGGCGTTCTACGCGCTGTGGCGCGACGCCGACGGTCGGCATCAGCGCAAGCTCGGCCCGGCCTGGGTGAAGGACTCCGGTCGGCGCACCCCCCGGGGCGCCGTGCGTTGGAGCGCCCGCGATGGCAGCAAGCCCGAGGGCTATCTGACGCCAGCCGATGCGGACGGGCTGCTGCAGGATCTGCTGGCCCGTGCGCCGCGGCGACCAACTCGGGCGCCTCGCACGCCACCGGCCGCCGCGCTCACGCTTCGAGCCGCGTGCGATGAGTGGCTTCGATGGGCTGAGCACGACAGCGAGGTGAAGCGCTCGACGCTCGGCGACTACGGCAACGTCTGCGCACGGATCTGTCGCGACCTCGGCGCCGGCATGCGGATTTCGACCCTGACGACTGTGCGTCTGGAGCGCTGGATCGCAGACTTCCAGGCCGAGCGGCGGATCTCACCGCAGGAGGCGGAGCGTCGCCGGGCCGCCGGAGCGAGCGTCCGACGCCTCGCCGACGGCCAGCACCTACACCTGACGCCGGCCAACTCGCGGACCAAGCGCAAGTATCTCGTCAACCTCAACGGCGTGATGAAGCGTGCGATGAAGCTCGGCGCGATCACGACGAATCCCGTCGCGCTCGTCGACCGGCCCGGTCGCGTGCGCAACCGCCAGACGCTCCCGACATCGAGGTTCCTGCGTCCGGTCGGGGTGCACGCGCTCGTTCGCGCCGCCGCCGAGGTCAACGAGCAGGACGCCGTGATCTTCATGGTGGCGGCGTTCTGTGGGCTTCGGCTCGGCGAGCTGCTTGACCTGCGATGGCGAGCGGTCAACTTCGCGGGCTCCGCGATCCACGTCGAGTCGAGCTTCGTGCGCGACGTCAGCGGAACACCGAAGTCCGGTGCCGGGCGCGTGGTTCCGATGGCGCCCGAGGTCGCCCAGGCGCTGGCCGCGCATTCGCAGCGCGGCCCCGTGCGCTCAGACGCCGATCTTGTCTTCAGCGGGACTCGTGGCGGTCACGTCGACGCGAACAAGCTGCGTCTGCGCTACTACGCGGCGCTAGAGCGAGCTGGTGTGCAACGCGTCCGCATTCATGATCTGCGCCATACGTTCGGCACGGTCTGCGCAGCGAAGGGCATCCCGCAGACGACGATCAAGGAGTGGATGGGTCACGCGGATCTCGCCACGACCGAGATCTACACCGCCTTCTATCCGCAGGATGCTGACGCCGCGAAGATCTCGGCCGCGTTCTTTGACGAGGATGCGTCGACCCTAGTCGCTGCGCCCTGAGGCGACCTGCGATATCAGCGCTCAGATGCCGACGCGACGCTCGGCGAGGGCGCGTTCGAGATCTTGGCGGATGAACTTGACGTGCTTCCCGACGCGGACGTGCGGGAGCTCGCCGCGCTTGGCGTAGTCGTATACCGAGGAGCGCGGGATCCCGAGCAGCGCGCCCGCCTCGGCGGCGCTCAACAGCGGCTCGCTGAGGAGCGCTCGCGGCTCCCACCGCTCGTCAGGGGTGCGGGCTGCGGGGTGGTGGCCGCGGGATAGCGAGGAGTCCGCCTCGGAGGCTCGGATCGCGCGAACGTTGTGCGGCGCGCGGGCGAGCCCGTCGCCCCGGAGGAGCTGGTCGAACGAGACGGTCTGCGGGTCAGGTCGAGCGCGTGCCACGCGGATACCCGGTTGCCATGTAGGCAAATTAGCAAAATAGACATTGAATAGCTACGATCCCTCTGACCGCTCCAATAGACGAGGTTCGGACGTCGGCTCCTCGTCTTCGGGCTGCGGCGACCGCCGTTGATGCCATGATCCGCGTGATGCCGAAGTCCCTTGAAGATCAGGCTCAGTCTGCGTTTCGTGACGCGCAGGACGGGTGGTTGGGCGCGATTAGAACGCATCGGCTTGCGCCTCCTGATGCGGGGTTCAGCGCTCGGCTATCGGGTCTCGCGGATGCGGCGCGGGCCGAGGCGGATGCGTGTCGGCTGGCGGACCGCGCGGGATTTGAATGGCCTCCGCATCGGGCGGCGGCGAGTGCGCCGCCGTGGGAGCTACAGCCTGATTCGGGTCGCCGCGGGCCCGACGGGCTATGGCGTCGGTTCGACAGTGCGGTGAGCGAGCTCAACCGCGCGGCGACCGGGACAGACCTGATCGCGGTCGCGGTGGCCTATGAGGAGATGGCGCAGGTGGCCGGGGAGCTGGCTGTCGCGGTTGAGCGGGAGGATCGCGCGAGCGGCCTGTTGCCGCGAGCTCAAGCGCGCCGGTCGGCGTAGCGCTCTGGCCGGTTATCCCGGCTTGCTGGGCGACGGCGGGTCCGTGGTGTCGTCCCAGATCGAGCGTGGCCGATCCGGGACGTGACGGTGGGGCAACGTGGTCGTGGTTGGTTGCCAGAGGTCGCGGCGAGTGGCGAGCGAGGTGCTGTCGGCGCTCGCGCGCTCGAGCAACGCGTCGACATCCTGGCGTTTGACACGGAACGCCCGGCCGACCCGCACCGCCGGCAGCGTGCCGTGGTCAATCCAGTTTCGAATCGTCTGCGGGGTCACTTGAAACTCGGCGGCGACCTGCGGGACCGTGAGGAGCTTCGGCTCGGTCATCTCAGAAGCCGATCTCGTGGTCATGATCGTCGGTGCGTTCGCGGCCGAGGCGTCGCCCGGCGCGCTGCACCGTCTCCTGCGCGCGGTCCCACTCACCAGCCTGGTGGCGGTCTCGCGGCCGAGGACCGAGCGCATCCGCCGAGTCGGTGATCTGGTGTTCGATGCGGTAGCGCGCAACGCGGCGCACCGCTCGATCCCAGTCCTCGGCGGGCGAGCTGGCGGGACGCTCGCCCAACAGCGCCTTGGCCCACTCAGCTGGAGGTTGTAGCTCACAGTCGGCCAGGTCGTTGAGCAGCCCGTCGCGCTGCTTGCTGAGGTGGCGGATCTCGCGGTCGAGGCCGTCGAGCTCGTTGCGAATCTGCTCGGGGTTGCCAAGCTGCTCTCGCAGCCGGGCTTCGGTTTCGCGGGCGCGGGCGAGCGAGTCGTCGATGCCGTCCATCGCTGAGGAGAGCCGGGTGCGGTCGATGATGTGCTCGTCGCGCTCACGGCCCACTACGTTGCGCTTCGGTCCCGGCAAGCGCTCCAAACTTGCGGCCAACCCGCTGCGCCGCTCGGTCAATTCCAACACCCGGGCGTGCGCCGTGTCGAGCTCGCCGAGCTGCGAGCTCGGCAGCGCCGCCTGTTGCACAGTCAGCTGCTCCACGCTTTCGCTGAGCTCGCGCAAACGCGCCACGCCCACCGGCGGTACCTCAGGCTCGGCTCGGAGCGTGGCGTGCTCTTGTATCGGTTCGCCGGCGCCGTCGAGTGCGAGTGTGAGCTGGCGGTCGTCCGCGCGGCCGGCGGGCGTGAGCTGCTCGATCGCGAGGTCTTGGTCGTCTCGGTCGAGCATCCGCCGCCCCGCCCGCGCCAGCAGGTCATCTCGCTGCGCAGGGTCGTGTGGCGGTTCGGGTGCGTGGTCGGCGCGCTCGCGCGTGGGCTGGTCGTTGTGGATCAGCAGCCGCGTGGACGCGCGGGCGCGCGAGAGCGCGGTGTAGCTCCAGCCGGCCGTGAAGTCGCTCGGTGCGCCGACGACGATGGCGGCCTCGACGGTCGCGCCCTGCATCCCGTGCCCGGTCAGCGCGTAGGCATGCTCGACATGCTCAGCGACATATTGGGCCGGCAGCTCCCGGACCAGGTGGCTGTCGGTTTCGATCACGACGCGATGCTCGTCGAGATGGCGGACGGTCC
>OBLU010003336.1_pt1 | contig 14563 bp, 16 predicted proteins | sample 1518681 | NCBI WGS metagenome assembly OBLU01 (sample SAMEA3539304, study PRJEB22396) | soil metagenome | biome: tundra; feature: field; material: soil | place: USA | collected 2010-05 | depth 0.15 m
AAGTGCTGCTGGGTTCCCCACTGGTGGAGGACGACATGCGCGCCCTGGCTGATCGGGTCGACGTGGTCACGTTCGACCACGAGCAGGTGGACCTGGCCATCATCCGCTCCCTCCTCGACGACGGTGTCGTCATCCGGCCCGGCCTGCAGACCCTCCAGATGGCCGTGGACAAGGCCCATATGCGGGCGGCCCTGGTCAAGGCGGGCATCCCGGTGCCCGCGCACACCACGGTCGAGGGCGGCCCCGAGCCACACGGCGCCGCCGGCGGCCCTGCCGCAGAGGCGATTGCCCGGTTCGTCGAGGAATACGGGTGGCCCGTGGTGCTCAAGTCCGCCCGCGGCGGCTACGACGGCAAGGGGGTCTGGCCGGTCAACGACATGGCCGAGGCCGAGGCGGTGTTAGGACCTCTTCGCGGCACGGTCCTCGTCGAAACGATGGTCCCGTTCGAGGCGGAGCTTGCGGTCATGGTGGCCCGCCGACCGTCCGGCGACATGGTCACGTGGCCGGCCACCGAGACGGCCCAGGTCGACGGGGTCTGCCGCGAGGTCCTCGTCCCCGGGCGGTTGCCCCCAGATGTCGTCGCTCGCGCCCGGGTGCTCGGCCGGCACGTGGCCGAGATCGCCGATGCCGTGGGCGTCCTGGCCGTCGAGCTCTTCTGGTCAGATGGGGTACTCATGGTCAATGAGATGGCAGCCCGGCCCCACAACTCCGGTCACTGGACGATCGAGGGAGCGGTCACCTCCCAGTTCGAAAACCATCTCCGGGCCGTCCTTGATCTCCCACTGGGCTCGACCGCGCCGCAGCACGCCCAGGTGGCAAACGTCAACATTTTTGGAGGACCCGAGGGCATGGACCCGGTCGCCCTGCTGCCGCGCGGCCTGGCCGTTGAAGGGGCCCACGTCCACCTGTATGGCAAAGAGACCAGACCAGGGCGCAAACTAGGGCACGTGACGGTCTGTGGAGACGATGCCGAGGAAGTGCGCGAGCTCGCGTGGGCGGCGGCGCTGTCCTTGGGAACGCCCCGTACGGGTGGGCTGCGCCTCCCCCGCGCGCTCGAGCACCAAAGCGGGACCGCCTGATGGCTGCCGGAACGCCCGAGGCCGTCGGCGCACTCGTCGCGGTGGTGATGGGAAGCTCGTCGGACCTCGCCGTCATGGCGGACGCCGTCGCCGTCTTGGAGCAGTTCGGCGTGCCACTCGAGGTCCGCGTGATCTCGGCCCACCGGACCCCCGATGACATGATCGCCTACGGGCATGCGGCCGCCGCCCGGGGCATCAGAGTCCTCATCGCGGGAGCCGGCGGGGCCGCACACCTGCCCGGCATGCTCGCCTCGGTCACCCCGTTGCCGGTCATCGGGGTCCCCGTGGCGCTCTCGCACCTCGACGGCCTCGATTCGCTCCTCTCCATCGTCCAGATGCCCCGTGGAGTGCCCGTGGCGACCGTTGCCGTCAACGGGTCCCGTAACGCTGGGCTGTTGGCGGTTCGTATCCTGGCAGTCGGTGACGACACGTTGAGGGAGGCCATGGAGGTGTTCCAGCACGAGCTCGGCGCCACGGCGCGTGCCCAAGATGCCGAGGTGGCGGGGAACCCAACGGCGGCGGGCCCTGCCGCGGCGACAGGAGGTAAGGGGGGGCCATGAGTGAGCCGACACTGGCGCAACGACTTGGCTATCCCGCCGACGCCAAGCTCCTCATCATCAACGCCGACGACCTCGGATCGTGCCACTCCGCCAACGTCGGCGTCTTCGAGTGCCTCGCCACGGGAGTGGTCACCAGCGCCACATTGATGGTGCCCTGCCCGTGGGCCCGAGAAGCCTCGAGTCGCTATCGGGGCGAGGACATCGGCGTCCACCTGACGCTCAACGCCGAATTCGAGCGGTACCGCTGGGGCCCGATCACCCACGCGCCCTCCCTCGTCGGCGGCGACGGAGGGTTCCCGAGAACGATGGAGGACGTGTGGGATCACGCCGACCTCGACGAGGTGCGTCGCGAGTGCCGGGCCCAGATCGAGCGGGCCATTCTCTGGGGCTTCGACGTGAGCCACCTCGATGCCCACATGGGCACGCTGCAGCTTCGTCCCGAATTCTTTGACGTGTATCTCGACATGGCCACTGAATTCGGGTTGCCGCTGCGCATGATCGGCGCGGGCATGGAGCGCTATGTGGGATTTCCCGGGCGGACCGTCGCAGCAGATGCCGGGGCGATCTTCACCGATCACACGCGCTCCGCCCCCGGCGTAGGGAGCCGCCAGACGTTCGAGAAGGATCTCGCCACACTGAGACCCGGTGTGACGGAAATGCACCTGCACCCGGCCGTCGACAGCGCCGAGCTGCGCTCGTTGGCCATTGATGACTGGGACGCCAGGGTCGACGACCACCGCATGATCTGCGAGGAGACCTGGGTCGGCGAGTCGGTCGCGGCGGCCGGCGCCATGCTCATCGGGTACCGCCCCCTGCGCGAGCTGGCACGTTCCGGGAGCTGACCCCGTGTCCGAGAACGGGAGCCCCTCGGCCGGGGGCGGCGTTCCTCCGGTGACCCTCAATGGCGTCACCCTCGTCACAAAAGGCCGGAGACGGGGAGGCGAGGTCTTCACGGTCGTGCTCGCATCTTCGGGCGTCGAGATCCGGCGCCGCGGTGAGCCCGTGCGCACGCTGCCCTGGGAACGCATCACAGAATGGGAGATCGAGCGCCGGCGGGGGGGTGTCCGGCTCTTCCTCCGGGGCGGGGGATCGGTGACACGCATCGTCATTCCAGGATGGAACGCGGAAGACCTCCATGCGGCACTCTCGGCGGCGACTTCTTCACCGGGGCCCGCGAACGAGAACGCGAACGAGGTGTAGCCGCCCCGTCCCTCAGCGCAAGCCGGCGAACAGATCGTCCTCGACGACGCCGTCCGGCGTCCCGTCGGCGTTGGCGTGGTCGTCGCCGAGACGGCTCCGGGCCAGGCGAAACTGGTCGACAGGGTGGATCTCCTCGAGCACCTCAGGCGGAAGTCCGAACCAAAAGGGAGAGTTGGGATCGACCTGCGTGGCGTGAGCCTTCAATGCGAGGCCCCGTACCTGCTGGAAGCCCAGCACGTCGATGGCGGTGGTGTACGGGTCGTCCCTCGTCAATCGGGAGAGTCGCTCGTCGTCGAACGGAGATTCCATTCCCAGCTCGAGGAACTTGGCGTGGATCTGGCGGAAGCGCTCGGCCGGCCACACCGAGTAGTAGAGCTTCAGGGGTTCGAACGGCGCGCCGGCCTCGGGAAAGCGGCCGGGGTCCCCGGCGGCGTCGAAGGCAACCAGAGAGATCTCGTGCACGCGGAGGTGGTCGGGGTGCGGGTACTCGGACTGCTCGTCGGGATAGGTCAAGATCACCTGCGGCCTCTCCCGCCTGATCACCGCCACGAGGCGCCCGACCGCCTCATCGAGTGGTGCCTGGGCGAAGGAGTCCGGTCGAGCATTGGCCTCCGAACCAGGCATCCCCGAATCGCGATAGCCCAACATCACTGTGTCGTCGTAGCCGATGATCTCCGTGGCCGCCTTCAACTCGGCCATCCGGACCCTCCCGATATCCGCGCGCACTTCAGGAGTGTCCATGGCCGGATTGAGGATGTCGCCCTCTTCCCCGCCGGTGCAGCACACCAAAATCGTCCGCACGCCCTCGGCGTGGTAACGGGCCACCGTGGACGCTCCCTTCGAGGCTTCGTCGTCCGGGTGGGCATGCACGGAGAGCAGGCAAAGACCATGGTCAGGCACGACGAGGACCTTAGCGGCGGTCGAAAGGGACACCGGCCGGGAGCCACGGTCACCGGCTGTTGTCCCTTTGCCGTTGCTGGGCCTTATGCTCGGTGTCATGGCAGGCACGTTGAAGCGGATCGGAGGGATCTTCCAGGCCAAGGCCAACAAGGTTCTGGACAAGGCCGAAGACCCCCGCGACACGCTGGATCTCTCGTACGAGAAGCAATTGCAACAGCTGCAAAAGGTCCGGCGCGGCGTGGCCGACGTCGCCACGGCGCGCAAGCGGCTCGAGCTGCAGGCCCAGGGATTGCAGAAGCAAGCCGACAAGCTGCAGACACAAGCCAAGGCGGCGCTGCAACAGGGCAACGAGGACCTGGCCCGCGAGGCCCTCTCACGGCGGGCGGCGCTGGGTGAGCAGCTGGCCGAACTCAAGACACAGCATGATCAGATCAGTGAGCAGGAGCAGAAGCTGATCGACACCTCCCAGCAGCTCCAGACCCGGGTGGAGCAGTTCCGGACCAAGAAGGAGACGCTCAAGGCCAGTTACACCGCCGCCGAAGCCCAGACCAAGGTCGGCGAGGCCGTCTCGGGGATCTCGGACTCCATGGGCAACTCGGGGCAGGCCATGCAGCGGGCCCAGGACAAGATCGCCAGCATGCAGGCGCGTGCCGGAGCCATGGACGAGCTGCTCGCCTCGGGTGCGCTCAACGACCTCAGCACCCCGGTCGACGACATTCAAAAGGAGCTCGACAAGGTGACCGCCACCTCCCAGGTCGACAACGAATTGGCTGCGCTGAAGCTCGAGCTCGGAGCAGGCGCGGGAGCCGGTGGGAGTAGGGGCGGAGCCGGGGAAGCGGCAGCCCTCCCGGCAGCGGACCAGGGCGGGAGCGCTTCTGGCGGAGGAGCTGACAGCTGATGGCGATCTCGCACAACATCAAGCCTGATCGGGGCCTGACCACCCGCATGCTGATGACGGGCTTCTTCCTCGTCGTCCTCTACGCCGTCTTGATCGGCGTGCTCTTCCTCGTGCTGAAGAGCCTTCTCCTCATCCTGGTCATCGCGTTCGGGCTCCTGTTCTGCCAGTACTTCTTCAGCGACAAGATCGCCATGTTCGCCATGCACGCCAAGGAGGTCACCCCGCAGGAGGCCCCGGAGCTGCATGGCGTGATCGATCGCCTCTGCGCACTGGCCGACATGCCCAAGCCACGGGTGGCGATCGCGCAGACCGACGTGCCGAACGCGTTTGCGACGGGCCGGAGCCCGAAGGCCGCCGTTGTCTGCGCGACCACGGGGCTGCTGCGCCGGCTGGACGAGCGCGAGGTTGAGGCCGTGCTCGCCCACGAGATCTCCCACGTGGCCCACCGCGACGTGGCGGTGATGACGATCGCCAGCGGATTGGGCATGATCGCCGGCCTCTTGACCCGGGTCATGTTCTACTCGGAGATATTCGGGGGCGGCCGCGGCGGGGGCCGCAACAACAGCGGTGGCCAGCTGGTCATCATCGAGATGATCGTCCTGCTGGTCTCCGTCGTCGTCTACTTCGTGAGCTTCCTCCTCACCATGGCGCTCTCGCGGTACCGCGAGTTGGCAGCCGACCGGTCCGGCGCAATCCTGATCGGCCAGCCCTCCCAGCTGGCATCGGCGCTGATCAAGATCTCCGGGGAGATGGGCCGCGTCCCGACCAAGGATCTCCGCGCCGCCGAACCGTTCAACGCCTTCTTCTTCGTGCCGGCGGTGGCGCAGGGTGCACAAGACCAGGGTCGCGGGCAGGGCCAGGGCGGCGGCGCATTCAGCTTCGGCAGCCTCTTCCGGACGCACCCCAGTCTCGAGCGCCGGCTGGCCCAGCTCGACCAGCTCGAGCACGAGCTCGGCCAAGCCCGCTGAGCGTCCCTCCAACGTGGGCCTCTTCGACACCCTGCTGGGTCGCACCAAGCCGGTCAAGGCCAACCTGGACGCCCTCTTCGCCCTCCCGACGGCGGCGCTGACCCTGCAGAGCGCCGGTGGCCTCGTCACCTCGGGCCACGCGGGCGTGTGCTGGAAGCCACCTTCGGGACAGGGCTCGCAAGACCTCCAAGCCGAAGTGGCCCAGCTGGTCGGGGACGGCTTCACCCAGACACAAGATTCGTTCGGCTACGGATGGCTGCTCTTGTCCGAGCCCGCACTCGACGACCTGGTGACGCAGGCGCACATGGCCAATACCACGCTCACCGAAGCCGGGTGGGGCGCCCAACTCTTGTGCTCGGTCTTCGGCTTCGTGCCCGAACCGGGCGCGGCCAGCGACGCACGGGCCTTCTCGCTGGTCTACCTCTACAAGCGCGGCACCTTCTACCCGTTCGCTCCGGTCGACAACCAGAAGGAACGTCGCGACACCGAACTCGAACTGCGCATACGCACCATGCTCGGGGTGGACCTTCCCGTCGAAGCCGATCTGAGCCGCTGGTTTCCCATGTGGGACCTACCGGTCAAGTGACGGTCGATCGCATCATTGAGCTCGAAGGAGCCGTGAACTTCCGCGACCTTGGCGGCTACGCCACCGCCGACGGTCGGCGCACCCGCTGGCGGGTGTTGTTTCGGGCTGACGGTCTGGGCGAGCTGACCGGGGCCGATCTGGCCATCCTGCGCCAGCTCCGCATCCGGACGGTGATCGATCTGCGCACGGGGCACGAGCTCGAGCAGAGCCGGTTCGACGTCGACGCCCACCCGGTCGAGTTCCATCACTTCCCCTTCATCAAGTCCCTGTCCAATGCCGAAGACTTCCAACGGGCACCGGGATTCCTCGGTACCCAGTACCAGCAGATGCTCGAAGACGCGGCGCCGCAGATCGTCGGCGCCTTCTCGGCACTGGCCGCCCCCGATGCGCGTCCGGCCGTCTTCCATTGCACGGCCGGGAAGGACCGGACCGGTCTGCTCTCCGCTCTCGTACTGTCCCTCCTGGGCGTGCCCGAGGACACCGTCGTCGCCGACTACGCACTCAGCGGTGCGGCCATGACCCGGCTCCGGGCCAAGCTGCTCGTGAAGTTCCCCAACGGGAAATTGCTCACGGAGGATTCCGACGCGATCTTCTCTGCCGACCCCGCGAACATGGTCGCGTTGTTCGCCCACCTCAAGGAGCGCTACGGGAGCGTCCGTGCGTACGCCTCGGCCATCGGGGTTCCCGACGACGTGGTGGATCGCCTGCGCGAGGCGATGCTCGAACACGAAAGCTGACGAGCGCCGCCGCTCCGAGCCGCAGCCAGTCAGCGCCTCAGCCGCTCAGCGCAACGGGCGCATACGGTCGATCGCGGCCGCCAGCGCCAGATCGAGCACGGTGAGCCCGCCCGAGTCGTGCGTGGTCAGCACCAGATGCACCTTGTTCCACCGGATGTCGATGTCCGGGTGGTGATTCGCCGCCTCTGCCGCCGCACCAACCTTGTTGACGAAAGCCAGCGCCTCGGCGAAGTCATGCAGCTCCACGGTTGTCTGCAGCTCGTCCCCCACGTGGTCCCAGGAGATGCCCTGCTCGGCCAGGGCGGCGTCCACCTCGTCTGACGACAGCGTCGGTTCGCTCACGGATGGGTCATCTCCTCCGGCCGTACGGCGGCATCGAACTGCTCCGCCGTCAGCAAGCCGAGCTCGAGCGCAGCTTCGCGCAGCGTGGTGCCCTCCTTGTGGGCCTTCTTGGCCACCTGGGCCGCCTTGTCGTAACCGATGATCGGGTTGAGCGCCGTGACCAACATGAGCGAGTTGGCGAGGTGGCGGGCGATCTGCGGGTAGTCGGGCTCCAGGCCCTCGACGCAGAACTCCCTGAAGCCCCGGCAGGCGTCGGTCATCAGGGCGATCGACTGCATGACGTTGTAGATGATCACGGGCTTGCAGACGTTCAGCTCCAGATTGCCTCGGCTCCCCGCGATGGCGATGGCCGCATCGTTGCCCAACACCTGGATCCCGACCATGATCATCGCTTCGCTCTGCGTCGGATTGACCTTACCGGGCATGATCGACGATCCCGGCTCGTTCTCGGGCAGGGCCAGCTCGCCCAGCCCACTGCGGGGGCCCGAGCCGAGCCACCGAATGTCGTCGGCGATCTTCGTCAGGGAGACCGCGAGCGTGCGCAACGCACCGTGGGTGAACACGAGCGTGTCGTGGGCCGCCAGTGCCGCGAACTTGTTGGGGGCGGTCACAAAGGGCAGGCCGGTCATGTCCGCGATCGCCTCGGCCACGCGGCGTCCGAACTCGGGGTGCGTGTTCAGTCCGGTCCCCACCGCCGTGCCGCCTGCCGCCAGCTCATAGATACCCGGGAGGGTCATCTCGATCCGCTCCAGGTCCGCCGTGAGCTGGGCCACATACCCCGAGAACTCCTGACCCAGGGTGAGCGGCACCGCATCCATCAAATGGGTCCGCCCGATTTTGGTCACCTCGGCGTAGGCGAGCTCCTTCTCGAAGAGCGCATCGCGCAACGCACGCACCGACGGGAGGAGCCGGTGCACGATCTCCTCGGCCGCTGCGATGTGCATGGCGGTGGGAAAGGTGTCGTTCGAAGACTGCGACATGTTCACGTGGTCGTTGGGATGGATCGGCACCTTTGAGCCCATCACCCCACCGCTGAGCTCAATGGCCCGGTTGGAGATGACCTCGTTGGCGTTCATGTTGGTCTGCGTGCCGCTCCCGGTCTGCCAGATATGGAGAGGGAACTCGTCGTCGAGCTTCCCCGCCGCCACCTCGGCTGCCGCCTCCTCGATGAGGGCGGCCAGCTCCGGGTCGAGCTTGCCCAGTTCGCGGTTGACCTTGGCCGACGCCCCCTTCAGGATCCCAAAGGCCCTGATGAGCGGCTCGGGCATGGTCTCGCGCCCGATGTCGAAGTGATGCAACGAACGCGCCGTTTGGGCGCCCCAGTACCGATCTGAGGGGACCTCGATCTCCCCCATGCTGTCGCTTTCTACCCGAGTGTTTTCCACGTCGCGCAGCTTACGGCCGCCGCGCCGACAGACCCAGTTGGCGCGCTTGGCGCGCCGCCACGATGTCCGACGCCCGCGCCCCATGGCCCTCCCCCGGGACCTCGAGGATGGCGGGCAATCCGACCAACGCCGGGTGGCTGATCAGGATCCCGAGCGCCTGCGCCCCGATCGTCCCGTCTCCGATGTTCTCGTGCCGGTCCTTGTTGCCCCCGAGCTCGACCTTGGAGTCGTTGAGATGGAGGCAGCGCAGCCGTTCGAGCCCGATGGTGGCGTCAAAGTCGGTGACCACCTGGTCGGCCTCCTCCACCGAGACGTAGCTGATGCCCGAGGCCCACAAATGCTGCGTATCGAGGCAGACGCCGAGCTGGGCGGAGCGCTCGGTTCCGGCGGCATCAAGCAGCGTCGCCAGCTCCTCGAAGCTCCTCCCGACCGTCCCGCCCGTGCCGGCTGCGTTCTCGAGCAGGATCGGACACGTGCCCCCGGGCTGGCCGTCGAGGGCTTCGAGGAGCGCGTTGACCACCTGGGGCACGCAGCCCGCCAAGCCGGTCCCCTTGTGGCTCCCCACATGAAGGACGAGTCCCGAGGCGCCGATGCCGGTCGCCACGGCCAGATTGGCGTTGAGGCACGCCTGCGACTGCTCGAGAAGGGCGGCCTGATCGGAGGCCAGGTTGATGAGGTAGGTGGCGTGACAGAACGTCTCGATGATGTCGGGGCTGCGCTCCTGGGCTTCTCGATACTGGCGCAGCACCTCTTCGGTGTACTGCGTCGGCTTCCAGGCCCGCGGGCTCTGCGTGAAGACCTGCACCACCTCCGCGCCGATCTCCGCACCCCGTGTGAGGGCGGGGAGGAGCGTGCCTCCGGCGCGTACGTGGGCCCCGATCGGCATGGGTACGAAGCTAGCCCTCCCCCGCATATGGTCGAACCGGACGCAGGTGCTCCTGACCCCCACGGACCCGAAAGGACGCAACATGGCCGACATCCTCTCCGCCAAGGCTCGCCAGCCCATCGCCCGCCCGGTGCTCGCCTCGCTCGCCTCGCTGGGCGCCGACGGCTCCCCCCAGGTGACCCCGCTGTGGATCGATCTGGACGGTGACGATCTGCTCTTCCATACGGCCCAAGGGCGGGTGAAGGCGCGTCACATCGAGCGCGACCCCCGCGTCGCCGTCTCGGTGATCGACCCCGACGACCCTTACAACGTGGTCGCACTGCGGGGAACGGTGACCGACATCACCACCGAGGGCGGCGACGCCCATATCGATGCGCTGGCCGAGAAGTACCTCGGGGTCGACTCGTATCCCATGCGGACGGAAGGCGAAGTGAGGATCAAGGTGCGCGTGCGGACCGATCACATCGCCATGCGGGCCTGAATCCAGCACACCTGGACCTCGGGCGGCAGAGGATCCGGTGGTGCTCCGCCGAGGGGGACGAGCACGAGATCGCAGGCGCTGAGGTGGGCGTCGTCGGGGACCGATCCATCGGTCAGGTCGAGGGCCACTGGCGGACCGTCCGGCGTCCTTGGCAGTGGCCGGTTGATGGCGCCGACGGCGGGAAAATGGGGTCCCTCGCTGACGCCGATACCCATGCTCCACATTTCCCGGCACAAGACGATGGCCTCGGACGTGGCGTCGGTGAACGGGCCCATGAAGGCCAGCAGAGCTCTCCCGCCGCTCACGTGGTCGAGGGTCGTCATCTCCCGGGCGAGGATGGTCGGGTGCCGGTGCGGCAGCGGCCCCAGGCCGTACCGCACGCCGAAAAGGAGGTCCGGAGTCCGGGCCGCGAGCCCGGCGGCCAGCACGATGGCGTCCCCCAAAGGGCCGTCGGTCACGAAGACGGCGTCAATACCGCGGTTGCGAGCCTGTGCGGCGCCGGCCTGGAGCGCATCGAGCTCGAGGTCGTCCAAGAAGAGCCCCTCCACCCCGTCGCACACTAGGTCCTCTCCCACCACCCGCCCACGTCGTGGGCGAGCCCGGCCCGTGACAGGCGCTCCAGCCCACCGCAGAGCGCCGGAAGTTCCAGCCCGGTGAGGCGAACCAACTGGTCGAGGGAGGTCGGATCATGAGAGAGCACCTCGAACAGGGCGCGATCGGCCTGGCTGAGGTCGGATGGACGTGTCGGAGCAGAGCCGCTTCCTGCCCCCGCTGAGGGCGAAGGGAGCGACGGGAGCACCATGCCCTGCAAGGACAACGCCGTCAGGATGTCCGCCACGGTGCACACCGGAAAGCACCCGTCGGCCAGGAGACTGTTCGTCCCCTCCGACGCGGGGCTGCGGATGGAGCCGGGCACCGCTCCCACGGGAATGCCGCGTTGCGCTGCGGCGGCGACGGTGTACATCGAACCGCCCCGATGACGGCTTTCGACCACGACCACGACGTCGCTGAACATGGCCAACAGGCGGTTGCGCACCGGGAAGCGCCACTTCTCGGTGCGCACGCCGGCCGGAGACTCCGAGTACACCGCCCCCTGCTCGGCCACCCGGGCCCAAAGACGGGCGTGACGGCGAGGGTAGGGATCGTCCAGCCCACCGGCGACCACGGCGATGGGAGGGGCGCCCGCCGCGGTCGCTCCCTCGTGGGCGGCGCCATCGATCCCGAGGGCAAGTCCCGAGACGATGCTCACCCCGACCGCGGCCAGATCGGCGCCGAACTGCGCCGCCACACCGATGCCGTAGCGGGTGGGACTACGAGTGCCCACGATCGCCACGGTGGGGTGCCGGTTGATCGCCATGGGGTCTCCCTGGCAGAACAGCACCGCCGGCGCCTCGGGGTCGTCCATCAGACGGCGTGGGTACACCGGGCCTCCTCGCCAGCACACCTCGATCCCCTTCTCCTCGTGCCGTTGCCAGATCCGCGCCACGTCGCCCTCGAAGGAGCCCCGCGACCAAGCTGCAGACGGCGTCTCGGTGGTCAACAGCGCGCGCAGGGTGGCCGGCCCCATCTGGGGCACCGACGCCAACGCAGCCGCGAAGGCCTCTTCGGGCAGGGCCTCGCCCGTGGGACTCACGGGGCCACCGTGGCCCGGGCCGTGCGTAGGCAGAGCGCATCGCTGACGTGCTCCTCGCTCACCCGTTCGACTCCCATGAGATCGGCCACCGTGCGGGCAACGCGCGAGACCTTGTGCAGTCCTCGCGCCGTGAGCGCGCCGTCCCGGAGCTTCAACGCCAGGAGCCGGGCCGCGTCGGGGTGCATCGGCTCCTCTCGCCCGGCTGCCCGGGCCGCTGCCACCTGACGCGCCGCTGCCACCCTGGCCGCCGACGTGGCGGTAGACCCGCCCGGAGTCGCATCCAGGAGCGCCGCGGGATCGGGTCGGGAGAGGGGAACGACAAGATCGAACCGGTCCAGGAGGGGCGCCGAAAGGCGACGGGTGTAGCGAGCCCGTTCCGCGTCCGAGCATCGGCACGACCCTGGAAAGACGCCCTCACCGCACGGGCAGGGATTCATGGCGGCCACGAGGAGGAACCGGGCCGGGAAGGTGACGGTCCCGCCGGCCCGGCTGACCCGGATCACCCCTTCTTCGAGCGGTTGGCGCAGCGCTTCGAGCGCGGTGACGGGGAACTCTCCCATCTCCTCCATTGACGGTCTATCCACCCTTTAGTAACTTGACCGCCGTGGACGTCGACATCTATGCCCGCCTCAGTCGCGACAGATCCGGCCTTAGCGAAAACACCACCATTCAGCGCGAGGAATGTAAGCAGTACGTCTGCGAGCAAGGTTGGAATCTGATCGGCATCCATGAGGACAACGACATCTCGGCGTCCAAGTACTCCACCAAGGCGCGTCCGGGCTACGAGAAGCTTGTGGAGGACATACGTAACAACAGAGTCGATGTCGTGCTCGTTACCGAAATGCCTCGGCTCTACCGGCGCATGGAAGAACTGCTCGACCTCATCCGACTCGCAGAATCAACTTCGCTACAGCGCATAGAAACCACTGACGGAGTCGGCTATCACCTCGGAACTGGCGAGGGAATCCACGCGGCAGTTGCCGCCATCAACAATGCAATGTTGGAGTCCCGCAAGATAAGTGATCGTGTGAAACGAAAGCAGCGAGCCAGAGCCCAACAGGGTCTCCACAATGGTGGGAGCCGCAGGTATGGCTACGAGTGGGACGGCATGACCATCTGCGAACCCGAAGCGGCGGTGATTCGAGAATGCATCGAACGCTCCATCAACGGAGAAATGGCATGGCGCATTGCTCGGGATCTCAACGAACGCGGCGTGCCAACGACGTATGGCAAGAAATGGGTCACCGCGAATCTCCAACGGATGCTTCTTTCCCCACGGATCATCGGCGTACGACGACATCTGGGCGTGGACTACCCCGCCCAGTGGCCTGCGATCACCACTCCCGAAGAACAGGAGCGGATTCGGATCGTCTGGCGGAGTCGCCAACAGACCCCAGGGCGTCCCCGGGGTGCTCGTACCTACCTACTGACTGGGTTCGCGTACTGCGGCCGCTGCGATCAGCCGATGAGGGGAAACGGCCGGACTCTCGCTTCCGGCGCCTACCAGCGACGATACCGTTGCTCGCCCATCGACATCCATGGCGAAAGCCTTGGCTGCGGCCATATGTTTCGAGCTGCAGAACCCCTAGAACAATTCGTGTCCGAAGCGGTCCTATACCGCTTCGACTCGCCTGAAATCGCCCTCGCTCTCGCCGGACCGGGCCAAGAAGGCGAAATAGCGAAAATTGTGACCGAGATCGAATTCTGTCGTCAGAAGCTCAACGATTACGTTGACGACTACGCCTCTGGACTCTTGGACCGAACCCAGCTAGCACGAGCCAAGGCGAGAACCGAGTCCGAGCTGGATGAGCATCAAGATCGATTGTCCTCGCTACAGCGCCTTCAGAATGCGTCCCGCCTTCCCAATGAGCCACTTCGCGATGCCTGGAACGAAATGGAGCTCGAATCCAAGCGTGAGGTCATCCAGCTCGTCGTAGAGCGGGTAATTGTTCATCCTGGACTTCCTGGTGTGAAGACTTGGGAAAGCTTCCGCTTGAACCCTGAGCAGATCGAGATCGTCTGGCGCGTATGACCACGGCCACCAGAGCGCTCACAGTTTCAGGATGGCTAACTTTGTCCGGCACCCCCTGCCTTACGGTTGATCGATGGACCCACCCTGCTAGGTCCATCGATCCTTCGAACTCGCGGCAAGTCTTGACTTCGAGCGCGCTTATCGTGTCCATAAGCTCAACGACGAGACGAGGTGCTCACCACGTACTTCTCCACGGCGACCACAAATGAAAAAACGTCCTTCGCCGCGTCCCCCATGGCCAGCTGCGAGATCCGGCATCAAGATGAACCAGGGTCAGGCGGTCTCAGGCCAGACCCGCGCGATCGACCGGTCGGCCAACCGATGGTTCGAGAGCGAAGCATGGCTGCTCCAGCGCGGGTGTTCAGCCAGGTGACCACGTCAGCACGGGCTCTGGTGCGCCAACACTGTGTCGTCGGCCGACACATCGGAAAGGAGCTCTTCCAAATCGGCCGGGTCCGTGTCGCGTTGGTCGATCCACCACGACGCCGAAGTAACGGTGCGCGCCGGTACCTCGAAGCGATCGGCGAACTCATCCTCGGACATGCCACTACCTGCCACGTGGTGATCGTGCGCCGCTGTGAGGAGCTGGTAGCGGACGCGCGCTCCCCACGGAGCCGCCTTGTCCGAACCGTCGAGGTCACACATGGCGGTTCGCCTCTCCCAAGTGTGGACCGCTATGGCTTCCTCGGTGCGACGCCCGGCTAACCAAATCTCGTTGTCCGTTGCGCTGTCGTTGCCCCGGGTGCGCCGCCAACAGGCGGAGCAGTCCTTGCTGCGCAGCCAGCGGGCGTAACCGGCCCGTTCCGACGGGCGTTTGGCCGATAGGTCGTGCACCTCGTCGTCGCCGCAATTGTGCTCGACCAGCCACAGTGTCTT
>OBLU010003337.1_pt1 | contig 14561 bp, 7 predicted proteins | sample 1518681 | NCBI WGS metagenome assembly OBLU01 (sample SAMEA3539304, study PRJEB22396) | soil metagenome | biome: tundra; feature: field; material: soil | place: USA | collected 2010-05 | depth 0.15 m
TGAGATTGGTGCTTGTGGACCAGACGCTGAAGTACGGGTCGTGCGTAATCAGCGGAGTCGCTGGCGGTCTCTGTTGGCAAATGGCAGAGCTGACACCAAGACCGGAAATTATGCAACATGCAAACAGCGATCGAACAGCCTTCATGCGATTCTCCTTTGATTCCTTCAAAAACCGTTCTTCACTAACGCGCCCTCTCGTCAATTCCAAGCTGGCCCGGGTGTGTGTCCACTGAAGTGCGCCGATTCGCGGCCCTCAGCGCGGTGTAACGCTTGACCGTCGCATCAGCCTTGTCCTTCTGTCCCAATCCCGCATATGCTCTTGCCATCAGGTAATAGGCCTGTTCAATCTGTGGGTTGTATTGGATGGCCAGATTGAGTTGAGTAACCGCATCGGCCAGGCGGCGTTGACCCATCAGGATTCTACCCATCTCGCAATAAGCAGGAGCGTAGTGGTCGTCCGCCGCAATAGCCTGCTTCAGGAGCGACTCTTCGTTTGCTTCATCCTGCTTGTCACGGAAGATCAGCGCCAACTGATAATAGGTGCGCGGCTGATTAGGCGCCAGTTGAATTGCTGTACGGTATTCCGACTCTGCCCGATCGGTTTCATTCTGCGCCACGAGAACGTTTCCGAGCAGGTAGTGCGCCTGGTAGGACTTATTGTCCAGAGCAATTGCATGCTCCAGGTCGGCTCGGGCAGCATCGTAAAGCATGGCGTCAAACTCGCCTTCGGCAAGCGTAATGAGGAAGGCCGGAGAATCCGCATACGTCTTTCGCTGGTCCGCGAGAAGGCGGTTTACATCCTTGTACCGCCCTTCGAGTTGCAGAACATTTGCGAGAAGCAGCAAGGTTGGGAGCGAAGGATATGTCTTGTAGGCTATCTCAGCCACTGCCTGTGCGGACACAAGCCGGTGGCCCGCAATGTAGACAACCGTTCCCTCCTGCATCTCCTGCAGGGGAGTTCTTGCCGTCACGTGAAAATCGCTGAGCGCCTGAAGCGCCTTGTCGACCTGCCCGCTATTCATATATGCGCGAGCCAGTGAAGCAGCGATGCTGGTGTTTGTTGGCCAGGCCGTGTGCGCGCGTGCGAGCGTCTCTTCTGCCTTCGCGGAGTTACCAGTTGCTTCTTGAGCGGCAGCTAGCAGCAGGTAGATGCGAGGATCGCATTTCGATCTCGAGAACGTTTCCAGCACATCGACAGCATCATGGTATTGCGCCTGTTGCAGCAAGACGCTGGCGTTGCCAAGTGCCATCTCGATCTCTTGCGTTGGACATTGTGCGGTTGTCGCGGGGTTTCCCCGATGCGCTGAGCTCGCGCTCTGCTGACTGGTTGCCCCTGCCTCATTTGGGCACGCAATCAGACCACAGGCAGTGAAGGCTGCAATCAAAGCTAATCTCTCCACTCGGGTCATGGCCCCTCATACTAGCCCATTAAAAAGACACCCGCAAGACCTCGTGATTTTCATGTTGATTTTCATGCGTGACATTATCGGCCTTCAGGGGAAGGTGCCTCCGCAGGCATATTTGGATCTCTGCAGGCTTTTCCACCGCACAGTGCGCTGATGACGCCCTTGCCCTCTTCGATTGTGTAAATGCGGTCCACGGCAGGCAGCTTTACAGTTTCTACGATGCCGGAGGGCCAGTGAATCTCTGCGGCTCCAGCATCGGTTGCATCGCCGAGGCCAAAATGTGGTCTGCGATCATTCGCGGAAATAAAACTACCGCTGGCCAGAACATCCTGGCGCATCCGCATCCCGTTTGCCTGCAGGTAAACCGTGGCACATGTTGCATCGCGCGGACTTTTCTGGCCGCCCAGCAACTGCATCTCTACCCAATGGTGCTGGTCGGGGTTCACGTTCCTTAAGAGGACTGGGGGCCCGATGTTGGGATTGATAATCACGTCGATCTTACCGTCGTTGAAGAGATCGCCGAAGGCCGAGCCTCTCCCCGCGGTCAACACCGCAAGTCCTGAGCCCTTCACAGCCGGCATAAGTTCAAAACTGCGCTCCGGTCCGGAGCCGGGAACGTTGTGGTACAGCAGCGGGCGCTCGACGTAGCTCATGCCCCATTTGTGCTCGTCCACCTGGGGATAGACGTGGCCGTTCACCATCATGAGATCGAGCCAGCCGTCGTTGTCGTAGTCGATGAAACCTGCTCCCCACCCCACGAAAGGAATTGAGCCTTGCGCCACTCCCGCCTTGTAGCTGACGTCGGTGAAATTGGCCCCTCCGTCGTTGCGGTAGAGAACCTTGTAATCGTCGCTGAAATCAGAGACAAAGAAGTCGATCAGACCATTGTTCTCGTAGTCACCCGCGGCAACGCCCATCGAGGCAATCTCGCGCCCAGCCTCGTTGAGCGCAAATCCTGAAGTGTAACTATTGTCCTCGAAGGTTCCATCACCCTTATTGATGTAAAGGAAGTTGGGCTCGGAGTCATTCCCCACAACCAGATCCGGCTTGCCGTTGCCGTTGAGAGCGATAAAGATCGCAGTGAACCCGAAGTAGCGATCCTTGTCCACTACGCCGGCTTTTGCGGTCACTTCCGTAAAAGTTCCATCGCCGTTGTTGTGAAACAGGTGGTCAGCCTCGCCCGGCAGGCCGCGCGGTCCGCAGTTCACATTCGCGCCGCGATACTGGCAGGAGGCGTAACCCACGGCCTTGGTACCGGCAATAGGCATGTTATTGCGATCGAAGTGAACATAACCGGTCACATACAAATCGAGCAGGCCGTCCCCGTCGTAGTCTCCCCACGCTGAACCGGTTGACCAATTGCCGAGAGCCACCCCGGCCTTTTCAGCCACATCGGAAAATGTTCCGTCGTGGTTGTTGTGGTAGAGCCGGTTCTTCCCGTAGTTGCCCACAAAGATGTCGGGCCAGCCGTCGTTATCATAGTCTGCAACGCTCACGCCGTATCCCCAGCGGTCGTTGGTCACGCCGGCTTTTGCAGCCACGTCGGTAAAGGTCCCATCGTGATTGTTGTGGAACAGTGCGGCGTGCGGCGGCTTTTCCTTCCCGTCAAGCGCATCGAATGTGGAGCCATTCACGAGGTAGATGTCGGGCCAGCCATCGTTGTCGTAGTCGATCAGCGCAACGCCCGAGCCGTTTGCTTCTACGATGAACTTTGTCTGCGGGATGCCTTCCTTGTGGATCCAGCCGGAAAGCCCCGCGGATTTCGTTATGTCTTGAAAGACAATTGGCCCCTCGTCGACAAATCCTCCGGCGGTAATGGGCCGCCCTTCCTTATCGAACACTGGCGCCGCCTTTACGCCAGAAGCAATGCCGCCCATATTACCTTGCTGCTGTTGCTGCGCCCGGCAATTGCCTAAAATGAGGGGGACAACCAGCAGCAGGCAACATGTCAGACCACGAACGCGCAAACGCAAACTCCTTCGAAGGACGGAATTCATGATACAGGCAGAATATTGGATTCTTTTCGATGATGATTCTGGCACCATTTGCACACGTGGGGATGCCGAGACAAACCCTTCCCGATCAAACTGATGGGCAAAAGACAACTCAGCAGGCGAGCCCTCAACTCCCATGGCCGGTTGGAAATGAAATCGATTACCAAAACAGTTATCCCAGTCCTGAAGTGGTCGGAACACTGTGCGGAGATAGGGAAGAGAGTCAATGTTCTTGTTCATTTGTGCTTCACCGCGCAATACAGAGCTTTTAAATATAACAAAATAATCGCCTTATATATTAGACGCGGCAGACGGGCGTGGGCGTCGCGGTTTTTTCCCTTGACAAGGGTGTGCACTAATATTACATTTGCGCGCAAATCGTCGAAACGTTTCGAGGAATATCTTGAAAACGTTTTACATTTGGGCTCTCTGATGGAGTGAATCGACGCACCCGAAGGAGAAAGGGGGATAGTTGACGCTGACTCGACCTTCCTTTCGAGGAGGGGAGCTTTGCATCGGATGTGGCGACGCCCGCTCTGGATGCACTGGCGATGTTCTGAACCCGATACGAGTCGATTGCCGCGCAGCCACGACCAAAGCAGCCAATCGAAAACATTCACTGCATTGAACTACTTCAGGAGGAAGACATCATGAACTACAGGATCAGGCAGATGAGTCTGTTTCAGGATTTGATCGGAGGTCAAATGAACCGAGCGATGTACGCATTCGCAGTGGCTCTTGCGGTGATCACCCTGGGCTCAGTGGCAGGTCGCGCGCAGGGCACAACGGGTGAAATCAGTGGCACGGTGACGGACGGTACGGGTGCAGTCGTCGTCGGCGCCGGTGTACAAGTCGTCAATACGGCGACTGGCGTAGCTTACAACACGACCACAGACAGCCTGGGCTCCTACCACGTCACGCAGCTTCCTCCAGGAAGTTACACCATGGAAGTGGCGCGCACTGGTTTCGCAACGCAGAATCTCAAGGCTTTCCGGCTCTTTCTCGATCAGCACCTTCAGCAGAACATTACTTTGGCCGTAGGCCAGGCGGTACAAACCGTTTCGGTGTCCGCAGCTGCGCTGCTGCTCGATACCGAGGCCGCCAATCAGGGACAGCTGATTCAGAATCAGCAGATCAACGACATGCCTCTGAACGGTCGCGACGTGCTGCAGTTGGCACAGCTTTCGGCAGGCGTCACGCCGGTTATCCCGGGCATGAGTTCCCCGGCCTCTTCATGGACAGGCACCCAGGTGGTCTCCGTGATGATCGGCGGGTTGAGAGAAGACGATACCAGCTACTTGTACGACGGCATCGAAACCCGCAACGCGTGGTACGGGGCTGACGGTCTGCTTCCCTCGCCCGACAATGTCCAGGAATTCAAGGTCGAACAGTCTGGGTCCTCCGCGGCATTCGGCGACGGTGGCGCATTCATCACTATGGTTACGAGGTCCGGAGGCAATCAAATTCATGGGTCGCTGTTCGAATTTGTCCGGAACAATGCGATGAACGCCAAGAACTACTTCAGCACCCTGATTCCGCCCTTCCACCAGAACCAGTTCGGTGCGTCAATAGGCGGTCCAATCAAGAAGAACAAGATGTTTTTCTTCACCAACTATGAGGGATTCCGGCTGATCAGTTCCGCAGACACATACAACAACGTTCCCACGGCGGCGATGATGAAGGGCGACTTTAGCGCTATTACCAAGCAACTCATCAATCCGAAGGTACCGCTGAGCGGAGGTGGCTACGCACCGTTCCCAGGCAACCAGGTTCCAAGCACGTACTGGGATTCGGTCGGCCAACAAATTCTGGCGTTGTACCCGGCGCCGAATGGCTCCTACCTGAACAACACGACGAATATCCATTACATTGCATCGACCATCAATAACTGGGATCAGGAGAGCGGCAGATTCGATTACACGATCTCGCCCAAAGACAGCGTCTTCGTCCGGTTCACCAACCAGGATCAGACACAGACCGTTACTGACATTACTGAGTGGAGATCCAAGGTCTATCCTTCTGACCCGAAGAACCTGGCGGTCGGATGGACTCGTATGATCACATCGAATCTTGTCAATAACGTCCGCTATGGATGGGCTCACACGGCGGTCGGTGTACAGCGCATCGATGGCTTTGACGCCACCCATGCCAATCCCCTGCATCTGATCAATGAGCAGGATCAGCCCGGTTCCTATGGGTACCCTACATTGAGCATCACCAACTACGCCAACCCAGGTTCCACGCAGGGTACCGACCTTGTCCGCGAAGGCATGCAAATGTGGACGGAATCCCTGATGTGGCAGAAGGGCCGGCATCAGTTAACCGGCGGCCTCGACCTGCGCTACCAGCCGATCTACATGTATGAGGACTGGAAGGGATCGAGCATCACCTTCAACGGAACTGAAACCGGTGATCCGATCGCCGATCTTCTGGTTGGCGTGCCGTCAGCAGGCGGAACCGCTATTGGCAATCCACTGTTGAACTTCAGGATGTGGTATCAGGCTTACTACGTCCAGGACAGTTTCAAGGTCAACCAGCACCTGACTCTGAGCCTCGGCGGGCGCTGGGAGCATCAACAGCAACCGGTCGACACTCAGAATCACGTCGGGAGCTACGACTTTGTTCACAACGCAGTGCTGGATTATCCCGCGACCAAACCCCTGGGGCTGGGCAGGAACATGGTGATCCCGCGCTACTACAACTGGTCGCCGCGCATCGGCTTCAACTACAACCCCTTCATGAACGGCAACTGGGACATCAAGGGTGGAGCAGGACTCTATTGGCTCCAGCCAAATATCAACCAGTACGAGGTGGAAGTAGATACTCTCACCTACTACCTGGTTAAGAACTTTACCCAGGCAGCTCTTGGACAGCCGATCAACTTCACCACAAGTCAGTTGTACGGCAATACCCTGGGTTCCTTGCCGACCAGTTCTTTCATGCAACGTGACCAAAAGACGCCGTATACCTATGAATGGAGCCTCGCGGTTGATCGCACAATAAGGAACTGGCTTCTTGAAGCCGTGTACATGGGTAGTGCGGCGCATCACACTGAAGTGCGCGTGGAAATCGATCCCGAACTTCCGGGTGCAATCTACCCGATTTCTGGATTTGCTGGCCTTGAAGAAAATGGCGCTTTCGGAGCCTCCAATTACAATGGACTGATTACCCGCGTTGAGCATCGATTCAGCTCGGGCTTCTCTGTACTGGGATCCTACACCTGGTCGAAGTGCCTGGGCTCGCCATGGCAGGATCAGTTCACATGGAATCCGCTCAATTTGCGCCTTGACCGTGGTCACTGTGCGTGGAACATGCAGCAGAACCTGACAGCCAATACCATCTATGAACTTCCATTCGGCAAAGGCAAGGCCTTCCTGAACCAGGGTGGCATTTCAGACGCGATATTGGGCGGCTGGAAGTTCTCCGCAATCGCAGGCCTTCGTTCCGGTCCTTGGTTGACTCTGGGCAGTTCACAGAGTTTGGGAGTGTTCGTGAATGCGGAGCCGACCGTTTCCGGCCCAGTCAACAACAAATCGCTCAATGGGGGCTTGGGCAAGAACGGTAAGTTAGGACCCTATTTCAACACTCAAAATGTCACAAAGATCACAACGGTAGGTGTCCAGGGGAACGCAGGCGTTGGTAACGTTTACGGGCCAGGCAGTGCGACCTGGGATCTTTCGGGCAACAAAACTTGGACGTTCTTTGAACGCTTTGGACTTACCTTCAGAGCGGATGCGTTCAATGCTTTCAACCGCGTCAACTTCGCTGGGTTAAGCACCAATTCGACGAGTTCCACATTTGGCAAAGTCACAAATGCCAGCCCTGCGCGAACAATTCAACTCAGCATGCGGCTCGCCTTCTAGTTTGCCGTACGTACCCCGAGTTGATCGGGGAAACCGATCCAATTGCCGCTCTCGTCACCCACTGCCTAGTTGGCAGACGCGGTGGCGAGGGCGGCAGTGGCGCATCCAAGAATTACTGAAGACGCATTGGTGGATTCACGGGCGTTTCTATCGTGGCTGTCTACTTTTACTGCGCGGCCGCTATTTTCTATTCAAGATTTCTTCAGGCGATCGAGGATCGATCTGCCGGCGAATTGGCCTCGTGACCCAAGGTCGCGTTCGATGCGCAGCACCTCGTTCCACTTGGCCATGCGCTCGCCACGCACAAAGGAGCCAACCTTCAGCTGCCCGGCGTTGGTGGCCACTGCAAGATGTGCGATGAAACCATCCTCGGTCTCGCCGGATCGCGCGGAGATGATCGGATTCCAACCAGCTTCTTGTGTAAGCGCGATTGCTGCCAGAGTCTCGGTCACGGTGCCAATCTGATTGAGTTTAATCAGCACCGCATTTGCAGCCTTGCGCTCAATGCCGGCCCGAATGCGGTCCAGGTTGGTCGTGAACAGATCGTCGCCGATCAATTGGATGCGATCGCGCAGGACCGATGCAATTGCAGACCAGCCATCCCAGTCAGTGTCGGCCATCGGGTCTTCAAGGGAGACAATCGGGTAGCGATCGCACCAGCCGATCTGCAGTTCGGCAAATTGTTCCGAAGTGAAGCTGCGGTTTTCCAGGCGGAAGGAATAGCGTTTTGTGCTCGGGTCGTATAGGTCGCTCGCAGCAATGTCGAGTGAGATTGCTGCGTCCTTGCCCGGCACGTACCCGGCCTGAACAATAGCGTCGGTCATGAACTGCAAGATAGCTTCGTTGCTGGAGAACTCCGGCCAATAGCCGCCTTCGTCGGCCACTCCGTACAGGGTGCCTCGCTTTGCCATCAGGTCGCCGGCGGCACGATGCACGTTGAAAGTGATCTCCAGCGTCTCCTGAAACGAAGCCGCGCCGGTGGCAATGAGCAGAAAGTCCTGAACATCGGTACGCCAATTTGCGTGGGCGCCTCCTCCAATAATCTGAATCTCAGGCAATGGGATGAGGCTTCCCTGTGATTTTCCGAGATAGGAATGGAGGGATTGTCCAAGCGATGCCGCCGCGGTGTTGGCCGCTGCCATAGAGACGGCAAGTACAGCATTGGCCCCCAGACGCGACTTGCCGGGAGTGCCATCCAGTTCGATGAGCCTGTTGTCTAAACTCTCCTGGTCCAGTACATCGCAGCCAGCAACGGCGGGTGCGATTTCCCGCTGTATATTGGTAATGGCCTTGAATACTGATTTTCCGCGGAAGCGGCTTGGATCCTCGTCGCGAAGTTCCAGTGCCTCAAACTGCCCGGTCGATGCACCCGAAGGCACAGTGCCTCGCCCAAGCGTCCCGTCTTCAAGCTGAATTTCCGCTTCAACCGTGGGGTTACCGCGCGAGTCGTAGACCTGATATGCATCGATGGAGTGAATCTTCATTGCAGCGGCTCCCATCTCTGCAGCCGTGAAAACCACGGCTGAATAATATCAGTCAGCGTGGACCATCCCGCCAGAATTCCAGTTCTTGTGAAAGCACGCACCCAGTCCTTCTTTTCTGGTTGCTGTAGATACTCAACGGGTGACTTCCCGTCGACGCGCGCCAGCAGAAGCATCAGGAGCAGGCGCGCAACGCGCGGCTCCAATGCTTCGATATCAATTGCTTCGCTGGCCGCTTCGATGTAGCCGTCCCAAAAGGCAATTGTCAACTTGCCAAAACCGCGTTGCTCAGGTGCATGATAAAGCCCCTTGAGGAGCAGATGGTTCAGGAGGAAGGCCACATCGAAGGCGGCGTCGCCATACCAGGCAACTTCGCAGTCGAGCAGAACCATTCGATCGCGCGAAACCATGATGTTCTTGGGGCTGAAGTCTCCGTGTACCAGGCACTGCCGCATTGAAGCAAGACGTTGCGCTTCGGCGTGGAAGACGGCGCGCAACTCAGGATGGCGATTGCCGGTTGTAATCAAATATGGATCGATGCGCAGTTGCGTGAAGTTCACAGTTGTGTCGAAGAGGCGCTCGGCCTCGCGATCTCCGGCGGAGCGGGCATGAATCGTCCCAAGAATCGATGCCGCGGTGGAAGCATCCTCAACGCGTGCGTGGCCAGAGAGCAGAAGGTGTTTCCAACTGCTGAACTCTGAGCCCAGGAACTCCATCGCAAAATAGCCTCGATCCTTTGGTCCAGGCCGTAACGATGGCATTGCGTTGGGCAGGAGACGCGCAACATACTCGATGTACAACTGCTCGAAGCGATTGCGGCTGATGTCGGCCTTCCATTCATCTCGGACTTTGAGCCTAGGAAGTGCTCGCTTGACCACAAAGCAGTCCGTACCATCGTCGACCCGGTAGATCTCGCTGGAAACGCCATCCGTTAGCGGCGTGATCATTGCGTCTGCATGGAGTATCACACCGTCGCGCTGCAGTACAACGACGAAATCCTCCCAGTCGTCGTTGATCGGGTTGTCGTTGATATCTTGGCTTTCCATGGGATGAGGCACTTTTCAAGCGTATTGTTGTTCTCGGTTCTTTATCTATGCTGGTAATGTCGTTCCTTGCCTTTGGCGGGGCCTTGTCGGGGATCTGGCCAATAGATCAGGCACTGCGGCTAGGGTTCCGTTCGCTCGCGCCACTTGGCCGCGAGCGACTTGTCGGCGAGTGCTTTGATGTAAACTCCGCCCACGACTGAGCGCGCCTGAAAGTGTATCGCGTTGCCCGTCTTTGTGTCGTACCAGTCGGCGAGCGGGACTCGGGTGGGCCCCTCGTTAACCCAGCGGCCGATGGGAGCAAGGATGGCCGCAAAAGGATCCGAACTGCCGGGCCGCGGTTTATCGGCGAGGGCGGCGGTCCAGATTGTCCAGTCGAGCAGAGTGTAGTCGGCACGGTTGTCGAATGGCAGGCCGTACGGATTCATGTGCTTGAGGTAGAAGGCAATTTCGGTCTGGCGAACCTTGGCCGGAAAGAGGTTGAGTCCGAGGATCTGGTCCCAGACGAGGTTGTGTTTTTCGCTCCAGGTACCGGGCTTGTCGAAGGCCAGCTTGTAGTGGTCGCCATCGATGGCCATGGCCTGCCATTGCGTCGCCATCTGGGTAGCCTGACGGGAGTACTCCTCGGCGACCTCTGGCTTGCCAACCCCCTGGGCTAACTGCGCATAAGCCGCCAGGCCCACAATGGCCTTGATGGAGAGATCAGTGTTGTGGGCCAGGTGGCCCGACATGTCGTTGGTAGCCAATTGGTTGGCCGGGTCCATCCCCTCGTGGCGCAGGTACTCGGCCCACTTGGTGAACTGGGGCCAGTACTGCCGTATGAAGTCCCAGTTGCCCATCTCCTGGCTCATCGCGGCTGCCATGATGAGCATGTTGCCGCTCTCTTCCACCGGCATCTGGTTCTCTTCCGTGACTTCGCCGCCGCCATATACCTGGCCATTGGCCAGCGGATAGGTACCGAGATCATGGGGGGCGAAGGACCACTTCCAGCGCGGTAGTGCGGCGTAGTGAAGAACGGGCCTCAACTGCGCCTCAAGCAGCGCCGGGTTGAAGAAGAGGAAGAAGGGAGCGGAAGGATAGAGCACATCGACGGTAGAAATGCAGCCGTTGGAAAAGTTCTCCTTGGGAAAGAGCATGGGCGTGCCGTCCGAATCAGCAGCCAGACCGTTGCCCGCCAGGGCCTGGCGATATGCGAGAATGGCGATTTGCGCGTAGGCCGTCCCGCCGGCTTTTTCGAGATCTGCAGTGAGTTCCCTGTCAAAGACCTGGCCGCGCTGTTCAAGGGCCGAGTATTGGGCTTCTGCGTCAGCCAGCATGTGCTCGACGGTCATGTTGTTGCGTTGCCAGTAGGGGCGGAGCTTCTGGCCCAGGTATTCGATGGCGTAATCCTCGGTGTAAGCGAGGAGGACGTGGCGCGTAACACTTGTGGCCGAGGCCTTGCCCATTGGCAGCAGGGCTGCCAGATGCGCGGCCGCGTTGCTTGCCGGACGCGTGCGCGGCATGCGTGGCATGTCCATGTCGTCGGCCTCGGGCAGCTTACCGGTAGCGACAAAGCTACGAACGGCGCCATTCGACATCGCGAATTCAGCGCCTGCTTCGTCTGGGACAGCGAGACGGAAGTAGCCCCAGTCGATGCGGAGATCGTCACCGGGGCGGTTCAGAACTTTCTGATCGCGCGAGCCGACATTGAGTACCGTGAGCCCCTGGGCGCGTGAACGACTCCAAGTCACGGCTTCATCAGGCGTATTGACGGCGATAACCGGATCAACGTCGAGGAGCAGCGATACTTCATGTTCGCCTTGGGCGCTGACCGTAAAGGTCAGATAAGTGATGGGACGGGACAGTACGTCGAGATCTTTGGGGAATGCAGGCGTAAAGAATGTGACAGCAAGAGAAACGCCCGCTGCCTTAAACGTGTAGATGGTGTGCGTCGGAGTTACCGTCAGGGACCGCTGCTCCATGACCAGCGGAGCCAGCGCGAATGGAGCACGGCCCGGTCCACCCATGAAACGGTAGGTCATGCCGTCGATGCGCGCCAGTCCGACCATCGGCTGCAGCGCCCCGGTCCAGTGTTTCGTGTCCTCGTCCGTGAGCTTGTCGGCCATGGACCACACGCTGAAGTAGGGATTGTGGGTGATGAGTGGAACTGCGGGTGGACGCTGCTGAGCGCCTGCGATAACGGCGCACAAGGCGCCCAAAATGGCAGTCATGCAACGGTAGGTGCGACGGAAGGAAGTAGTTCTTGAATGTTCGCTCATACAAATCCTCACCGGTCTTCGTGAAGGGAAATGGCAGCGATGGGGGGCTTCGTCCCATCGCCGTTTGAAAGCATTCGTCCGCTACCGCCGATTCCGCCATTTGGCGGCCAGGGTCTTGTCGGCAAGAGCCTTGATGTAGACGCCACCCACGACCGAACGCGCCTGGAAGTGTATTGCAGTACCCACCTTGGTGTCGTACCAGTCGGTCAATGGAACGCGACTCGGGCCTTCGTTAACCCACTTGCCGATGTGCCCCGTCAGCACTGCGAATGCATCTGCGCTTCCCTGCTTCGGCGCGCCAGCTAGCGTGGCAGTCCACAGCTCCCAGTCGAGCTTCGTATAGTCGGCGCGAACGTCGAGTGGCAGACCGTACTGGTTCATGTGTTTGAGATAGAAGGCGAGCTCAGTCTCACGCACCTTGTCCGGAAAAAGGTCGAGGCCCAGTATCTTGTCCCACACCAGGTTGTACTTCTGGCTCCAGGTGCCGGGCTTGTCAAAGGCCAGCTTGTAGTGATCGCCGTCCAGCGCCATCGTCTGCCATTGACCGGCCATTTGTGCGGCCAGTTTTGTGTACTCTGCGGCAACTTCCGGCTTGCCCACGCCGCGCGCCATCACAGCATAGGAAGCCAGACCCTCGATCGCCTTTATTGACAGGTTGGCGTTATGTGCCAGATGCCCGGTGAAGTCGTCGGTGCAAAGCTGATTGGCGGGATCGAGGCCCTTGTCTCGCAGGTACTCGGCCCACTTTGTGAACAGTCCCCAGTACTGACGCGAGAGTTCCCAGTTTCCGGTCTCCTGGCCGATGGCCGCCGCCATGATGAGCATGTTGCCGCTCTCTTCCACCGGCATTTGGCTGTTGATTGAGCTTTCGTCCTCACCTGCGTTCGGCCCGTTGGCAAGCGGATAAACGCCCAGATCGTGAGGAGCGAAGGGCAACTTCCAGCGTGGCAGCACAGCGTACTGCAGGATGGGCCTCATCTGCGCTTCAAGTAGTGCCGGATTGAAAAACAGGAAGAAAGGCGCCGAGGGGTACATCACATCAACGGTGGCCGTGCAACCGCAGGAGAAGTTCTCCTTTTCAAATTGCATCGGGGTACCGTCCAGGTCAGCCACTAGTCCGTGTGCCGCCAGCGTCTGGCGATAGGCGAGAATGGCAAGCTGCGCGTAGGCAGGACCGCCGGCTTCTTCGAGATCCGCATCCAGGTCGCGATCAAAGGCCTGGGCTCGCTCATCGAGGGTGGAGTACTGCGCTTCTGCGTCAGCCAGCATCTGCGCGACAGTCATGTTGTTGCGCTGCCAATAGGCGCGGAGCTTCCTGCCGAGGTATTCCATCGAATAGTCCTCAGTGTAAGCAAGAAGAACGTGGCGGCTGACCGGCGTTGCGGAGAGCTTGCCCATTGGGAGAACCACAGCCAGATGCGCGGCGTGTTCGCGCGGCATGCGGGGCATGTCCATGTCGTCCACCGCGGGAAGCGCGCCGGTCGTGGCAAAGCTGTGCACCGCATCGCGCGATTCCACAAGTTGTGCACCGGCTGAGTCAGGCACGGCGAGGTGGAAATAACCCCAGTCGATGCGGAGATCGTCACCGGGGCGGTTCAGAACACGCTGATCGCGCGAGCCGACATTGAGTACCGTGAGTCCTTGCGCGCGGGACCGGCCCCACGTGACGGCCTGGTCGGGCATGTTTACGGCGATAACCGGGTCCACATCGAGAAATATTGAAACCTCGTGCTCGCCCTGCTCGCTGGCCGTGAAGTTGAGATAGGTTACAGGCCGTGAGAGAATGTCGAGATCTTTAGGCAGTGCCGGCGTGAAGAAGGTGACCGTGAGTGTGACCTGTCCTGCCTGGAAGGTGTACGCGGAGTGCGTTGGCGTCACTGTGAGCGAGGTTTGGTCCATAACTGGCAGCTGTTCCGACGGGATTCCACGAGGCGCACTGCCCATGAACCGGTAGACCTTGCTGTCGATTCGGGCTAGGCCGATCATCGGCTGGCGCGCGCCTGTCCAGTGCTTTATGTCCTGATCGGTGAGTTTGTCGGCCATGGACCAGATGCTGAAATAGGGGTTATGCGCCACCAGCGGGACCGCGGGAGGACGTTGCTGGGCAACGGCGAGAGATGCGGCAAACAGGGCTGAGAGAGCGAGAAGGCAGAGGCGGCGAGAAGCAACGCAGATCGAACTAGTTTCCATGATTGCTCTCCAGTTCACTTTAGCCGGCAGGCTCTTGCAAGACGAAAGGATACCACTCGTTTATGACGAAACGTAACGGCCTGAACTTAGTTTCCTTCTTTTGACCAATGGCTCAGAAGCTCGACTCTTCCTCATCGGCCTTCTTCGCTCATCAAAGCGCATGCCCCGGTCAGTTTCCGGGTCTGGTCGGATCGAGAAGAGAGATGAAGTGTACTACTTAGTTAACAGAAAACTATTCACTTTAAGATTTCTTCCTATAAGGAGTACTTCGACAAGGTAGTAAAACAGGAAAGCGGCATCACCTTCCGAGAACAAGCAATGTCTTG